>Ga0207419_1000057_pt1 | contig 79676 bp, 57 predicted proteins | sample ElkSloMetagenome_4_FD_184723 | JGI IMG/M metagenome (GOLD analysis project Ga0207419, IMG submission 184723) | Hot spring microbial communities from Elkhorn Slough, Monterey Bay, USA - MD2A (version 2) | ecosystem: Environmental > Aquatic > Marine > Intertidal zone > Estuary: Microbial mat ...
AAACTTCCCACTCACTGGAAAAGTTCGGGTAATATCAGCGTTATAATATTGATAGGAACATCCTGCATCAATTAATAATAAATCTCCATCCTGAAGCTGTCGATTATTTTCAATATAATGCAAAATACAAGCATTCACCCCAGAAGCCACAATCGAAGGATAAGCAGGTGTTCCACCATTCAAACCAAAAAGATGTTCCATTTCCGCTTGAATTTCATATTCATACCGTCCAGCTTGGGCAAAACTACGAGCGTGATTATGGGCTTTAACAGAAATATTAGCTGCTTTTCGCATCAATTCTAATTCCGTTTCACTCTTAATTAAACGCATCGGATGTAGAATCGTCCCCGCATCTTGTAAAGCAATTGGGCCAGTTCCACTTTTGGGGTAAACACGCATTAATCTTTTCCAATGTTTAAGGACTTTATTATTAAAAGCTTCATCGTGTCCTAAACGGTAAAAAATGCGATCTGATGTTTTTAAATATTGGGGTAACTTTTCATCAAGTTCAGCGATAGAATAAGCCTCATCCGCCCCATAAACTTCTTTAGCTTTTTCTACGCCTGTGCGATATCCCGTCCAAGTTTCCTTTTCAGAGTCTTTCGGCTGTACAAATAGCACGAATTTATGTTCATCGTGATGGGGTGCAAGTACCGCAACAGCGTTAGGTTCGTTAAAGCCTGTAATATAGAAAAAATCGCTATCTTGACGAAAATTATATTCAACATCGTTGTGCATAACCGCCATCGGCGCACTTCTGAAAATTGCCGTACCATTACCGATTTTTGCCATCAACTGTTGGCGGCGTTGCTGATATTCTACAGATGTGATCATTGAAGCTATGAGAATTTAAGGTGAGTGTTGTTTAACTTTAGTTTAATACTAATTTATAGAACATGGAAAACGAATGACTAAAAAAAGGCACGGTATGAACCGCACCTTGAGTTGAATTAATTTTTCAAAGAAACTTACATGACAGGAACAAAGCGTTCTTTTTCAGGAACTTCTGTGTACTCTGCCACAATTTGACGGAATTCATCACCATCAATGGTTTCTTTCTCAATCAACAAATCAACCAAACGGTCAATCACCACACGATTCTCGCGGATAATTTGACAAGCTTGCTGATGACAATGATCAGCGATCGTTTTAATTTGGCTATCAATGCGAGAAGCAATCCGATTAGAATAGTCGGTGCGAGTGGCAAAATCACGGCCTAAGAACACCTCACCTTGCTGAGACTCTAGCGACAACGGCCCTAAATCCGACATTCCGTAACGAGTCACCATCTGCCGAGCCATTCCAGCAACCTGTTGTAAGTCACCTCCTGCGCCTGTTGTCACTTCTGCATCGCCAAAAATGACTTCTTCTGCGGCTCGACCCCCTAAGGCACCTGTAATCCGGGCGAGAATTTGCGCTCGTGAAATTAAACCTTGTTCCTCATCCGGGATAAACCAGGTTAAACCGCGAGCTTGGCCCCGAGGAATCAAAGTTACCTTTTGAACCGGATCGTGATGTTTGATCAAAGTTCCAACGATCGCATGACCGACTTCGTGATAAGCGATCAAGCGCTTACTTTTACCATCAATTAACGGAGTTCCCTCCATTCCCGCAACCACCCGATCCACCGCATCATCGATTTCTGACATGGTGATCGCTTCTTTACGGCGACGAGCAGTGAGGATAGCGGCTTCATTGAGAAGGTTAGCCAGATCCGCCCCGGTAAAGCCTGGAGTCCGACGAGCAATTGTTTCTAAAGAAATATCTTCAGCCAGTTTTTTATTGCGGGCGTGAACATCTAAGATTTCCAGACGACCTTTGACATCAGGAGCATCTACAGAAACCTGTCGGTCAAAACGTCCAGGACGTAGTAAAGCCGAGTCGAGGACATCAGGACGGTTGGTTGCAGCAATGATGATAATTCCAGTATTGCCTTCAAACCCATCCATTTCTGTCAGTAACTGGTTGAGGGTTTGTTCGCGTTCGTCGTTTCCGCCCCCAATACCTGCACCCCGTTGACGGCCAACAGCATCAATTTCATCAATAAAGATGATACAAGGAGCGGTTTCCTTTGCTTTTTTAAATAAGTCACGTACCCGAGAAGCACCGACTCCGACAAACATTTCTACAAATTCTGAACCGGAAATACTAAAGAAAGGAACTCCTGCTTCTCCGGCGATCGCTTTAGCTAAGAGAGTTTTCCCGGTTCCGGGAGGGCCGACTAATAACACCCCTTTAGGGATGCGGGCACCAACTGCGGTAAACCGTTCGGGTTTTTTGAGGAAAGTAACAACTTCTTGGAGTTCTTCTTTGGCTTCTTCAACTCCAGCAACATCATCAAACAGGACTCCGGTTTTGGCTTCCATTTGGAACCGGGCTTTGGACTTTCCAAAGTTCATCGCTTGACCGGGGCCACCGGGAACGTTGTTAGAGCGGCGGAACAGGAAGAATAAACCTGCAATTAATAAAATCGGGAAAATCAGATTGCCTAGCAATCCCCAAATCGCCCCATCATTGCGAGGAGGATGGGTATCGAAGCTAATTTGGGCATCTCGCAGACGAGAGATGAGTTCAGGTGTGTTGTTGGGTAAGTCCACCCGCAACCGTTGTACGCGGTTATCAAGTTGGGGATCGACCGCCTCAACGATCGCTGTGCGACCCCCATCATAGAGGTCAACGCTGGTGACACGGCCCGCATTTAAGTAGTCTAAGAAGCGACCATAACTCATGCGGGTGCTAGCGGTGTTATTGCTCATATCAGTAGCAGAAGGGCTAAATGCTCCCTGCCAAAGGAAAAACCCGATCACTAACGCTGGTAATGTCCAAAGTAGTATCGTTCTCCATGTTGTTTTCATAAACTCAGTTGCCTCTGATCTTGTAAACCTATTTTGTCAAATAGCAGTGCGGGTGAACTGCTGACTGGATTATTCATAATCTTAATTAAATTTAACGTAATGATCGCGGATCAAGCAACAGTAGCAATTCATCCTTGTGGTAAAGTGACGGGCAAAGGGAACCCACAGAGGGGGAAAAGATGGCGTTTAGTCCCAAGAAAAAATCTAGGGTTGAGGTACGCGATATCCCACAAAATCAATTCGTTGAGGCTCTCAGTTTTCTTTTTGCTAACTTTGGCAAGCTTTGACTGGGTTATGAGTCTACACCAATACCCCCTATTTTCAACGCTTCGATCCGGTTGAACTTTAGATTCTCTGTCTATGTGAAAATGTTAGGGGTGTAAATGGTGTAGAGATCGGGCATTATAATTTTGAGTCTGCTTGAGGTAATTAATTCTAATGCAAAGCAATAAACAGCCAGTCGGACAGCCAGCAATTGGCCCTAACACGATTATGAGCCGACAAACAACGACAACCAGTAGTCGGAGAACGATTCTGAGTGTGGACTTGGGACGAACATCCACCAAAGCTTGCGTCAGTCGCAACCCAAATGAAGTGGTGTTCATTCCTTCTAATGTCGCCCAGCTAACCGTTGAAAAAGCCCGAGGGGGTGGCTTTGAGTCCGAGAATACTGACCCTTTATTGGATCTGTGGCTCGAATACCGGGGAGATGGTTTTGCCATCGGTCAACTTGCGGCGGATTTTGGGGCTAACCTATTTGGTGGAAATGATACAGAAAGTCCCTCAAAAGTCAATGATGCTTTGATCAAGATTTTTGCCTGTGCAGGATATTTTCAGATGAAAGGTGATGTCGATCTCATCTTAGGCTTACCGTTCTATTCGCAAGAACAGTTTGAACGCGAAAAGGAACAGATTATTAGTCTATTGATGGGGCCTCATGTTCTGCTGTTTAGAGCCAACCAAATCACCATTGATATTAAGAGTGTGCGAGTCATGCCGGAGGGCTATGGTAGTTTGATTTGGTGTGAAGCCCAAAAAAGCAAGGAAACTCCTAATTTTGCCGATTTATCTGTGGCGATTGTCGATGTCGGACATCAAACCACAGACTTTTTAACGGTTGATCGTTTCCGGTTTGCCCGTGGGGTTTCCCAGAGCGAAGTGTTTGCCATGAGTAAGTTTTATGAAGAAGTGGCAACGAAAATTGAGGGCGCAGATAGTCAGTCTTTATATTTGTTAGAAGCGGTTCATCGTCCCGCAGGTCAGCGCTTTTATCGTCCTCGGGGTTCAGCAAAACCTGTAAACTTGGATGAAATTGTACCAGAGTTACGGAAAAAATTTGCCCAAGAACTCTCCTCTCGGTTAGTGGAATGGCTCCCCGAACGAGTTACAGATGTGGTTCTCACTGGAGGCGGTGGTGAGTTTTTCTGGGAAGATTTACAACCCCTTCTCAAACAAGCTCAACTCCGAGCGCATTTAGCTCAACCGGCTCGCAAGGCGAATGCTTTAGGACAGTTTGTTTACGGCGAAGCTCAACTGGTTAAACGATAGAGAGTTTTCTTCTGTTCAACCCGCCCGATCTCAACTCCTCAGTTGATCAGTGATTATCTCTGTTTTTCGTCTCTATTCTTTCTGACTTTGAGAACCAGCAGGGCGGGCTGAATACCGAAATCAGGCAAGAATTTTGGTACACTGAAACCAATTGGCTTTGAGTTGATCAAAATTTATCAAGATTGATGACAAAACTTTTGAGTCAAGATATCCCCGCGATCGCACCGAAACGAGGCTATAGGCGATCAAATCGATCAGCAAGGTAAAAGAATGTCTTGATCAAAGGTCAAACAAGTGGGGTGAGTGCTTTCTCTAAATTGGCAGTCTACTGAATCTCTTGCAGGCAGAAACTTTTAATTTTAATTATGTTCCGGGCTAATAAAAAACTAACCCAGTCAGTTACGTTTACAACAGAAGATGCTGCCGATCAAGCTTTATGGGAAGCGATAGAAAAAGAGCTATCTCTGACTAAATATCAGACGTTTAGTAATCTTTGCAAGCAAGCACTCTGGCAATTTTTATTTGTTTCTGACTCTTCCGCTAAGACTTCAACCCCAACAACAACAATTTCTTCTTCTTCCTCAATCTCTCCGACTCCCAATCATTCTCACAAACTAGAAGAACAAGTCAGTGAACTGCAAAAGCAGCTTTCCCATTTAGAACAGAAAATGTTAACGGAGGAAGGAAACCGTTTTGAACGCCTCCAACGTCAACTCACTCAGATGACTCAACAACTGGCTCAGTTACAAGTAGCAATTACGATACAACCGAGTTCACAGACTCCTCAACCTGCCTCTCAAATCACTTCTCCCCCTTCATCTGGTGAACCTGTTGCTGAACCTGTGGAACCCGAAACCCAAGCCACCCCTCAGCAAGAATCCGATCCCGTATTACAGCGTTTGAGTTCGCTGATAGATGATTTTTAGAGATTCTAGCAGAACTCTCGTCTCAACAAAACATCGAACGGCTTAACCGGGTAAATTTCCAGTTTTCCGTGTGCCAGGGAAGTCCCTACTCCGTAATCAAGAACTGAGCCGTTGTTAATTGGGGAACACCCGTCAGTCTTGCTAAGAGAACCCTGGGTTGAGTTCCCGTACCATCAACATCGAAGCTCAATTCTCCTGACAAAGTATTGTAGAGAAAATTGGCATTCTTCCCCATCGAAGTCGGTGCGGTTCCAGTAACCAGACTTCCGGTTATAGAAGCTGTAGTCGCACTTAAAGACGTTCCGGCGATTAAACCCCCACCAAAATTCCTCGCCGAGATGCCAATCCGATCGCCTTGAGTTGGCTCAAAATCAGAAATAATATCGACTCCCACATTGGGTGTAGCATAGTAAAACAGATCTGCACCCCTACCCCCTGTCACAACATCATTACCACGACGACCTTCAAGGGTATTATCGCTAGAACTACCAACCAACACATCGTTAAAATCTGTTCCGATCGCATGATTAATACCGCTGAGGGGTTCTGCGCTACCGAGTCGTCTCAGCAGTGCATCAAACCAAAATTGAGCGATTTTTTGATAACCTTCAACAGTGGGGTGAAGACCATTGCGATCATCTGGTGGCGATGTAATATCTTTTTGGCTCAATCCATTGGGAACGCTCAACATATCCACCAAAGTAATGGTTTTCCCTTGCCGAACATAGTGGTCAACAACAGTTGAAATTTGAGCATTGTAGGCTTCGGCATTGGGGATACGTTCTGGAAATCGGCCATCGGTGCGAATAGGGGGAATGGTTGAAACCAGCAATTCTCCAGCAAAGCCATTTTGATTGAAGATTCTATCGATTAAACCCTCTAAATCCTTAATCATTTCCTCTGGACTGCTACCCGAATTATTTGTACCCACCATCAACAAAATCACATCAGGATTCGCTATCTGTAGCCAGTAATCAACCCCACTATCAGTAACCTCGTCTCGACCGACTGTCATTTCCTGGGTTGTAAATCCTGGATGTCCTTCGTGATCGCGATCGCGAAGGTTATCACTCCCACTCGACTGACTCCCCACAAAATCGACCGATAAACCAAAATCAGTTAGTTGATTCCATAGTTCTAAGCGATAGCCTTCCCGTTCGGCTTTTGGTGAGTTGTCATTAACTTGACCTTGAGTAATCGAGTCACCAAACGGCATTATTTGAATGGGCGAGTTAAATTTGGGGTCGTAGAGCAATTGTTGATCAAGTCGAATAATGATACCACCATCACGGTTATTGGCACTTCCATCCCGACGATCATCGTTGTCTTGATCGTTAAATAAATCAATTAATCGTTGTGTCGTCGCTGAAGGTTGTTGAACCGGAAATAATTGGGAGTTTGTTTGTCCGAGAACGGGTTGAGATATTTGTATCAACAATCCCAAACACCCAACCAGAGAAGTCAACCCAAGGTTCAATGGGATTGGAGTGGGGTTCATGGCGTGTATTAAGTTAGTAACAGGGAATAGAGAAAGGTCTACCGACGTTTACCGGCTGCTTTCTTTTTGGCTGCTTTCGCTTCTTTTTTGGCTGCTTTTTCGGCGGCAATTTTGGCTAAACGTTCTTGTTCTTTCTCCTCTTCTATTTTGTCTAAATAGTAGTGATAATCACCCAAATAAGTCCGAAACTCACCGTCGCGAATTTCTACAATTTTATTGGCGGCTTTGGAGATAAAATAACGGTCGTGAGAAACAATAATTACCGTTCCGTCATAGTTTTGTAGAGCTTCCTCTAGCATCTCCTTCGCCGGAATATCTAAGTGATTGGTTGGTTCGTCCAAAATGAGTAAATTCACAGGTTGTAGGAGCATTTTAGCGAGTGCTAGTCGCGCTTTTTCTCCTCCACTCAAAGCCCCAACTTTCTTCGCGACGGTTTCTCCACTAAACAAGAAACGACCTAAAAGTGTCCGCACTTCTTCGTTTTTCCAGTCGGGAACTTCATCATGGATTGTGTCTAGAACCGTTTTATCTAAGTCTAAAGCTTCCGCTTGATTTTGCTCAAAATAACCCGGAATAACGTTATGTTTCCCTAAGCTAACTTTCCCTTCACTGGATTGCTCTAATCCCATAATAAAGCGCAAAAGGGTTGATTTTCCACAACCATTCGGCCCTAAAAAGGCAATGCGATCGCCTCGTTCTATCGATAAATCTGCTCCTAAAAACAGAATCTTATCATCATACATATGAACGAGATCTTTAATCTCAACGACACTTTGACCACTACGCGGTGCCGGAGGAAATTTAAACTTTAATGTTTTTAAAGAGGCAGTCGGTGCTTCAACTCGTTCGATCTTATCGAGTTGTTTTTCACGACTTTTTGCTTGGGTACTGCGAGTCGCACTGGCTCGAAATTTATCGACAAAAGCCTGCTGTTTCTCAAGTTCTTTTTGTTGACGTTCATAGGTACTCAGTTGGGCAATTTGTGCCTCAGCTTTTTGTTCGAGATACGCGCTGTAGTTCCCTAAATAAACCGTAGAAACACCCCGTTCAGTTTCCACAATTTGCGTACAAAGACGATCCAAAAATTCTCGGTCATGGGAAACAATCACCATCGGAGTTGTTAACCCCTTTAGATAGGTTTCTAACCACTCAATCGTTTGTAAGTCGAGGTGGTTTGTCGGTTCATCGAGGAGCAATAAATCAGGATTTTGCAGGAGGATTTTTCCTAAACTCATTCGCATTTGCCAACCGCCACTAAAGGCACTCACCAGGCGATCGCCATCTTCGGAATCAAACCCCATCTCCGGTAAAATCTTCTCAATTTGTGCTTCTAAAGCATAGCCATGAATGCCTTCAAATTGACGTTGGAAGCGATCTAACTTGGTAATTAGGGAATCAAGTTCTTCGGGACTGGCAGTTTCCATATCCCGTTGTACCTGAGCCAGCGACTCTTGAATAGTATTGGCTTCGGTAAAAACAGTCCAAAATTCTTCGCGAACCGTGCGAGTGGGATCGACTTCAAATTCTTGAGTCAAATAAGACATATTGAGACTTGCAGGACGAATGATTTGTCCAGATGTCGGCTCTATTTCACCTGCAATAATTTTGAGTTGAGTGGTCTTTCCTGCTCCGTTGACACCCACCAACCCAGTTCGCTCTCCAGGCTTGACTTCCCAATTTATATCTTTGAGAATAACGCCAGTGGGGTAAATTTTACTAATATGTTCGAGTCGCAGCATCAGGTATTTTCCAAGACAGCAAGGTAAGGGTGCAGAGAATTTAGCCCGCAGATCAGGGCATCATACATTCTTTGATCCAATCAATCTTAACAAAAATTAACCCCCTATTACAGTGACCAGTGAACAGTGACTCTGGATGAATGATCAACTCTCAATCTTGCCTGTCCCCGGTTCCCTATTCCCGATTGTCTCTTTTCGGTAAACTGGCTTGATAGACCTCTGCGGCTTGTTGAACAATTGTTTTCAGGTCTTCAGGGTTCCAAGGTTTAGTGACACATTTATAAATTTGAGCCGCACTGATCGTGTCTGGGTCATCTTCTAGAGTATCCTCAGAGTAACCTGTTAACAGAATCCGAATCGTATTGGGGAAGCGATCGCTAATTTTGCTCAAAAATTCAACCCCTGTCATTTCTGGCATACTTTGATCAGAAATAATAATCGCCATTTCTCCTTCCGTGTCTAGAATTTCCAGAGCGGTGGCTGGACTAATTGCCAAAAAAACCGGAAAATGACGGCGAAACGTTCTATAGATCAGATCGAGGTTCGCCTGCTCATCATCAACTACCATGAGCTTAAGTTTGGATTTAGGCATCTCTAGATTAAGAAGCGCACTCTTGAGCGTTTAGTTGCTGGCTGACTTCAGGTACAGGTTTTGCTCGACTTGATCACAAAGAAAAGCACGAAAGCGCAACCTGTACTTAATTATCGATTCGTCTTCTAACCTATCATATATTTCTCGTCCCATCTGCATCGGCTAGAGCCAACCTAACAGAACTTATAGACGGCTAGTTTCCATCGGCTGACTTTTGAGAAACTCAGTATTAACACCCGACTCACGAGTCAAAGCAACCTTCCCAGTGCGAGCAATTTCACGAATCCCAAACCGACTCAGCACTTGAATAATAGCAACCATTTTTCCCGGATCTCCGACCACTTCAACCGTCAGGGTGCTTTCCCCAATATCCACCACACGCGCTCGGAAAATATGAGCCAGTTCAATAATTTCTGAACGCATCGCACTCCCATTACAGTTAATCTTGAGCAGCATCAACTCCCGTTCCACAGAGGGAACTTCAGTAATATCCTGGACTTTGAGGACATTAATCAATTTGTAGAGTTGTTTGGTAATCTGCTCAATAATGCGGTCATCTCCCGAAACAATCATCGTAATCCGGGAAATGCCACTTTGTTCAGCAGGCCCTACCGCCAGACTTTCAATATTAAAACCCCGACGTGCAAATAAACCCGCAATACGAGTTAGAACACCTGCTTCGTCTTCCACTAAAACAGAAAGAGTATGTTTCATCTCAAAACTTGAGCTTGATCAAAGTCAAAAATTTGCATCTCTCGATTTTATCGGAAACCTTTGACCACTTTTTACAGTTATCAGTTTACAGGGAACGGTAGCTCTGGGAACAGCAGCTCTAGGAACAGTTTTTTCAAGTTGGAAGATCAGGGAGAGGGATAATTGATCAATTATCCCTACAGAAACGGTTGACGATCTCCTGATCTCCGGAATGGTTTTGAGCGACTAGCTAGAAGTTTCGGGTTCGGCAACTTCCTCTGTTTTCATCACCACTCGCAACAGAGGCGGCGCGACAAAGGTTGTCAAAATCACCATTAAAATAATCGCCACATCCAAAGCCGGTGAAAGCGCCCCACTATCAGAACCGACGGCGGCAAAGACGAGTCCAACTTCACCCCGAGGAATCATTCCCACCCCAATTGCCAAACGATTCACTTGAGGGATGCCAAAAACGCTCCAACCTGAAACAACTTTCCCAATCATGGCTACCACAATCAGAAATGAGGCAATAATTAATCCTTCTCGATTTTCGGGGATAGCAGGATTGAGAACACTCAAATCGGTTTTGGTTCCCACAGTGACAAAGAAAACCGGAACAATCACATCCGCAATCGGTATAATCAGATCCTCTAAATGTTGGTCTTCAATGTCCGTCTCATCAAGAACTAAACCTGCCGCAAACGCCCCTAAAATTGCTTCGAGGTTAATCGCTGCCGCAATATAAGAGAGAACAAGTGCGAGCGTTAAAGCCGGAATCACCACTCGACCCCGAGTTTTGAACTGTTTAGCCAGGGCAACAAAGCTGTTGTTGAAAAAGCGGCCCAGGAGAATCGCACCGACAAGAAAAACACTTGCACTGATAATCAGGTAGACGGTATTGAGAACATCAATTTCTCCGGTTTTGGCTAAACTCGCGACAACAGCCAAAACAATAATCCCCAAAATATCATCCATCACGGCCGCACCCAGAATAATCTGACCCTCTGTAGAGGAGAGTTGACCGATTTCTGTGAGGACTCGTGATGTGATCCCAATGCTAGTTGCGGTTAAAGCAGCACCTGCAAAAATCGCTGCAACCGTTGGGGTATGGAAAATCAAAATTAAGCCTGCGGTACCTGCAACAAAGGGAACGGTCACTCCAACGACCGCCACCAGTAGAGACTGGATACCGACTTCTAGCAGTTGTCTGATGTTGGACTCTAATCCAATTTCAAACAACAAGACAATTACCCCTAATTCAGCGAGAACAGAAAGGACTTCACTGGTCGCTTCATAGGTGGTTTGAGCAGCATTAGGTTCTAATCCTGTTGTCGCTTGTAAAATGCTCATAATCAGGGAGCTGGTATAATCCCCATTTTCGGGAAACACAACCAGATGCAGTGCCGAGACACCGATCACGACACCCCCAACCAATTCACCCAACACAGGGGGAAACCCTAACCAGTTGAAAAATTCTCCGCCCGCTTTACTGGCGATGAAAATTGCAACTAAACTTAGCAACACTCCGCACAAAATGATCACGGATTCAGGTTCAGCAGAAGCTTCTTCTGTGGCTGTTGCCAGCAAGGGGAAAGTATCAGATAAATGGAAAAAAACAGGGGAAGAACTCACCCCGGCAACAAGATCAATCATCTATTCCGCAGAACTCATCGTGTCTAGTCTAACGGAATGTTGTCCTACAAAAATACTCGATGTTTGAGACTGGGCATTTGCACCCGGACTTGTTCGAGGCGAGTCGGTTGAATTTCAGCAATGGCGACACCGGGTTGATCTCCCACCTCGTCTAAAATTACACCCCAAGGATCAATAATCATCGCATGACCGTGAGTGTAGCGCCGACCATAGTGATTTCCGGTTTGGGCAGGTGCAACGACATAACAGCTATTTTCAATCGCTCTGGCTTTCAGCAACACTTCCCAATGATCTTTTCCGGTATAAGCGGTAAAAGCCGCCGGAACAAACAGAACCTCGGCGCCTTGACTGGATAAATGGCGATACAGTTCGGGAAATCTGACATCATAGCAAACCGATAAGCCTAAATTGCCGAGTTCCTCGGACTTGTAAACTGAGGGTAACTGTTGACCTGCCATGACGGTAAAGGATTCTTGGTAGTTGTTCCCATCGGGCAGATTTACATCGAATAAATGCACTTTCTGATACCGAGCCAATTCATTCCCACTCGGATCAATCAGTAAGGCTGTATTATACACTTTGCCGATGTCGCTCGGAACTGGAAATCCTCCCCCGAGTAGCGTTACCTGAAAGCGTTGGGCTGTGGTCTGAAGAAATTTTTCGGTTTGTGCTGCAATTTCACTAGCTTGAGCTAATTTTTCGGCTTCTTTGCCCATAAATGAAAAATTCTCCGGTAAGCAGACTAGCTCTGCCCCTCGACGCACGGCTAAATCAATTAACTCTAGCGCCTCGGCTAAATTTTTTTCTAGCTCGGGCAAACTTGTCATTTGAATTGCAGCAACAAGATAGGATCTCATAGAGCCAAAGACGATTTAGGGACAGTAGCTAAAGGTTGTTAATCACTCTCACTGTTACCGAAAAATCAAATAACGGGAGATTTTGATTTGCTGATTGAATGATTCAGGGGGACTTGGGATTGACCGTTAAAAATAGGAGTTCATCCCATTGACACAGACAGACAAGACTTTAATCAGAGCGCTTTGAAGTTAACACTTCCATGCCAAGAGCCCCCCTGAATTGTTCTAAATGCTATTACCGTTTATAGCGGATGAAACAGAAGATCGGGGAAGAAACGATTGAATTCAATTAAGATTCCCGCTGTAATCACAAACCAAACTGTTGCTAAGACGGGTGCAGTGGAGAGATATTTGAGAAAATACTGCATGAGATGAGATCTCCTTTAAACTTTATTGACACAGAACACAATGGGTTAATCGGCTCTAACCCCACTAGCGGGGTGAAACTGTAATTTCGTTATCTTTGGCAAACATTTCGCCAGAGGTGGCTTCTTTCAGTGCTGCTAAAGGCCAGATAAAGCCGCCTAACATCAATTTAACGGCTACCGGAACGTCGATAATAATCTCTTTTTCGGTCGCATTTTTACCTTGTTTGGCCGCATATTGCAGGTAAGCCCGACCTACCCAGCCAATCCATCCGGCAATATACAGGAACAAAATGCTGGGAATCAAGAATTCACCGGCGTGAGCGAGGCTACCATCTACGATTAAGTGAGGAAGACCATCTTCTCCACATAATGCTTGAGAATATCGCTCAAATCGTGCTTTGGCGAGATCTGGGCTAGGACTATTCGCCACAGAAATTTTCGCCCGTTGCTGAAATGCTGCTGATTGAGAACAAGGGGTTAAGTTGTAAGCGGATGCACTGGGAACAAAACTGATCCACAGACCGAGAGCTAAGACTACAGCCAACAATCGTCGCATAGAAAGGTTTCCTTTTGTTACAAAACAATAAGTTTTATGTACAATTGTTTCAGACCGCTCGTTAAGAAGCTATCTGAATTCTTCCGAGCATTGGACAAGACATCCGACAGTGAAACACTCCCGTTGACCCATCTGAGTCGGTTTTTCGGGGGTTTCTTTTTACTGAGGTTATTTTAGGATATCCCCGAAGTTAGGGTGTACCCTAGATAATTATGATGAAGCTACTGATCGTAGCTCCGATCGTTTCATAAAGAATTTATCAGTCAATGGCGACAGTTTTAGCAATTGAAACAAGTTGTGACGAAACCGGGGTCGCAATTGTAAAAAATCGTAAAGTTTGCAGCAATGTTGTCGCATCTCAAATTGCCGTTCATCAACCCTATGGCGGTGTTGTCCCCGAAATTGCTTCCCGATATCATCTCGAAGCGATTAATATTCTGATTGACCAGGCTTTGGAAGAAGCTAGCCTCACCTGGACGGAAATTGATGCTATTGCTGCGACCTGCGCCCCTGGGCTGGTGGGTGCTTTGTTAATTGGGATTACAGCCGCAAAAACCCTCGCAATTGTACACCAAAAGCCCTTTTTAGGCGTTCATCACCTCGAAGGTCACATTTATGCCACCTATCTCACTCAAACGGACTTACAACCGCCTTTTTTGTGTTTGTTGGTGTCTGGAGGTCATACCAGTTTAATTCGAGTCCAAGACTGCGGAATTTACGAAACTCTCGGTCAAACCCGAGATGATGCTGCTGGGGAAGCGTTTGATAAAGTGGCCCGGTTACTCAATTTAGGCTATCCCGGTGGCCCGATTATTGATAAATTGGCAACTGAGGGAAATCCTGAAGCTTTTACACTCCCCGAAGGTAAAATTTCTCAACCGAATGGGGGTTATCATCCCTATGACTCTAGTTTTAGCGGCTTGAAAACCGCAGTGTTGCGCCTCGTTCAAAAGCTAGAATCCTCTCAAGAATTACCCGTTAACGATATTGCGGCTAGTTTTCAGCAAACGGTTGTCAATAGTTTAACTAAACGAGCGATCGCCTGTGCGTTAGATTATGGACTGAGTACGATTGCAATAGGTGGAGGGGTTGCAGCAAATAGTTGTTTACGCCAACATCTCCAAGAAGCCGCTAGTCCGCATAACATCAAAGTGTTGTTTCCCCCCTTAAAATATTGTACCGATAACGCCGCCATGATTGCCTGTGCAGCCTGCGATCATCTCAATCGAGGTCATTCTTCATCTTTAACGTTAGGAGCGGCTTCTCGCCTCAAAATTGAGGATCTCATGGGGTTGTATCAAGGCATTAATCTGGAAGACAACTGATGACCGATACAGAATCATACTTGCGGGATGCAGAGGCTAGTGCAGAAGATGCCAACATCATCCACCTCGTGCTAGCACAGGATTTTATCGGTAAAGATTCTTGCCCATTACGCAGGGAAAAGAATTCATATGCTTGTTGCTCTATTTTTATATTTTCTGGAATAAATTGTCGGCAATATCCTCGAAATTGCGTGGAAAGGACTTGAAATCCTGCTTTTTCAATACAAGAAGCTAGGCTATTTTCTGTGAAAAAGTGAAGGTGACTCAGAACCCCTAAATGACTCCATGAAGCACCTGTCCATCGAGCACCAATACAATCATTATTCGGGACTTCACAGATAAATATACCTTTGGGTTTCAGGGCTTTTTTTATGTTCGCTAAGGCTGAGATTGGATCAAGGCAATGTTCTAGAACGTGTGTCATTACGATTCCATCAAAGAATTGCTCTTGAAAATGCTTGGACAAATCTTCTGCAATACCCTGTTTTACTTGCAGACCTTTTGACACAGCCACAGTCTTTGCTTCAGCATCGGGTTCAAGTCCATAAACCTGATAGCCGAGTTTCTGACAGGTTGAAAGTAAACGTCCGGAACCACATCCAATATCACAGATAGTGCCTTGATGAGGTATATATTTTTCGAGCAGAGAAGCCGTTATTTCTGTTCCTTGATCTAATTTCCAGGCAATATGAACCAGTAATTTCTCCAAAAATGTTCTCGGCTTTTGGTTATCTTTTTTTTGGAATTGATCTGAATGGGTGTAGTAATCGTCAATCTTGTAGAAATCTTCAACCTCTTCATACTGAGTGGGAAGAGGATGTAGAGTACCATACTGACAAGTTTCACACCAATAGAGTTGATAATCTGTTTCTTCGCTGGGCTTTCTGCGATCTCCCGGAACAGAGAGCCACTTCCGTAAAGGAGTGTTATCTAGGGGACAGAGTAATTCTTGAGTCATAGTATCCTTGATTCAAAACTGACAGAATAGTTGGAAACTTTAGTAGATACATAGCCTGTCTTTGATTGTTTATTGGAACACGTAAATTAGCTAATCTAGGCTCACTCAATCATTAGAAATTTTAAATTGCTTCTCATACTAAAAAGAGATGATGAGCAACCCATTCCGCTCTCACTCTATCAATATCTAAATTATTTGTCTATCTATTTTTGATAAGTTAACTAAACTTTTTTTAACTTAAGTTAACCCCGGAAATCCTTTCTTTTTGCAACTCTATTTTATGACTTAAGTAGTCAAAAAAATCAATGTCACTATATGGACATTTGTAAATAAACCTCAGATTCAACGTGTTTTGAAGAAAAAGGACGCAAAACACCCGAATGAGAATTGCTTGCTAGATAAAACTATTCCAAAGGCTATTAGCAGAAATATTGCTGACAAAACCTAATGCTGTATTTGAGCTATTGTTAACAATGAGAGTGCCGGGATTACCGAGCAAATTAGCAGGAACTAAGTTTAGGTTTATAGGACTTAATCCTTCATTTAAACCGATCTGGTCAACTCCAACTTGAAAATCGGTAATAATATCAGCTTGAGTAAAATCAGCCGTTGCTGCTGAGTTGGAGAGAATAAAGACATCAGAATTCAAACCCCCAGTTAGAATATCTTGACCTCGATCTCCACTTAAAATATCATTGCCTATCCCTCCATTTAAGAAGTCATTCCCTTGACCTCCAAATAAAGTGTCATTTTCACTATCTCCGTTGAGCCTATCATTGCCTAAACCTCCACTAAGATAATCGTTTCCACCGCCACCATTTAAAGTATCATTTTCAGGAGTTCCGACTAAAATATCGTGACTTTGGTAGGAGTTTAAACTATTGTTTAAATTGTTTAATTCAATATTTTCTAACTCAGTTGCGTTAAAGTTATTGTTATTTCCTCCATATTGAAAGAAAGGATAAGTGCTGAACGTTACCTCACCTGGAGAAGTGATTTCTCCGGTAATTGGATTAATTTCAAAGGGTTCAAAATCTGAAATCCCAACGGCTTCTGAATTCCGAGTCACAGGTGCAACTGGACGCAGTGTTAACCCACCTTCGGGTGCAATTAATGGAATATTCCCAACTTCTTCAAACTCAAAAAATACGTCTTCTCCCGCAAGCGGAAAGTTTGGTACAATCGGAGGAACAACGATGCTATTAACGACGGTCTCGCGATCAGGTGGATTAATCCCACCAAAGTTAATTAAACCTGCTCCTCCATCACTGAGAAAAAATACCATAAGTGTTTGTATAGGTTGAGGACTTAAGGTTTAACTGTACTCAACTTTTCTGAAATTGTGTGTATGGTAATTATCAATTATTGAAGTTTACAAGAATAGATAATTTATCAACTATCTTGTCTTTCTGGGGGTGACGGATCACGATTGACTGTTTCGCCCTGTTGTTGGAGAAGGGTTAAAATATGAATTGCCATCACTTCGGTTTGTTCAACCATTGCCATATGTCCGCAGTCAGGAATATCGATAACGTTACCGTCTCCCTGTTTAAACATCCAGTGAAAACTCGCCAGATATCGGACATATTGGGGTTCCATGACTTGATCTTCCGTCCCTGCTAAAAAATAAACCGGTTGTTTGAGACGAGCAACAATTTGGGGGAGACGATGTACTTCAGCTTCTGTCGTTGAGTCTAACAAAGCCCCTAAAGCCGCTTCAGGCGAAGCAACAACAAAATCAATCACTCGTTGACGTCCCCACTGACGTGCAATTGGACGAGCCACTTGAGTTCGGGAAAAAACCCTATCAAGTAAGGGAACAATCGTCAACCATCGGGGACGAAACTTAACAATTTGTTTTCCAGCCGAACGAAATTTCTCGAATTCTTCTTTGAGATAAATTCCGCCTCCGGCGTTAACACAGATTACACCTTTGACTTGTTGGGGAAGTTGGTCAGCCGCGAGTAATGCTATTGTTCCCCCCAGAGAATGCCCTACAAGCCAAGCTTGCTCAATATTTAGATGTTTGAGTAATAAAGCCAAATCGGCGGCGTAGGAGGCCGGAGAATAGCTCAAAGACCCCTCAACTGAAGCAGGAGACAGTTGAGAATCTCCAAATCCCCGTAGGTCATAAGACAAACAGGGGTAATAGGGTTGCACCTGTTCGATTAGCGGTAGCCAATAGCGACGGCTCAACAACCAGCCGTGGATAAAAACAATTACAGAACTCTGTTTAGGGGTTGATGGGGTCAATTCGTAAGTGTGTTTGACACCCTGAATCTCAATAGTTGTCATACCTTCATTCTACCCCAGAACAGTCTTTACAGGCAAAAGGCAAGCTAGCAATAGGCAAGCTAGCAATTTACAGTTATCGTTGTTTCCTGTTCACTGTTTTAAAAGCGTTCTCCCATGAGTCGCTGACGCATTCCTTCGGCAATTTTTTGGCCAAGATAGTCAGGAATTAAACTTTCATTGGGGCCAAGTAGATAAAGAATTAAACGAGTTCGACCCCGCCAGACGAGCAGGTTTGCGTTGACCACCAACAAATCTTCTTGCCAAATGGCGTACATGACCTTGTAAAATAAACCAGGCTGGTTATCGGCTTCAATTAATAAAGCGGGGAGGTGAAACACTGGATCTACATAAAATTCGGTGGCTACATCTTCTAGACCTGCATCTAAATTGAATTCTACCGCGAGCATCTCCTCAACTTCAAAATGTCCAGCGAGAGCTTCTTGAACAGCTCGACAGACATTATCAGCAGTCTTCTCAGTTAGTGCTTTACCCCCTCGGGAAACGACTAACTTGATAAAGACCAACATGGGAGGATAAATTTGTCCATATAAACTCAGATTATGGATTGTTAAACCGTAAGCCGCCAAAACACCAAAAATATCGCTCAGAAGAAAAGACTGATTGCGGTAGGCAAAGTGTAAGGCACTTCGACTTCCCTCGGGTTTGATTTCAATGACTGCCTGTCTCGTTTTGTAAATTTGATAGGCAAGTTTGAGATTTTGCAGTTGAATCTCACTACTGACAAATTGCTCATAAAACTGTGGGAACGCCCGATTGAAGCGTTTGAGCAGTTCTAATGTTGATGATTTTAAGCCCAAAGCCATAATTGAGGAGAAGGTACGGGAGATATACTATCTAGTACGGTCATTCAACGTCTACTACCTTAACCACACCTGCATGGGTTTCTGGAAAAACTTGTTTAGCGGTATGAATTCCACCTCGAGTTCCTCGACAGCAGATTACGAGGTTCATAACAACGGGGACAGCGATGCTGCACCCCAGGCAGTTCGCACATCGACTAATAGTAATGGTCGCATTTTTTTTAGTACAGATCGTGATATAGATCTTTATGAACTAGAAGAACTTTGCAGTGCGGTGGGTTGGTCTCGTCGCCCTTTACGAAAAGTCAAAAAGGCTATCCAATATAGCTTTTTGGTGGTTTCGATGTGGCAACTCCAAGGCAAAAAACGACGGCTGATTGGGTTTGCTAGAGCAACGTCTGACCATGCTTTTAATGCAACCCTCTGGGATGTAGTCGTTCATCCAGATTTCCAAAATCGAGGTATGGGTAAAGCTCTGATGAAGTTTATTATTAAAAAGCTCCGTAGCGACGATATCAGCAATATTACTCTGTTTGCTGACCCCCATGTTATAGATTTTTATCGAAATCTGGGTTTTATCCCTGACCCCGAAGGGATTAAAGGGATGTTCTGGTACCCAGATTAACTCCTAATGACTTTACTTGCCAGGTATTAGGAGTGGGGAGACAATGAACAGCGACGTGTGCGGGAATGTCTGTTGCCCAGAGGAGGATACCCCTGCCTTAAAAGCGGGACTAACTCCTAACCCCCAAGACCAATCACTTTTGCTTCCTATCTCGTTAAATTTTGAGTGAGGTGTAAATTTTGCTATTTTTAACTGACTTAGTGTAAACTATATAGGTGTACACTAAAAGTACAGTTTACGGGATGTAGCGCAGCTTGGTAGCGCGCCTGCTTTGGGAGCAGGATGTCGCAGGTTCAAATCCTGTCATCCCGATTGAGTTATAACACTTGCTAACACTAGGTTTGACGGTAATGACTCAAACAACAAAACGATAAACTTACCTAAAATCTACCTAAATCAAGCATATTTCACACTCATATCAACTGACCATCAACTCTGTTATATTGATTCACTAATCAACCATCACAACGCAGTCATTCTGTCAAACCCTCACTTTTACCCTTAACCTGAACTTTCAAGCCTACCAATGTCGCTCTATCTGTCAAGGTCAAGCCTAACGGTGCTACGCAACCTTGACATCTATCGCTTGCCATTGGTGTCTTGAGTTTGTCAGGTTAAGGGGGAAGGTGTGTTTTAAGATCACAAGTGAAAGTACAGAGAATTTCGAGAAGAAACTTTGGCAGTCAGAAACGATCACGGTAGACTGGATGTAATTTGTGTTGCTGTTCTTCGTTAAAGCTATGCCCGGAGCCGATCTTCCCCCCAACATCAATCCATCTGATCCTACCCCTCCAACAGATTCTCATTCTTTAGAGGCTAATGAGAGTTCCGTTGATGGGACTCACTCACCAGACGAAGAATGGGAAACCGTTAATTTACCGAATGCCATCAGTGTCGATCAGCTTCCCATTACTGACGAAAACAACATCTCAGAAGTCGTCGAGGAAAAGTTGGCTTTTGAGGACGTCGAAGTTCAACCGGGTGAAAGCGAAAATCCATCTGAGTTAATCCAAGCCTTACATGAGTGTAATCGGGATTTGATTAATCGAGTCACAGAACTTGAAATTGAACTAGATGAATGTCGAAAAGCATTACACAATCAAGATAGTCTATTCAATCAACGGGTTCAAGAACTTGCAGTTGCTCAAGATCAGGTGACTCGGTTATTTGGGAAGCTAGAACTGTCTAATCAAGTCATTCGCCGTCAACAAGTCTTAGTTGAAACCCTCACCCAACAATGGGAAACCAGCCAAACCCGCATGGCTCAGATGGAACGGGAATGTGCTTTGGCTCAACAGCGCTATAATGAACAATTCCATGAGTTGGTAGAAGCTCAAAATGCTTGTCGAGAATTGCGATCGCGTTTACACCGTCAGCAACGTCATACCCTTCAGTTTAAAGCGGCTTTAGAACGATGTTTAGAGATGCAACCGCGACAACAGTCGCACGATCAACAGAGTCAACCTCATAAAACCTATTTAGATTTACCCAAAATTGAACAGACTAGCCCCGGAGAAGATCCTCGAGAGTCTTTAGTATTAGACCTTGACTCCCCTCCAATGGGGGTTTCGAGATCTCAACCCGTTCAACCCTGGTCAGCCGAATTGACAGACGATAATGATAGTGTAGAACGCCTCGATGAAATTGTCAGGCAAGAACAACACTCCGATTATTTTGACGAGGAACTGGTCGATGAATGGTTAGAATTAGATGAACCAATCCCTCCTAATTTACAAAACACTCCAGAGGATTTCTCCCAACAAGATTATTGGAGAGAAAATCAACAGAGTTTAGCCGCTTCTCAACTCTCAGAACTCCCCAATTTAGGGGAATTAGAAAACTATTGGTATCCAGATGATTCGGGACAGACACCTTTAACGTCAAATCCCTTTATGGAAACCCCTGAATCTGAGTCTGAACCCGTTGAACCGACTCCTGTACAATCTTCTCCTCGATTTATCGAAGATGAGTTGGATCGGATTCGGATGGAATATGCGTCCTCGACTATACCCAGTTTTGAGTTAGATACCGGGAAGTCAGGGTTTATTCCTTCTCCTCATCAACAAGTTGATCAATTACATCGAGGTTCGCAACAACAACAGAGGGTTTCATCTGCATCTGAGGCTTCTAATTGGCCGGCACCGTTAATTCAATCGACTCGTCAGAAAAAATTGCGATCGCTGGCTTCGATTGAACTTCCGAGATTTCCACAATCTGCCCCTGCCGAACAAGGGGTGATGGCTTATAACAGTGAGGGCGAACCATTTTGATGTTTTTGAGGGGCGCGGTCGTTTGCGCCCTTTGTCGGCTTAAATGAGGATGTCTGAAGGCAAAATTGCGGCTGCATCGACATTAACTAAAGTCGCGATGATTTCACTGTTGAGGGTAATGACGGTGTTATCACCCTCGGCGTTAATCTGCAATGAAGAAAGGGTTAAACCTTCTGCCAAGACTAGATTATCCTGACCGACTTGAAAATCAGTAATCACATCCTCACCCGAGTTAAATTCTAGGACAAAATAGTTATTTCCTTCGCCGCCTGTCAGGGTATCATTACCGTTACCGCCCACTAAGCTGTCATTTCCCATTTCTCCCAACAGTAAATCATCGCCGCTACATCCTTTTAACAGGTCATCGTCTTTACCGCCATGTAGGGTATCGTTATCATCTCCTCCACAGAGAGTATCTTGACCTTCATCACCGAATAACAGGTCATTCCCAACGCCACCAGAGAGTTTATCCTGTTGACCATTGGCGCCAACTGAGGGAGAATTACCATCATCGATTTGATCACCTCGTAGAGTATCATTACCTTCCCCTCCACAAAGACTATCATTGCCAATATCGCCGAACATCATATCATTTCCGGCTTCACCCCATAGCCAATCATTCTGTTTACCGCCATGAACCGTATCGTCACCAACTCCGGCTACTAAGGTATCGTTGGCTTCGTTACCGTCCATGAAGTCATTTCCTTCACCCCCAAATAGCCAGTCTTCTCCGAAAGTATCGCGTGTGGGGTCATCTGGGAGGTTATTGGTTCCCCCAAGAATGGTATCATTCCCCATATCCCCAAGAATGGTATCATTACCCTGTTCACCCATTACCCAGTCATCATCTTTACCCCCAAAAGCTTCGTCATCGTCTTTCCCACTGTGAAGGGTATCTTGACCCAAACTTCCGACTAACCAATCATTATTTTCATCACCAAACAGAATATCTTGGTCGCCGCTATCCCCAATGGCTTCTAAACCGCTAGGCCCACCAATTAGGGTATCTTTACCGAGTTCACCGTATAAGGTATCATTTTCGGTGGAACTGAAGACTAAATCATCACCCAAACCTGTATAGATGAGATTATTTCCTTCTCCTGAAACCAGGGTATCGTTCCCCGCCAAAGCGGTAATCACATCATCGTTAACAGTCCCCACTAACAGGTCAGCTTCATTGGTAGCGTTTAAATTGCTAGCTGTTACTTCTGGGGGAGTCGGGAGAATTTTTTCACCCAGTTGAGGGGGTTCAGGACACTGACAACATTCGGTGTCGATAGTCCCTTGGGCGTTAACGCTAATCGTAACAGTAGCAATATTGGATAAGTTGCCATCTTGGTCTTGAACAGTGTAGGAAAAACTATCGGAACCAATGTATTCAGAATTGGGGGTATAAGTCAGAGTACCGTTTTGGTTATTAACGACTGTACCTTGATTGGGTTCGGTGACAACCACAACACTACCGGGGTTTAAGAGGCTATCATCTTTGTCATTTTCAAGAACATCAATAACAACACTTTGATCTTGGGGCGTATTGGGTGTATCATCGACGGCAACGGGAGATTGATTATCAACGGGAATGGTTGGAACAGGAACGAAAGGAACAGAGGGGATGGGCGGTGTATCCACATCTCGGAAGTCGGGGATACCATCGTTGTCTGTATCGGGAAGGGGAGGAGTTCCGCTATTGCCAAAACCCCCATCATTATTGTCAACAGCATTAGGAATACCATCACTGTCGGTATCTTCTGCATCTAAGCGACCATCACCGTCTGGGTCAGTTAAACCGACTTCGATAATATCGTTAGTTCCATCGTTGTCACTGTCGAGGTCTAAATAGTCTGGGCTTCCATCGTTGTCGGTGTCGGGCGTCGGAGTTCCGCCACTATTACCAAAACCGCTATCATTATTATCAACAATATCGGGAATACCATCACTATCAGTATCCTCTCCCCCAATAACCCCATCGCCGTCGGGGTCAGGTGAACCGCCTTCGATGATGTCGTTTATTCCGTCGTTGTCGCTATCGAGGTCACGGAAGTCGGGGACGTTATCACTATCGGTATCGGGGGGAATATTGGCTGTTCCTCCGTTGTCTGGGTCAACGCTATCGGCTAACCCATCTCCGTCCGTATCGGTATCGGTCCCATCTATCAAGCCATCGTTGTCGGCGTCTGTTCCTCCCGCTTCAATAACATCGTTTATTCCGTCGTTGTCGCTGTCGAGGTCTTGAAAGTCGGAGGTATTATCGCTATCGGTATCAACGGGAGTGTCGGGTTGACCGTCGCCGTTGTAGTCCACTTGACCGGAGTCGGGGGGGTTTTCGAGGCGATCTGCAAAACCATTATTGCCAAAATCGTTAGTGGGGTCAATAACGCCATTCCCATCGGTATCGAGTTGGCTAGCTTGGTCGAGAGGAAGTCCGCTTTCGTAAAGGTCGGGAATACCATCGTTATCGCTGTCGAGGTCAAGAACATTGGGAATATTGTCACCGTCTTTGTCTCCCTCGCCTTCATCAATATCGAGAACACCGTCGTTATCATCGTCTAAGTCGTTAATATCGGGAACACCATCCCCATCACTATCAACATTAGGGTTAACAACGGTAATATCAACCTTACCCGCAACCGTATTCACCCCATCGTTAACATCGTAGCTAAACTCACCCAAGTCATCGCTACCGTTGTAGTTGTCGGGGGCGTTGTAAACCAGTTCGGCGAGTTCTGCGGGTGTTAGACTATCGCCAATATTAACAATTGTTCCGTCTGCTTTGGTAATGCTTCCGAGTGTGGGTATCGAAGAAATGGTAATGGTTAAATTGTCATTTTCGGGGTCAGTTGGGGCGCTGAGTCCGAGGTTGTTATTGTCGCTGGTGACATCAACTCGAATACTATTACTCGCAACCGTTGGGGGTTGGTTGATGGGTTGGGTTGGTGTTTCAAAACCACCGTCGCCATCGGGAAGGGTATCAATACTATCGGGAACCCCATCCCCATCGGTATCTGTGGGGTCATCAATTTGACCATCTCCGTTAACATCGGGGGTTCCTTCTCCGGTTGGAAGTCCGGCTTCTACTCGGTCGGGAGTTCCATCGTTATCGCTGTCAATTTCTTGATAGTCGGGAGTTCCGTCTGCATCCGCATCGGGTAAGGGGTCGTTGTTGGCGTCGCTAAACCCGTCGTTATCATCAATGACATCAAGAATACCATCCCCATCGCTATCGGAACCGTCAATAATACCGTTCCCATCTGTATCCACAACGGCGGGGTCTTGTCCGCCTTCGATCAGGTCGGAAATACCGTCGTTATCGCTATCGAGGTCGCGGAAGTCTGCAACACCATCATTATCAATATCGGGAATAGCAACCGCAGTCCCCCCGTTATCGGGGTCAACCGCATCTGCTAACCCATCCCCATCTGTATCAATATTCGCCCCATCTATTAACCCATCGCCGTCGGTATCTGTTCCCCCCGCTTCAGTAACATCGGGAATACCATCGTTATCGCTGTCGAGGTCTTGGAAGTCGGGAACCCCGTCTTGGTCGGTGTCAATGGGGTCATCGGGTTGACCGTCGCCGTTGAGGTCGAGTTGACCGGAGTCTGGGGTCGTTTCTAGACTATCAATAACGCCGTTTTCACCAAAGTTGTTGCTGGGGTCGATAATACCGTCGCCATCGGTATCGAGTTGGTTAATTTGGTCGGGGGTAAGTCCGCTTTCGTTGAGGTCGGGAACCCCATCGTTATCGCTATCGAGGTCGAGACTGTCTGGGATACCGTCTCCGTCTGTGTCGCCGTCGCCTTCGTTGCTATCGAAAATTCCGTCGTTATCATCATCGAGGTCGTTAATATCAGGAATTCCATCCCCATCGGTATCCGTATCGGGACTAATAATGTCAATATTTACAGTACCGGGAACGGTATTAACTCCATCACTCACGTTATAACTAAAGCTTCCTAATTCATCGGTACCATTGTAGTTTTCAGGGGTGTTATAAAGCAGTCCTGCGAGTTCTTCAGGAGTAAGTATATCGCCAATACTAACAGGTGTTCCATCTGCTTTGGTAACGGTTCCTAAGTTGGGTAAAGTGGTAACAGTTATCGTGAGATTATCATTCTCAGGGTCAGTGGGGGCGGTTATTCCTAACTCGTTATCTTGGCTATTATTGTTGAACTGAACACTATTGTCAGAAACAGTTGGGGGATTGTTTGTAGTCGTTCCTATACTAATATTAACGGTTCCAGGAGTCTCAGCATAGCTATTTCCATCAAACCCATTCCAGCCAAAACTCGTATCTCCGTTAAAGTTTTCGTCCGGTGTAAAGACTAGATTTCCTAACTGAGTTACATCTATTTCATCATCAAGACTAACTGGATTATCATTCAGAGTTAGGGTGCCATTTTCTGGGAGTGAGGTGATTTGAATTTTCGTTAGACTATCACCATCTATGTCAGTAAATTGACTGGTAAAGTCATCCGCAGTAAATAGAATAGTATTGTCTTCTAGTCCGGTTTTACTGAGATCATTAACGGTGGGAACATCATTATCACTGTTAATACTAATATTAACGGTTGCGGGTGTATCGGCGTAGCTGGTTCCATCAAACCCATTCCAGCCAAAACTGGTATCTCCGTTAAAGTTTTCATCTGGTGTAAATACCAAATTACCCAACTGAGTTACATCTATTTCTTCATTAACAGTAACCGGATTTCCATTCAGGATTAAGGTGCCATTTTCCGGTAATGAGGTGATTTGAATTTTCGTTAGACTATCATCATCTATGTCAGTAAATTGACTGGTAAAGTCATCCGCAGTAAATAGAATATTATTGTCTTCTGTTCCGGTTTTACTAATACTGCTAACGGTTGGAGTATTGTTAGTTGTAATATTAACAGTAATAGAACCACTTCCTGCTAAAGCCAATGGAGTAGATGTACCTTGAACACCTGTATTTCCATCATTAATGGTATAATCAATCTGAATAGAAGTCGCAGAAGTTGCACCGTTATTTGAATAAGTAATTTGTTGGAGAACTTGATTAACTAAATCTCCTGTTGCACTAGCATTAAAAGTTAGGGTTAAAGTTCCATTACTATTCGTAGTAACGGTTCCAACTGTAACCCCATTAACAACAAGATTTCCTCCTTCTGTTAAAGCGTCTAACGTTCCACTATTGCTAAATACATCTTCAGCGTTTGCTCCGCCATTTCGTTGTAAAGTGAGAGTAGCTCCATTATAGTTAGTATTATCAAGTTCAGAGTCAATAATCGTTGCATCAGCATCCAGAACGATAGCACCTCCGCCTATACTAAAAGTAGGAGTTCCATCAAGTCCGTTGAAACTGGGCGCATCATTAACCGGGACAATATTAATCGTAGTTGTTCCAGTATTTCCTTTGTAGTTAGCAACATCAGTTAGAAATACCTGTACTTTTCTAGGTTCAGTATCTGGTGTATCGCTAGTATTATTAAACTGAATTGCTTCTAAAGCTAATTCCCAATTTTCTGGAGTAATATCAGCCGCTGCACTTAAGGTTAGAACAAGATTACCTGAAGCATCTGTAGTTGGATCTGATGTGATTCCTGTTGGTAAGCTTCCAACAATAAAATTATCACCATCTTTTGTATTTGTTAGAGTAATTGTTGCGGTTCTAATTTGGTTAGGTGTATCAAAATCTTTAATAATTATATCTGCGGTTTCATCTGTTGGATTATTCGGTTCTACAATACCAATACCACCGCTATCTTCAGTAAAAGTTGTTTCGTAATTTGGACTACCTATGTTTGAACTATTATCACCATCCAAGTCAATTAAGGGAATAACATAAGGTGATCGCTGACCTGGGTCAGACATCCCATCATTGAGAGTTGTTATCTCAGTAGTTGTGATTTCTTCTACTGTTGGAGAGGGACTCGCATAAGCATCGATACGGAATAGTTTACCCTCATTATTACTACTCACGTACAAGCGACCATCAACATCTGTCCATCCTGCACCATAGGTATTAGCAGGTGTAGGTAATCCTGTGATCGGCTTTGAAGTCAGTATTTTTGTGTCAAGATTCCAAATATAAAGTCTGTTATTTTCTACGCCATAGAGAGCATTACCTGCATCAACCCCAGTTAAAACCTGACTTTTTTCAGAAGAAATATAAACCAGGTCAGAAACAAATTCAGGATTTGTAAAAGTACCTGATTTTGTAAATGTAACGGTTTGATTTGTGTTAGTATCGAGGTCAACCTTGACAAGCTCTAGTCCGGTCTTTTTGAGTCGAACCCATAAGTCATTGTTAGTAAAATCTACATCACCTGCATTGTAATCTTGACCTGTGCTACCACTCGGCAAAGTTATACTGGTCTGCTCAATTTCTCCATTAGAACCGACACGAATAACTTTATCTTTAATTGTTCCTTGAGTTCCAACTCCATAGATATAAAGATTATTATTTGTATCTTTTCCAAAGCCAGCACCATTATAAAATGATTGTACTGGCCCTATATCCTCATATTGACCTGTCAACGGGTTTAAGAGTTTGAGTTGACCTGAAATAACTTGATAAAAATTAGGTTCTTCTGCAAAAGGAGTCGGCTCAAGAACGTGATTCCATTGAGTTTTAACTCTAGAATCAAACGGTAAAAAAACATCAAAATCATAAGTTTTAATGTTTAATTTCCAATTTCCTCCTAACGTAAAATGACCAATTTTATGAGTAGATGCAGCAATTTCTGCACCTGTAATTTGATGTAATTTATCAATAAATTCAACACCTGCGTCGACCGCAGCAACGTTACACCCATAAATTAAAATTGATGCAACTGACCAAATTTTAAGCTGACCTGTATAATATTCGAGAGTATCTAGACTTAGCTGACTATTACCTAGATACAAACATCCTGGCGAACCGTGAGCAACAATATTAACTTCTGAATAGTTTTCTTTTGCTAGATATTGAGTAATTTGTTGAATTCCATCTGCTTCTGAATTGATTATTTTAACGGTGGTATTGTCAGTAACAGCTTGAACTAAATATTGATAATCTTGAACGTTAGAGTCAATAAAAACAATACTTTTCATGAATTTTAATGATTGAGATGCACACAGAGTATAAGCTTTATAAGAAACTGAATCAGCAGCTTTATTTGATAGATACACGGTAGATACTCCTAAAGTTTTAAGCAGTTTTTGTTAAATCAATGAAATTTTTTTAGCAATCAATTCTAGAGTTTATTGTCAACTCTAAAACTGAATGTTAAATAACTGTAGATGTCGTTTTTTTTAAGATGAATGAATTGATTGCTCTTACAACCAACGCCTGAAAATAGAATCCCTGATTATAGTTAAGGTGAAGTTAAAGAAAAAGTCCGACAGAGAACTTTGTCCTTGATCAACTTCCCTATATTTCAATCTAGCATTTTAACTTAAATGTGTCCTGAGTGAATTTGCAGAATTCTAATCGTATAATTTTTTTCAGATTTATCCGTAAATTTACGCAGTTTGAGTCATTTTTGAGAAAAAGTTAATTTTTATATCACTTTTTACAAGGATGATAGGATTGAAGTTGTGTGTACTTTATCGGCTTTCAGGTGATGAGTGACTGACCACTGCGGAAATTGACTAGAACCCCTCGTTACAAATCTTACCGTCGGACAAGCTCAAACCTAGTTAACAATTGTGATCAGAGAAATTTAAACGATTCTTAAAAGATGATAGAAATATATTCTACCCCTAAAGTTAACAAAAATTAACCCATGACCTTTATCTCAGTTACCTACGCTTTATTTTTACTCATTTTGTTTGGAGTTTACTGGATTGTTCCTTGGCAATCTTGGCGACTGCTGACTTTATTGGTGGCGAGTCTGATTTTTTATGCAACTTTACAAATTCAATATATTCCATTACTACTCCTGTGTATTCTGTTTAATTTTGGCTTGGCGTTAGCTATCGGTGAACCCCTAGATTGGCGAATTGCAAATGAAGCTTGGAATAGTCGGCGTTTAATTTTGCTCTGGATTGGTATTATTTTTAATATATTTTTACTGTTGGGTTTTAAGTATTTGCCGTTTATTTTTAATACTGTGGGAGATACATTAAAGCTTCCCTTATTTCTTGATCGTGCGACTTGGCTAGATAATAATCTGATTGCACCTTTAGGATTAAGTTTTTTCTGTTTTGAAATTATTGCTTATTTAATTGATGTTTATCGAGGCGCACCCGCAGCCAATTCTTTTCTAACGTTTACTTCTTATAAATTATTTTTCCCTAAACTGATATCGGGGCCAATTACTCGGTATCATCATCTCGAACATCAACTCAAAAATCTCAAGTTTCCCGTTCCTGAACAAATAGCTGATGGACTGTGGTTAATTGCCAGAGGGGCTGTAAAAAAAGGTTTGTTTGCGGATAGAATAGGAATTTTAGTTGACTTAAGTTTTAGTAGTTTAGAACGGGCGGGAAGTGGAGATTTATGGTTAGCAACGTTTGCGTATGGACTCCAACTTTATCTCGATTTTAGTGGTTATATTGATTTAGCGAGAGGAAGTGCATTACTACTGGGATTAAGTCTCCCTGAAAACTTTGATGCACCTTATTTTACGACGAGTATTGCTGATTTTTGGCGACGTTGGCATATGACGTTAGGGGATTGGTTACGGAATTATTTATACTTTCCATTGGGAGGGTCTAGAGTCGGATTAATTCACACTTGTCTCAATCTATTCATTGTGATGTTAATCGCTGGAATTTGGCATGGCGCAGCTTGGGGTTTTATTGTTTGGGGAATTTTACATGGTATGGCTTTAGTCATTCATCGTTTGACAGATACCTTATCAAAACAGTTTTCTATTCAAAACCTTTGGAAAACGTTTCCTGGTATTATTTTCGCTTGGTTTTTAACTCAATTAATGGTCTTTTTTGCGTGGATATTTTTCCGACTTCCCAATTTAAAAGATTCAGAGTTTGTCATTAAAAATCTATGGAATCATCCTGCCGATGTACAGTTTGCCCATAAAGTTTATGTAGAATCATTGGGTTTAGAACGTATTAATGTTGTTTTTTTATTAGTTTCGGTTTTTGTTTTAATGGGGTTGTCTACTCTATTTAATCGAGGCTTGAGATTACAGTTAAGCTGGCCGATAAAATTGGTATTAGCCCCGATTTTTTTTCTAGCAGTTTGGTTACTGGCACCGGAGGGCGTTTTACCTTACATTTATTTTGATTTTTAAAAACATAAACAACAATTAGGACGCAAGCCTTGCGCCCCTAAAAATTGATTTTTGATTAAAATTCACCCTGACTTACACAGCGAAAACCTGCTAATATTTCTCGAACTCCCGGATGATACCAATTGCGAAAACTACATCGCATTGCCCAAGGACGAGTTGCCCAACTTCCTCCTTTTAAAACCCGATGTTGGTGATCAAAATAACTCTGAGAATATCCAACATAAGGATAATGTTGAAATTTTGAATATCCCGCAAACCAACTATCTGTCCACTCCCAAACATTCCCTAATAAATCACGCACTCCGTAAGCACTTTCTCCGTGAGAATAAGTATTTACAGAAGTTGTTCCTTGTTGCATTCTTTCGCCATCATTACAATTACATCGGTTAGAATTTGGGAGTTCTTCTCCCCAAGGATAAGTCTGTTTACTTTGAGTTTCTTCATCCCAACTGGCGGCTTTTTCCCATTCTGCTTCTGTGGGTAAACGTTTTCCGACAAAGTTACAATATGCTTCGGCTTCGTACCAACTAACTCCACAAACAGGATGATCATCAAAGATCGGATCATCTAACCAATATAACGGTTTAGAAACTGGATTTTGTTGTAACCATTGCCATCCTAGAGTTGACCAAAATTCGCGGTTTTGATATCCTCCAACTTGGATAAATATGCGATATTGACCACAGGTAACAGGATAACGATCAATCCAATAGGTGTCTAAAGAACGACGATGTAAAGGTTTTTCATTATCCATCGCTTCAACTGAGTTATTCCCCATCTCAAACTCACCTGCGGGAATTTTTAAGACTTGGGGAGAATAAGAGATTTTAGAAGCAGAATGATAAATTTGTTGTTGATTTTTTGAATTTTTTAGACGATGTAACTGCAAAACAAAAGCAATGGTTTCGCTGTGTTGGCTTTCGTGCTGTAAAATAAACCGCCACAACCGTTCTTGTTCTTCAATCGGTGCATGATCGAGATAACGCCAAACTTCACTCCGTATTGCTTCTAAATAACAATTAATTGTCGAGATAGACGGTAATTGAATCCGCTCATTTTTCGGCAAACCATCAGCCTGAAATAGTTGATGAAATTCGGGAAATAAAGGTTGCAAATCCGCACAATGTTCAAGTAGCCAATACGCTTCTGTGTAGCCAATATGTCCAAAATGCCAACCAATCGGACTAAAATCAGGATGAGGTTGAGCGCAAAAAGCAGTTTCATCGACATCTTCAAACTGTTTTAAAGTAATCAGACGACAGCGATGTAAGGCATAATGGAGACTATCTTTAGCCGAGTTTTTCGATGTTGACACTAAGGTTTTCTCCCACACTAATAATGCTTTGTTCAGGACAAGAATGCCAATTCCCCGGAAACAAAGGTTCAGAAGCAATAATCACAGATTCGGGGAATTTTGGATCATTTTGCAGCCAATATAAACTCGGTGGAATCCCTGCAATTGAAAATCGAGAAGCCACCATTTGCTGCCCGTCACAGAGTATCACATTTACCAATGCTTTGACATCTGCTAATTCGGCGAGTTCTTTGATGATCATTAATGTTGTCTGTAATGCCGTTGTCAGTGTCGGTTGAGTGGCGGAAGTCAGTTCATTAATAAGTAACCCAAAAATATGTTCTGAGTCAGTTGTTCCTTCAATATTCTGGTAAACTGAATCTCGCAGACGGTTGCGAATGAGTCGATAGAGACTGGTGCGAAATTGTTTGATATAACCATTGTGAACAAATAGCAAGCGTTCAAACTGAAATGGTTGACAGTTGCTTAAATTAACCGATTGACCTGGAGTTGCACTACGAACATAAGCTAAAATTCGCCCGGACTCAACATAACGATTAAGACTATCAAGGTTGAGATCGCTCCAAGCCGGTAAAATATTTTTGTAGGTAAACGGATCAGTGTGTTGAGTGGCATGATACCACCCTAATCCAAAGCCATCGGCATTCAGTAAAGCTTCTTCCATTTCACGAGGTTGATAGCTTTGAACAATCAAAGAATGGGGCGGATCGGATAAAATTTTCTTGAGAGGAATTGTAGAGCCAACATAGCCAAGTAAACGACACATAAGGTTGTCAAAACTTTCAAAGCTTCTATTTTACCAGCCCTCTTACTCAACTTCTCGATTTTGATCGAGTTGTGGGTAATAAAATTGAATAACGGCAAGGGAGTATGTCAAAATGCTTGATGGTTGCCTGCGATCGCTTTCATACTAACGTTCAGATCCCACTGGAATTGACTTTAATGATTATTCCAACCTCAAGCTTTACATCATCTCATCGAGTCCATCCACACCGCTTATCATTGTCTCGGTTTACTTTGTTCTCTTTATCTCAGGTGATCGTTTCCATCTGTATTTTGTTCGGAGTGACATCGGTTCGGGCGAATGCTGAAGATGAGTTTAACCCGACATTGGAAGTCGGAGTTGTTCAGCAGTTTGGTAAAAAACCGACGGACACCCTGATTCTTAAGGCTAAACCCGACGATCATCTCATTTTGCGGTTTCAGTCGCCAGAGGGCGAGAAAGTTCTCCATACCCTCAGCGTTGTTCTCAAAATGGAAATGCAGCCTCTACCGGAACCGTTTGTCGATGAACGGATTATTCTCAGTAGTCATCGCAGCTATGAAACCGCCGATGAGGAAGCCCAAAAATGGCGGGAAATGGGGATTGAAGTTGAACTGGCTCAACCCGATTTATGGCAAGTTTGGGCGAAACGTAGCGTTTATAATACGCCTTTATTGCGACGGTGGTTGCTCGAAAGTCTCAAAGCCCAAGGACATCAGAAGGTTCGTTTAGAAACTCAAGTTCTCAAACAGCAGCGAATTCCCTATTGGGTGTTGGGTGGCTATCGCTACAACCGCCATGAACTTCAAGTGAGTGCGAGTCAGGATATGATTGAGGTTCACAAAAGTAGCAAAGATCCGACACCGATGACTTATGGGGGAAGTCTGGAACTTCAGCCCGATGCTTATGGAACCCATTCATTGGTGAATCATGTTCCCCTAGAAACCTATCTACGAGGTGTGGTTCCTCACGAAATGGGAGCTTGGCCCCCAGATGCTTCGATTGAGGCTCAAGCGATTTTATCGAGAACTTACGCATTGCGAAATTTACGACGCTTTGAAGCCGATAACTACGAAATCTGTGCAAATACCGATTGTCAGGTTTATAAAGGACTGACTGAAGTTTACCCGTCTACAGATCGAGCGATTGCGGTGACTGAGGGATTGGTACTGACTTATAACAATGAGTTAGCTGATGCGGTTTATTTTTCGTCGAGTGGGGGAGTGACTGCCAATTTCCACGATATTTGGAATGGGCCAGAACGTTCTTACCTGCGTTCGGTTGTTGATTCACCCGGTCAAGTTTGGGATTTATCTGCAAATAGTTTAGCCTCGGAACAGAATTTTCGACGGTTTATGAGTTTGCAAAAAGGGTTTAATGAGGAGGGTTGGGTTGATTTTCGCTGGCGAGAAGCAACCAGTTTAAAGGCGATGACGGCTCATCTTAAGTATTATTTGGAACGCAAATATAATATTAAACCGGATTTCAAGACGATTAAACAAGTCAAGGTCACACAGCGATCGCCTTCTGGACGGGTTCTACAAATGGAAGTTCAAACCGATAAAGAAACGATCAAAATTGAAAAGGATGAAATTCAAAATGCCTTCTGGCCGCCGATCAGTACCTTATTCTATGTTGATCCGATTTACGATCAAGATAAAAAACTTGATGGTTATGTCTTTGTTGGGGGCGGGTTTGGTCATGGTGTGGGTTTAAGCCAAACTGGATCGTACAAACTCTCTGAGTTAGGCTGGTCGAGCGAACGAATTCTCAAATTTTATTTTCCGGGTACTGAACTCAAACGTCTGAGTGAATCGATTATTTTTTGGTAACCATTACAGATGATTGAGAAGCACACAAGAGTAACAAGGGACTAGGTTAGAATAAAACAGAGTTAAACATCAGATTTGGAAATCTTCTCAACTATCCGTCGAGTTGATTGAAATCTAACCTAGTCCACAGGTCTAGCTCCTTCTGTGGGGAGATAGAGGGCAGGTTTTTTGTAACTATATATGGGATCTCAGTGACCAGTTATGGCTGTAACTGGTTGCTATTTGCTGTTTTCTGATAATTCCCATATCCCGCCTACATATTATCTTCTTGGTGAGTGGTAATCGTGCAGTCTGAAGTCGGATAAGCAACGCAAGTCAGAACTATTCCGGCTTCGATTTGATCATCATCTAAGAAAGACTGATCCGATTGGTCAACAGTACCGGATTCTACCTTGCCTGCACAAGTTGAACAAGCACCCGCACGGCAAGAAAAGGGCAAATCTAAGCCGATTTCTTCTGCGTGGTCGAGAATATAAACATCATCTGGACAATCAATGGTTTCTGTTTGCCCTTCCGGCATTTTCAGTGTGACTTTATAGCTTGCCATGTTACTTTCCTTTTTAAATGTGAATGAGAGTTTAGGTCCAGTCTCACACCAAAACCCAGCGATCATTGGTCTTGATACTTGGAGTGGAGACTTTTGTCTGATCTAGATATTCTCACAATTAGTGAGCAACCTCTAGATTTGTAATAGATTTAGTACAGCGCTTCTTCCTGGTGAGTGGTGATCGTGCAGTCAGAACTCGGATAAGCAACACAAGTCAGAACATATCCGGCTTCAATCTGGTCATCATCTAAGAAAGACTGATCCGATTGGTCAACGGTACCCGATTCCATCTTACCCGCACAGGTCGAACAAGCGCCCGCACGACAAGAAAAAGGCAGTTCTAAGCCCTGTTCTTCGGCTGCATCCAAAATATAGACGTCATCGGCACACTCCATAGTTTGTTCTCCGTCGGGAGTGATCAGTTTTACGTTATAGCTTGCCATGTGATTTTCCTCTTTGAGGTTGAACATGAAGAAAGTATAAGGTTGGCTTATACAACTACTAGCTGATGATTAGCCCTAGTGGTTGTACTTCATACTTTCTTTATCTTCTGATATTAAGGGAAAAAACCGACCTTGTACAACGAATTTTGACGATAGTTTGAATGGTTTTTATTATAAATTTTTCTAATTACATCCTAATTGCTTATACCTGACCCTCCAAAAACCAAAGTTATACCACTTCTCTAACGGCTTAAAGATTCATCCAGAGTGGGTTTTGACACAAAGTTGACTGACCGATTTACTCTTTTGTCCTCATTGACTATTTTTTCAATCCCGTTGTTTTTGCTAAATATACTCAAGTGAAAACACTTGCTAATGATAAGAACTACTAATAATTTTCGATAAATACCTAAACTTAGCTTAATTTTCCGTAGAAATAGATACTTTATTATAAATAATCTTCTTTTATTATTGATAATAAGTTGCAATAAGTAAGTTGCTTACCCTCAAACCATGACAGTATCAACCCTTGAATCGACTTCCGTTCATCAGCAAAAACGAGTTCGACCCAACTTACAAGCCTGGTATCGCCCTACTGTATCTCCAGAACAAGGCATTTTGTTAATTTTATTGGGATCAGTCGTCACCGGATCAGCTTTAGCCCAACACTGGACAAGTTCAACCACTCTAGCCCTAATCTGTACCTTTTTTGCTCTACAAGCCGAATATCCCCTGATTCTACAAATTAAGCAACGACGCAGTTGGAAGCCCCGCTTTTTAGTCTGGACTGGAATCTATGGAATCATTGCCCTGTCTATTGCTTTCACCCTCTACCTTCAGACTCCTGAGTTACTGTGGATTTACCTCAGCGCTGCGCTCGCCCTTCTCGTTGACGCCACCTACGTCTATTACCAGAAACAAAAATCGATTTTCAATGAACTCAATGGCTTTGCCGCGATTTGTTTAGCAGCACCTCTGGCTTATTGCGCCACCACCGGACATCTATCCCTCAATGCAGTCGCCCTGTGGATACTCAATACCCTGTTTTTCGGGAGTGCAGTCTTCACCTTCAAACTGCGAAAAAAGAAGACTTGTTCGCTCAAAGCCGGAACCATTTATCATACTGTGGCGAGCATCATCATTATCATACTCTGCGGGTTAAACAGTCTATCTCTGGTTACAGCCTCTTGTTTTGCGGTTGCCGTGTTAAAGTTTATTCTGGTCTGCTGGCGGTTTGAATGGTATCGCACGACTAAATTTCATCATGTTGCACTCTTTGAAACCCGATGCGCTTTGATGTATATTGCGATCGCAGCGATTAGTGTTCTTCCGGCTCATTTACCCCCGTCGTGATTTGTATCAAGTCTTCAGAAGGCAAAATCTCCCCATCTATCGAAAATCCCAACAAAGCGAGACAATAAAACTGCGGAAGATAGAACAACAATTTTTTTATGGTGCCCAATGATCTCTCATCTTATACTCCCAGTACAACTCCAATTCGAGTGGGTATTGTCGGAACGGGATACGCCGCTCAAACCCGAGCAGAAACGTTAAAATCAGATTGGCGATCGCAACTGGTGACGCTCACAGGTCATACTTCGGATAAAACCAAAGCCATCTGTCAACGGTTTAATGTAGAAGCCTCTGCAAGTTGGGAAGAACTCGTCAAACGTGAAGATGTAGACTTAGTGGTGATTTCCACAATTAACCGGGATCACGGCAAAATTGTCCGAGCGGCTTTGGAAAATCATAAACACGTCATTGTTGAATATCCCCTAAGTTTAGATCCGACTGAAGCCCAAGACCTGATCGCTCTGGCCCAACAGCAAAACAAAATGCTACACGTCGAACATATTGAACTGTTGGGAGGGCTGCATAATACCATTAAAAAATCAATAAGCGATATTGGTCAAGTGTTTTATGCTCGTTATATTACGATCAGCCCTAAACATCCTGCTCCTGATAAATGGACTTACCAACACTCGCTGTTTGGGTTTCCCTTTTCTGGGGCGCTTTCTCGCTTAAATCGTTTAACAGATTTGTTTGGTTTAGTGCAAACGGTTCACTGTCAAAGCCGCTTTTGGAATCAGCCCGCAAAGGAAAAAACTGATTATTATCAAGCGTGTTTGTGTACCGCTCAACTTCAGTTTCAGAATGGAGTTTCGGCTGAAGCGGTTTATGGTAAAGGGGAAGCATTTTGGCAATCTGAAAATACATTTACCCTGTATGGTGAGAATGGAACCTTAGTTTTTACCCCAAAGCAAGGTCAACTGATTCAAGGGGAGAGTTCACAAACGATAGAAGTAGAGAGTCGTCGGGGACTATTTGCTAAGGATACTCAAATTGTGTTGGAGCATCTATTACATCATACTCCCCTTTACGTGACGGCTTCTGAGAGTGCTTATACCCTAAAAGTTGCGGATGCGGCTAAACAATCAGCCCCAACGGGTAAAGTTGTGGGGATAGAAAGTTTGAATTGAGATGAGTAGAATAATTGTCAAATTACGGTAGGGATTAAAAAGCGAGTTTGATGGCATTGACAACTAATGAGACTTTGGGAGCTGTATTAAGAACTTGAGTGAGTTGATTGTAATGTTTGATGAGTAGAATGTTGCTGGTTGCTCGAACTTGTGCGATGTAGTAAAGTGGTGGAAAAGATACTGATTTCCCAGGTGGCATGATAACAAGTGTCTCCGATGTGATGAATGTCTAGGATCTAACCTAATCGGAAAACATCAGAGAAAAATTCAAATTATGCCACTGTATTGATTGGTTTTTGGGGGGTATGACGGCCAGCAATTCAAGCTTTGAGTCAGGCGATAATGACTCACCTCTGTTGAATATTTATTGAGGCAGAGGAGTGAGTTTAGGAGACAGATTGGAAATTGTCATAATAGATCACGGGTTTAGGCAACTTCTAACTCATAACTGTGTTGAACTCTCTCTAGCTCTAGATCACAAAAGTGATCAACAGACCAATTGGCTATCCGTTGGAGCATATGTAATGGATAGGTATGAGCCACGCCAACAACTGCAATTTTTGCGTCTTGAGCAGCATGAATTCCGGGTAATGTATCTTCGATCGCTAAACATTCAGACGGATGTAAGTGAAGTTCGGGGTATTGTTGATTGAGGCGTTCAATAGCTAATAAGTAACCTTCGGGATCGGGTTTACTGGTGGTAATATCATCTCCAGCAACAATCACCGAAAAATATTCGGCAATATTTGCCCGATTTAAGATTAATTCTATTTCTGATCGTAGCGCTCCGCTAACAACCGCCATTTTTAATTCAGCCGCGTGAATTTTGCAAACAAACTCTTGAACTCCTGAATAAATCGGTAATTCTTCTAAAGCTTCCATTTGTTGACAATAAGCTTTAGTTTTGCGCTGAATAAGCTGTTCAAGATACTCATCAGTTACAACTCGTCCTCGATGAGTTAGTAATTCTCTCAAACCAATGCGATCGCTACGTCCCAAACAAAATTGTTTAAAGTCTTCAGGTTTAACCCGTAAGTTTTCTTCAATCAGCAACTGTTCAATTAGTCGCTCATGAAGGGGTTCATCATTAATAATAATACCGTTGAAGTCAAATAAAATTGCTTTGAGAGTCATATAAAGTGGGATCTAGAAATTCACAGCAGATTACCGTTGGAGTGAGAAAAAAGGAAAAATCCTTAATTTCTCACCTGAACTACAAAGTTACTTTAATCTGGAATTAGGCGGGTGCTGGTCGTCCAGCAGAACTATCAATTTCGGGTTTATTGTAACTTACCTGAGTCTGAGAACGGGTAGATGTTGAGGTATTTTTAACAATAGGTTTAATTCCCTGGCTAATTTGATGAACCCACCACCAGTCATCGGTTTGGACTTGAGCAAATCCGGCTTGAGTCATCCAAGCATTAAGACTTGCCGCAGCATAAGCTTTAATGTAAGGCTCCTCAAAAATCTCTGTCAACCATTCGGTCTGGCGTAATGTTTGCTGATTTCCATCTAAAACAATCATTTCCCCTCCGGCTTGTAATAGCCGAAAACTTTCCTGAGTAATGGTTTGAGCGACGTCTGGCGGGGTTTCGTGGAACAACAGAGACGCACTGACGAGATCAAAAGACGCATCGGGGAAGCCTGTCTCCTCAGCGTTGGCGTGGTGGAACTGAATTTTTAATCCGGCTTTTTTGGCTTTGAGTTCAGCAACGACTAACATATAAGGGGATAAATCTACACCGATCACCTCCGCTTCGGGAAAGGCTTGCTTCAAGCGTAATGTTGTTGAACCTGTACCACACCCTAAGTCTAAAATTCGTCGGGGTTTGACTCGAATTCGATCAATTAATCCTTGTCGAACAATCGGTTCGGTGGGAGGTAAAACGTATTGGGTGATGGGATCATAGGAAACAGGGGCTTCTGAGTTGAGATATCCGCCTTTAATCCCGTGGAAGTTTTGAGAATGGTAATAGTCTGGATAGCTTACACAAGGGTTGGTGAGCCGAGTGCTTTCTTCCTCCCAATTGATGCTGTGTTTAAACTGTTTTAGGGCTTCTTGATCAACCAGAACGTTTCCGAAAAGGGGAAGGAGAAACTGTTGAAAAATTGTATCTTGACGAACTGACATGGGAATAGGTTTGAAGTTAGGTTAATAACGATTGGCTGTAGTTTCCTAAGTTAACCGATTTTGGCGATTAGTGCTTTGGGAGGATGAGTGAGATTGTGGAGTCAATCAGAGGGTGAATCACAGGATTTAGGTGAAAACCTTCTATTGATTTGGATATTGGTTATTTCTTGGCAACTTCAAAGATCATTAAGAGAGTTAAGAGAGACAATCAATTACAGTTTTAATTGCTTCTTTTGGGGTTTCTACTCGATAAACTTGATCAGGAGATAAACTTTGGAAAAATACTTGACTGTCTGGATTTTGATTGAGTAGAATGACTGTTTTATGCTCTTTAATCGCTAGGGCAATTTCTGAAGCTGTTCCCGCACCCATTCCGCAGCCAATCACGATATCACTAGACAAGATGTTAATTGTATTTCGAGCATTTCCTAAATTGGTAAAAATGGCAATATCAACGGCTTCAGATATTCCCGAAGAATTCGACCCCGGTAAAATTCCTAAAGTCAAACCCTGGGCTGATTTTGCGCCTTGACTAGCGGCTTCCATGACACCTACATTTCGCCCTCCAGTCAAAAGAATCCATCCGTTTTGAGCAATGAGTTGACCGAGTTGATAGGCATTTTTTAGATCCAGAGATGTTGCACTGTTACCTGGCCCCATGACACCAATAATGATTTTTTTCATTGTCAAATAAATATCGATTATTCTTTAGAAAGTTGGAAATAATCTCAGAACTGAGAAAATATCCTTTATTCTATTTGTATCTTCTTATTTTGTCTTTTTCACCTCTCCTGTTACCCTTGCTAAAATTATGGCTAAAATATTTACGGCTAAAATATTTAAAACTAACATCTCTGCACCTGCCATTATCCAAATGCGTCAAGACTTAATGGCAGACTCGGAACTGAATTTTAACTTCATGGTTTTGGTTCTTACCTCTTGTTTAATCGCCACATTTGGATTACTAAGTAACAGTACGGGTGTGATTATTGGGGCGATGTTAGTTGCACCTTTAATGTTACCCCTGAGAGGACTTGCTTTTGGGGCTTTAGAGGGTGATCCGGATTTATTTCGTCGCAGTTTTTTCTCTTTAATTGCAGCAACTGGATTCGCTCTTTGTTTATCCATTTTTTTGGGACGTGTAACGGGGTTTCAAAACTTTGGAAGTGAGGTGATCGCTCGAACTCAACCGACTCTAATTGACTTAGGTGTTGCGATTGTTGCTGGAGGATTAAGTGGTTTTTCTAAGGTACGACAAGGAATTAATGATGCGGTAGCCGGAACTGCAATTGCGGTTGCTTTAATGCCTCCTTTATGTGTAATTGGATTGACATTATCTCAAGGGCTTTGGAATGAAAGTTATGGTGCTTTTTTGCTGTATTTTACCAACCTTTTAGGGATTACTCTAGCCTGTATGATTGTGTTTATTATGGCAGGCTATACTCGAGTTAATGTCGCTTTAGGCTGGGCAATTTTGTTAACGGGACTCCTATTTTTTCCGTTAGGCTTAAGTTTGATTCGATTAATCATTCAAGGTCAAGTAGAATATAATCTCACCCGAATGTTCAAAAAAAATACACTCACTGGTCAACGAGTCGAACTACTAGAAACAGATATGCTGTGGACGCGAAAGCCCGTCTCTGTTTATCTAAAAGTCCGCTCAAAAGAACCCATTACTCCCAAACAAGTCCGTTTAGTTCAAGAGTTTTTGGGTGAAAAAATGAGACGAAATTTTGAACTGATTGTGCTTGTAGATGCGATTACAGAAGTGAGAGCCGAAGAAGCTCCACTCTATATGCAGAAGCCTGAGAAAAAAGATAAAGTCACCAAAAAAATGAGGACTCAAGATCTCAAGAAAGTTCGCATTTTTAAGCGGAAAGCCAAACCTTAAGATTTGGAAACATACTTGAAATTGACGCGACTCTAAAATAAGGTTCCACTGATCATTCCGGCTAATAAAATGAAACCCACCCAGACATTCTGACGAAAGATTTCACCATACACTGGTTTGGGAATTTCGGGTTGTTTTAATTGACGATAGTGTTGAAACCAAATTGCGACAGCGATCGCCAAACTCAGCCCATATTCCCAATGTAATTTCATCTCAATTCCCAATGCAGCCAATAAGCCCACCGTCGCTAAAAAGAAAAAACCCACCGCATTAGCCGCTTGATCTCCAAAAAATAACGCACTCGAATTAACCCCCATGCGTTTGTCATCTTCGCGATCGCTCATCGCATAAACCGTATCAAACCCCAAAGTCCACACCACAGTCGCCCCCCACAGTAACCAAGTTGCAGGTTCTAAACGCGCAACCGCCGCAGTCCAACTAATTAAAACCGCAAAACCCCAAGCGATAGATAAGACTAATTGGGGAACCGGAAAAAACCGCTTGGCGAGGGGATAGCAAATGATCACAGGAACGGCAGCGACACACAGCCAAAAACTCAAAGAATTGAGGTAAAAGGCCAATCCAGCCGCACAAGCAAAGGCAACAAAAGCGACAACAATACCCGTTTTTACTGTTAACGCACGGGACGCCAGGGGACGGCTGCGAGTTCGTTCAACTTCAGGATCAATATCGCGATCCCATAAATCATTCACCACACATCCGGCGGCGCTGGTGGCAACAGTTCCAAAGATAATCACCAAAACTAAAACCCAAGGGGGTGTAGCGTCAGAGGCCAAAAACACCGCCCAAAGTGCCGGAATCATTAAAATTAGGCGTCCTGCGGGCTTATCCCATCTTAATAATCGAATAATCTGGATTAATGTTGATTCGGGTTGTGGTTCGGGTTGAATCAGCATTGGAATGACTTTGAATTTATACTTAGTTTTCAGCTTTTATTCTATAGTTTCTCGCTAAGGCTGTCATCGATAACCCATAATTGAGTGTTAATTGCAATGAATCGAGTGTGTTGAGTCGCCTTGATCCAATCTCTAAAAATTTCCGTTGCAATTGAGTCAGTGAGTCACGAATTGAGATGCAGTCTTTGATTAAAAACTCTGATCAGATTTGAGTGATCCTCTCTATTGATTAAAAACGGGTTTTCGTTCGGGTTGATTGTATGAGATGATTGAGATAATGGATACTAAAATTTAAGTTTCATGGTTAATTCAGTTCCTACCGTTAAAGTTTCTTCTGCTTCTAACAATCAAGATCGAATTCTCGCTGCTATCGATCTCGGGACAAACTCTTTTCATATGGTAATTGTAAAAATCGATCCGACATTGCCGAGTTTTACGATTATTGCCAGTGATAAAGAAATGGTTCGACTGGGTGATTGTGAACCCAAAGGACGTTTAAAGAAAGAAGTGATGGAACGAGGAATTATTTGTTTGCGTCGTTTTCAAGAATTGGCAAAAACTTATAATGCGGAACAAACTGTTGCTGTAGCAACCAGTGCAGTTCGAGAAGCACCGAATGGTCGAGATTTTATCAAGCGGGTTTCTGATGAATTGAATTTAGAAATTAGTTTAATCTCGGGTCAAGAAGAAGCTCGGCGAATTTATCTCGGTGTTTTATCTGCAATGGAGTTTAACAATCAGCCTCATATTATTATTGATATTGGGGGTGGATCAACCGAGTTAATTTTAGGAGAAGGACAAGAACCTCTATTTTTAAGTAGTACGAAAGTGGGTGCAGTTCGTCTGACTCAAGAGTATGTGAAAAGTGATCCCGTTACTCGGAGTGAGTTTTTATATTTACAAGCTTATATTCGCGGAATGTTAGAGCGTACAGTCGATGAACTCTCTTTGAATCTGAAGAATAAAGAATTACCTCGTTTAGTGGGAACATCAGGGACAATTGAAACGTTAGCGGCGATTAATGCTCGGGAAAAATTAGGCGCAGAACCTACACCTTTAACGGGCTATGAATTGAAATTGAGTGATTTACAAGATCTTGTCAATCGCTTTCGGAAACTGTCTTATTCTGAACGGTTAGAAATTTCGGGGATTTCTGATAAACGAGCTGAGATTATTTTAGCAGGTGCTTTAATTTTACAAGAAGTTATGACAATGCTGAATCTTGATTCTTTAACTGTTTGTGAACGCAGTCTCCGAGAAGGGGTGATTGTAGATTGGATGTTAACACATGGATTAATTGAAGATCGACTTCGTTATGGAAGTTCAATTCGTCAGCGAAGTATTCTTAAAATTGCTCAAAAATATCAAGTAAATTTGGATCATGGTGAACGAGTTGCAGCTTTTGCTTTAAATTTATTTGACCAAACTAAATCTATTCTTCATGATTGGGGACCAGAAGAACGGGAGTTATTGTGGGCGGCGGGAATTTTACACAACTGCGGTTTAAATATTAGTCATTCCGCTCATCATAAACATTCTTATTATTTAATTCGACATAGTGAACTCCTGGGATATACCGAGACAGAAATTGAAACGATAGCTAATTTAGCTCGTTATCATCGTAAAAGTCAGCCCAAGAAAAAACACGAAAATTATCAAAATCTTTCCAAACGATATCGACAAATTGTTGATCAATTAAGTCCTTTATTGAGGTTAGCTGTAGCTTTAGATCGACGTCAAATTGGAGCTATTGCTCAGGTAACTTGTCAATGTCATTGGGAAGAAAACGAATTTCATTTGAAGCTAAAACCTGCTGATCCCAAAGATAACTGTGCTTTGGAGTTATGGAGTTTAGACCTCAAAAAAGAAGCATTTGAAGCTGAGTATAAATTGAAAGTTATTGCATTTTTAGAGTCATCTTTGGCAGTAGTTTGATGATTTTAGGAGTTGACTCATTAGAATTTTAATCTCTTTGCTTTGGTAAATTTTCGGCTAAAACTTCGCAAAAATGGAGGATTTAATAACGTCTTAAAAATCAAGAATAGTGAATAAAGTTCTCCGGGTACTTCTCGTTCTGTCCATTGACCAGGCTGACAAAAGAGCATTGTAATTAATTGCCGATGTTGAGAAAGCGTAATGGGTTTAAATTTAACTTGTAAGGTTGGAAATGAATCGATTAAAGTGTAATTGGTAATTTCTCCTGTTAGCTTTAATTCTTCATCTACGATGTTTAATTTCACAGGTAATACCTGATTAATGGGGTTACTCAGTTTTTGAGTGAGTTGAATTTCTGCTCCCACTTCAGAGATTTTAGTTGTAATTCCCCATACAGTTTTATTGGCAAGTTTTAAACGAACAATGCGTCGAAGTTCAAAGCTATCATAAAGATCTGATTTGGGAGCATCAATTAAAGCTAAAATTGCGACTCCAATACTGAATAAATTGTACACAATCCAGATTAAACCCAAGTCAAAAGCGTTAGTAAATTCAGCAACTTCAGCAGTTATAGGTACTGATCCCCAAATTTCTAAAATTCTTAAAAGTCCGATGAATGTTGCAATAAAGAGTAAAATCAAAGGCCAGCCAAGAGTCCAATTAAATGAAAATCGTTGACTTGAAATTCCTTTTTGAGTGACTTGAAATTTCTGCTTAAATGGATTCAGCATGACCAGAAAAACGTTTAAAGATAAAGGAAAACAGAGAACAGTTTTATAAATCTCTGAAATAAAAACAGAACGACTGCGCTCATTTAGCCATCTAAAAACAATGATTTGAACCCAATAACAGGGGATAAAGAAATACAACCATTCTTCTACTGTTGCTTGAATCGGAAGAACACCTAAAAAAGCATAAGCTAATGGCATCAAAAAGAAATAAGGATAAGCCCAAACACTTAACCAATTAATTAAGCCTTCTAAATGTGCTAATCTTTGAGACAGTTTTAAACCTGGAATTGTTAGAGGATTAGAATTGATAAAAAAGGCTTGTAAAGTTCCTCGCCCCCATCGTTGTCGTTGTACAAAATAGTTGGTAATATCTTCCGCCGCCAAACCTGCACTTAATTTTTCTCTCAAATAAACTAACTGATAACCTTGAGCCGATAAACGAATTCCAGTAAAATAATCTTCACTGATTGATTCAGTTACAAATCCTCCAATTTCTTCGAGGGCTTTCCGCCTCATCACAAATGATGTCCCTGCACAAACGGTACTATCTACTCCATCTTTGAGTAGCTCGATATGTCGATAAAATTCTTCTTCATCGGAGATTAAAACTTTTTCTAAGCCTAAGTTTTTAGCGATTGGGTCAGGATTATAAAAGCTTTGTGGTGTTTGTACAAGAGCCACTTTTTTGTCTTGAAAAAACCCAACTGTTCGATCAATAAAGTTATGGGTTGGAATAAAATCTGCATCAAAAACGACAATTAATTCACCACTTGTTAGGGGTAGTGCATGGTTTAAATTACCTGCTTTAGCATGAAGCTGATCGGGTCTAGTGATGTACTTACATCCTAATTCTTGAGCTAGTTGTTCCACTTCCAAACGTTGACTGTCATCCAGTAGATAGACTTTTTTGTTGGGATAATCTATCGCTTGACAGCCGATAATTGTTCGTTTTAAAATTGAGGTGGGTTCTTGACAAGTTGGAATTAAAATATCCACTGTAGGTAAAAAATTTCCTTCGTGAATGTTAATTTCCATTTGATTTGCTTGTTGACTCCGATCTTTCATTTTCAAGACTAACCAGAGTCGGATACCACCTGAAATCCAGATTAATACTTCGAGGAAAAGTAGTCCTAAACTAAACGTTCCGTTCATCGGATCGCTTAAATTTAAGGTGGATAATATCCGCCATAAGATATAGCGAATCATTAAAGCGAATACAATCGCGATGATAATTGTTCGTGACCATAACTTCGGTTTAGGAGAAAGTTTTATAATTGTAAAAACCGTTGTTACTAATGCAATAGTGGGTAATAATAGATATTTCTGATCAATTTCTGGAGGTTGTATCCAAAAAGGAGGATTTTGTTGTCCTAGATCAATGTTAGCCAAAAATTGGCTAATACTTTCTTCTCCTGAAAACCATCCTCCTATAATTGTGGCGAACAAGGTAACAGTACCCAATAAGACGAGTGTAGCTATGCGAGGACGACTGATACTCCATGAGGCTATTCTCAGGCGTTGATTATCATACCCAGATGTCATACTCTGAAAACTCCTGAATGAGTGTATATTGAGCGAAATCGAAATCCTACAGGGGGTGAGCAACATCAAAAAAAGTTACTCTATGGACTCCTCTGTTACATTATTTAACATTTTCCTGAAAATTGAATGAGAGATATCCATTCCAATGCTGTCTACACTCTATAAATCACTATTTTCGGAGAATCACTTTCCCTCAATATTAAAGATTAAACTTCAGGTATCTGAAAAATTGATAAGTTGAAGCTGAGAATTATCCCGCTGGTGTCATTCTGCGAATTCAAGAGCTAAAAAATTAAAACGTCTAGCTAGAAAACTAAAAGGGCTTAAATTGATTTATTGCATCAATGAGATGAATTTAAAGACATAAAATAATTTTTCCCGCTTTGGGTCAGCTCGTTGCGACAACCTCTGTCATAATTTCTGATGCAATTTCAAGCTTTGTTTTGTAGATATCTGCTGATTGTAATCTACTTTGAGATTTAAACACTCTGAAAATCAATTTGTCTTTTCCGTCAGCGGGAAAAAACTAATCCCACGCCAAGCTGAAGATTGCTCAACAAACCTGACATGGGAGTGCATTAAGCTGTACAGGGTTTTGTGAACCCAGTTGATGAGTTTAGGCTACGATGTCGTCGGACTCCTCAGCCACCATCTCTTTAAACGCTTTTCCGGCTGAAAATGCGGGAACTGTGGTTTCGGGAATTGTCATGGGCTGGCCCGTGCTAGGGTTCCGACCTTCACGTGCTTTACGATGTCTGGCTTCAAATGAGCCAAATCCAACAAGTGTGACCTTTTCTCCTTCTGCAACGGCGTCCATGATAGATTCACAGATCGCTGATACAATCGCGTCAGCTTGTTTCTTGGTTACTCCTGCTTTGAATGCAGTTTCTTGGACGAGCTGTTCTTTGTTCATGCTAAGTGTACCTCCTGAAGCTATTGCCTATGTTCTCAAACAGCAGAACTGATGGCTGTTCTAGCATAAACTGCTTTGTAATAGGCAAGTTTATCCTATTGTTTCGCGCTTAGTAGAAGGATTTTGACACAAAAGTTCAATGAATGGGGCGGACTGAACCCCTGCGATCGCCCAAATTTTCACCTGATGATACTGACTGTAAAGCTAGATTAGTTCGGGGTTTGAGCATCCTTCTGGGAAGGCGAAAAGCACCCGTAGACCTAGAATAGAGGATTTTGAGCTTGAGTATATTTGCGGAAAAATATTGCTCAACTCGATCGCGATCGCCATTCAGAAAAATTTAAGGGTTCGGAAGTGATCAGATTTACGAGTTTCCTGACATTTGAGCGGCGAAACTACCCAGACCCATGAACAGTTATCAGAAGGTCGGGTGCAGGGAGAGAGGGGGAGAGATCAAACCACTTCTGATCTGAAATTGAAGACCAAAAAAACCCGACTTCGCGTGAGAAATCGAGTTAATGGTTATTAATGGTTATTCAACAAACAAACAGGTGAGATTAGGCTCTCATTTTTGAGTAAGAAGGGGATCGACGAGTCGAGAGGGGAGAAGCCAGTAATAAAACCTTCTCCAACAACCCGGGTGCAATTCGGTTACACCAAACGGCTAAATGACTTTGCCATCCAACTAATATTTCCGGTAATTCTTTACGAAGTCCATCAATTAACACTTCGGCAACTTCTTGGGCGGTCATCGGTACGACCCAACGGAATAACTGAAGTCGGCGTGTCATATCCGTATCTGTCAATGTGGGTAACAATGCCATGACTCGAATATTGTGTTCGGCGAGTTCGGCGCGTAGGGCTTGGGTAAACCCTAAGATGGCAAATTTTGTCGCGGAATAGGTTGCCATTGTGGGTGCGGCAATTTTCCCCATTAAACTAGAGACGTTAACAATGGTACCTTGTTTACGGTTGGCCATCCGTCGCGCAACTGAACGGGTAATGGTGTACATTCCCATTAAATTGAGGGAAACTTCTTCTTGTAAGTCGGGTAATTTTGACTGCAAGAAGGGGGTTTGGTGGGCGACTCCGGCACAGTTTATCAGTAAATCAACTGGCCCGTGAGAACGCCAAGCTTGAGCGATCGCAATGTTGACTTCGACAGGTTTAGTTAAGTCAATTGCTAAGGTGACAACTTCGACGGGAAATTGTGCTAATTCTTGGGATAATTCTGCTAGTTTTTGGCGATCCCGAGCGACCAGAAGTAGACGTTGAACTCCGGCTTTTGCCAGTTGTAATGCAATTGCCCGTCCAATCCCTCTTGAAGCTCCGGTAATCAGTGCTGTAATTCCTTGAATTTTCATATAAACCTCCAAGGTTCAAGAATGCTGCATTTGTTCAAAGATCTAGGCAGGAAAAAGCCATGATCATTGCAGCTTTGTGTGGTCAAATTGGGTTCAATAGAACATTTCAAATCTGATCAATTTGAAAGATTATGCCAAGTGAAATGAAGCCTCTAATGAGGTTCTTTCGAGCTTGAACAATGTTCAGGACTCAGCAATAACCATGTTCTATTGAGACAAAAGGTTCAATTGAGTTGAAAAATTTATGGGTGAGGGAACTGGGTTGATCAGAGAATTGCAGTTTGTGTTTACTTTTCGACACACTGCTCATGGGTTTTGTCTGATATCCTATCTTTTGAAGCTGATTTGAATGGGACAGGGTATCAGACTTCTCTTGCGGTTTCCCTCAAGCGAGTCTTGTACTCACGACCCTAGAATAGAGTAGAGCATGGCTCATTGGTCTCCTTATAACGAGCAGGGGTTGAATTGACCAACGGTCAATGCAGGCTCCGTCGTTTCACGGCGGAGTAATCTTTGACTCCACATTCACAACTTAACAGTTTAATCAAGAGTTTGCAACATTTTTTAATAAAAAATGCTTAACATTTATTTACAAAAAAACTATTTTCTCTCAGTAATAGTAAAAAGGCTGGGTTTTAGCCCAAGTGAACCCAACCTTTAGTCAGTAATGAATTGAACCGTTAATAACAGTTATTGAGTCAAAGGAAGGGAGATAATGATTTCTGTTCCTTCTCCGGGTTGGGAGATACATTGAAGTTGTCCCTGATGGGTTTCAACGACAAACTGATGACAAATATTCAGCCCAAAACCTGTTGCGGTTCCGAGGGGTTTAGTGCTAAAAAAGGGTTCAAATATTTTAGGTTTAATGTTCTCAGGAATTCCAGTTCCATTATCTTTAATTCGGATTATGACTTGGGGAGTAGTCGGGTGATTAGAATGCTCGCTAGAAGCAACTTCTGTTTTAATCCAAATCGTCGGTTCCTCTGAAGAAGTTTCAACTCGCCTATTTTCAAGTGCATCAATCGCATTATTCAGCAAGTTCATAAACACTTGATTCAGTTGTCCGGGATAACATTTAACCTCTGGAAGTTTACCATAATCTTTAACTAAAGTAATCGCCCGACCTTTTTTACCTTTGAGTTGAGATTGTAAAATCAAGATAATATCATCTAGAACCCGATGAAGATCAACGAATTTTTCTTCAGAATCATCAACCCGATAAATATTCCTCAATGACTCAACTAACTGACGAATCCGTTCAGCACCACTTTTCATTGATTCGATCACTTGAGGCAGATCTTCAAATAAGAACTCTAGGTCTATTTCCTCAATTCTTTCTTGAATTACAGGGGAGGGATCAGAGTATTCTTCGCCATAGAGTTCGATTAAATCGATTAAGTCTTGAGTATAATCTGCGGCATGAGAAACATTACCTTTAACCACCGAAACGGGATTATTAATTTCGTGAGTAATGCCTGAGATCATTTGACCCAAAGTCGAAAACTTTTCACTTTTAATTAATCGTTTTCTGGCTAGATTTAGATCACTTAAAGCTTGTTGTAATTGAGGAACACTTGAATAGGATTGGGGGGAATAACTCTGATTTTTTTTCAATCCTCGGCTGACTCGTCGGTTTAATTCATCGGGATCTATCGGCGCAAAAATCCAATCATCGATCTGAGGTTCTAAACGGGAAAATTGGGATTTGAGAAGTTCAGGTTGAGTCAGTAATAGATAAAAAGCAGAAGTGAGATCGCTCTGAGTTTTTAGGTGTTTGATCGTAGATAACCCATCCACATTTTCAGACATCCAAGTGTAAAGAATCAGGTGAGGATGAAGATTTTCCACACTAGCAAAAGCCAACTTTTCAGGGTAAGCTGTTACAACTTCATAGCCTTGTGCTTGCAAAATTGTTTGAAGTGTCCCTTGAGTTTGAACATCCTCATCAATAATTAGAATTGTAGCCATAATTGATTACTAAAAAATGCAGGGTTTACCCTATTAACAACAAGTGAACCGAGAATAAGCAGGAAAGGGGACGATTGCCAATGACAGCGATGAGGGTGGGCCAATTGCTAGAGTCTAGGAGAGAGTCATCTTCTATTTTATCGAGGATTCAACAACTCTGTCCTCAATTAAATCAAAGATTATTTTTCAACAAAGATGAACTGCTATAAGCCATTCCGCAAAGGTTCGATAAAGGTTCGATAAAAATTTAGCGATACTCTAGTTAATAAGATACGCTATGCTCGAAAGAGAAGTATGTTTTTTAGCACCTGTCCCGGAGGATATGTGAATGCAACGGCTTGGTAATCGCGCTTTTGAAATTCTCACTGGAGAAATCAACGGTGGTTCCCAGGATAATCTCACCAGTGAATTGGGGCGCAAAATTGTCTTGCAACGACTCGACAAGTTGAGATTGCAGATGGGTGAACCCCTTTCTTATGATGAATTGCGTCAAATTGTTAGTGATCAATTTCCTAATTTTGATGAGAAGGTTCTTCAGGAGGCGGCTTCAGTCAACCGTACCCCTCAAATTTACCACCAAGTTATGCGGGGAAGTCTGATTGTTGTCGGAATCATGGCTTTGATTTGGTTTGTTAATTTACCTGTTCCGTTAATTCGTTGGCCAGTGAGTAAGACAATCCCAGTTTTGCTGTTTCCGAGTTATATGAATATGAATTATCACTATAAACAAGCCATTGCTGATGCAGAATATACTGAAAAATTACTTCAGGAAGCAACGACTAATGCTGAGATTGATCTGAGTGAGCAGGAGATTCAAAAAGCATATCAACATCTAGATCGATTACCCGCTTGGTCTTTAGATTTTAATCCTAAATTTTATTGTTCTTTGTTTAAATGTAGTTGGCAATTTACAACTGAAGAATATGAGAAAACTCGTGATTATATTCAAAAAATTGAAGGCAAAATAATTCAAGAACAGTATGCTCAAGAACGATTTAATGAAGCAGAATCTGCTCTGAATTCGGCTCGCCAAGAATATCAGAACTTAAAATCTGGGGAAAGGCGAGTGATTGCGGCATGGCAAACGGCGATTGATTTATTTGATCAAATTCCTTCAGATACTCTGGCCGGACGTCTCTCAGAAAATCGTTCCCTAACAGCACAAAAAGATTTTGAGAAAGAAGTCGATCAAGCCACTCGTGAAAAGAGGGGAACAACTTTAATTGCAACGGCTCAACAATATGCTGTTCAAGCGGTGAATGTTGTTCAAAATCCTCCGCATCCAGTGGAAAAATGGGAACAAGCAGTTAATTTGTGGGAACAGGCTATTCGCCAACTTGAAAAGATTTATAAGGATCATTCTTCTTATCAAGAAGCGCAAGAAAAGTTATCAGAATATAACTCTAACTTAAAGAAAATCAAGCAGCGACTTCAAGACGAAAAAGATTCAATTGAAGCGATGAAAAAAGCTCAAAAATTAATTGCAGAGTGGCGAGAGTTAACTCGTTCTGATGATCTCGACTATAGAGTAATGAATCGACAATTAGCTAATATTATTTATACTTTGGAGGATGTACAGCCCGGAACAACGGTGAATGCAGAGGCTCAAGATTTACTCAGACGGACTCGCTATACTCGGAGTCAGCTTTAAGGGATACTAACGGCGTTTATTCGACTTCAAGTTGTAAACTCGGCATCAATCGCTGTAAGTTTTTTAAGGATTTACTTTGCCAGGGAATTGCATTCGAGGCGAGAACAATCAGGTTAACGGTTTTGATGCGTCGAACTTGGATCACAAATTTTGATAGCATATTAATTCCAGAACTATTGAGATATTTTAATTCTCGTAGATTGAGGGTAATAGTCTCAGGTTGTGAAGCGAGGACATCATTGAGTAAATGAATAATGGGGTTAGACTCATCTAAGTTACTCAGTCGTAAAGAACCCACCAAGATAATTGTCGTTGTGTCGCTATCATATTTAACTTGGTATTCTTCGGTTTTAAACTCTTGAATGTCCATGCTAGTCACATCCTCGTTAATCAGTGTTTGGGTTAATTATTTAGATAGCGAGTTGTACAACGGTGCTAACGATGAACATCTCTGAGTCTAGTTTAACAGTCTCAAATTTCCACCCCAGATGGGCTTGATAGTCATTGATCATTGTCAGATAACCTAAGCGCGAACTTTGACCGTCTTCTAGATTTTGTTCAATTTGATTAATATACATTTCTTGTGGATCACTATTTAATAAGGTTTGAATGTAATCCTGAAAGGATGAAATTGTCCGGGGATCAATACTATTAATCACTAAAAAAGATAGCCACTCCTGACTTAAGTTGATTTTAATTTGAATTGGATAAACACAACGATTATCACTAAACTTCATCGCATTTTCGAGGAGTTCATTGGCGATAAAACTAACAGCACTTTGAATTTCTGCTTGTCGATGTTGAGTTGTCAGATCATCTTCACTTTTCGGAAAAAATGTGGTGACATAATCAGCCATAAAGTTAGCGGACAAGCCATTATTTCGCCAGCGATGTTGAAGGGGAATTGAACCCGGAGAAAATCCAAGGGCTAAAAACTCTTGATTGTCAGTTGAGGAAATCTCTACAAAATTTCCAAAGATTTGACTCATAAGGAAATAGGTTTACTTTAAAGGTTGATAGAAGGTGAGATCATCAGACTTAGATAGAGTGAGTGAGAAGCTAAGTGTTTAACCTGAATCTATAATATACCAATTCTATTTTATCATAGTTGACTTTGTAGTTTTTGCCAATACATCTGGGCTACAGTATCCGTGGGATTTTCAGTCAGACATTCAGAAAATAATTTAATTGCTTGCTGATATTCTTCTTGGTAGTAATAAGTAATAGCCAGTTCAAATTGTGTTTTAGTCTCTAACTTTTTTTGTCGAACTTGAGGTGAATCGGCTTCAAACACTTCAAAAACAGAAACTTTTTTGGATTTTCCTGTTACCACGACTTGATCAATTAATCGAAGTGCATAAGCAGTCGGATCGGGTAAAGCTAAAAAGGTATTTTCACTAATTAATAAAGGAACACTATATTTTTTGGTTAGTTTTTCTAGACGGGCTGCTAAATTCACTGCGTCACTAATCACAGTGGTATCCATCCGATCCTTTCCCCCAACAATTCCTAACATTAAATCTCCAGTATTAATCCCAATTCCAATCTGAATAGGAGGACGATCAGGACGGCAACGAGTTAGATTAAATTCACTTAAATATTTTAACATATCAATTCCCGCCTGCACCGCATGATTAGCACTACAGCCAAATAATGCCATAATTGCATCTCCAATATACTTATCAATTAACCCGTAATTTTCTACTATAGCAGGTTCCATTCGAGCGAGATAAGCATTAATAAACTTGAAATTTTCAGACGGACTCATTTGTTCAGAAAGCTGAGTAAAACTGCGAATATCAGAGAATAAAATAGACATTTCTTGCTGCACAGCATCCCCAATTTTGACATCCACAATACTCTCATAGCCTAAGAATGTTAAAAATTGATGAGGAACAAAGCGTTCGGCGGTCGAATTCAGTTGTTCTTCTTGATCTAAAGCTAGTTGTAAATCACAGTTAATCTTAAACAGATCTTCAATAAAAATTTGTCGTTCAGTTTCAGCATTTTTGCGCTCAGAAGTATCTTGAAAAGCAGCAATTGCAAAGACAATATTTCCCGCTTCATCATAGATTGGTGTTCCCCAAGATTCTAGGGGAATAATCTGATCTCCTTGATGAACTTCAATATCATTAATGGTAGCTGTTTCTCCGTGTAAAGCTCGCACCAAAGGTAAATCTTTTTCTGCATAAATCTGTTCTGTTCCGGCGATATAACTCGGATAAATCTCTGCATCTGAATCGGCATCGGGAACTGCACCTGGCCCGAATAAGCCTTGAGCAACATGATTAGAATAATAGATATTGCCTTGAGCGTCTAGCACCACAACTCCGATAGGAATTGCTTCAAGAAATTGACTGAATTGTTTACTATTTAGTTTTTTAGATGTTGTTAAATTCTGATTTTTAGTGGGAATATTTGAATTTAATAAAGTTTCTTGTTCTTGTCTTTGTGTAGATATTTCTTGTGGTTTAAAATCTGTATTTTGAGGTTGATTAATACGGTCTTCTAAGCGACTATAAAGATGATGGAGTTGTTGCGTGATTTGGTTTAATGCTTTGGTAAGCATTCCGACTTCATCCGTTGTGGTGACCGGAACAAGCTTTAAATTTCCATCTGCAATATGAGTGGCCGCTGTTGTTAGTTTTAAAATCGGTTGAGTTAAATTTTGAATAAGTTTATAGATAATATAAATACAAATAATACTCAATAATAATCCTGTAAATAAAATATTTTTAGCCAAGTTATGAACAGGTTTAAGAACTTCAAACCGTGATTTTTCGACTAATAAAACAGAATTCCATTGTTCTAACCAACGATGCACCCCAATGATAGCTTCACCTGCATAATTCAAGTCTTGATGTGTACCATTTTTTTGCTTTAATGCTGCTTCTAATCCTTGATTTTGTAAGCGACGAGGTAACTTTTGAGGATCGGGTGTATTGGTATAGATAGGAACTTTAAATCGAGTTACCCAGTAGATTTCTTCGTTGAGATTGGGGTTGATTTGAGTGATGATTTCTGCGGCTGTTTCTAGATTTAAGTTAACTGCTAATACACCTAATATTTGATTATTTTCTCCAGAGAGGGGTGTAGAAATTGTTAAGGTTGGTTGATTAGTCCCAGGAAAAAGATAAATACTTTGAACATAAGTTTGTTTAAGTCCTTCAATAAAATATTCATCAGCACTTCGAGATTGACCTTCAGTGCTAGGATTAGTAGAAAATATAACTTTTCCTGTACTCACTGTTAAAATAAAAATATCTCGCACATCAGATTGAGTAGCGAATGCTATACTCATTAATGATTGCATTTGACGATAGGCTCTGGCAAATTCTTCACTCGACTGATCACGGGTTAATAGAATTTCAGCTTGAGTTTTGACTTCGGGAAGTACCGCCAGAGAAACAGTTGCTTTGCGGTGTGTTTCTAGCCAACGGTTTAAGGCGTCTTCTTTGAGGGTTGCACTCATCTGGAGTGGTTCTAAGGCTAACTCTATCATTGAAGATCTCGCATCTAGATAGGCGATTGTCCCCAGACTGGACAAACTCACGAATAACAGCAGTAAAAAGGAGATGATTAGTTTGGACATCAAGCTTTTTGTCCAGAATTTCATAAACCCTATCCGTTGTACAAGTCTGGTTAGTCCGCTTGAGAAAAAAATTAACACAGTCGCTAAACCTGATGGTTTTGGTTCTTTATTAATGATAGCCGCCATTGGGTATAAAGTTAACGAATAAAGTTCTACTTTAATGCTAATTTTGATAAAGTTAATCACCCTGTACGATTGAGTAGAAGACGATTTTAGAGCCAATACTGCCAAGTTGAAACCTATGATCGCAGATCTAGCAGCTTGATTAACCTCATTTTACAGCGAGACTGCGGAAGTCGATTGATTTTCCTAAATTTATTAAAATTAATTTTAGTAAGTGCGGTTCTCAATTTCATATTTTAGATTAATTTAAGATAATTCAAGATAGAATAGAGGATTAACCTGATCCGTTTCCCTAACCCAATATTAGACTTCTAAAAAATGTGCGAAGTTGAGGATCAAGTTACTTGTTCAGACTTTAGAGTTCTCGATACGCGGCATAAACTGCTCGAACATTATACCAGTTTAAAAAAATCCGGGCAATTTCTAAAGCAAGTTGAGGTTTCCCCTGATTAATAAGCCATTGTAAAACACCTGCCATTGTACGTTCATTTAATCGACCTCCAACGCTTAAAATTCCCCAAAGAACTTGATGTAATATTGTCATTTGAATCATCAGTTTAACTTCAAGACTAGGATGTTTTTGATAAAATAAAACCCCCATTCTACCGCGTTGAATTTCCCGCTCAATTAAATTAGGAAGTTGTTCTAGGGCAAAAGGAGGATGCCAATGATAACCCACAGCATCAGGACATTTAATTAATGTCAATCCCAGTTTTTTCAGGCGAACACCGAGTTCTAAATCTTCCCACCCATAGAGGTGAAATTGCGTGTCAAATAATCCGGCTTCAATTAACCAATGACGAGCAATTGCGACATTTCCGGTAGCAAAATAAGCCGCAGAAAAATCAGTAATTTTGTAAGGTTCAGCGGTTGGATATTCAAAATTACAGGTATTAATTACCCGACCATAAGTAAAAACGCGATCGCTTATTTTAGAAGCCTGAATTAATGCAGTTGCATGAGCTTTCAGAAAGTTTTCAGTAACAACTAAATCACTATCAATAAAAATAATTGTATCACCTTCAGCCTGTTGAACCCCTAAATTTCTGGCTGCGGCTGGCCCTTGATGAGTTTGACAAAACCAGCGAACATGAGGAAACTCTAGCTGATGATCTTGTAACCATTTTAAAGTACCATCTGTTGAACCATCATCGACTAAAATCACTTCATAATTTTCAACGCTGTTGTGATTAGATTGGTGTTCAAGTGCGGTTAAACACTTTTTGAGAATCGGTAAACGATTGTAAGTAGGAATAATAACGCTAAAAAACATCATTGAGAAATAAAATTGAGCATTTAGAAGTTTAGGATGTGCAAGTCGGGCTAATTGATGAATGATTCCGACGGGAACTTAACAGATGGCAAACTGAAAAAATACGTTATAATTTTTAGCATTCAATCGCGTACCATTTTAGTATAGATTCAGCGTCGTGTTAGAGTGATCAGCCCTCGGACTTCTACCGCCAGATTGATCAGATCACCTGATCCGGGTGCGATCGCTAACAGTACAAAAACTCAAACCGTCTTAAAAAGTGAGTTGAACAGTCATTCACGCTTTCTTGTCAAGTTTTTATCAATTGAGTGGTTTTGAACCCAACACCCACTTTCAGGAGAGGTCGGGAGGTCGGGAGTTGGGGAAAGAGCGAACAGTTACCCGTTATCACTTCTGACTGCTGCCTTGTGCCTTGTGCCTTCTAACGAACTTCTCATCTCATGCTCCGGAAAGATGAGCAAATTTCTAAAAATTTATTAAACTTTGTAAAGACGAAGCCCGTCTAAATTCATGATGACTGATTGAGTAAATCTATGTCAAACGCTCCATTGTCCAAATCTACAGAAAAAGAAGCACAAGATTCATCGACTGCGTTTAACCCAATGCTGGATGATGCAGTCGATCAACCTCAAGTGTCTTCTACACCCTCTCAACCTCAACCTCAACCCGTCAAACAAGGGCTCAAATGGTTACAAGTGCTAATTGTGATCGCGATGGCTTTGGGTTCCGGGTTCGTCGGGGGGAAATGGTGGGAAAATCAACAAGCCAACAAACCCCAAGCCGCCAGTCAAGAAGCCTCTAGATCGCGAACGGTTCCCGTCAAACTAGCAACTGTCGAGGGAACCACCTTACAAGAAAAATCGGAGTTTGTGGGGACGTTAGAAGCGATACGTTCAGTCGATATTCGCTCCGAAACCGAAGGACGGATCACTCGGATCTTTGTCGATTCGGGGGATACAGTCACAGAGGGACAAGCGATCGCGCGGTTGAAAAGTGATAATATCGAAGCTGAACTCCGACGCGCCCAGGCCAATGTGACTCGCGCTCAGGCGAATCTGGATCAACTGAAGGCGGGAACTCGTCCCGAAGAAATTGATCAAGCCGAAGCCCGCTTAAATCAAGCCCAAGCTCGTCTAAATGAATTGAAAGCGGGAACTCGATCTGAAGAAGTGGCTCAAGCCAGAGCCAGATTAAACCAAGCTGAAGCCCGTTTAGCAGATGCTCGATCGGGAAGTCTTGAAGACGAAATTGCTCAAGCGCGATCCAGAATTGAAGCCAATCAAGCTGATTTAGAACTCGCAAGGGAACGAACGAATCGTTATAATCAGTTGCGAGAACAGGGTGCAGTTTCTCAAGATGAACTGGAAGAATTTCGCCAAAATGAACGGCGATTGAGTGCTACTGTCGAGGAATCTCAAAGACGTTTACAACAACTCCAACAAAGTCAAAGAACTCAAATTGAGCAACTCCAATCAACGGTTGAAGAAGAACGTCAAGCGTTGCGACAATTGGAAAATGGGGCGCGTCCGGAAGAAATTGCTCTCGTTGAGGCCGAAGTTGCTGAAGTCAAAAGTGAATTGAATCAATTATTAAATGGAACTCGTCCTGAAGAAATTGCTCAAGCCGAAGCCGAAGTTGCAGAAGCAATTGCTGAGGTGAGTGGTTTAGAAGTCCAACTCGAAGAAACGGCAATTGTGGCTCCGTTTACGGGAATTATTGGAGATGTTTCGGGTAAGATTGGTGATTTTCTCTCTCAGGGTGATGCGATTACAACCTTAACCGAAAATCGACGCTTAGATTTACGTTTACCGATTCCAATTGAGCAAAAAGCGGATTTAAAAATCGGATTACCTGTAAAAATTAGTGATCCTCAAGGTGAATTTCTCGCCACCGGAAAAATTAGTTTTATCTCACCAACCGTTAATCAAAACTCTCAAAGTTTGCTAGCTAAGGCGACATTTGACAATCCGGAAGGTCGTTTACGAGATAATCAGTTTGTCCGTTCAACGGTCATTTGGAATGAACGGTCAGGTACAGTGATTGTGCCTGTTAATGCGATTACTTTTCAAGGGGATAAACGCTTTGTTTATATTAGTGAAGGGGTCGAGACATTAACAGCCAAAAAACAACAGGTAGAATTGGGTTTAGTTCAAGGGGATAATGCAGAAGTGTTGTCAGGATTAAGACCAGGACAAAAATTAATTGTATCTGGGACTCAAAAATTATCTGATGGGGCGGCGATTAAAGTCGTTGAATAAAGTAATCTATTCAAAAAATCACTGCTGAATCTGAAACATAAAATTTGATAAAATTAGGGTTTGATTTACAAAAAACCTAGAAGATATGACTTCAAATTCTAGGTCTGAGAATGGGGCAACACCTCTCAATATCTCAATACTAAAATATTCAATCGTCTTCACTCATCATGTTCACCCATTTCTTTATCAAAAGACCCGTTTTTGCTTCCGTTTGTTCCCTACTCATTATCTTAATTGGATTAATCAGTTTTAGTCGGCTTCCCGTTCAAGAATTTCCCAGTATTGACCCGCCCCTTGTCACCATTCGCACCACTTATCCCGGTGCAAATCCAGAGGTTGTAGAAACAGAAGTTACAGAAATTATTGAAGCTGAAGTTAATAGTGTCGATGGGATTAAAACCCTGAGTTCATCAACGCGGGAAGGCGTCAGTACCATTCGAGTTCAATTCAACCTAGAACGAGATTTAGAAGCTGCAACTCAAGACGTTCGTAACCGGGTTTCACAAGTGGTTGGGAGACTTCCCGATGATATTGATCCCCCCGTTGTTTCTAAAGAAAGCAGCGACGATGAACAAATTATGTGGATTGCGATTTATGGGGAAAATTTCACCACCCTAGAACTAAGTAATTACGCAGATTTGTTCATTAAAAATGCTCTAGAAACCGTCGATGGAGTCGGGAGTATTATTATCGGGGGAGAACGTCGTTATGCGATGCGACTGTGGCTAGATTCGCAAAAAATGGCGGCTCGAAATATCACCGCATTAGATGTTGAACAGGCATTAAGACGACAAAATGTAGAGATTCCGAGTGGTCGTATTGAAGGAGAAATGACTGAATATCCAGTCAGAACTTTAGGACGTTTACAACAACCCGAAGAATACAAAGACCTGATTATTAAAAACAACGCCGATGGTTCTCAAATCCGTTTAAGAGATATTGGACGAGCGGAAATCGGCGCCCAAGATGATCGCACCATTGCTCGATTTCGAGGCTTACCTGCGGTTTCTCTCGGGGTGAGTAAACTTTCGGGTTCAAACCTGTTAGAAGTGGCGAATGGTGTTAAAGCACAGATGGCTGAACTTGCCAAAATTTTTCCCGAAGGAATGAGTTATACCATTGCGGTTGACTACTCAGAATTTGTGGAAATTGCCATTGATGAAGTTTGGCATAGTTTATTATTATCTATTGCTTTAGTTGTCCTCGTGATCTTTGTGTTCTTACGAAATTGGCGAGCGACTTTGATTCCCACCATTACGATTCCCGTCTCTTTAATTGGGGCGTTAGCCGTCATGTTTGTGCTGGGCTTTTCGATTAATACATTAACTCTATTTGCCCTTACTTTGGCGACGGGTTTAGTGGTTGATGACACGATTGTTGTTTTAGAAAATATTGTTCGCTATATCGATGAAAAAGGCATGAAACCCCTCCCTGCGGCTTTAGAAGCTGTGGGAGAGGTTGTATTTGCGGTCATTGCAACAACGGTGGTGTTAGTCGCGGTGTTTGTTCCGGTGGGATTTTCGGGAGGAACAACGGGAAGAATATTTAATGAATTTTCGATTACCTTAGCAGGTTCAGTGATTGTTTCTTCTTTCGTAGCGTTAACTTTAGCCCCTGCGGTTTCGGCTCGAATTCTTAAACCGAAAAGCACCGAAAAACGCAATGTTTTGATGAAAATATTGTCTGTTCCTCTCGATTTTTTGGAATGGGGAATTGATCTGATTCAAGCAACTTATAGTAGTTCTTTAAAGCTAGTAATGCAGCTTAAACCCGTTGTATTATTAGTATTTTTGATGTCTTTAGCCTTAACTGCATGGCTCTTTGTACAAATCCCTCAAGGCTTTTTACCGACTGAAGATCGAGGACGAGTTTTTATTCCGATTAATGCTCCTCAAGGTGCGAGTGTAGAATATACAAATAATGTGGTTCAACAAGTCGAAGAAATCCTCGCCGACGTTCCGGAAATGAGGGCTTATTTCACGTTATCTGGATTTGGTCGAGGTGCATCTCAAGGAAACCGAGGATTTGCTTTTACTCGTTTAATTCCCTGGTCAGAACGCACGGAACCCGGTCAATCTCAGCAAGAAATTGTCAAGCGATTAATTGGCAAGTTTTCCCAAATTACTGATGCAATGGTATTTGCCATTAACCCCAGTTCGTTACCGGGGGCGGGTCGGGGTCAACCGATTAAATTTGTCATTCAAGGAACAGATTTAGAAGAACTGGCTGCGGTGTCTGATGAGTTTACAAAACGAGCGCAAGCCTTACCCGAAGTGGTCAACGTTGATACGGATTTAAAGATTAATAAACCGGAGTTAATCTTAGAAGTTGATCGCGCTTTAGCGGGTAATTTAGGGGTGTCAGTTCAGGATATTGCCCGCACGCTACAAATTATGTTGGGGGGTGAAGATATTACCAATTTTAACCAGGGAAATCAGCGTTATGAAGTGATGGTTCGGGGTGAAAAAGAATATCGTTCAACGCCAGATGATATTCAAGAATTATATGTGAGAACTGAACAGGGACAAATGATTCCTTTGAGTAGTTTGGTCACAGTGAAAACCTCAACAACGCCTCCGCAAATCAATCACTTTAACCGCTTTCGTGCAGCAGAAATTGAAGGAAGTCCAGCCGCAGGTGTGAGTTTAGGGGATGCAATTACGGCTTTAGAAGACTTAGCAGATGAAGTGTTACCTGAAGGAATGCGAACTGATTTATCGGGTGAGTCGCGAGAGTTTCGAGATGCGGGTGATGCGACGCTGTTAATTTTTGGTTTAGCAATGGCGTTTATTTTCCTGACTTTAGCCGCACAATTTGAAAGTTATGTTGATCCGTTGATTATTTTGTTGGCTGTTCCGTTGTCGCTTTTGGGTGCTTTTGCGGCGTTGTGGATAGCTGAATTGGAGTTAAATATTTACAGCCGGATTGGGTTAATTATGCTGATTGGTTTGGCGACGAAAAACTCGATTTTGATTGTTGAGTTTGCGAACCAATTACGACTCCAAGGATTATCGATTACAGAAGCCGCTTTAGAAGCCGGAGAAGTTCGATTTCGACCTATTTTAATGACCGCTTTTTCGACAATTTTTGGTGTCCTTCCTCTGGCTTTAGCGACAGGTGCAGGTGCAGCGAGTCGGGTTTCTATTGGCTTGTGTGTATTAGGTGGAATGCTGATTTCTACCATTTTGAGTTTGTATATTGTGCCAGTCTTTTATGTAATTGCTCAAACGTTACAACTCAAGTTTTTTGGGAAATCATCGCCTGAAAAAGATTTACATCCAGTCCCAGAAACCAACGGACATTTTCAGGAATTGAATGGTAATGGTAATGGTAATGGTAATGGTAATGGCAATGGTCATCATCAGAATGGAAATGGTAAAAATGGCTCATCTAATCAGAAGCAAACAAAGGATTCAGAACTATCCAACCAGAATAATTAAGGCTTAAGACTGCGAATCATAGAAGCCGGGTTTCCCCAAAAATCTGGCTTCTCAGTTAAACATTAAGTTCTCTTTTGATGACTAAAATATTGCTATAAATTATGTTGCTTTCCGCAACGCATCAATATCTGAACCACAAATCGCTTTCAGATTACGGGTTATTTTATCAATTTCCCAATCCCACCAGCAAATTTCTAATAATTCTTGAATAATTGATTTTTCAAACCGTTTGCGAATTTCTTGAGCCGGATTTCCCCCAACCACTGTATAAGGTTCAACAGAGCGAGTAACAACAGATTGACTGGCAATAATCGCACCATCCCCCACATGAATACCCGGCATAATTGTTGCACCATAACCAATCCAAACATCATTACTAATGATTGTATCACCTTTATTCGGCCAAGACTCTGGCATTGCGACTTCCCAACCCAACCCAAAAACTGGAAAGGGATAATTTGTAAACCAATCTGTGCGGTGATTTCCACCATTCATAATAAATTTGACATCAGAAGCGATAGAACAAAATTTACCAATAATTAGTTGATCTCCTCCAAAATCAAAGTGATAAAGAACGTTGCGTTCAAAATTTTCAGGATTCTCAAAATCATCATAATAGGTATAATCGCCAACAATAATGTTAGGATTTTTGATGATATTCTTTAAATAAACGAGGCGAGTTTGATTTGGAAGTGGATATTGTTGATTGGGAGAAGGGCCATTATTCATTGATTAATTCGTAGAAATTGAGCAACTAACCTTTAGATTACCAACAATTGGTTCTGAAAATTCCCATCAAGCTAATCACAATAATCAAAAGTAGTCTGAATTTTGGTGCCGATGGGAATTTTGATTGAATTAGAAGATCACAAACCTACCCGACTGAGGGAGGACTAACAGAATTATCGGATTTTTGAGTGTTGTTTGTCTTATTTTTCGTGGGTTCTGACTCCTTTGAAACAACTGATTCTGTAAACTGTTCTAACTCCTGGGGTAATGTACCGCCCGAACCCCGCATCAATTGAGTTAAGCCCGCCAGTAGCGAAACCAACTTCCCGTCTTCCAACAAAGAATTCACCAACGTCATCCCACTGGTAGACATCATCAATTTGCTAATCTCTTGCGTGCTACTATTACCATTTGCCCCCGGAAACGCATAGATTTTAGCATCACCTAAAACTCCCGGTTGTGGGGCTAATGCCGTCATAATTTCTGGTAGATTATCAATCATTTGAGGGCCAAGTTCACTAATCACTTGAGCGATACGGTTAGCATCGCTGATGGCATTTTCCGCCTTGACTTTGGCTTCGAGTCCATCTGCTTCTGCTAAATCTTTATCGCGATTAGCGTCGGCGAGAGTACGAATCGATTCCGCTTCCAAATCTGCCGCTTGACGGGCAATTTCTGCTTGTCGTTTGCGACGAAATACATCAATTTCTACCACATTTTGTTCGGTGATCCGTTGCCGTTCTGCTTCTTGTTGGGCGATAATCACAGACAAGCGCTGTTGACGTTCGGCTTTCTCAATTTCCGTTGCGGTTGTTACCCCGGATTCTGCTTTAGCCCGTTCAGCTTCAGCAATTAAGCGTTCCTGTTCTTTTGCTGCAATGGCAATCGCCGCTTCTTGTTTGGCAAGTTGAGATAAACGTTCAGCTTCAGCAACTTCAACTTGGGCAGTCAGACGGTTAGACTCAATCGTTTTCTGTCGTTGAATTTCCGCCATTTCTGCTTCTTGTTTTTGCAAAGCTTGAGCAACTTTGAGTTTTTTCTCTTGTTCTTCGACTTCGACTTGGGCAGAGAAACGGTTGGAGTCAATCGTTTTCTGTCGTTGAATTTCCGCCATTTCTGCTTCTTGTTTCTGCAAAGCTTGAGCAACTTTGAGTTTTTTCTGTTGTTCTTCTAGAGTAATATCGGCAATAATTTGACTTTGCTGAACGGCTAATTTTTTTCTGATTTCTTCTTCTTCAACGGCTTTGGCTTGTAGGATTTGATGACGCTCTTGGTTCGCCGCTTCTTTATCTTTTGCCTCTTGAATTTCCCGGGTTTGTTGCGCCCTCAACGTTTCAACTTCTAGCTGTTGTGCCAATTCTGCACTTTCTTTGTCTTTTTCAATTTCCAACGACTGTTTGCGAGCCACAAGTTTTTTCTGATCGATTTCCACTTGAGTCGTCAGCGCAAATTATCGTCGTTCTCGTTCAGTTGTAAGTTCGACTTCTTCTTTTTGCTTAATTGATTTTTGAATGGTTTCAGTCCGCAGTTTTACCCCTTGGGCATCAAAGAAGTTATTAGTATCATAGGTGTCGCTTTCTTCGATTTCAGAAATCGCAATATTATTGAGGGTTAAACCAATTTTTTTAAGATCAGGTTCAATTAAGTTCAGTACCTCTTGAGCAAAGCCTAACTTATCGGAGTCAAGATAGGCTAGTGTTTTGCTTTTTGCTGCCGCTCGAATCGCATCATCTGCCCGTTTTTCAATGGCGTTTTTAATATCATCAGTTGTGATTTGACCATTTTGCGACAGACGTTCAGTAGCCGTTTTGATATCTTCATCAATGGCATTAATACAAACAAAAAAGGTGACTCGCATATCCGCACGTAAATAGTCTTGAGTCCGAACAGCGAGTTTTCCAGTCCGTTCGACATCAATAGAAATTTCTTTGAGAGGAACACGAGTGAGGCGATCAAATACAGGTAATACTAAAGATCCCCCATGTTTAATCACAGTTCTTCGTTTGCGGAGAACACCTCCAGTTTTGACAAAGGCTTCGTTTGCGGGAGTGACTTTATAGAGGCGAGAATAGGCAACGGTTGCCAAAATCATTAAGACAACAATTCCAGTAAAAAATCCAGCAAAGAGAGTGAGGCTACCTCCGAGTTGTCCGATGATCGGTTGATTTGTTCGTGGTGTTAAGGGTGAAATTTGAGCCTGAAGATAAGCTGGAGTGGTTTCGATATTAGAGGTGATCAAGTCAGTTTTTTGGATTTCAATCGTCGGTAATGATTGTAAGAAAGTTAGCCAAAATAACATTGCAGGAACTCCAATTAAATTAATATTGTTAATGAGATGAATCTGATAGCCATTGCTGACTGTCGGGACTCTTGTTGGCAATCACCAGATAAGCTTGAGGTTGACGACCAATGACGAGAACTTCTTCTCCACGCAAGGGAATTACTGTTGCCCATTCAGGTAGAGTGGCGGTAATCGTCACCCGGTTACTATCTGCATCGAGAACATCCACCTGACCGATTTTTTGTTGGGGAATATTGACAGAAGTTACAATTCCCAGACGACCAATTAAGCGCTCGCCACGGGTATCTTCCCCAAACGATGCAAACAGTTGACCGATGGGCCGGGCAATTGTGCTACCGACATACAAACCTACCGCAATGGCAGTGATAGAGATCACACCACTCAACCCCGCACCGGGAAGGCTTCCGGTCAGTTCACCGACAATGACGTTAAACATCCAGCCCAATAGTCCCACCAGGCTGAAATCTGTCGCCAGTAATAACAGTAACGGGACTTGACCAAACCCCAACCATCCCAACAGTTTGAGTGGACTGAAGTCACCGGAAGCATCGATGTCTGCATCAAAGTCCCCATCTACATCAACGTCAACATCTGGGTCTAAATCGACTTCTTCATCACCTGCGCCCCCCAAAATTACCAGTAGGAATAGTAAAATACCCATTCCTAAGAAAATCCAGTAGGGGAGGTTCGCCAGATCAAATAGCATAAGTATGGAGTGAGGTCAGATGAGTGGTTTGTCTCTACTAATATGTATCTCTAGTTCAGTGAGAAGTTATGCAATAAACGGTGAGAATAATTCTTGATCTCGATTACACCCGTTTCAGAAACGGTTATGGGATACTCTATTAGATGAATTATTGTTAAATTTTTGGCAAAAATGGAGAGTTAATCTTTGAGATTGAATTACAGATCTGGGCAAGATTTGGTGATTGGAGTCAAATGCGATTACGTCTAAAACTTCACACTCTCATCATCAAATCCTCGCCACGCCGTCTCACATCGTTTCGGCTGCAACGCTTTCACCCCCTATTGCTAAGGTAATTGAGATCAGAGTTGAGGCGATCGCAGTTTCCGACTCATCTCACCTCTGGTTAACGACATTATAGCTTATATTCTGTGAAGAATTATTCCTGATCTTAACTGCTCTTCTGGTTTGTATATTTAGGGAGTTGATTGTATATTGTCTAGTAATTTTAAATTTTGTAATGATTTGAGATTGATTTTCAATTGAATTAATTATGATTTGGGGGATAACTTTCGGCTCACACTTTTTTCACTATAATGAACCCGCAATCTCCTTTCAATTTCGTTTCTGTATTGCAGTTAACCTGATCAAATTAAAAAACATTAATATGTTACCGAATTAGATCTCTTTTCGGCATCAGTATAGTAACTATTTGTCACTTGAAAACAGCAGAAACAGCTATTGATTCATATTTATTCTAGAAAACTAGAGTTTAAAGATTAACAAGTCGGCGTACTGCGGTTAGCTAAAAAATCAAAGCAGCCAGGTACTTTGAGAAAAGTCATCACTAGAAGAAGTTTTGGGTTGATTTTGAACGTGTTCGGGACGATGAATTAACTGAGGTAAGTGTGCTTTTTTATCCGGTTTAACCTTCTGCTCTTTTTTTCCTTTGAGTTCTTGGTTTTCTTTTTTGAGTTTTTCCATTTCTTCTATCAGTTGAGAATTGGTTTCTGATAATTGAAATGCTGCTTTTTGAGCCTTCTCAAGTTCCTCTTTAACATCATTCTCTTTAAGTTCTTCTTTAAGTTGAGCAATAAACTGACTTTTTTCCTCAACTTCAGATTGTAAATGTAACACCTTCTCTTGGATAGTACGTTCGTTTTCCCGAGAGGTTTCTAAGCTTGATGTTAATTCAGTAATTTGGGAGGTTAATTCAGTGATTTTAACTTCGAGATCTGCTTTAGTAGGATTCTTACGTGGCATAGTAGGAGTATCAGTTGCTTCAGATGTCGATGATTTTTCAGGATCTTCTTGTTCGGGAACCTCAGCAGAATTAACAACTTCTGCTTCTACGGTTTGAACATCTGAGTCGCTGAATTTTTGAGCTTCCTGTTTGACCATATCCCCTAGACTTCGTTGTTTAGCCATCCTATTTTCCTCAGATTACATCATGGTAGAGTAGCTCAGTGGCGATTGTTCATATTTTTAAACATTCTACGCCACTTCAGTCTTTAAATATCCTTCCATCCAAGTTTACCCTCTTAGCGTCAGAGTTGAGCCATTTGCAGTGAATAAATTCTCAACTCAGTTCCCTCAAATCAGCTTTTCCACGAACATCTCGGAAAAATACACTTGATAGCTTGCACAGATAAAAAGGTCTATGTTATAGTAATAATTCGTTCGGACGCATAGCTCAGTTGGTTAGAGCGCTACGTTGACATCGTAGAGGTCACAGGTTCGAATCCTGTTGTGTCCATAGCTTTCAGGGGATTGAGTTGTCTAGATTCTAGCTGTTAACCTGTACCGTGCTTGTATCGTTAACTATTCCATTGTTACCTTGCCCCTTAGCTGCTTTTGAGAACCTACCAGAACCGCTCTAATAGTCAAGAGTACCCTTCAGTTCACTTCGTTCACTGTTTACTATTCTCGCTTGGTTCTACTATTGTTTTACCAACTTCTTTGCGGGGAGAGCGAAATTTCGGCAGTTTTAAGATCATAACCTTATTATTTTGGCTCTTAAGTGATAATTTAGCATAACAAGTACCGAAGAACCACAATTGTGTGGCTGGGATTCTATTTCTACGCAATTCCCTAAGTTTTTTAGAGCGGCGCAAAAAAGACATCCCATCAGCTACTTTCTCCCTTGTAGCCAGTAGGTCGCCATTCGACCTATCCCTTTGACGTCAATGATTCCTCGTTCTTCAAAAAGATACTGATCTTTCAACAAGTCGTAAGTTGCTTTTGTGACTTGAATTTTCTCAGCTTCCCCGTGAGACTCCATGCGTGAGGCCACATTAACCGCATCTCCCCACAAATCATAAATAAACTTACGAGTCCCAATCACACCCGCCACAACTGGCCCAGTATTAATCCCAATTCGCAGACGAAACGGTAGACCATCATGGCGTTGAAAGCGTTGAATTTCCCGCTGCATATCCAAAGCCATTTCAGCAATTGCTTTAACATGGTCATCTTTTGGCGTGGGTAAACCTCCGACAACCATGTAAGAATCTCCAATGGTTTTAATTTTTTCCAAATCATGTTTTTGTGCTAACGCATCAAATGCTGAGAAAATCTCATTAAGTAAATCTACTAATTCAGTGGGTGCAATTTGAGATGAAAATCCGGTAAAATCAACAATATCTGCAAACATAATTGTTGCATGATCAAACCGTTCAGCTATCGAATGGGGAGCTTGTTTGAGACGTTCAGCAATAGATCGCGGTAAAATATTTTGTAACAAACGCTCTGATTTTTGCTGTTCAATTCGCAACGCATCAAGTACCCGTCGCCGTTCAGTCGTATTACGCGCGACCCAAATTACACAGTTATTTGGCATAGGAGAAACTGTCGCCGCAAACCACACTAATTCTGTTATTTCTGGGTTCAGAGGAGAATTAGAACTTGGAACTAAACCCGATTCTGATTGTTCAACGGGTAAACTATATTCAACATTGAGTGTCTTTCCCGTTTCTAAGACTCTTTGAATGTGACTATAAAACATTCTGGCTTGAGCGGGAGGAAACACTTCAAAAACACTTTTTCCTAAACGATCTGGTGTGGGACTGTACAAAACTTCAGCATTTGTAGTGACAATCTTTTTATAATTCCCTTGAGCATCAAACACCGTAATCACATCTGTCATTGCCGCAAACAAAGCTCGCAGTTCCGCTTCTGACGATCGCAAAGCCCCTTCAATTCGTCGCCGTTCCCCAATTTCTCGTACCAGTTCAGCCGTGCGTTCTTCTACTCGAAATTCCAAAGCATCCATCGCCTGTTGAAGCGCATCTTCAGCCTGTTTACGTTCAGTAATATCAACAACTGTTCCCTCATAATACAACAGTTTCCCGGCATTATCATAGACTGCGGTGGCGTTTTCAGAAATCCAACGCAACTGACCATCCACCCGGCAAATTTGCGACTCAAAATTAACAACCGCCCCCTGTTCTTTGATCAAGCGAACAAACTCCTGACGGCGCCCAGCATCCACATACAATTGATTTCCGACATGAGTCAAATTCTCAATTAAATCTTCGGGAGATGCAAACCCATAAATCTGTGCTAAAGCGGGGTTTACACTAATAAAACGCCCTTCTGGTGAAGTTTGAAAAATCCCTTCAACTGCATTTTCAAAAATACTGCGATAATTTGCTTCTGCTTGTTTCCGGGCTGTAATATCAATCCCGACAAAAAACGCCGCTTGTTCGTGGTGATATTTATGAGCAACAATCAAATAATTTCGCCGTTCTTCTTTAACAATTGAGATCACTTCTCGTTGAGCATCGAGTGCCGAAGTGGCAAAGAAATCTCGCACAAACTGATTAAATTGAGGACTAACATCTAAAAACCCAATATGCTTATTTAAAAAATCTTCAGGCTTCAATTCAAATGTATCCGCCAGATAACGATTCACCCCCAAATAATGCAAATCCGAATTAATCCAAGACACGGTTCCGGGTACAACATCCAAAACCGCTTGTAACTGATCTCGAGTATTTTCTAACGCTGCTTCTGCTCGTCTTTGATCGCTAATATCAATTCCAATAATAAAAGCCTCTTGACTTTGATTATATTTTTGAGCAACAATAATATAATGTCGCCTTTTATCTTGTACTTTTGCACAAATTTCCCGATAGGCATTAATTTCCGGCTTGCTAAATAACTCCTGAACAAACTGATTAAATTGTGAACCCCCTCCTAAAAATCCAATCGGTTGATTGGCAAAATCTTCACGAGGTCGGCTATGAATATCAGCAAGATTTTGATTAACTTCGATATAACATAAATCCGAACTCACCCAGGAAGCAGTACCCGGAACGGCTTCTAATACAGTTTGTAAACGGACATTTGCTCTTTTTAACGCTTCTTCAGTTTTTCGGCGTTCAGTAATATCAAGACCGACCACAAACGCCGCTTTGTTATCATCATATTTACGCGCGACCACCAAATAATAACAGGGTTCTTCACCCACATTTGTCATCACTTCCCGAGACATTTCAAGTTCAGGACTCGCAAATAATTGTTGAACAAAATCATTAAAATCAGAACTAGACCCCAAGAATCCAATATGCTGACCTGAAAATTTTTCCCGAGGCATATTAAACATATCGGCGAGTTTTTGGTTCACCTCGATGTAGCGCAAATCTGACTGAATCCAAGACACAGTTCCGGGTACTGCTTCTAAGACGGCTTGTAGACGAGTATTAGCAGAAAGTAGGGCTTCACGGGCTTGTTTATGTTCAACAATTTCTTCAACCAAGCGATCATTTGATTCTTTGAGGGCGGCAGTTCGTTCTTCGACAATTTGTTCGAGTTGAACGTTCATTTGTTTGAGTTTCTGTTCAAACTGTTTCCGGGCTTCAATTTCTTGTTTAAGTTGAGCTTGAGTGGCTTCGAGTTCGATAGATTTTTGTTCGAGTTGTTCAGCACGTTCAATACTATGACTCACTTCTGCGAGCAAATGTGTGACCATTTCTGAAGTATTGAAATGACCTTCTTCAAATCCTAACCAGGGTAAGGGTTTAATTCGATTGGGTGTAGAGTATATCACTTCAAATTGTCCATTAGGGAGGGCTTGACCAATCCGACACACTTTGGAAACATGATGATTGGGTTTGATGCAGTAGATACCCCCTGGAGCCGGAAAACTAACTCCATAAGCCGCGACTCGAATCCGACCACAATCGAAGGAATTTGCCAATTCAACGGCTTGTTTCCACAGATAAACTTGGGTGTAAGCGGCTTCAATGGGATCACTCGTCACCCGATTTTGGCCGTATCTGGCTTTAAAGTTTTTGACAAATTGTTGATTTTCTGGAGTGTCAATACTTTGAAAATAACTCCAGCAACTTAAATGACCTACTGCTGCTGCTCCGATTTCTTGCAGTTCGGTTTCGGAGACAGAGATTGCCATAATGGGGATGTCTTCGGCGCTTAAACCTGCTGCTTGAAATTGACGGTAAAAAGCAACATTGCTATCGCCCGTTAGGGTGCTGAAAATCACATCGGGTCGGGCTTGTTGAATCCGAGTGATAATCGCGCTAAAGTCTTGGTTTCCCAGAGGAGCATAGGCTTCGCCGACAACCTTTCCCCCGAGTCCGTTGAGTTGAATTTTGACTAATTTATTGACTGTATGGGGAAAAACGTAATCCGAACCAAGTAGATAAAACCGTGATCCCAGATTTTGCATCAACCAATTGACAGTGGGTTCGACTTGTTGATTGGCGCAAGCTCCGGTATGAAAAATATTGGGGGAGTTTTCTAAACCTTCATAGTGGACAGGGTACCACAGTTGAGCATTACAAGCTTCGACAACGGGTTTGACTGCTTGACGTGCATCTGTTGTCCAACAGCCAAACAGAGTAGAAGCATTATCCTGTTGAATCAGTTTTGCAGCTTGGGTTGCAAATGTTTCCAGATTAGATGCACCGTCTTCGATGACGGGTTCGATGGGCTGACCTAAGACGCCTCCAGATTGATTAATTTCAGCAATTGCCATTAATTCAGCATCAACGAGCGGAGATTCGCTAATTGCCATCGTCCCACTCAGAGAATGCAATATTCCGACTCGTACACCTGGCATAGCTTGTTATTGGTTTAAAGAACAATAACCCCGTTATGGGCTTTCTGGTTGCACCCTGTTCTAGAACCGATTCATCTCAAATCTTGAGCAAATCTTCATGATCGGATTTCCCCTCGGTGGCTGTGCAGATTGGTCAAGTCTACTCTGGCTTCAATCCTAGAAATCCTTTTAGATCGATCGACTTTTCGGCTACAGAGACATTGAAGGCAACCTCTCTCGCCTTACCCTTCACCCCTAACAGAATGCAATTGAGTGTATTCTCCTGATAGAATTGTTCACTCTTAGCCATTCCAAAAAATTAAGTTCCCTGAGATTAAAATAGTCTAGAAGCAGACTGATAATGCTTCCTTATCAGTCAAGCCAATTTGACTTTACCCGTTACAACTGTACCCACATTTTATAGCATTTAGAGAACAGTTTTTAGGTTAAAAATGGATAAACAACAGACCCGGGTATTCGTGACTACCCATTCGCTGTAAATTTCATAATTTCTCAATAATACCATTTTTAACAAAAACATTAACAATAGATTACATAAGTTAATCTTTTTCAGACAATGCCACAATCAACAACTTTCTCAGACATCATCTGGGCGTGTTGCCACCATTTTCCTGAACCCACAATCCCCATACGCGACGGTAAATGACCAATCGGAGCGGATCGATCAAATCTAAAGCCCATCGCCGGATGATGAGGATTATAAGTTAACCAACCAAGGCGATCGCAAAATTGACTATAATCTCCTTCTACCTCCTCATAAATGCGAGTCTGTACACTAAAACCAAACCGTCCTTGACTATATTTGACCCACAACGCATCTATTGTTCGCAAATCCTGACAAGGCAATTTTTTCAAGTCTTGGGGAGAAAGATAACAATATCTCCCATGACCCAAAGCCTGACACAACACCCACCAGGTTTCGTGATCGGCTTCTTTCCAGTGGTGAGTGGCTAAAAGACGCTGTAACTTGCTATAGTCAACCCCAACCTCAGAATTAAGATCATCAATCGGTTGACTCAAACCCGAGAAAAACTGAGTCAAAACATCGGGTAATTTCCAGCTAGATCGAGACAGAGGCGAAAGTTGTCGAGAGCGAGACGGCAACCGCTTCACCCGAGTCAGAACTGGAGAAGAAGACATTTTCGGCCGATTCATCGCTTCTAAGACTTGATCAGCACTGACATAACGTTGCTCAAGCGATGGGGCGACTAAACGATCCAAAATCGTCCCTAGACGTTCACTGACTCGGTGCTGAGACGTGATCAACTCTCGCCAGACCCAGCATTGTTTTTCCTCATCATACAATTGCCAAGGCGAAACCCCCGTCAACAAATACAAACAACTCGCCCCCAACCCATACAAATCACTCGCCGCAAATGCTTTTCCTCGGGTTTGTTCGGGTGCCATAAACTCCGGAGAACCCACCACTGTCCCCGCTCGCCGAATCACTGTATCACTGAGGAGTTTAGCAACCCCAAAATCAATTAAAACCCATTGATTTTCCGGGCGACGGACAGGCGGTGAACTTAGAGAAACCGATGATAAACTGGCTTTAGAGATGAGATTACGAGAGACAATCGATTCTATCGTTTCAATCACGGGAATATCCGCTTCCAAAGTCAGAGGAAAACGCCGTAAAATATTCTCAGGTTTAATATCGCGATGCACAATTTGATGATCGTGAATATATTTCAACACCGGAAGCAAACCCCGCAGTAGTTCCCAAATCTGCGTTTCGTGAAATATTCCCTTTTGTTCCAATTCCTGTGCTAACGTTTTTCCGGCAATGTACTCCTGTACCAGAAAAAGCTGTTTATTCTGCTGAAAATGGGCATAGAGTTGCGGAATTTGTGGATGTTTACCCAACTGTTCCAAACGCACCGCTTCTTGACGAAAGAGTTGGGCTGCTTTTTGATAATGGTGAACCTGGCGCGCGCTAAACATAAATTGTTTGATCGCACAAGGCGGTTTAGAGGGAATGTGTTCATCCACCGCCAAGTAAGTTTTTGCAAACCCCCCCTCCCCTAACGGTTGAATGGGACGATAACGATTTTGCAATAAAAGAGGTTTTCCGCAACTTTGACAAAATTTTGCGGTATCAGGGTTAACCGGATGGAGACATTGAGGATTAGTACAGTAACTCATAAATGAATGATTCCATACAGGTTTGGAATTTTGAATATTGATCAATAATATTCTGTCTTTGACCCAAAATAAGCTTATATCAGCCTCACCCTCAACCGGGCTTCCCTTAATTTTAAATCAATTGTTTTAAAATTTTGAATAGTGTCTCATATCTTCAAACGACTAATCTCTCGAAACCTGAAGTCATTTGTGTTGTCGTTCCTCAACCCAAACAATGATCAATAACTTTTTTAATTCTCCTAAAAACCTACGCTTAATTATTGCTTTTTTATCGGCTCTACTCGTCTGGCAACTGTTTTCATCCGCTCAAGCTTCTACAAATTCTCAGCTTGCATTTCGGATTCGACGGTTAGAAACTCAAGTTTCTCAACTGAGAGGGGATCTCAGCAGTTTAAGAATTCAATCTTCGCCGTCTATCAACCCCGTAGAAGGATCGGTGACTGAAGACATTCCGCCCGATCCGCGATCGCATTTAATGTCGGGTGATCCGATGTTTGATCGATTAGCCACCCTCGTGATTGAACTCAAACAAGATTTTCAACAACTTCAGCAGCGTGTTGACGAGATCGAATCTGACACCGAAACCTCACAAAATTAATTCAAGTCTCAGCCCAAAAAATTATCATCCGAAATTTTCAACAGTTAAAGTGCTGCCCGATGATTAATGTTGAGAGAACTCAAATACAAATCAGGAGCAGCACAAATTTTCTCTTGATTAAATCAAAAATTAACAGCGTTTCCAACTATTCAATGATATGGAAATAGTAAGCCGCTACCAACAAGTTGATCGCGAGCAACACAATTGCCCAGAACGTGCGAAAAGGATAAGGTGCTTTGGATTCACTCTTCATAAACTTAATTCTCAATGCGTTGACTACATTAAAGCATAGATGAGATCATTTTTAGACCGATGGGGATCAATCTCTTTCTCTAGCAATATCAGTCTCTTTCTCCAGCATGATAAGAACTGCGAACAAGTGGCCCAGAACGCACATGAGAAAAACCCATTTCTTTAGCGATCGCACCGAACCGTTCAAACTCTGCCGGAGTCCAATATTTCTGCACGGGTAAATGGGCTAAAGATGGACGCATATATTGACCCAGTGTGAGGCGATCGCATTCAATCTCTCTAAGATCGTGAAGTGTTTCGATAATCTCCGCTTCGGTTTCTCCATGTCCTAACATTAATCCAGACTTTGTGGGAATCGTGGGATCGAGTTTTTTAACAATTCTCAACACATCTAGCGAACGATCATACTTTGCACCCCGTCTAACAGTTCCTTGTAGACGTCGAACCGTTTCAACATTATGGTTATAACAAGCAGGTTGAGCCGCAACTACAGTCGCAATCCGTTGAGCTTGAAGTTCACTCGGATCACCGCCACCCTGTCCGCCCCAAAAATCCGCTGTCAGGACTTCAATTTCCGTTTGAGGGTTATTCTGACGAATCGCCTCCATCGTGGCAACAAACCACTCTGAACCGCCATCAGTTAAATCATCTCGCGCCACCGAAGTCAACACCACATACCGCAACCCGAGAAGCTTCACTGCTTCGGCTACCTTTTGAGGTTCATCGGGGTCTAACGGCATGGGAGCATGACCCTTATCCACTTGACAAAACGCACAAGAGCGAGTGCAAACAGGCCCCATGAGTAAAAAAGTCGCCGTACCCTGGGCATAACATTCTGCCCGGTTGGGGCAACGACCTTCCTCGCAGATGGTGTGAATATTGCGCTGTTTGATAATGCGTTGGACCCAAGACAATTCACTGGCTTTTCCGAGCGGACGTCGCAACCAGTCCGGCATCGCTGCAACCGTTGCTGGTCGGGAATTTGATTCAGACTCAGGTGTAGAGGGAGAGTGAGTAGTAGGAGTTGACATCTTCAAAATTAAAAATCTTTTGTGTTTTGCCCTTTATGACGAATCCAGATTAATCTAATGTATGTGAAGAACTCGGGTTGAGTTCTAAGCCTATGAGTCACAATAGACTCAAATAGGAACACTTAACTCATCACTAGGAGTCAGTCGTGGCAGGTCGAAAAATCCTGGTTATCGATGATAGCAAAGTTATTCGTGTGCGGGTTCGCGAAATGCTCCCTCCAGGTAACTTTGATGTATTAGAAGCCAAAGATGGAAAAGAAGGACTAGAACTGGTTCATCAGGAATATCCGAATTTAATTATGTTGGATTTCCTGTTACCCAAGTTAAGCGGTTGGGATGTGTTCCAGCAGATTCAAGCTCACAGCGAACTGCGGAAAATTCCACTGGTACTCATGTCTGGTCGGAAAGAGGAGGTCACGGAAAAAATTCCGGAACCGTTTGAGTATTTCGAGTTTATCGAAAAGCCGTTTGAGAAAAAACAACTGATCGAAGCGATCAAGTCGGCTTTCACCAAAGCCAACAAGACGCGCGAACCCCTACCGAGTGCAGCCTCGAAAGCCGCACCTGCTCAGGCAGAGACACCAACGACTTCGGCAGATGCGGCGAAAATCAAAGCGTTAGAACAGCGTATGGCTAAAATGCAAGCGGAGATGAACGCCCTTAAAAAACAAGTGGCTCAAATCAAAGCGTTTGTTCTCAAACTGAAAAAGCCATCTTAAAGCACTGGCAGGAACTGCTAAAATGCAAGGCTGCTGATCCTGTGCTTGGTTATTTTGGCTGCGCGCGATCGCGCTTTTGTTCATTCCCTGATTCGGATTATGACTCTAGATGTCTCTTTTCTCTCCCAACTGAGTGCGAGCGCCGACTCACTGACACAGCATTTAGATCATTTTTCTCAAGCGAAAGTTTTGGTGGTGGGAGATTTAACTCTAGATGAGTTTCTCACGGGTCAGGTGGAACGGCTTTCTCGTGAGGCGCCGGTGTTAATTCTCCGCCATGAAGCGACTCGTCAAATTCCCGGTGGGGGTGCGAATGCGGTGTACAATTTGGCTTCATTGGGTGCAACGGTTAAGGTGGCGGGTTTTGTCGGTAAGGATGAACAGGGTTTGGCTTTGCGGCGCATTTTTGAGCAAGCGGGAATTGAGACTGAGGGGATGTTGCTTGACCCTGATCGCCCCACGGTTACGAAAACTCGCATTTCTGGTCATGCCCGTCAGTCGGTGACTCAGCAAATTGTCAGAATTGATCGCAAGTCTGATCGCTTACCGGATCTAGAGTTACAGTTACAACTGGCAGATTACATTCGCAACTCCCTAGAAACAGTTGATGCGGTGGTTTGTTCGGACTATGGCGATGGGGTTCTTACCCCGGTCACGATTGAAGCGGCTTTGTCTCATAGTTTGACGCTGGTGGATACGCAAAAGGATTTACATCGGTTTGCAGGGGCGAGTCTGTTTACTCCCAACCTTCCCGAAGCAGAACTGGCTGTCGGATACTCGATTACAGATGAGAGTAGTCTCGCTCAAGCGGGAAAGGATTTGCTGAAACTCACCCAAGCGGATCATATTTTGATTACTCGGGGTGAAGATGGGATGAGTTTGTTTTCCGCCCACTCAGAGGACGCTCCTCCGAGTTCATTCCATATTCCGGCTTTTAATCGTACTGATGTATTTGATGTGACTGGAGCCGGAGATACGGTCGTCTCAGCGTTAACTCTGGGGTTGTGTGGGAGTGCTTCGCTTTGGGAAGCGGCGGTACTGGGAAATTTAGCGGCGAGTTTGGTGGTTCGTCAGTTTGGAACCGCAACAACAAGTATTGAACAAATGAAGGAAACGTTACGATCGCTACTTTCAGATGCCAGTTCTCTGTAACTGGAGATGGGGAGATGGGGAGGTAGGGAGATGGGGAGGTAGGGAGATGGGGAGGTAGGGAGATGGGGAGGTAGG
>Ga0207419_1000058_pt1 | contig 79288 bp, 58 predicted proteins | sample ElkSloMetagenome_4_FD_184723 | JGI IMG/M metagenome (GOLD analysis project Ga0207419, IMG submission 184723) | Hot spring microbial communities from Elkhorn Slough, Monterey Bay, USA - MD2A (version 2) | ecosystem: Environmental > Aquatic > Marine > Intertidal zone > Estuary: Microbial mat ...
AGCTGGATAGAGCATTCCGACGTCAAAGTCGGAACGGTCACACTAGCAGAGTTCGAATTGAAATAATTAAAGGTCGCGTAGCTCAGCTGGATAGAGCATCTGCCTTCTAAGCAGACGGTCACAGGTTCGAATCCTGTCGCGATCACTTAAGAGCCTCACTTTTGTGAGGCTTTTTTGTTTTTGGGCATAGCTGGATAGAGCATCCCGACATTTTTGTCGGGACGGTCACAGGTTCGAATTTCCGAATATCGGAACAGGCTCTGTCGCAATCATAAAAAAGTCTTAGCTTTGCTAAGGCTTTTTTTGTTTTATGAATTGTCACACTTACATATTATATTCCAAGACTCTAGATAAATATTATATCGGTCATACCTGTATGGCTCTGGAAGAAAGGCTTAAAAAACATAACACTAACCATAAGGGTTTTACTGGCAGGACTAGTGATTGGGAAGTCGCTTATTTTGAAACATTTGAGACAAAACAAGAGGCTTATACCAGAGAAAGACAGATAAAATCTAAAAAATCCAGAACTTATATTGAACAGCTGATTTCTTAAAACAAAGCGCTTTTAGATTCTAAGGATTTTTTATTTTAACATTGTAACACGATTGTATCACAATTTTTTTATCCTTAGTTTGTGATCTAATTTACACATATAACCAGTTTTCATGAGTGCATTTTAAAATTCTAAATAAAAGTGCACATCCATCACGACTCTTCCACGATTTTTATTTCCTCCGCCGTCAACCCATAAAGCTCATAAACCATTTGGTCTATTTCTTGATCTGTGGTATCAATTTGAGCCTTAAGCTCAAGAGCTTTTTGTTGCTCTGCAAAAAAATAATCTTCCTACTTTGCTTTAAAGATTTGGTTATTTTTTATTTTTCTCTTTTGGTGCAAGGTTAGTTGGAGGTTTAGGTATTAATGAACCACTTTCAGTATTTATGGGTTTTAGACTACTTTTTGGTGTAGGTATTATTTTGCCTAATCTTTCTTCCGAAATTTTACTTTTTTTTGCCATTATTTCTATTATTTAAGTTTGTAGGTGGTTTTGGAATAGTTCTACCTTTTGTCTCTGGTTTAGGATTAGTTTTACTATTGTTTTTATTATTTTTTTTCTTAGCCATAATTATATAAATTTATTGTTACGTATGTTATTATTGAAAGAAGGGCAATGGTTAGTAAATAAATTGAACTTTCATTTAGAATATCAATCTTTTTATTTCTCTTACTCATATTGCTTTGGAATGTTTCATGAGAAATTTTATAGTCGACAAGATTGTCTACATCATCTATCGTCTTACTAACAGATTTGCTTGACAAATAGTGACTATATAAATTTATTAAGAGCGTTATTATAAGTAAAAACCAACCAAGTGCAAGTATTAAAATAAAATTTGCTTTTTCTATTGGTATTATTTTATCATAAAAAGTCAAGGTAAGCCCCAATCCGCCTGAACTTATAAGGGTTATAGCTTTTTCAAATAGATCATCACTTTTACTTTTTTCAACATATAATATTTTTCTATAATCCTCCCAACCTTTAAGCTGTTCATCAGAAAATTTAATTACTTTATCGTTTTGTTCCATATCACTTACTTTAACTATTCTCAACAATCTCAATTTAGCTCGCTGTTTTTTATTTTATAAAGCGGTGGTCGTGAATAAAAATTTAGTTTAAAACCAACTTCCATCACGATTCTTCCACGATTTTTATTTCCTCCTCCGTCAACCCATAAAGCTCATAAACCATTTGGTCGATTTCTTGATCTGTGGCATCGATTTGAGCTTTAAGCTCAAGTGCTTTTTGTTGCTCTGCCAGGAAATAATCTTCCCACTCGGCTTTTTGACTGAGGCTGAGTTTTATTTTTTTCTTTTTAAGTTCTTTGATAAAGTCTGCAAAACTTAACTCGTACCAATCTTGTAGTTTTTTAGAGAGTTTTTCTAATTCTTCTGGGAATTCTCGTTGGAGTGAACGTTGGAATTTGTCAGATCTTTCTTGCAAATCTTTATTTAAGATAAACATCGTATCAGCTTTGCTTGACAGAAGATCAACCGGTTTGTTATTGTAAGGTAATTTTAGTATTTGAGATCTTTTTACTTTAGGGAATGTTGTTTTATTATCAGATAAAGTCTTAGTAAAATAAAAATAAATTAGTTTGGAACTAATTATACATAATAACGGTTTCAGCTCGTGGTCTTGTGAGTTTTTACTGATTACATAAGTAGTTTGATCAGTGTAAAACTCATTGTCGTCAAAACAAGCGATGATTCTATTTCCCAATATTTGCCTTATTATTAACTTATCTTGTTCAAAAATATCTTTTGTCCTAAATGCCTGATTTGTAAATAATTTTTCGTTTTCTGATGTATAGTGAATATATATTTTATCATAAGAATTATAAAATCTCTGAACATTTTTACCTAAAATAAAAGGCTTGTAATTATTATCTGATTGTATTGCATAAAGTAAGTCTTTACGTACTTTTATTCCGTTTTTTACATCAAAATAATCACCAACTATTTCAAAATCACTTAATTTTTTGATAATGGGAATTGCACCTATTTCTAATTTTTCATTTATTAAATAATCTTGCTCAATAAAATTTATTTGCTCAATTTTTTTATCATAAACAAACTCACCATTTTTGATTTGATAGAAATGTATTTTATTATGTTTTTGAAATTTTGAAATTACAAATGTTACTGTTTTTACACTGGCATCATCAAATACATCTTTATCACTGTTTGCTATTGATTCTATTTTAAATTCTTCTAAAATAAATTTACGGAGTGACCTATCATAATCATTTGTAAGAAAAACGGAAGGAGTTATGAAAGATAGTTTTCCATTGCTATTTATTAAATAACATGATTTTTCAATGAACAACTTATACAGGTCTAATTGATAAGAGGCTGTATTATAATTGTCTAAATAGAAATCCTTTTCATTTTTAGAAAATAATTCTCTACTTCTTACATAAGGCGGATTTCCAATCACCACATCAAAGCCACCCTTATATTCCGGGGCAAACGCTTCTTCTTCGGTACAGCATAACTCATAGATAAGTGCTTTTAGGGTTTTAGACTGTGGAAGCTCGTGCTTGCTTCTGTTACTTTCTATATAGTTTATAGTGTTGTGCAGTTGTGTTTCATCTGTTATGGGCTTGCAACCATATTTTTGCGTCCACAGGCTGTTTTGTTTTTTGCCTCTTTTATTCAAGGGAGCATGCTCCCTTGACGATGATGAGGGCGCATCGTCGTTTGCCAAGGGAGCATGCTCCCTTGACGGTGTGGTTATACCTTTATGGATATTTACGGCTCTGGCGGTTTTTGCTTTTATTTTCTGCATGATTTTGGGCACTTCTTCCTCTTCGCAAACCAACAACAGGTGAATATGGTCGCCACATACATTGAATGCCAATACGCGTAGATCGTCTTCTTCTACAATACTTTTTGTTTCTTTAGCAATGATGACTTCCTCTTCTGCTGTAAGTTTTTCATAATTGGGATAAGGATTTGCACCACCATCTCTTTTTAGTCTGACCTTATAGTCTATCATCCTTTGAGAGGTTCTGCTGTCGTGGAGTGCTGTTGTAATATGAAAGGCGTGCTTGTCTTTCTCTTTAAACACTTGTGGAAATTCCTTTTGCCAGTTAAAAGCTTTATCGCCAGCCACTTCGGGGTCGTTAATTAAAGAATTGCCACATTTTATATTTCCACTAAGGTCATTGAGTTTACGGTTGGGTTGGGCAGTTCTTAGCCATAAAGAGAGTTTGGCAATTTCAATAGATTCGTTATTAATGTCAACGCCATATAAATTGTTTTCTAAAATACTGTTTTCAACATTAGGGAACACAAAACCACCACCCATAAGTTTGGTTTCCAGTTCGTCTATGTATTGGTGTTCAGCTATCAGATAGTTTAAAGCTTCGTTTAGAAACGCCCCGGAACCACAGGCAGGGTCGCAAATGGTTAATTCTAACAGCCATTGGCGATACGTTTTTAGTTTTTCTAATAGCGTCTCTTTGGTTTTCTTTTGGCGTTTAAAGGTATAGTCTTCTTCTACAATATTGAAGCGTTGCTTTTGCTCCTCACATAGTTTGCCTACGGTATTTTTAACAATGTATTTGGTGATGTATTTTGGTGTGTAAAATACACCGTCTTTTTTTCGTTTGCTTACTTTTGGTTTGGCGTTGGGATCTTCTTCAAGTTGAGTTTGAATTTCTTCAATTTCAGTTAAGGAATTTTCAAAGATGTGTCCGAGTATGTTGACATCAACTTCGCTGTCGAAATCATATTCAGATAATTTCAGCGTATGTTCATATAATAATTCATCGTCAATTTCAATCTTATCTAAAATATCGTCTGGCTTAAACAACCCACCATTATAGGGATAGACATCGTATTTTTTGCCCTTGTAACCTGTATTCAGATAGCCAAAGTACTTTTTGAAGCGTTCAAATAATGGGGTATAAGCATCGAGTTCTTTCAGCTGTTTCCATTGTTGTAATATCAACCGAACAGAATTGGGCGGTAACAAATGTCGATCTTCAGCAAAAAACAAAAACAAAAAACGGTCTAAAAGCTTTTGCGATTTTTTAAACAATAATAAAGGGTCAATAACCGGATTAAGTTCTGTCAGGTTATTGAACAATTCACGTTTAAACAAACTGTAATCTTTGTATAGTTGTTTAGTGATCACATCTTCCTGACTAAGTGATTCCTTTTTGAGTTTAGCCGGAATTTCTTTTTTTATGTTATCGTAGGCTAAACACAGGTATAGTAGCTTAAACTCCTGCTCAGTCAGGTGAAAAAGATCAAACGCCAGGTGTTCAATGGCATTATCAATATAAAACCGAAGTTTTTCAAAATTTGAGGTAATCACATATTTACAATCAGGTTGATTGTTCTTATAGCCAAAAGCCTGCGTTTCTACTTTTGATAGATCGGTCGTATCAGTACCTTTAAGCTCAATTACACCAACTACTTTATCATTTATCAGAATACCACCATCGGCTTTTTTAGCATCTTTTACGTTTTTTAATTCTGTTGTGAGGTTAAATTCAGTCTCAGGATTAAGTATATATCCTAAGGTATTAACAAATAAATCTCGTAAAAAGCCCTCTTGGTATTGTTCTTCTTTAGCGTTTCTTAAGTTTTCCTGTATACTTGGATTGTGAAAGTGGGCTTTATACGTTTCCCATTTAACGTTTAATGCGTTTTGATCTTGCGTTTTTAAATATTTCTGGACAACGGTATTTTGAAATAATGGCATTGGTGTAGTTGTAAACAGTTATTTTGTTCATTAAAAATAAATATTTAATTTACTATTGATTTGGTTTTTGTTTTACAGTTATAAACAATTTTGAATGTTGATTAATCGCCTGAAAGTCGAACCTTCTTGCCTTAAGGATGTATTAATTATTACTGCAATAAAGTTGGCAAGTATAATCCACCCTTTTCAAACTAATCTTTGTAAACTATTTTACGAGAGTAAATTTCTAACACCAATTTCAATCTTACTTTTTTTGGTCTGTATTACAAGTGAATATTTTTATTTTGATGCCAGTGTTCATTATCAACAAAAGAATATGTTAACTTTTTACAGACAACAAGAGCCACTTAATTCTGAAACTACCAGAGAAATATTCAATTTCATCAAAGAAAATATGTCTAAAGATTCTGTAATCTTAACTGATAATGCATTTTTTTATCCTGCAACCGCACTTACAAGATCGGACGTCAACTTTTTAGACCAGTTTGAAAATACTTTTTTTGATGCCATACAATCACCAAAACAGTACACAGATTATATTCTCATGACGAATCCTAATCGTGATATACATAAAAGGGATAAAATGAATGTTGTGCTTGAAAAAAACAAAAATATGCTCCAATAAATATATAAAAATGAGTATTGTACTCTCTAAAAATAATTAATTAGTTACTTATTTGTTATGCAAAGGAATTATAAAACTAAATGTACTGCCTTCACCTTTTTTACTTTCAATTTTTAGTTTTCCGCCATGCTCTTCAATAAAGTCATTGCAAATAAGAAGGCCTAATCCTGTTCCCTTTTCCTGTGCAGTCCCTGTTTGCGAAGTTTTTAGGGTGTTTGAAAACAGTTTTGATTTTTCATCGGCTGTCATGCCTATACCATCATCAATTACGTTTACTTTGATAAAATCTTTAAGTAATTTTGTTTCAATTTTTACATTTCCTCCGCTATTGGTATATTTTAATGCATTTGAAATTAAATTTCTTAAGATTGAATTTAACATGTTTTTATCTGCAAATACATTAGCTTTAATGTTATCATGATAGCTTAAAACGATATTCTTATTTTTTGCTATGGGGTCAAATAAATCTATTTGTTCTTTAATATTTTCATTTATGTTGAGGTAAACAGGCTGAAAATGAATTTTAGTTCTTTCTGTTCTGTACCAATCTAGAAGATTTTCTAATAAGAGCAAAGAATTTTTAGTAGAAGAATTTAAGTTGTTGAAAATTTCCTTTTTTTCTTCATTATTAAAAGAGTCAAAATCTTCAGATAATAAGTCTGTTATGCCGAGTATGTTGTTTAATGGCCCTTTTAAATCATGTCCCAGGATAGAAAAGAATTTATCTTTTGTAGCATTAGATAGTTTGAGTTGTTCTTCAACTTTCTTTTGTTCATCAATATCACTGCTTACGACATAAGCTTTCGCATAATTGCCTTTATCATCATACATGAATTTTGCATGATTTCTAACCCAAACATAGTGTCCTTTTTTATGTTTTAATCTAAATTGATAGGTGTGTGTTTCATCCTTGTTCGCTATTGCCTGAAAAAGACCTTCTAAGATATTTTCCCTGTCCTCAGGATGCATAAATCCTTCAATATCTTTGTCGGTAATTCCAATTTTGTCTTTTTCGGTATATCCAAAAAGTTTTGTGTAAGCTGGGGATATGTATTTAATCGTATGATCGGAATTAAAAACTATAAGTGCATCTGCGGTGTTTTCTGCCAGAGACTTGAACTTTACTTCACTTTCTTTTAAGGCTTCTTCTGCTTGTTTTCTAAAGTTGATGTCACGCGCAACAGCTAATAATCGTTTTTTACCGTGTAAAGTAACAATTTTAAAGTTGACTTCAATCCAAAAATATTTTCCGGTTTTATGTTTAGACAACCACTCAAATGTATGGTTTCCGTTTTTCAAAACTTTATGAAATTCTTCTTTGAGTCTGTGCTTGTCATAACCTTTATCTGCTGCAGATACTTCCCCTAATTGTAAAGACAAAATGTCTTTTTTAGAATTATAGCCATAGAGTTCTAAGGTTGCATCATTACAATCTGTCATTTCCATGGTTTCGATGTCATGAATCGCTATGGATTCAGAAGTTGCATTGTATATTTCTTTGAGATATTTTTCGCTGTCTTTTAATTGTTTTTCGGCTATTTTTTTATCATTAATATCTCTGACTACAGCAAGATAGATATCTTCATTTATGAACATTCTTTTAAGGCTTACTTCTGCCCAAAAATGTTCACCATTTTTCTTTTTTGCAATCCATTCAAATAAGTGACGGCGATTTTCCTGTGCTTTGATACCATGAGATTCTATTTCTTTTTGCCCATAGCCATCGACCATTGCAGAAAGATCCTTGATTTTTTTACTAAGGATATCTTTTTTAGATTCATAGCCATACATCCTATACGCAGCCTCATTACAATCATAAATTTCATGAGATAAGACATCATACATAATTATGGCTTCTGATGTCGCATTAAAAATACGATTCAGCTTCTTTTTATTTTGTTTAAGTGATTTTTGAACAGTAATCAATTTGCTAATGTCCCTTCTGGTAGATATAAAATGTTCGCTGAAGGGAATACTATCGATAGATAGATACTGATCCGTTTTTTCAAAATATTTAACCCATCTGCGGGGTTCTCCTGTCTCAAAAATATTTTTTACAATCGGTAAAAATTCTTCGAGGGCTTTTTCGCCAAATATTTCATTGGCGTATTTTCCTATGACTTCAGCTTTAGATCTTCTCCATGCTTTAAGTGCTGAAATATTAACATCTGCCAAAATCCAGTTGACAATATTACCTTTCTCATCTTTTATGATTTTCCAAACATGGACTTCATCTACAAGAGCATCAAATATTTTAGCATAACTTTTATCACTCAAACTAGACGTATTAGAGCCATATTTTGCCCTCAACAATGATAATTCCTTTTTGAGATGAGTATTCTCATCTCTTAGGTTTTTGAGTTTGTTATCGATTAGATTAGAATCGGAATCCACATTAAATTTAAGAATTCATTAAGTATCTTTAATGTAATTTACAAATATTCTAATTAATAACTGATTGAAAAGAAACATTATTCATTAATAGTTTTAATGGTGATTATAAATTTTAAAAATTTAATCCAACTGATAATATAAAATTACGCCCGGCTCCTGAAATCCCTGAACTATATGGTCTATAGCGTTGATCGGTAATGTTTTCAAAACCACCAGAAATATTAATGTTTTGATTAATCTTAAACAATGCTTTAAAATTCAGAGTATACCACGATGGCGAGAAGTTATTACCGTTCTCATCTTTAGCATAAATCTCATCCTTAGACCTTTCGCTTTCAGCAAGGTTTCTAAAGCTCTGTTCGCCTTGAAATAGTGTATTGAGTTCTAAAGTTACTCTATCTTTAATTTTATATCTTAATCTGTTGACTCCAAAAAAAGGTGCTGCATGTCTGGAGGCACTTTCGCTGCCATCATCTAACTCCTCTCTTCCTTTTTGAAAATTTAGATCAGACTCAAACGTGAAATTTTCTAAGAATTTGGCTTCTATCCCTAATTGAACCCCATAAACTCTTGCTCTAGCAGCATTCTGTAAAGCTTGGACTCTACTCAATACGCCATCATAATCAATAAATTCCTGACCATTTAATTGAAAATCTCGTCGCACTAAAGCATCATTTAGTATAGTATAATAGGTTGTAGCGTAAAGTTTTAAATAATCATCAAACACTTTTGCAACTCCAAAATCGAGGTTATACGCATATTCTGCATCAAGATGTGGATTAGGCACTATCACAGAGCCCGGCTCAGAATCGAAAACTTTACCTATATCATCTACATTTGGAGACCTGAAAGCACTACTAAAATTTATTTTCAGCTCCCAATCTCTCCTGGGTTTATAAACTGCACCAATACTGCCGGTTAATGCTCCGTTATTTATGCTCACATTTTCAAATTCGATTGGATAAAATTGAACATTATTACTAAAATCTGCATTCAGAATGAATTGATTATACCTAAGGCCGGTTTGAATACTCAGTTTTCGTGAAGGTTTCCATTCGTCATTGATATAAGCACCTATAGAGGTCCAATCTGAAATTGGGTATCTATCCGCGGCATTTGCGGTGCTTCCAGAAATTATCTCAAAAGATGAACCATCGGAATCTACTTGATTCAATACATATTCAACACCATAGAAAATATCATGAGTTTTGTTGATAGATTTTATAAAGTCTAAGTTTAGAGAGTAAGCATTTACATTTTCTACCCTTGTAATTCTATCTTCTCTACCGAATCGCCTCACAATTCTGCTTTCTTCAAATTTTTGATGGGCCATTAATAGAGAAGCTTCATCAAAAAGAAAACTTTTGCTGGAATAATTCACCCTAAGATTATTCATTACCCAACGTTGTGGTCCGTAATTCCATTCTGCAAATTGTGGAAGACTGTCTCTAACTCTATTATATCTGTCATACCTGCCATAAGCGGAAGTACTTGAGTAATGAAAACCATAATTAAAATCCCACTTTTCATTAGGCTTAAACCTGATTTTTTGCATGAAATTAAGTTGTGAGTATGCCGAAGGGATTTGCAATAATTCATCAGATTGTCTTCTAACGACATCCTGTCCATCAATTCTATCTGGAAAAGTTGGTTTTAAATAATCATCTGGACCCTGACGACCTTGTCTTAAATCATCAAAATCCCACGATGAAAAACTAGAAACAAATGCCCATTTTTTAGTACCTATATTAATATCAAAATGACCCGTAATTTCATTATTTGCAGATGAAAATCGAGAATTGGCCTTTCCTGAAAAAGTAGGCTTTTCGTCTTTAGATAATTCTGGTGTAATAGTTTTGAAGCTCATTACGCCTCCTATGGCATCGCTTCCATAAATCACTGAATTAGGTCCAAAAAGCACTTCGGTTTTTTCTACACTAAAAGGATCTAAATTAATCACATTTTGGATGTTACCTCCTCTAAAAATTGCATTATTCATTCTTACACCATCAACTGTGAAAATTAATCGATTTGTTGCAAAACCCCTAATCATAGGGCTTCCGCCACCTTGTTGGCTTTTTTGAATAAATACTTTTCCAGAAATACCTAATAAGTCAGCAGAGGTCTGAGGGTTTTGCAGTTGAATGTTTTCTGAAGAAATTGAAATAATCTTTGAAGGATTATGTCTTGAATATTGTCGCCATTTTGTTGCAGAAATAAAAACTTCATCTAAAGATAAGCTAGAAGGTTCAAGTGAAATTAGATAATTCAACGATTCAATTTCCTTTATGCTGAGTTTTTTTGTGTTGAAACCTAATTGCTTAATGACAATAAGGTCATTTGAAGAAAAATTTGATAAATCTGCGATTCCTGTTTCATTTGTTAAACTATAATTTGAATCTACGACCAATAAGACGCCTTGAAGAGGTTCTTTCGTTTCTTGGTTAATAATCTTGACAGTCTGAGAGTTTGACGCATAAAAACATAATAAAAATAATATCTGGTAAATATTATTCATTCTAATGAATTTCATTCTGCTGAGGTTGGTTTTAAGTTTGTTTCTCAATTAAAATTATTTAATCGATCTTTTATTTTAAGACTAGTTTGTAATTAATAAGTTTAATACAATCTCTTAACTGTAATAAGTACTTTAAAGTTTGCAAGTATAAGTTAATTCTAAAATTCAAGCACTTTGAAAATTGAGCAATCATTATCTATCAAATATTTGCAGTTTTAAAAAAGTTATATATTTGAGCATCTTGTAAACTTCTGTATTATGAAATTATATCCTTTCAAATTTATAATCTTTCTTTTTTTAATGGCTACGCTTCCTTTAAAACTTGAAGCTCAAAAAAGGAGCAAGAAAAGTAATAAAACTATTCAAAACTTTGATGAGTCACTCTACAAAGGAGCCATTACGTGGAGAAATATTGGACCATTTCGCGGTGGTCGTTCCGCAGCAGTAACGGGTGTGCCTGGTAAACCTAATCTCTATTACTTCGGTTCTACAGGTGGAGGTGTTTGGCGTACTCAAAATGGAGGTCAAACCTGGGAAAATATTTCGGATGGATATTTCGGAGGCTCAGTGGGCGCTGTGGCAGTATCAGAATGGGACAATAATGTCATATATGTCGGAGGTGGAGAAAAAACAGTCAGAGGTAATGTATCATTTGGATATGGCGTCTGGAAATCTGTGGATGCTGGTAAGACCTGGACACAAATGGGCTTGAAGAATTCAAGACATATTTCTAGAATTAGAATTCACCCTAAAAACCCGGATATAGTTTATGCAGCAGTAATGGGTGATTTATATAAATCCACAGAAGAGAGAGGTGTTTATAAAAGTATTGATGGCGGTAAGACCTGGAGTCGAATTTTATTTGCAAATCAGGATGCCGGTGCTGTAGATTTAACCTTTGATCCCACAAATCCAAGGATATTATACGCTAGCACGTGGAGCATAAGAAGAACACCTTATAGCTTAGAAAGTGGCGGCGAGGGTTCAGATTTATGGAAAAGCACTGATGGTGGAGAAAATTGGGAAAAGCTTTCTGATAAAAAAGGAATGGCAAAAGGAACTCTGGGAATAATTGGAGTAACAGTTTCCCCGGTAAATCCTGAAAGAGTATGGGCAATAGTAGAAGCTGAAGAAGGTGGTATATTTCGATCTGATGATGCTGGAGAAACGTGGAATAGAATTAATCAGAGTCGTGCGCTACGCCAAAGAGCATGGTATTACTCCAGAATTTATGCTGATTCTCAAGATGAAGATATAGTTTATGTAATGAACGTGAATTATCAAAAATCTACCGATGGAGGAAGGACTTTTAAATCTGCCAGAGCACCACACGGCGACCATCACGACTTATGGATTGCTCCAGAAGATAATAACAGAATGATCATAGCAGACGATGGTGGCGCACAAGTATCTTTTGATGGCGGTGAGTACTGGAGTACATATCGTAATCAACCAACTGCTCAATTTTACAGAGTCACAACAGATAATACTTTTCCTTATAGGATTTATGCGGCACAACAAGACAATTCTACAATTAGAATCGCTCACCGTTCAACGGGGTATTCTATAGGTGAAAGCGATTGGGAATCTACCGCTGGAGGAGAAAGTGCTCATATTGCTCCACACCCAGAAAATCCTGAAATAGTTTATGGAGGAAGTTATGGTGGCTTTCTTACGGAGTATAATCACGAAAACGATGAGGTTAGAGCAGTAAATGTATGGCCGGATAACCCCATGGGTTATGGAGCTGATGGTATGAGATATCGTTTTCAGTGGAATTTTCCAATTTTCTTTTCTCCACATGATTCAAATAAATTATACACTGCATCTAATTATCTTCATGTTTCAACTAATGGTGGTTCATACTGGGAAATAATTAGTCCTGATCTTACAAGGAATGATCCAGAAAAACTAAAATCGTCAGGTGGACCAATTACACAAGATAATACAGGAGTAGAATATTATTGTACAATTTTTGCTGCTACAGAATCTCCTTATGAAGAAGGATTAATTTGGGCTGGATCCGATGATGGTTTGTTACACGTTACCAAAGATGGCGGCGAGAACTGGGAAAATGTAACGCCTAAAGGTATGCCGGAGTGGATGATGTTCAATAGTATCGACCCTGATCCTTTCACTAAAGGTGGAGCATATGTTGTAGGTACAAGGTATAAATTAGGCGATTATAAACCATATATTTATAGAACAGAGGATTATGGAAAAAGCTGGAAAAAAATAACAAATGGTATTGATAATGAGCATTTTACAAGGGTTGTAAGAGCAGATCCAAAAAGAAAAGGATTACTTTATGCCGGAACAGAATCAGGAATGTATATTTCTTTTAATGATGGAAAACAATGGACTAAATTTCAAATGAATTTACCGATAGTACCTATTACAGATCTGGCTATTAAAAATGATAATCTTATTGCTGCCACACAAGGAAGAAGTCTATGGCTGATTGATGATTTGACACCACTACACCAATTAAATAATGATATTTCAATAAAGGATTTTTACTTGTATAAACCCATGCCAAGTTATAGAATGGATGGTGGTTCAGGTAGAATATCGAAAACAACAGGTCAGAATCACCCAGGTGGTGTTATGGTATCGTATTACTTAAAAAATGTATCAGACTCTACAAAAGTTAGATTAGAGTTTTTTGAAGAGGATGGCAGTTTAATTAGAGCTTTTGATACAGAGCCTAACACAGACAAAAAAGAGGTTGAAATTAAAAATATCAAAAAAGGAGCAAATAGATTTGTTTGGGACATGAGATATGAACCTTCCTCGGATTTTGAAGGCATGATTCTTTGGTGGGCTAGTATGCAAGGTCCTAAGGCTGTTCCCGGTAAATATAAATTAAGATTGACTGTGAATGACGAAAGTATGGAACAGGATTTTGAGATTTTAAAAGATCCAAGAAGTAAGGCTAGTTCTATGGATGTTCAGCAAAAATTTGAGTTTTTAAGAAAGGTAAACTCGAAAGTAACTGAAGCACATAAATCTATAACTGAAATGAGAGCTGCAAAAAAACAAATCAATCAAATTATAAGTAGGCTAGAGGCTGATGACCATTTTAAAAATTTAATTGAAAAAGCAAAGTCTTTAAATGATTCAATTTCTGATATCGAGAAAACATTGTACCAAACAAAGAATAGAAGCCGTCAGGATCCTTTAAATTATCCTATAAAATTAACCAATAAACTTGCTCATCTTAATTCATTAGAAGGTATGAGCGATTTTGCCCCAACTTCTCAAAGTGAAGAATTTAGAAAAGAGATCACAGCCAAGATAGATGCTGAATTAGAAAAATGGAACCAGATAAAAACTAAAGATATTTTAGAGCTTAATAAACTGGTCAAAGAAAATTCAGTAGATGCGATTATTTTAAAAGACTAATAATTGAATGTGACTGAATTTATCAAGTTATTGACCTTTAAGGCTATAAAAATTAAACGGCTTGAGATTATCAGTTGAAGTAATTATTTGAAATTATTAAATTACAGTAGAATTTTATTAAGAATGGTCTTTGAAATACTTTGAATTAAAATCATGTTAGTTTTTGAACCTTTAGATGACTACCTATACTATAATTATAATTATTAAGTATCAAGTCTATTTAAAAGCTGTTCTTTGAACTTATTCAAATTCTATTAAGGTATAGATAAAAATAAAGCTGCCTCTATTAAGAGGCAGCTTCCATCGCTAAACTTCACTTCTTAACTGCTTATTGCACGATGAAGCGTTTTGTTATAGATTCTGCGGAGTCGCTTACTTCAAGGAGGTAAACACCTGCTTGTAATCTATTAACATCGATACGATTGTTCATTAATCTTCCCTCTTCTACAATTTGACCAAGAAGATTTGTAATTTTAAATCTAGGATTGTCTAAGTTTTTCGTAATTTTTAAGTTTAAGGAATTCCCTGTGACAGGATTTGGATGTATAACCATGTCCAGACCTTCGGTACTAAAGTCTCCTTGGATTGGTGATGAATAATCACCAGCTAACAGACTTTGTGTTGAGAATTCAGTGTCATCACATATACCGTTTCCATTCGTGTCCTCAAATATTACTACATTTCGGTATAAAGAATTTCCATTTCTAGCACCACCATCATGATCTGCAATAAATACTAGCCTGTCAGAAGTACCTGTATAAAAGCTACCTACGTTAATGCTATAATTTACCCATTGACCATTATTAGGATAATTATCAAAAGTAGTGATTCCATAATTTTGAGTACCATGCACTTTAAATATAACGTTAGAAGAAAGGTTGTTATCGGATTCAAAAGCAATGCCATGTATTTCACCTTCTAATGTACTAGCAAAATCAAATTCTATCACAGTATTTGGAGTAACTGTGTAGTTTAAATCAACATACTTCCATGCATTGTTGCTAATAACAAGTTCAGAGTTTGCGTTTTGAAGTTGATATGTTCCATTATCTTGTCCTGAAAATGGAATGTAAGTTCTGTTGAGATCAAAATTACTACAACCTAAAACACTTCCATCGTCAGTTTCAACAATTTCTATATTATCTAATGCAACATCTGCTTGCCATGTACCACCAACTAATCTGTTAAATCTAAATTGTATTGAATCGCCAATGTAAGGAGTCAAATCTACCAATACATCAAACCACTGTGAACCTTTATTTCCTGTTTCGCTCCATAGGCTAGACCATGTTAAACCATTATCTGTGCTAATTTCAAGATCTAAAGTACCCATATTTGTTGAACCATGCATGTTATAGTCAAAGCTTAAAGTTGGATTAGTGAGGCCAGTGATTTCAAAACAAGGTGAGGTAATTATAGCTCTTTTGTTAGGATAACCAGTTCCATTACCAGAAGCCTCTACATAGATGTAAAAGTTTCCTTCTGAGGCATTGTTGGGTCCAGTGCTACCTGATGGCGTTCCATTTGCATCAATGGTCCAATTAAGATCATCGTCTGTATTTTGTGTCCAGCCGCCTAGTGTATTTTCAAAACCTTCACTATATGGTAATGTTTCAGTCGCAATACAGCTAGTTACAACAGGTTCAGTTACATTAATAGTTCTTGAAACTCGACTTGCAGCATTTCCAGCTGCATCAGAAACATCATAGGTTACAACGTATGTACCGGCATTTGAAGTATCAACGTTATCTCCTGCAATTACTATATCTGATGAAATATCTCCATCAAAATTATCAGTAGCCGTTGCTCCTAATTCATTATATGTATCACCAGTTTCTAGGTCTATAATATTATTACCAATTAAAGAGATTGTTGGAGGCACCGTTTCAAGAAGTACATTAACCGTTCTTGTAATTTGAGTTGCAGCATTTCCTGCCGCATCACTTACATTGTAAGTTATGACATATGTTCCTACAACATTAGGGTTTACAGTATCACCGCCAATAACGATATCTGAAGTTATATCTCCATCAACATTGTCCGTTGCTGTTGCACCTTCTTCATTATAAGAACCTCCTCCTTGTTCAAATTCAACATTAGAATTTCCTACAAGACTAATTATCGGAGCGACCGTATCTTCAACAGGAGTTGAACCAACTATATTTACAGTGTAATCTTCAACCTCTCCAAAGGTGAAGCTGCCACATGGTCCAGGAATTTGATTGAATCGCATTGCAACTCTCATTCTTGTATTACCTTCAATTGCACCAGCTGGTATTGTGAATGATCCGCTAACCGGAGAAGCTGATGTTGGACTTTGAGAAAAAACTAGCTCGCCAGTATCAACGAAATCTCCATCTTTATTAAAATCTATCCAAACAGCATATCCTTCAGTATAAACTGTGCCGGTCCAGGTTGGTGTAACAGAAACAGTGTAGCTATTACCTATCGAAAGATCTGTTGAAATATTGGTGAAGTTTGAATAATTGGTAGCACCTGATGTATTGTCGATTGTATTTAATTGTACACGACTGATAAATTCATCATTTGTATTTGTACTTTCTAATATACAATAATTTAATTGAAGCTCTGTAGTAGTGAACGCAACAGAATTACTAAAGTTTGATGAAGAATTATCAGGGCATTGGCTACTGACTTGAACCTCATAAGATGTTTGAGGAGTTAAACCATTTAAATTTATTGCTGAATTAGTCGCCGGTATTGTGATCCAGGATCCTCCAACTTCTCTATATCGAGCGGTATAAGAAGCACCCGCAATTGGATCCCAGTTTACTGTTGCAGTGATGTCTGCAAAAGCTGTGACGGTAGCATTTGTTGGAGTTGTAGCATTACAGACAACAGGGGCACTTGATAAACCAGTAATTATTAAAGAATAATTTTGACTATTCCCTACCAAAGAACCTTTATGAGTTACGGTAATTGTATAAGAACCAGAAGCATTTGCAACTTCTACAAGTTCAAAAGGGTCTACATTATTATCACCTTTGCCATTAGAATCTACACCTGTAAGTCTCCAAGGTGAATATGTTGTTCCGCCTTGAGTTATTCTTAGGTCTAAATCATTAACAAGTATTGGAGTACTAGAATTAGTTGCTGTAGTTGCTGTTCCAGGTCTATCTGTCCAAGAAATAGAAGCTACAAGATCATTGATGCCATCTGAATCGACTGTAATTTGATAAGTTTGTCCAGTTGCAAGCGTAAGCTCATCAATTTGAGAACCAGAACCTTCATTTGTAAGAGTTTCAGCAGCTCTTTTAGCATTCATTAAACCCCAGCCATAGACTGCATCGGGTCCGGTTGGCCCAGCATCATCTGCCGTGTGGAGAGCTAAACCTTTGAGAGTTGAAGCTCTCATGAAACTTCCATTAAGGTTATTAGCATGTTGTTGTAACAACAATAATGAACCTGCAACATTAGGTGAAGCCATAGATGTCCCTGAAATGCTATTGTATGCTGTATCAGTATTTTCGTAAGTTGAGTAAACACCAGTTCCGTTACCTGTAATGTCTGGCTTAATTCTAAGATCATCTGTTGGGCCTTCAGAACTTCCGCTATTAATTAACACCGAAACAAGATTGCCAGAAGCATCTACATTTGCATCCTGAGCATTTGCAACAACCATATTATTTTTAGAAACCGAGTGACCAGTTAATTTATCATACGCCGAGTTTCCATTTAGTGGTGCAGCGTTAAAATTAGTATTGCCATCATTTCCTGCGGCTACTACCATAAGATAATTTGGAGCATTAAACATAAGATTATCCCAATCTCTTGAGTTTGTAATGTATGCTCCAAAAAAGTAGTCTGGTACTTGATCTGATCTAAATCCATAAGAATGGTTTGAGATAAGCATTCCATTACCTGCTGCGGCTGTCGCTTCTGCTAAATCACTATTCCAATCGTATCCAACAGCATCTGACTGTGGCGCCATCCCTTTAGCGGCTGGCTGAACTCCAGATGCTATAATCGTACCTGTCACGTGAGCTGCGTGAAAATTTAACGTATTTGAGCCATCACCAACTGAAAATCTGTCATTTCCGCCTGGTCCATCATATTCTTGGTGTGTTGAGCGCGCAATACCGCCATCCCAAACATGTGCTGTCATGTTCTGACCATCAAGGCTCAAACCTAAAGAACCACCAATATTTAAGTGATTAGTTCTTGTAGATTCTGCAGCATCAACGTTAAAGGTTGTGTAATAAATTGGTGTTCCGTCAGGAGTAACACTTTGTAGTTCGGCATAAGTACCATCTTCTTCAATGATAATTGGCCAATTGTTTTGTTGTGCCTTTAATACAGCCTCCTGTTTATTTTTTAACGCGGTCGCATTAAATTGTTTCTGTAAATTACTAATTTCATTTAAGTTGTAACGACTAGTAATCATTTTTTTTTGCTCACGGTTTTGTCCGTGCACCGAAAATGTAAGGGCCAAAAAAAGTATGGCACTTACTAAGTAAGTGTGTTTCATTGTGCGTTAAGTTAAGTAGTGTTCTTCAAAAATATTTGATATGTTAAATACTATCAGAAAATATTTTGTTAAAATTTTATTATTGATATTGAGTCTAAATAAAATTTTAAGTTAAAACTGGATGAGATATAAAACACGTCTAGTTACTTAAGTGATGTCTTTACTACGAAAATTTGATAAAAAATGAAGAAATATTCGCTACAATGATAATAGTATTATCAAAAGTGATAAAATATTAATATTCCTAAAACCCAAACAGAAAATATATTTTTCAATGAATTTAATTAGTATTTTGCTATTTTTAAGAAAGAACAAATACTCTGTGATGATTAACTTTAACTGATTGAGTTTACAAAATCACAGAAAACTTCTTTATGCTTTTCTAAATTTAAATCTGGCGAAACAGAAACTCTGGCAATATAATCTTTATCTTCTTCTTTAGTTGTGCCCTGTGTTGAAGTTGCAGGAATAGTCCAATAACAGCCTTTAAGTTGACCATAACTAACGCAATGTTTACTTTCTGGTATTTCTGAAATCATCATATTTATAAGTCGATGATTTAATTCTCTTTTATAATTTTCCCTTTCTTCGGCAGTGTTACCTTTTGTCGGTAAATCTAAAGAGAATACTGATGGTCTAAAACCTTGTTCCGCCAGTTCATCAGAAACAAAATTAATTTTTGAATTTGGTAGCTTATTTTTTATAAACTCAACAAATTCTCGTGTGTTTTCGTATGCTTTATCTATTCTTTGAAGCATTGATGGCATTTGTTCAGCCAATATTTCTATTTGAAATGAGGTAGCTTGGTTATCACATATTTTAAGGTGCTTTTCGATTTTTTCTAAAAGATATTCCGCTTTTTTGTTTGCAACAAGATATCCAGCAGTACATTTTCCACCACTTGGAAATTTTGATCCACTTGCATAAGCAATCGTTTCCACTTGAGATAGGATTTTATTTTCACCTAAAAAATTATAATTAGGGCAAAAAGTTTGATCCAATATAAAGATAGGCTTCACTGCTCCATTACCTTCTTTTGTTTTTCTTTTTTGAGTTAAAACTGATTTCAATTCCTCTAGATTAGGAACTTCTACCCTTGGATTTGTGGGTATTTCTGCAATAATCAATGGCACTGCGTCAATCTCTGCTACATTTTTCAAAACTTCATCTGTACTTTTTACCATATCGTTATCGCCATCAACAGGCAAATCCATGATATCAACATTATCTAGACTTGCAGCAACACGTCTGGCTTGATCATTTGTGCCACCGTAACAATTTGGTGGTACAACAACCTTAATCGGTTTATTTGGATGCAAAGTCAGGGCACGATCTATTAAGCCCATCATAATGGCATATTGAACTGAAAGGCCACAAGAGCCTAAAAGGGGTTTGGCTGTAGTATGTGTGATTTCTTTGATTATTCTGTGAACCATAAGTTCTACTTCCTTAGATGAAGAAGTTTGTTTTACCTCATTGTTTGAGTCAGCTAATCTTTTTAATGCTTTAAGGCTATCACCTGGAGTAATAGCTACAGACTCTCTTCGTCTAACATGTTGTATGTAGGAAATGTAATTTAAGTTTTTATCTGAAATATGAATAATACTTCCGAATTCTTCATGTATATTAATATAAAAGTCAATATTTAAGTTGAATTTAATTTCTTCTATCTTAGATTTATGTTCCAGAAGTACATTACTACCATCAAAATTTAAAATCTCGTTATGGCTCTCAATTTTTGTAATTTCAAAATCATAATCGTAAATCCTTTTTACAGCGTCAACATCAAATGAGGATGGTAAATCTGATTTGATGTAAATATTTGTCTTTTTTCCCTCAAAATGGTTCTTCCTTAAAACTGCCATAATTCCCATTGTTTTAGAAGAGAAACCGATCACTTGTTCTGCTTTTAAATGGTTCTGTTTTGAAACAACCCATTCTAGAACACAGGATAACGGATGTCCTAAACGAATATAATCATATGCTGTTGGTAAATTCTTTAACGCTGATTTGTCGTGAACATTTCGTTGATATAATCTTTCAAGCTCTTCAAGAAATTCAGTTTTTGCACGGTCTTCATTATAAATATCTAAACGATGTGTCGTAAGCTTAATCCAATCTTCGGGAATATTATGGATAAGATTTTGAATATAATTGATGATTTGATTTGCCATATTATGGTTTTTGGCTCAATATAAATGATATGCAGATATTTGCGAAACGACTTATGTTTATGTTGTCTTAAAATAGTATATGTTCAGAAGCCAGTATGTTGTAAAAATAATGTTATTTGGCTGCAATAAATGCACTGGTCCAGGCACTTTGGAAATTAAATCCACCCGTTATGGCGTCAATATTTAGGGCTTCACCAATAATTTTAAGATGTGGTAAAAGTCTACTGTTGTAAGTTTTAAAATCAATTTCTTTTAAATCTACGCCGCCAGCCGTCACAAATTCTTCTTTGAAGGTGCTTTTGCCATTGACCTCAAGTTTAAATTGGGTTAAACACTTTATTAATTGACGCGTGTCACTTTTGGATAGATCGGCCCAATTTTTATGGACTTTAATTCTGGACTCATCTACAATAAAATGCCAAAAACGTTTAGGTAAATTGAATATGACTTGATTTCTGATTTGTTTTTTAGAATGCTCTTTTTTTATTCTCAAAATTTCAATTAAAATCTCATCTTCAGAATATCCCGAAAGCCAGTTTATACTGATAAAGCAATTATAGTTTAAGTCATTTAAAGTTGTTGCGCCCCAAGCTGATAACTTTAAAACACAGGGTCCGCTCAATCCCCAATGTGTAATTAAAGTTGCACCTTCAGATTCTAATAAAAGCTCATGTAGATTTTCGTCTTTATAAAGTTTAATGTCTGCTTTTAAGCTTAACCCTTGAAGTTTTGTGAGTTCTGGATAATTGATATTAAATGTGAATAAGGACGGTACTGGATTTACGATTGTATGGCCTAAACCTTCTAATTCCTCCCATATTTTTTTACTGCTGCCTGTAGATATTACAAGTTGTTTTGCCAAATAAGAATTACTTTTGGTTTTTATCTTCCAATGTTCATCTAAGAATTTAAAACCTATGACATATTCTGATGTATTGACTTTTATACCAAGAGATTGAGTTTCATCAACAAAGCAGTCGATTATGGTTTGTGAACTATCTGTGACTGGAAATATTCTGCCATCTTCTTCAATTTTCAATTCAACTCCTCGTTTTTCTAACCATCCCATCATATCGCCCGTCATGAATGTATGAAAAGGACCTATCAATTCTTTTTCGCCTCTGGGATAGTGTGTTGTAAGGGGTTTAGGGTCAAATTCTGCATGGGTGACATTACAACGGCCTCCACCAGAAATCTTTACTTTTTGGAGTACGTTTTTAGATTTTTCAAGAATTAATACACTTTTATTCGGATGATTTTTAGCATAATTTATCGCAAAGAAAAAGCCACTAGCGCCACCGCCAACTACAATACAGTCATACATCATCATTACTTTACTTTCTTTAGTTACGTTGTCAAATTAATTTATTTATTCCAATGCCAAAATTAAAACTATCATACGCATTAACCAAAATATCATAATTAGCAGTAAATATTAATCCTAAACCTTTGCTATGTAGTTCAACTTCATAATCTCCCCCGAGCCTAATCAACTTAAAATGCTTACCATTTGCCCTTTCTACACCAGAACCAAAAGCTATTCCTAAAGATTTATTGAGTTTATAAGTCACTAAAATTAAATTAGAAACTGGATATTCTCTTTCTAAAAACATCATAGAATGGTCTGTCTCATCTTCGACCACAAAAGATTCGATAATGATGTCGTTATGTAAACCAACCAACCACTTTTCATTCAATATGTAATTAAAATTTAATGCTATGGAAGGGGCTGCAAGCCATTTTTGCTCATTATCTATAATACCTTGACTTATATACGTATGAGTAACTAGTGCGCTAATACCAAAATGATATTTTTCATGGTGTTTTTGTGCAAATAAAAGGCTAAAAAAATTGAGTGAAAAAAAGAGGAAGAGAACTGATTTTGTAATTCTCATGATAATTCCTATTTAAAATGAACTATCAAAACTCCAATAATTTAAAGTAACATGATATGACCAAAATCATAACATCTAATTATGAGTAAAAAATTTAAAATATTAAATAATGTTGACCTCTGTTTCCAACTCAATATCGTATTTATCAATTATAGTTTCTTTAATTTTTTTAGACAAATTTAAAATTTCTTTGCCTGTCGCATTTCCATAATTGACAAGGACTAAAGCCTGTCTTTGGTGAACACCGGCATCCTTTTCTCTGTGACCTTTTAGTCCAGCGTTTTCAATGAGCCAACCTGCTGGTACTTTCACAGTATTTTCATCGAAAGGATAGGAAGGAATATTAGGGTAATGTTTTTTTAATTCTTCAAATTTTGTTTTTCCTATAATTGGATTTTTGAAAAAACTCCCTGAATTACCTATCTCTTTAGGGTCAGGAAGTTTGGACTGTCTTATTTTTATGACCACTTTAGCTACATCAGCTGGCTTAGGATTTTCAATTTGAAGTTTAAAAAGTTCATCGGTTATAGCACCGTAATTTGTTTTTATGCTGTGATTCTTTTTAGAAAGCCTAAAGCTTACACTGGTTATAATATATTGTCCCTTAATCTCATTCTTGAAAATTGAATTTCGATATCCAAATTTACAATCCTCTAGTTGAAAAGTTTTTTCCTCTAAGGTTTGTCTGTGAATGGCTTTGCAAGAGACAAATGAGTCTTTTAGTTCTACACCATAAGCACCAATATTCTGAATAGGAGCAGTGCCAACATGACCTGGAATTAAGGCTAGATTTTCTAAGCCACCAAAGCCACTGTTTACAGACCACATCACCAGATTATGCCAATTTTCTCCTGCCTCAACGTCAATTTCGATAGAGCTTTTATCTTCATGAGACACAGAAATACCTGTGTTATGCACGTAAAGCACAGTTTTGTCAATATCTTTTGTCAACAGCATATTACTGCCACCGCCTAAAACAAAAATTTCTTCGGTATAAAATCGCTTTAGGACATGTTTTAGTTCATCAACCGTTTGAATTTCAATAAATTGTTTGGCTTTTACATCTATACCAAAAGTATTGAAGTTTTTTAACGAGAAATCTGTTTCAGCATTCATTAAGCTTTATATTGTTTCAAAGCTAATTCCAGTATTTCTATTGCTCTTAAAAGTGATTGTTCTTGTAAAACATATGCAATCCTTATTTGGTTAAGCCCTGTATTTGGAGTTGAGTAGAAGCCCGATGCCGGTGCAACCATAATTGTTTCACCATTATCCTCGAAACTATCTAAAAGCCATTTGGCAAAATTTTCTGTATTATCAATTGGAAGTTGGGCTACACAATAAAAAGCACCCTTCGGTTCTGCAACTTTCACCCCTTGAATTTTCTTAAGTCCGTTGATAAGAATATTTCTCCTGTGAGTATATTCCTCATTTACATCTTTAAAATATGAAGGTTCTACATCTAGCGCAGCCTCACTGGCAATTTGGGCTAAAGTTGGTGGACTCAATCTCGCTTGGGCAAACTTCATAGCTGTAGCCATGACCTCTTTGTTTTTAGAAACCAAACAACCTATTCTGGCGCCACACATAGAAAAACGTTTAGATACAGAATCTACCATGATTGCATGATTTTTTAATCGATCAACTTTCATAATAGAATTATGGGTTCTGCCGTCATAGGTAAATTCTCTATATACTTCATCTGCTATCACAAAAATGTCATGTTTTATCGCTAAATCTGCAATGGCTTCAACCTCTTCCTTGGTGTAAAGATAACCCGTCGGATTACCCGGATTGCAAAGTAAGATAGCTTTGGTTTTATCAGTAATTGCAGACTCAAATTCTGAAACAGGAGGTAAGGCAAAATTGTTCTCCAGCGAAGACATAACTGGTTTTACAGTCACACCAAAAGCTGTAGCAAAACCATTGTAGTTGGCATAAAACGGTTCTGGTATAATAATTTCGTCTCCATAATCTGTTATACTTCCCATTGCAAAAGATAAGGCCTCACTACCGCCTGTACTGACGATAATATCTTCTTCATTCAAAAAAATATCGTGTTTAGAATAGTAGTCTTTAAGTTTGTTTAAATATGAGTGAAAACCTTGTGAAGGACTATAAGATAAAACTTCGATGTCTGTATCTTTAACAGCGTTTAGAGCTTTTTGAGGAGTTTTAATGTCAGGTTGACCAATGTTGAGATAAAAAATATTCTTACCTTCCTTTTTTGCTTTGTCAGCATAGGGTTGTAATTTTCTTATTGGCGATTCGGGCATCGCTAAACCTTTATTTGAAATATTAGGCATTATTTTTTTTTACAAATTTAATGGTTTAATATTTGATGTTTAATCTATACTTTCAAAACTTTGGATATTTAAGATATGTGTAAGAGACTATTTATATTCCCTTTTATACTTATGTTTTTTTCTACTTCATTGTTAGCTCAAAATGAAAAAGGTTTTTTATTCAAAAATGATAAGCGGAGATCTTACAAAATAAAATTTACTAATTACAAAAACCTGATTATTGTAAATTCTAAACTCAATGGAATTCCTATGAATTTTCTTTTAGATACTGGCGTTGGTAAGACTATTTTATTCGGAATTGAAGGAAATCAAGAAGAAATAAAAGAAAATTCTCAAAAAATTCTAATCAAAGGGGTTTCAGGAAAAAAGAAAGCCTATGCTTACAGGAAACAAAACAACACTTTAGAAATTGGAAAACTAAAAAATACATCACAGGACATTTATGTAATTTTTGATAAGGCCTTTAATGTCTCCGATAAAATTGGATATCAGGTGCAAGGAATAATTGGTCACGATTTCTTTTCTGATCTTATTGTAAAAATAAATTACATAAGGAATCATCTTAAGATCTATAACCCTGAAAAATTTAGAAAATCTCTCAATAGATACGACCAAGTAGACATTAAGCTGTTAAAACAAAAGCCTTACTTGAAAACTAAGATTAAGATTGAAGATGCCTACGAAGAGTATATTTTTTTGTTGGATTTAGGCTCTGGTGATGCTATTTGGCTAAAACCTCAAAAAGACGAAGATCCTCCTGAGAAAAGCTTTGATGATATTTTAGGCTATGGTTTTGCGGATATTATCAAAGGCTTACGATCTAAGGCAAAAGGAATCAAATTGGGAAAAAAAATCATAAATAACCCTAAAATAGCTTTTCCAGATACCTTATCATACCAAGGGCTAAAATTTACACCAAAAAGTGGTGTCATTGGTTCAGAAGTCATTAGAAGATTTCATTGGATTTTTGATTACAGCAATAGGAAAGTATATTTAAAACCTAATAGTAGTATAAGCGAAGATTTTAATTATGATATGAGTGGCTTGGTTTTAAAATATGATGGTTACCAAACAATTACTTCTTATCAAACTTTGTTTCCAGACGTTAAAGCTCAAACCGATAATAGAAGCGGATATAACAAAATTAAAAAGCCAGAGACGAATGTCAGGGTAGAGTTAAAACCAATTTTAAAAGTTGGTGCAGTAAGACCAAATTCTTCAGCTTATGAAGCTGGTTTTGTAGAAGGAGATGAAATTATTAAAATAAATGGTAGACAAGCCTATAGATATAATTTAGAAGATATTTCAAAAATACTAAGCTCCAAAGAAGGGGAAGTTGTAGTATTTAAAATCAAAAGAAACGAAAGCATTTATCTAAAATCTATTACACTCAAAAGCCGATTCGTAGAATGATTTTAGTGATTTAAGTAAAAATTTAATCCCCTAATTGTTCACATTCTTTTTTCAACGCATTATCAATTTCTTCGAAATTAGCAGGCTTTTGAAAATAATTACATATAAGATTAGAATCTATGGCATTCTGAATTTCTTCGGTAATTGCAAAACCAGATAGCATAAAATATTTCTTATTTTGAAATCTTTCAGTAGATAATTTTATGAATTGCAAACCATTCATTTCAGGCATTTTCATGTCGCTTATTACTAGCTTTATTTCTGGATCTTTTTCCAGTTTATCAAGTGCTTCATGTCCTGATTTTGCAATTGTAACATCGTAATTTTTTCCTAATATTTTCTTTAATATCAATAAATTAATATGCTCATCATCTACATATAAAACTTTCTCTTTTTTCATAAAAATGATTATTTGTTGAAATGTATTTTTACCGTGGTTTGACTATTCTGTTTTGAGGTAATTTTTATTTTACCATTGTGTTCGCTTACGATTGAATGAGTAATGGAAAGACCTAACCCAGTTCCAAAACCAGGAGATTTAGTTGTGAAAAATGGATCGAATACTTTGCTGAGATTTTCTGTGCTTATTCCTTTACCATTATCTTTGATATGTACTTTCAGATAGTTTTCTGTAGATTTGGTTTCTATAATTATTTCACCATCTGTTTTTATAGCATCCATTGCATTGCCAAGAATATTTAAAAAAACTTGATGAAGTTTTCCAATATTACCGAATATTTCGTCAGAATATTCTGTATATTTTTTAATAATTTTAATTTTTCCATCAAATCTATGTGTTAGCATCAATAAACAATCGTCAAGAATAGAATGAACATTGCATACTTCTGTATGACTCTCACTACTTCTACTGAACAGATTAAGGCTTTTTACAATATTTGTTGCTCTTTCTGTTCCTGTTTTAATCCAACTTAAATACTCCGAAGCCTCATCAATATTTAAGTTATTCTCTTTAAAATTTTGCTCTAATGCGGTAAATCCACCTGCGATATAATTTAGAGGATTATTAAGTTCATGTGCTACTCCCGCAGTAAGAACACCTAAAGATGCCATTTTTTCTGACTGAATAAGCTGAGCTTGAGTTTCTTTAAGTTGATTGAGCGTATTTTCTTTTTCTATGGCAAGCTGCATTTCTTTTGTAACATCCCAATTTGTGCCATAGAGCGATAATAATTCCTCGGACTTCGTTTCTTGAACTTCTCCTTTTGATCGTATAAATTTAATTTGCTTAGTTTTTTGGGTCTTAATCCTAAACATCACATCAAGAGGACAACCCGTTTCAATAGATTTTTGTAATTTTTCACTTAGTTCTTTAATATCTTCGGGTAAAACAATACTCATGAATTCATTCAATGGAATATATCTATCGGGATAATCTTCAAAGTCGAATTCGTAAATATTGAATAAAGTATCGTCCCATTTTGTTTTTTGTTTTTTAACATCAAATACCCAAATACCAACTTGTGCATTTTTTGCAGCCATTTGGTAGATTTCTAATTTGCTTATAATTTTTTCACGCTCTTTAGCAAGAGTCATTTCTTTAGTTACATCATAATTAATCCCAAAAACTGCAATAGTATTACCTCTCTCATCGGCTTCGGTTTTGCCTTTGCCCTTTATGTAGCGTAGTTCTCCCGTTTTTCTGTGTTTTATCCTAAATAAAATGTTTAGATCTATTTTTTCTTGAATTGTGGTTTGTAAAGCTTTTACATTTTCTTCAAGATCTTCAGGGTGTAAGCTTGTTTCCCAAGCCTCATAGGCTCCAGAAAACTCATCTTCATCTACCCCAAAGAGTTCAAACATAGTATCATCCCATACAAGTTCATTAGTTCTTATATCATAATACCATAAACCTGTTTTAGAATGCTCCGAGGCTAACTTGTATCGTTCAAGATCTTTTGATAGTTTAATTGCTTTTTGGGCTCTTTCTTCGACTAGGTTTTCCAGGTTTGAATTGACCTGTTCTAGCTCAAACTCTGCTTCTTTTCTTTTTGTAATATCCAGCCCAACAGTATCCCATATTATACTTTTATCTTTTTGTTTTGAAGGTGTTCCTCTAAAATCAATCCACTTTATTCTATTACCTGGTAATACAATTCGAGTTTCAAATTTCCAGGGTGTAAAGTTTTGAGCCGAGTCTATTAGGGATTGTTTGAATTCTTTGATATCTTCTCTATGTGTCTTGTTCCAGAGCAAGCTATTGTCAAACACAGCATCCTTTGGATTTACTCCTATAATGTCTTTTAGACCATCACTGGCATATATTAGTTGATCCGTGCCATCAGGATTAAGCTTATATTTCAAAATAATGCCGGGTAGATTGTCTGCAATGTTTTTGTATTTCCTTTCACTTTCAATTAACTCCCTTTCATATTGTTTTCTTTCTGTAATATCTATGGTAGAAGAAGGATAAATTTTATTTCCAAATTCATCATAATCAAGACGCGAGTACATGAGTATATCAAACTCAGTTCCATTTTTTCGTTTCGCTTTTAATTCTCCTATAAAGCTCTTCTTTTCATTAAGCCTGTTGACTAAATTTTTAGCGAACTCTGGGTCTACAGTTAAATCCTTTGGAGTAGTACCAATGATATCAGAAGGTTCTTCATAACCAAACATTCTGGAGTGAGCCTTGTTTACGTATATAAATTTTCCATGTTCATCTACAATGTCAAACCCATTTAAAGAATGTTCTAAAGCATTGGTTAACATTTTCATCTTGTTATCTGACTTTTTTCGTTCAGAAATGTCTTGTATAATACCTGAAAGTCTAACACACTTTCCATCTTTCATATCAGGTTCACCTCTGGAATATACCCATTTTTCTTTTCCGCCTCTGGAGATAAGACGTGCTTCAAATTCATAAGATTCTCCTTTGTCTATGGCCGAAGAAACAAGGTTTGTTACCATTTCTATATCATCTGGATGATAGAAATTTATAGCCTGATCTGTATTAAGTTCTTGATCTTTAGAAAGCCCATATATTTCTTTTGTAACATCTGTAAGATAAACTCTACTGAAATCTCCTTCTAACTGCCAACCTCCAACTTTTGCAATTTTACCTATTCTTGTTAAAAAGTCTTTGCTTTTTTTAAGTTCCTTAGTCTGTTCTCGTTCTTTTGTAATGTCTCTTGTTATCCCAACCAATAAAATTGGTTCTCCATCTATTGAATGTTGTAGTTTGGCAGAATCTTTTACCCATTTTTTTTCACCGTTGGGAAGTGTGATTTCATGCTCTAAACTATAATTTTTTGGTCCTTTAATTGCCTCTTGAAAAATTTCTCTTACGTGCTCCAAGTCGGCAGGATTTAAAGCTTTAATGAGTTCTTCTGTTGTAGGTGATTTCGAAAAACCAAAAATTTTGACCCAATTATCAGAAAAAGACCATTCCTGAGTCTGTATGTTGTATTTCCAAGAAGCTTGTCCAGACATTTCTTCTGCTTTGTTTAAAAGATCTGACTTTTCTTTAAGTTTATTATTTAGAATTATTTCATCTGTGATGTCTTTACCAGTAGAAATAAATTTTTCACCCAATGGTGTGCTAGACATTTTTAAATATTGATCGGAAGCTTCAAAATACTTAATCCATCTATGTGGCTTTTGATTGCTAAATATGGTTTTGACAATCGGCATAAATTTTTCTGTGCTGCCTTTGCCAAAAATTTGGTCTGTAGTTTTACCTATAACTTCTTTTTCAGTCTTCCCCCAAGAATTTAAAGCTGTATGATTCGCACTAGATAACTTCCAAGTTTTTATCTCTCCAGTTTCATCTCTAATTAGTTCCCATACATGAACTTCGTCTGCTAAGTTTTCAAAAAGTTGGTACTGTAGATCTTCTAGTTGATCAACTCTTGCTTTGTAATAACTGAGTTTCTTATTAGCTTCTTGAAGCTTTTTTTTAATCGATGAATCATTATTAGCATTACTTTTTTCCATTCATGTAGATTAAAGATTGAAGGAAAATTACCATTTTGATATAAAATTACAGTCCAAACTGCAAAAACAATAATTTAACCAAATATAGGTATTTTCTTAATATTTTATTATGAAGTGTTGATTGTTAAAATCAACAAATCAGTTTTAAAGATTCATTTCAAGTAAAGCATGTTATATTAATCCTGCATTACTGCAAGCCCTATAAATTTTTTAAAACATTTTAATTTTTTATAAAAGTTTTATCTACTTTAAAACTTCTTCAAAATTCATAGCCGTCTCAATTAATGCAAGATGGGAATATGCTTGAGGAAAATTACCGAGTAACCTTTTGGTTTTAAAATCTATGTCTTCACTAAACAAGCCTAAATGGTTTGAATAACTCAAAAGTTTTTTAAACTGTTTTAAAGCTTCTTCTGTTCTTCCAATTTTATTCAAACTGTCAATATACCAGAAAGTACATATAGTAAAAGAAGATTCCGGTAAACCAAAATCGTCTTTTGTTTTATACCTGTACAGCAATCCATCATTAGTCAACTCTCTTCCAATGGCCTCTACTGTTTTGATGAACTTAGGATCTCGATCTCCAATAAAACCGTAGTTGTTCATAAGTAAAACTGCAGAGTCCAAATCTTTAGAACCGTAGGCCTGAGTGAAAGCCTGAACGTCATCATTCCAAGCATTTTTCATGATGTCTGCTCTTATTTCAATCTCAAGCTCTTCCCAGCGTTTTAGTTTTGATGTTTTACCAAGCATTTTTGACACTTTAATGGCACGATCTATAGCTACCCAGCATAGCACTTTGGAAAATGTAAAATGTTTGTCTTCTTCTCTGAACTCCCAAATGCCTTTGTCCGGATCTTGCCAATGATGCCTCACAACCCATGCAATCCCTTTGGTAAGTGTCCAAAGTTCTTCTTTGTTTTCAGTATCATTCTTAAATTTTACAAGCTCCTGATATATAACATCCATAAGAATTCCGTAGATGTCATTTTGTTTTTGTTTGTAAGCGGCATTTCCTATTCTTACCGGACTTGAGTTTTTATAACCACTCAAATGATCCAAAAAATGCTCAGTAAGACGCTTTTCTTTGTTGATGCCGTACATGATTTGCAATTTTTCATTTTTATCCGGTATCAAGTCAACCACAAATTGCAAATAGCGTTTGGCCATTCTGTTATGTCCTAATCTGGAAACTACACTTACTACCATAGAGGCATCTCTGATCCAGCAAAATCTGTAGTCCCAGTTTCTCACTTCTCCTATGGTCTCTGGAAGGGAAGTGGTAGCGGCAGCAAGGATAGCACCACTCTTGTCATAGCTCAATAGCTTGAGTGTCATTGCGCTACGCATGATTTCTCTATTAAAATGTCTGAAGCTCGGAGTCTTATCACACCAATTAAGCCAGTAAACCCTGGTGCGCTGGTATTCTAAATAAACAGAATTTAAATCTGGTATTTCTATCTTTTCATTATAAGTCAATAAGAAAAAAGCGTGGTCCGTAAGCTCAATTTCATTTTTGTCTATTATACTTTGATGATCCAAGTTAGAATATAAAAAAAGTGTATCAAAGTCGCCTTCTTCTTCAATAATGCTAACAATAAAGTTATCTTTTATATACTTTAGAGTATTACCTTTGGCGTATTCCAATTTTGGTTCATAATCAACTTGTATCTTCGGTGTTCCTTTTTTAACTCGAATAAATCTTATAATTTCCGGTGGCGCATGAAAATTCATGTCATTTTTATGAAACCTTGGTAGAAAGTCTAGAATTTCGAAGGCCGCCTCTTCACTTTCAAAAGTCGTTCTAAGGATACAGGTTTGTATGACATATTCCTGACTGATTTTGTAGTCTTCACTTACCTTAAACCCAAAATGTCCGCCTTTTTTTTCATCAAGAATTTTTGCAAATACAGATGCTGAATCAAACTCTGGCAGGCAGCACCAATCAATTGAGGCGTCTTTAGACACCAAAGCAGCTGAACGACAGTTACCTATTATTCCGTAATCAAGATTATTCATAAAATACTTTTATTATTAACGCTCAATGAAATACTTTTTTTATTTTAAAGCAAATTTTTAGCAAAAAATCATGAAATATTATGAGTAAAACTATTATTGTTTCAAATCGACTTCCTCTCCAGGTTAAAACTGAACGAGAAAATATAAAAGTTGTTCCAAGTGTTGGTGGTTTAGCTACAGGTATGAAATCCGTACATCGTGACAGCAATGGCGTTTGGGTGGGGTGGTCTGGTCTGACCGATGAAGAAATAAATCCTGAAATGCAAGAAAAGGTTGACAATGCCGTACGAAAAGAGCAATGTGTTGGAGTAAATCTAACTGAAAATGATATTCAGAACTATTATTATGGATTTAGTAATCGAGCTTTATGGCCATTATTCCATTATTTTTTAGAATATACAGAGTTTGAAAAAGAGGCCTGGGAGAGCTATAAAAGGGTTAATGAAAAATTTGCTAAGGTAGTAATAGACCAGATTGAAGATGGAGACAGCGTCTGGGTTCATGATTATCAACTATTACTACTGCCGCAATTGATTAAGGCTGAAAAACCTAACGTACCAATAGGTTTCTTCCTGCACATTCCGTTTCCTTCGTACGAAATCTTTAGAACATTTCCTGTTCGTAAAGAAATTCTTGAAGGGATGTTGGGTTCAGATTTATTAGGTTTTCACACTTATGACTACGAGAGACATTTCTTAAGTTCTGTCAAAAGAATTGCTAATAAGGAAGTAAGATTCAACCGAATTACTCATGATAATCGCATCATACAGGTAGATTCTTTTCCGATGGGAATTGATTATAAAAAGTTTGAAAATGCTGCTAAGAACAACCAGGAACAAAGTAAAAGGCAGAAAAGTGAAGTTCAGCGAAGATTAGACCAGCATTTAAACGAAAGCACCTCGGCTAAAATGGTCCTATCAATTGACCGGTTAGACTACACCAAGGGCATACCAAATCGAATTCGTGCCTTTGAATACTTTCTTAAAAAATATCCTGAGTACAAAGAGAAAATCAGGTTAATTATGTTAGCTGTGCCATCCCGATCTGAAGTTCCACAGTATCAAAAACTCAAACGGGAAACGGATGAGTTGGTCGGTAGGATCAACGGCCAGTTTTCTACTGTAAGTTGGACACCAATCTGGTATTTTTTCAGAACCATGCCCTTTGAAAACTTGATAGACCTTTATACATCTTCAGATGTTGCGCTCATTACTCCGGTAAGAGATGGTATGAACCTGGTAGCTAAAGAATATGTCGCCACGAGAACTGAACAGGACGGTGTTTTGGTATTGAGTGAAATGACTGGTGCTTCCAAAGAATTAGGAGAATCTCTTCAAATCAACCCTTTCAATTTCGAAGAAATAGCGGACACCCTAAAACGTGCTCTGGAAATGCCAAAAGATGAACAAAAAAGAAGAATGAATAGTCTTCAAAAACGTATTTCTCGATATAGTGTTGAAAAATGGGCTGAGGAGTTTATGAACGCCATGGAATCTTCACAAAATGTAAGTCAGTACATTCAGGCAGAAAGATTTAAACAAACTCATCAAGATGAAATTATAAAATCAGTTGATGATTCCAAGTCCACCATTATATTTTTAGGGTACAACGGTACTTTGGTAAATTATACAGATAAAACTGAAGATAAAAAACCGGATAGTGAATTGTATGATATTCTATCTAAGTTATCTCAAAGAAATAATGTTGAAATTTGCATAACCAGCTGCAGCGAAAATGAAGACCTTCAGAAATGGTTTTCTGATGACCATTACAGATTAATTTCGGATCACGGAGCATTCTACCGTAAGCACAATATCTGGACTGAATTGGAAGCTTTAAAAACTGACTGGATGGAGGATGTTATACCTGTTTTAGAAACTTTTGTTGATAGAACACCAGGGTCGTATTTGGATGTAAACCGTTTTTCATTGGCCTGGCATTATGGGGATGCTGATATAGAAATGGGTGAAAAACGTGTAATTGAAATTAATACAGTGCTAACAAGCTTAACTTCCAATACTGACCTATCCGTATTTCATGGTAAAGAAGTTGTCGAAATAAAAAGCACTAAAGTCAGTAAGGGCTACGCGGCTCTGCAGGTGCTTAAGGAAAAGGAATTTGATAACATAATTGCAATCGGAGATGACTGGACGGATGAATACATGTTTGAAGATTTGCCGGAAACTGCACACACTATCAAAGTAGGAATTAGAAAAACAAACGCAAAGTTTTTTGTTGAAAGAGTAGAAGAGGTGAGAAAATTACTAACTGAAATAGGTAAGCTTACTTAATTTTTGATATATTTCATTTGACTTTCTTTAGAGGTAGACCTGATCAAATATTGACAGACAAAGTCTTACAATTAGACTCATTTTTGAGAATGAACCTAAGAAAAGTGTTTAAAAAGGGGTTAGTGAGAGTCCATATGTGTATAAAAAAGACTGATAATAATTTAACTATTCTCAGTTATTTTATTAATAATTAAATATTCTTTAATTTGGACTGATTTTATTGTAATTAATTAATAAAAATTTAGTTTTTCATTATTTTCATTGAATATTCTATAATTTAAATTTTAGTATCTTTGCAAACCAAAATTTCCAGACTATGCAAAACATTCAAGTACAAGACAAAGATTTATCCTTTGAAGAATTTAAGGGACAAGTTTTAGACGATTATAGAGTTGCGGTAACCAGCAGAGAATGTAGTATTTTAGGGAGACGTGAAGTACTCACTGGGAAAGCGAAATTTGGAATCTTTGGAGACGGAAAAGAAGTACCACAGATTGCCTGGGCAAAAGCTTTTCAAAATGGTGACTGGAGGTCTGGTTACTATAGAGATCAAACTTTTATGATGGCAATCAACGAATTGACCATTCAGGAATTTTTTGCTGGACTTTATGCCAATACTGATATTGCAGACGAACCAATGTCAGGCGGCAGACAAATGGGAGGCCATTTTATGACACATAGTTTGGATGAAAATGGAGATTGGAAAAACCTGACAAAACAGAAAAATTCAAGCCCCGATATATCCCCAACTGCCGGGCAAATGCCAAGACTTTTGGGTTTGGCTCAAGCCTCAAAAGTCTACCGTCATGAGAAAGACATCAATTCAGAAAAATTCTCTAACCAAGGCAATGAAGTCGCATGGGGAACGATTGGTAATGCTAGCACATCTGAAGGTCTATTCTGGGAAACCTTTAATGCGGCTGGAGTTATGCAAGTTCCAATGGTAATTAGTATTTGGGATGATGATTACGGTATTTCTGTACATGCAAGACATCAAACCACAAAAGAAAATATTTCGGAAATTCTTAAAGGATTTCAAATCGAAGAAGGCACTAACGGTTACGAAATTATCGTCGTAAAAGGCTGGGATTATGTAGAATTGATAGAGGCATATCAAAAAGCTTCTAAAATTGCCAGAGAACAACATATTCCAGTCATGATTCATGTAACTGAACTCACTCAGCCTCAAGGACACTCTACTTCTGGTTCTCATGAGCGGTATAAATCTAAAGATCGATTAAATTGGGAAAAAGAATATGACTGTAATGCCCAAATGAGAAATTGGATGATAGACAATAATATATCTACAGACGAAGAATTGTCTAAAATTGAGAAAGACATAAAAAAGTCAGTAAGAGAAGGTAAAAAGGCTGCCTGGCAAGCTTTTGGAAAAAAAGCTAAAGAAGAGAGTAAATCATTATTGCCCATTCTTGACAAGGTATTGAATCAATCAGAAAATTCTAATTTCATAAAATCGCTAGTTAGCGAACTAAGAAGTAATGATGAACCTCTAAAAAGTATTATAGTTTCAACAGCAAGAAAAGTATTACGCTACATTAGAGAAGAGCAAATACCAGTAAAATCTGAGTTGATTCAGTGGATTGAGAGATTTATGAAAGAAACTCAACCTGATTATAGTAGCCATTTAGAAAGTGAATCCCAATGGAAATCGACCAGCATTCAGCCTGTAAACCCTGTTTATTCTGATGATGCAAAAGAAGTTGACGGTAGGATTATTTTGAGAGATAACTTTGACAAAATATTTGAAACTAAGCCAGAAGCTTTAGTATTCGGCGAAGATTCAGGAAATATTGGTGATGTAAACCAGGGTTTAGAAGGACTTCAGGAAAAATATGGTGAGACTCGTGTTTCTGATGCCGGAATTAGAGAGGCTACCATTTTAGGTCAGGGAATTGGAATGGCCATGAGAGGCTTAAAACCAATTGCAGAAATCCAGTATTTGGATTATGTGCTCTACGCCCTACAGATCATGAGCGATGATTTAGCAACAATACATTATAGATCTAAAGGAAAGCAGAAAGCACCTGTGATTGTTAGAACAAGAGGTCACCGTCTGGAAGGAATATGGCACAGCGGATCACCTATGGGTGGAGTTTTAAATCTCATTAGAGGTATAAATGTTTTAGTTCCTAGAAATATGACACAAGCCGCTGGATTTTATAATACAATGTTGGAAAGTGATGAGCCCGCCTTGATTGTGGAATGTCTAAATGGCTATCGATTAAAAGAAAAAATGCCATCCAATTTAGGAGAATTTAAAACGCCTGTAGGTAAAGTAGAAATCCTGAAGTCTGGAAATGACTTGACGGTGGTATCCTATGGATCTACTTTGAGAATAGTCGAGCAAGTCGCAAAAGAATTACTTGAAGTTGATATAGATATAGAAGTAATAGATATACAATCATTATTACCTTTCGATTTGAACCAAGATATCGTTGAAAGTGTAAAGAAAACTAATAGACTTCTAGTTGTTGATGAAGATGTTCCTGGTGGTGCCTCGGCATATATTTTACAACAAATACTAGAAAAACAGGACGCTTATCGTTATTTGGATAGTAAACCTCATACTTTGACCGCAAAAGCTCACCGACCAGCTTATGGAACCGATGGTGATTATTTTTCAAAACCTTCAGCAGAAGATATTTTTGAAACAGTTTATGGTATCATGAATGAGTTTAAACCTTCAAAATTTCCAAAGTTATATTGATCGTTATGAGCGTAGTTGAAAGACAAAATATTCGGCTGGTTCAAAAATTTAACTCTTAAAGTAGAATTTATGTCTAATTACTTTTCATCAAGTTTTACTTTAGGAATTCTAGGTGGCGGACAGCTTGGAAAGATGCTGTTGTATGAAACCAGAAAATACGACATCAACACTAAAGTTTTAGATCCAAGCCCTGAAGCGCCCTGTCGTATCGCCTGTAATGAATTTGTTCAGGGTAATTTAATGGATTACGATACGGTGATAGAATTTGCTAAAAATGTCGATGTCCTTACGATTGAGATAGAAAATGTAAATGTTGATGCTTTAGAAGCTTTGGAGACTGAAGGGAAAAAAGTATTCCCATCTGCAAAAACTCTAAAGATAATTAGAGATAAAGGAATTCAGAAGAAATTTTACGAAGACAATAGTATCCCTACTTCGCCTTTTAAATGTTATGAAACAAGAGCAGAAATCGAAGCTGATTATAAACAGCATAAATTCCAATTGCCAATAGTTTGGAAAAGTAGAACTGGAGGTTATGATGGTCGAGGTGTAAGTGTTTTAAAAAAGGATAAAGACATTAAAGAATTACCAGATACTTCTTGTATACTCGAAGAAATGGTGAATTTTAAAAATGAATTAGCTGTAATTGTTGCTAGATCTGCCTCAGGTGAAACTAAAACTTACCCCGTGGTAGAAATGGAATTCCATCCTACAGCAAATCAGGTTGAATATGTGATTTGTCCAGCGAGAATTTCTAAAGATATTTCCCAAAAGGCACAAGATGTGGCCAGAAAAGTTTCTCAGGCTTATGGGCATGTAGGATTATTAGCCGTAGAATTGTTTCAAACTCAAGATGACAATATATTGGTGAATGAAGTTGCACCAAGACCACACAACTCTGGTCATTACAGTATAGAAGGAGCCTTTACAAATCAGTTTGAGCAGCATATGCGGGCTATTTTAGATTTACCACTTGGGGAAACTGAATCGAAAGTTGGCGCGGTGATGGTTAACCTTGTAGGAGAAGAAAACTATGAAGGTGAAGTCTATTATAAAAATATTGAAAAAATTATGGGTTTAAAAGGCGTAATACCTCATATTTATGGTAAAGCCCAAACCCGACCTTTTAGAAAAATGGGTCATGTGACTATTGTGGATAAAGATATCAATATCGCCAGACTAACTGCAGAAAAAGTTAAGGGTTTGATTAAGGTGATATCTGAATAAAAAATTAGGTTCTTAATTATGTCATATAGACCAATTGAACTTATAGGTGAAATAGTTCAATATATTTTGAATGGTTTTAAAGGTAATTTGAAAGATCACATGGAAAGAAAATGGTCTTTCATCATTGGCTTACTTTTTATTTTTTTATTTGTCCTTCTTTTGAATTTTAAATAATTCTATATCATCAAATGCAGCATAACAGTGAGATAAATTAAATTTTATTTATGTACCCATTCTCTAAATATTTCTTCTAAAGCATACGCTTGTTTTAAACCACGTAATCTGTTGTAGCGTGCAAAAAAATACAAACCAACCCAAAGCAAGAGGATGCTAATCATGAGAATAATATATGGGAAATATGACTCCTCTATAATAGACTTGGTGTAAGCCATTATTGAAAACCCAATAAATAATACGGCCAAAATAAAGTGCAAAAACATAAATAACGTCCAGTAAGATGAATTTGGACTGTAAAGTCCTTTAATCAAGAGCTTGTCAGGCTCATCATAATTATTTTCAACCATTTCAAGATGCAAGTGAGGCGTGTAAATTTTTTCTTTAGATTTTAAATGATGAATCCAAATATGCTCACCTGTAATTTTGATTCTAAAATTTGATTTATATTCAAGCTTTAGTATTTTTATTCTTTCGAGTAATACTCTCTTTTCTAAATCTGTATAAAACCTAAATCTTGGCCTTAGTGATATGGAATTATCAATATCCATAAGATGGTACTGGTTTGATTGAGTATTAAAAATTGAAATATAACATTATATTCCTAATAAACTGCTGTATTCATGTCAATACAAGATTCACCTTTTTATTTGGCACTGTTGTTGTAAATATTTTCTTAAAATATCCGGATACTTTAATTTTTGAATTGAAATCAATTTTCAAATAATATCAATTATTGTCTAATACTAAATTATTTATCATGCAAATTAAAAAGTATCCTCATAAAAATTTGAATAAAAATAGAATTTTATATTTTCAAATTGGTTTAAGCCTTGTACTCGTATTTTCCTTAATTTCAATAGAATGGAGAATTCAAAAAAAACAAAATCAACCTCAAATGGTTAATGTTGATACAGACTTTTCTGATGATGCATTTATAGTAAAGATCCCTGAAGACAAACCCTTGCCTCCTGAAAGTAAGATTAAACCTAAAGAATTCAAAGGACCAATCCTAGATAATGATCAAGATTTCTTTGACAAAGAAAGCCGACCTAAAGAAACTACAACAGATCCTAATATTGTTTTTGAAGGTTTAGAAACACCAATTTCAGAAATTATTCCAGATGTTCCGTCTGTAACTGTAGAAGAATTCCCAATTTTTCCTGGATGTGAAAAGTTTAATGAAAGGGAAGAATTAATGTCTTGTATGAATACTAAATTGTATAAATTTATTGGGAAGCATTTTAATACTAGCTTGGCTAATGACTTAAATCTAGAAGGAGAGCAAAAAATTTACACTATTTTTAGAGTAAATCATGAGGGTGAGGTTATCCTTAAAGGTGTGAGATCTTCACATCCCAAGCTTTCGGATGAAGCCAGACGGGTCATTGAAAAATTACCAAGTCTTGTACCAGGAAAAATGGGAGAGAAACCGGTAAATGTTATCTTTAGCCTACCGATAAATTTTAAGGTTAACGATTAAAGGCATTGGAATTTATAATTTAACAAAGAATGTAAGCTTTGTTACACATAAGTTATTTCACCTCCATTACCTTTGTAAAAAACGATTATGGATGTAGAGATTTTATCAAGAATACAATTTGCGTTTACAGTAGCTTTCCACTATATCTATCCGCCTTTAAGTATAGGAATTGGCCTCATAATGGTTGTTTTTGAGAGCCTTTACCTCAAAACCAAAATGAAGGAGTATGAGGTTTTGGCAAAATTCTGGACCAAAATATTTGCGATTACCTTTGGTATTGGTGTGGTGACAGGAATAGTCATGGAATTTGAATTTGGTACAAACTGGGCAACTTATTCCAGATATGTTGGTGATATTTTTGGTAGTGCGCTGGCAGCAGAAGGTATTTTTGCTTTTGCTTTGGAAAGTAGTGCTCTTGGTGTTTTACTCTTTGGATGGAATCGGGTAAAACCATGGGTGCACTTAACAGCAACCTGGGGCGTATTTTTAGGTTCTATGTTTTCTGCAGTGTGGATAGTTGTGGCCAATTCCTGGCAACAAACACCAGCCGGCTACCATATTGTAGGTGAAGGTATGCAGGCCAGAGCAGAAATTGTTGATTTTTGGGCCATGGTGTTTAATCCTTCATCGATAGACAGGCTGACTCATGTCTGGCTTGGCGCTTTTCTGGCAGGTACTTTTTTAATCTTAAGTGTTCATGCCTATTATATTTTAAAAGGTCGATATATCACTTTATCCAAAAAAGCCTTTAAAATTACCTTGGTCGTCGCAGCGATTAGCTCATTAGCTCAATTATTTACAGGTCATCAGTCAGCAGAAGGTGTTTCTGAAAATCAACCAGCAAAATTGGCTGCCATGGAAGGGCATTTTGAAAAATCAGCTCCAGCAGATTTATACTTATTTGGCTGGGTAGATAAAGAAACCCAAAAGGTGACAGGCTTAAAAATAAGCGGTGGTTTATCATTTATGCTATATCAGGATTTTGATGAAGCGGTTACAGGCCTTAATGCATTTCCAGAAGAAGATAGACCAACGCAGATTAACGCAATATTTCAGTTTTATCACATCATGGTCGCTATAGGTATGTTTCTAATTGCTTTGAGTTTGTTTGGCTTATGGCAGTGGAAAAGAGGTAAACTATTTGAAAAAAGGTGGCTTTTATGGACTTTTGTATTCACAGCTATATTACCTCAAATAGCCAACCAATTTGGCTGGTTTACGGCAGAAATGGGAAGACAGCCCTGGGTGGTCTATGGTCTGCTTAGAACTTCGGATGCACTATCAAAAAGTGTTCAGGCGAATCAGGTTCTATTTTCACTGATACTTTTCTTTATCGTCTATTTTGTTCTTTTTCTTCTTTTTATATATCTGATGAATAAGAAGATCAAAAAGGGTCCAAATTCTGATATTGATTTCGACCAGGGTAGCCTAAATAAAGAAATAGCTGAAGTTGTTTCAGAATAAAATTTTGAATTATGGAAACATTTTTAGGAATTGATTATCCAACGTGGTGGTTTTTGGTAGTAGGCGGTTTATTTTCTGGTTATGCCATTTTAGATGGTTTCGATTTTGGAGCAGGTGCCTGGCACATGTTTTTTAGAAAGAATACAAGTAGAGAAACAGCCTTGAAAGCCATAGACCCAACCTGGCACGGTAATGAAGTGTGGCTTGTGATTGGCGGCGGAACCCTTTTTGCAGGTTTTCCCGTGTTCTACGGCACATTGTTTTCAGCGATGTATATTCCGTTTATACTATTTCTATTATTCATTATTTTTAGAGGGATATCCATAAAGTTTAGAAATATGGAGGAAATGCTTTGGTGGCGGAGAATGTGGGATTGGAGTTATTCTATTTCGAGTATCATGTTGGCTTTTTTACTAGGTGTTGTCTTGGGAAATATTTTGAATGGAATGCCACTGGACAGTAATTATGAATATATTGGTCGTGGTTTCTTTGACTTCTTGAACCCTTTTTCAATATTTGTGGGTATTACAAGTCTTGCATTATTTATGATGCATGGTGCCATTTATTTATTGCTTAAAACTGAGGGAAAACTATATGAGAGAATTCAAAGTTTTTTAAAGAAGGGAATGGCCTTTTTTATCATTTCTTATATTATTACAACCACTTACGGTTTCTTCTATTTGGAACATTTACTGGATGTATTTCAGGAAAACAAAGCCCTTTTTGTGGTGCCGTTACTTGTATTTTTGAGTATTGCTAATGTGCCAAGACTTGCCAGCAAAAAACAGTACGGTTGGGCATTTATTTTTACAAGTATTACAATTGCGCTGTTGTTGGTGATTGTAGCCTTTGAATTATATCCAAGATTGTTATTGTCAAATCCTATTAATGAGAATAGTATCACTATCTACAACGCAGCTGCATCTATAAAAACACTAAAGATCATGATGGGTTTTGTTGCTGTCGGTGGACCATTAGTCTTACTTTATAGTTATTTCGTTTACCGGACATTCTGGGGCAAGGTCAAACAGGATGATGATTCTTACTAGTGTTCTGTGTAATATTAATGATATTTAAAAATACTATAGTCTAACAAGTCTTATATTTTCTGGGAAAGTTATTGTTTAATTATAATGTTTATTAAATTGCGTTTCGATTTAACTAGAGATTTATGGCGGTAAAAATATCAGGTATTGGTTCTTATATTCCAAATGTTATAAGAAAGAATGAAGATTTTTTAGACAATCAGTTTTATACACCAGATGGAAAGGGGTTTGATGATCATCCGGAAGAGATTATTAAAAAATTTGAAGCCATAACCGGAATTACTGAAAGACGATATGTAGAAAATCATTTAAATACCTCTGATATTGGTTCAATTGCAGCTCAAAGAGCTATTGAGAACTCAGGTATAGATCCAGAAACTCTTGATTATGTTATCGTTGCACATAATTTCGGTAATGTAAAACACGGTACTACCCAAACTGATATCCTTCCTAGTATTGCAGCAAGAATAAAGAGAGATTTGGGCATTAAAAACCCAAGTACAGTTGCCTATGATATCATATTTGGCTGTCCTGGTTGGCTTGAAGGCAGCATTCAAGCTAAAGCGTTTATTGACAGTGGCATTGCAAAAAAATGTTTGGTGATTGGTGTAGAAACACTTTCCCGTGTTGTAGACCCGCATGACAGAGATAGTATGATATATTCTGATGGTGCAGGCGCTACAATATTTGAGTTTAGTGAAGATGAAAATCATGGCGTTCTTTCACATCAGTCAGCCTCTTTTACAACAGATGAAGCTTACTATATCTTTTTTGGAGAAACCAACAAGTCTAAAACAGAAGACAAAACGGGTTATATAAAGATGTTTGGTCGTAAAATTTATAATTTTGCCTTGATTAATGTACCAAAAGCGATGAAATCCTGTTTAGAAAAATCTGGAAAAGATATCTCTGAACTTAAAAAGATTTTCATCCATCAGGCTAATGAAAAAATGGATGAAGCCATAGTTCAACGTTTTTATAAATTACACGGTCTTGAAACCCCAGAAAAAATCATGCCTATGAGTATCGGGAAATTAGGGAACAGCAGCGTAGCAACAATTCCGACATTGTACGATCTATTCATCAATGGACATTTTGATGATGAAGAGCTGAAGGAAGGCGACGTCATCATGTTTGCCAGTGTTGGTGCCGGGATGAATATTAATGCTATGATTTATCAAGTATAGTCATGTACAAAGTTTATCCTGATAAACGATACAATATAACCCTTAATTTTCTCAAAGAAGTTCAGCCTGCTCCAAGACAGGTCTTAGACTTAGGGATAAGCAATCCTTTTTCAGAAATTATGACAAAGGAAGGGTATCAAGTTGAAAATACTAAAGGAGAAGACCTTGATGAAGATTTTACAAATGTCGAAAACTCTCAGGCAGACCTAATCACAGCTTTTGAAATCTTTGAACATCTTTTAGCGCCATATAATGTTTTGAAGGCAATGAATGCAAAGTATTTGATTGCTAGCGTCCCTTTAAAATTATGGTTTGCTCAAGCCTACCGAAGTAAATCTGACATAAGGGACAGACACTATCATGAGTTTGAAGATTGGCAATTTGATTGGCTATTAGAAAAAACAGGGTGGAAAATTCAAAAGCGTGAAAAATTTACTAATCCAGTCAATAAAATTGGCTTCAGACCAATCTTAAGATACTTTACACCAAGATACTATTTGGTATATGCCACAAAAGAATAAAACTTTAGATTTTGCTATAGTCATACCGGCATACAATGAAGAGAATTTTGTTGGTTTATGTTTAGAAAGCTTATTAGGGCAAAGTTTACTACCCTCGAAAATAATAGTTGTTGATGATGGCTCTTCTGATAAAACCTCCGAAATTGTTGAAAAATATACAGCAGAAAGCAAAATTATAAATATTGTAAAGTCTACTAGTTCTTTAAAACACGAACCCGGAGCCAAGGTGATTAATGCTTTTAAAAGAGGTTTAAATCATATTTCCCAGAATGATTTTGATGTGATCTGTAAATTTGACGCAGATTTAGAATTCCCAAAGAATTATATTGAAAAGCTAAATCACCATTTTTTGTCAGATGAAAATTTAGGTTTATGTGGAGGAATTTGTTCGATCAAAAAGAATGATAATTGGCAGCCTGAAAGCTTAACTAACTTAGACCATGTTAGAGGAGCGCTTAAGGCCTATAGATTAAAGGCATTTAATGAAATACGCGGTCTTGACTCCCAAATGGGTTGGGATACAGCAGATGAATTTAAATTAAGGTATCGAAATTACAATATAAAGGTAGATAATGCTTTAATGGTAAAACATCATAAACCAACAGCAACTTCTTATAAAGACGATTATTTCAAGACGCAAGGAAAAGTTTTTTATGCTTTAAGGTATGGTTGGCTTTTGACATTAATAGCAAGTTTAAAAATTGTTTCAAATAGAAAAGATTACGATAAGTTTGGAGTTATTATCTATGGATTCAAAAATTCAAAATCAGAAGGAATAGACTTTTTGTTATCGGAAGATGAAGGAAAGTATTTAAGAAAATATCGTTGGAAGCATATTTTCAAAAAATTATTCCATAAAAAAACCGCCTAAAATTAGGCGGTTCATAAATCAAAACATGAAAAACTTAAATAATCTTTAGACTAAAGAAACTCTTTTAAATCCGGTAATTTTGACATCGCCGTAAGAGGCAGTATATTCTGCTACTGTTTTCTTCTCATCTTTTATAAACTTTTGATCTAGAAGAGCTTGTTCCTGATCTAAAGTTGTGTTGTCAGAGATAAATCTATCCATTTTACCTGGAATAATTCTATCCCATATTTTTTCTGGTTTGCCTTCTGCTTTTAATTCAGCTTTTGCATCCTCCTCAGCTTGAGCTAGTACTTCAGGAGTTAATTGTGACATTGATACATATTGTGGTACGTTCTTAAGTGTTTTACCTAAACGACCAAGTTCAATATTATCTTTCTCGATAGCTGCTATTCTTGCATCAGTTTCTGATGTAACATATTCCGGATCAAAATCTTTGTAAGATAATGTTGTAGCTCCCATTGAAGCAACCTGCATGGCAATGTCTTTTACAAGTGTTTCTGCATTTTCAACTTTAGATGATAATCCTACTAGAGTGGCAATTTTGTTTATGTGAACATATTGCCCAACATAAGGTGCTTCAAAAACTTCAAATGCACCAATTTCTATTTTTTCTCCAATGACTCCTGTTTGCTCAGTTAATTTTTCTTCAACTGTAATATTTTCAAATGCCTGAGACATAAGCTCTTCTTTAGAGTTTACGTTTATAGCAATTTCTCCAAATTGTTTTGCTAGTGCAACAAAAGTTTCATTCTTAGCAACAAAATCAGTTTCGCAGTTTAGGGTTAAAATGACACCTCTTGTATTGTCATCATTAACTTGTGCGACAGCAACACCTTCAGATGAATCTCTATCAGCTCTCTTTGCAGCTACTTTTTGACCTTTTTTACGAAGTATTTCAATGGCCTTGTCAAAATCAGCTTCGGCTTCTTGTAAAGCTTTTTTGCAGTCCATCATACCTGCACCGGTCATGTCTCTTAATTTTTTTACGTCTGCAGCAGTTATTTTGCTCATAATTATATGCTTATTACGTTATAAAGTCTATTCTACTCTTCTTTCTTTTTGTCTGCTTCCTCTGCCTTTTTAGCTTCGGCTTTAGCTTTCTTCTCAGCTTCTTTTTTAGCAGCGTCTTCTTTCTTTTTGTTATCTCTTTTTTCTAATCCTTCTAAAATGCCATCAGCAACATGACCAACAACTTTTTTGATAGATTTTGATGCATCATCATTTGCAGGGATTATATAGTCAACTTCTCTTGGATCAGAATTAGTATCTACCATTGCGAACACGGGAATGTTTAACTTCTGTGCTTCTTTTACGGCGATATCTTCCTTAATGGTATCTACTACAAATAAAGCGCCAGGTAGACGATTCATATCAGATATTGAGCCTAAGTTTTTTTCTAACTTAGCTCTCATACGATTAATTTGTAATTTTTCTTTTTTAGATAAGGTATCAAAGCTACCATCCTTTTTCATTCTATCAACGGCTGCCATTTTTTTGACAGACTTTCTAATGGTAACAAAATTTGTTAGCATTCCACCTGGCCAGCGTTCCGTAATGTAAGGTTGTTTTGCTTTTGCAGCTTCTTCAGCAACAATTTCTTTTGCCTGCTTTTTAGTAGCTACGAACAATATCTTACGACCGCTTGCTGCTATTTTTGCCAAAGCAGTTGTTGCTTCATCAAGCTTGGCGGCTGTTTTATAAAGGTTAATGATGTGAATTCCATTACGCTCCATGTAGATGTAGGGCGCCATGTTTGGATTCCATCTTCTTGTGAGGTGGCCAAAGTGCACACCTGCATTTAATAATTCTTTGACTTCTGCTTGTTTTGCCATTTTTGTAGTAGTTTACTTTCTGTTGGTAAAGCAACAACTAAGTGGTTTTTAAGCCTCAGTTGTTTAGATGCTAAACTAATTACTAGATGTCTTTACCTAGATAACAACAAAATTTAATTTATATAAAATTTGATTAACGTTTTGAGAATTGGAATTTCTTTCTCGCTTTTTTCTGACCGAATTTCTTACGCTCCACCATTCTTGGGTCTCTAGTAAGCAATCCTTCAGGCTTAAGTTTTGCTCTATGCTCTTCATTCACTTCACATAAAGCTCTGGCAATTGCCATTCTTATAGCCTCAGCTTGACCGGTAATTCCACCACCATATACATTGACCATGAGGTCATACTGTTTTTCAGTATCAGTTACTTCAAAAGATTGGTTTACTTTATAAAGTAATTGGCCAGTAGTAAAGTATTCATTAGCTTTTTTTCCATTTACAGTAACGTCTCCTTTACCTTCTGACATGTATATACGTGCAACTGAAGTTTTTCTACGTCCGATTTTGTGAATAGTATCCATGTATTACATTAATTCGTTTAAGTTAATTTTTTCAGGTTTCTGAGCTTCTAAATTATGTTCTTCACCAACAAATACTCTCATGTTTCTAAATAGATCAGCACCCAATTTGTTTTTTGGCAACATACCTTTTACAGCTTTTTCTATCAATCTTTCCGGATGCTTTTCAAACACCTGCGTAGCTGTTTTTACACGCTGACCACCTGGATAACCAGTATGACTTATGTAAACTTTATCATCCCATTTCTTACCGCTTAAAGAAATTTTGTCGGCATTTACAACGACAACATTATCACCACAATCTACATGTGGAGTAAAAGAAGGCTTATTTTTGCCTCTTAAAACTTTTGCTACTGCAGACGCTAAACGTCCCAAAGGTTGATCAGTTGCATCGACCAGAACCCATTGCTTTTCAACAGTAGATGGCTTAGCTGAAACAGTTTTATAACTTAATGTATCCACTCCTATTTATTTAGTATTAAAAATATTCCTTTTTAAAGGGGTGCAAATTTACAATTAAAATTTTATAATTCAAGTTTTTAAAATAAAATTTTGGTTGTTTTCATTCTATAGGTCTAAATAGAGAAACACTTACTAATAATTTCCACCGTGAAATTACTTCAGTTTGACACATTATAGATTTATAAGTCAAAAAATTTAAATAGGTAATTTGATATACTTGCTGGTCTTTTCAGTATAAAGTTCTGGCTGTAAATGCATAAAAAAATTTCAGAATTCTTTTTTATTACCTCTTTTTGTTACATTTATCGATTCAATCATTTATTTCGTCGATAGTTAACCACTGTTCGTCGATTTTATTAACTGCTTATTAAAATGACTTCACAAATTCTTAACCAACAATCTGAATGGATGTCTTTCAGATGTAGTTTTTCATCAATCATTGTATTTTGCTTATTGCTTACCAGTATGAATGTTTATTCTCAACAAAATACTAATATTACAATAGATGCAAATTCACCGTACATTATTAATCATCAGAGTGTAGGGCATCAGCTGAGTGGTGGAGATACTATTTTTATTTTATCTGAAAGGGTTCAACCATTAAAATTTAAATTTTTAGAAGGAAACGCTGCAAATCCTATAGTTATCATTAATAAAGGAGGACAAGTTAAAATTGATGGAATCTCGTTTAATTCCTGGGGAGCCATCACCTTTGAAAATTGTAAACACATTAAAATCAGTGGCTCAGGTCATCCGGGTTACAAATATGGATTTGAACTGTCTGCTCTGGAAAGTGGATTAACATTTTCAGAATTAAGCTCTGATTGTGAGGCCGAGAATATTAAAATTAGTCATGATGGTTTCTTCGGTGTTTATGCAAAAAAAGATTATAATGGGAATCCTCCATCGCCAGTACCAACCTTTGAGAATTTAATTATTCATGATTGTTTTATAGAAGGAGTTTCCGAGGGATTATATATTGGTGAAACCAAGACCCCGGGTATGGAATTTAAACATGTCAAAATTTACAATAATGTCATAAGGAATACACATAGAGAGTCAATTCAGATTGCGAATTGTGTTGAAGATGTAGAAATATTTAATAATACTCTATTAAATGCAGGTCTTGAAGGGTTAAATGCTCATAAAAATATCCTTCAAATTGGAGATAATTCTATTGCTTCAATTTATCAAAACATCTTAATTGGTGCTCCTGATTATGGAATTATCGTTTTTGGTAAAGGTGATATAGAAATGACTAACAATTACTTTGAAAATAATAAAGGCATCTTTTTAGATAACAGAATAGTTTCAGATACCGCTTTATCAATTGAAGCATCTGCAAATTATTTCAAAACTTCTATTGGTCAGGAAATTATTAGAAACATGAACGAAAAAAACAGTTTCTCAGCCATTGACAATTTGTTTGATACCAATATTCCTTTTTATAATGACCTCAATAATATAGACAACGAATTTTTCCAAAATAATAACTACGCTCAAGTATCAAGCCTCAATTTTACTGACACTGCTTCTAACGATTATTCCCTTGCATCTCCAATACCAGTAGAATACATTGGAATAGGAGCGCCGGGCGGACCTGAATTTTTTGATTTTGAAGATCCGGCAACCACTCCAAACAAAATAATCATAACACCAGAAATGGTAACAGACAATGTAATCGGTGGCAGTATAAATTCTCCTCTTTTTCTTTTTGACGAGCAAAATGTAAATATTGACAATGACGAACATCCTATAAGCGTATCATGGAAGCCTTTTTATAATATGGCAAAAGAATCTTATCATTCTACTGTAGATCTTGGAGGTGAATATTTTATTTCACAAATAAATCTCCACGACATGCATGATACTCATGATTTTGTAGTAGAATATTATGATGGAAATGACTGGATAGCCCTAGTTCAAGATTCACTAGATAATTTTAAACAGTGGATAAGAAATGATGTTGAAATATCAACACGGTACTTAAGGTTCTCGATGTATGATAGTCCCTACGCAGCAGTAAACGAAATAATAGTTTACGGTTATCCTTTAATTAAAGAATCAAAACAAATTATAGTAGATTCTAGTATGGTAAATGATCTTGTCGCAGGAGGAAGCGTATATTCTCCAAATTATCTATTCGACGAACAAAATCTAAGTGTAACATCAAATGAAAAGCCAGTTAGTTTGTCATGGAAACCCTTTTATAATGAAAACAACGCGCCTTATCATGCCGTACTGGATTTAAACAACGAATACAAGATTACTGAAATTGCATTACATGACATGCATAACACAAATGACCTAATTGTAGAAACCAGCGAAGATGGTGAAAATTGGGAGACACTATTTGTAGAAGCTTGCGATGCTTTCAAAGTATGGCAAATACATCAGGTTGACATTATTACAAAATACCTCAGATTTACGATGCTGGAAAGTCCTTACGCTTCTGTTAATGAAATTTTATTGTTTGGATCTTCTATAATGACTTTACCCGAAGAAAATTTCGATTTAGAAAATCAAATTACTATTTCGCCAGAAATGATTACAGATTTAGTCCCTGGAGGCAGTGTAGATACACCTTTATATCTGTTTGATGAACAGGAAGTAAATCCTGAGTTATATGAAAAGCCAATTAGCAAAAACTGGAAGCCATTTTACAATACTGCTAATTCTCCTTATTATGCAACAGTTGATTTTGGTCAGGAATATCATATTACCAAGATTTATATTCATGATATGCATTCTACGCATGACTTTAATATTGAATATGAAGAGAGTTTTACTTGGAGCCACCTACTAACAGAACCCTGTAACGCCTACAATGTGTGGAAAGAACACGAGGTTGATATCAGCACTTCTAAATTAAGACTTTCTATGCTCAATAGCCCTTATGCTGGAGTAAATGAAATCATTTTTATTGGTTATCCGATTTCTAATAAAAGAAATAAAAATGGAGATTTTAATGATAATTCATTGGCTTCAAGTTCATCAGATGACAGCTTAAAGCCTACATTATTTCCAAATCCGGTAAAAGATCATCTAAATTTGAAGTTGCCTGAATACAGTGAAGTTGGAAACCAAAATATTAAGATATTCGATATGTCTGGAAAACTATTACAAGATATGGATATTAAAAATGATTCTTTCAACACCACCGTAAGAGTCAATATGAATACTGTAGTTTCCAAATCTGGTCTTTACTTCTTAATGTATAAAAACGATAAAGGCGTTCAGGAAACCTTTAAGGTTTCAAAAATATAGGGAATAAAACAAAATTTAATTTTGATGAGATTCTAAATAATCTAATTATTGTCATACTAATTTAAATGAATTAATTTAATTTTATTTTTTAAATTGATTTAATGAAACTTCATATCATAAACGGACCAAACTTGAATCTTCTAGGTACTAGAGAACCAGAAATCTATGGTTCTCAAAGTTTTAATGATTACTTAGAGGATTTGAAAATAGAATATAAAGATGTAGAGCTTTCCTACTTTCATTCGAATATAGAAGGTGAAATTATATCAGAATTGCACGAAGCAGACAATAATGTAGAGGGGATAATACTTAATGCTGCTGCTTATACTCATACTTCTATTGCCATTGCTGATGCCATAAAAGCCATTGAAACACCGGTTGTAGAAGTTCATATCTCTAATGTGTTTGCTAGAGAGGAATTTAGAAAACAATCTTTTATTGCTCCCGTGGTTTTAGGTTCTATAAGTGGTTTTGGACTAAGAGGTTATGCTCTGGCTGTAGAAAGTTTTTTAGAGTGAACTATTAACTAACTTTTTACCAAGATTACATTTTAAACAATAATTTTTGTCACAATAATTAGTCTTAAGCTCGAGTAAAGCCTGTGATTCTAAAGCGGTTTTGTTGGTATTAGGTCTAATACTTTCAAAAATATCTATCTTACTGTTTTTTTCTGCTTTAATACCTGAAATAATATTCAATAAATTTTCAAAGTCAAGTGCTGATCGCTGTTTTTGATAGCATAATTTTAAAGGTAGTATGGTGTTGATAATCAATAAGTCAATGAATGATTTACTCAAACGTTTAACTTTAGAATTACTGATCTTTGATAGCGAATAATGTATATCCCAGAATCCATGCAGTTTCACATTAAATAGCTTATAAAATCCTTCAGTAGAATCGATATTGATAATATCCTGAAACAAATTTGGTTTTTTGTGATATACACTTGCTAATTGAGCTAAACGTAAACTGGGGAAATTATCTGGTCTTAATCTAAAAAACTGCGGTTTTAGCAAAGATTCCTTCAATTTGTATTTATGTTTTAAATATTCGTATTCATTTTTAAGATCGTTAATATATTTTTCCTCGCTTTTAATGTTTAAAAGTCCAGAAACACCCAATAACAAAGATTCTAATTCCTTTATGGAGTGATGATGCTTATGAATAACTTTAAATGGTATTTGATTGGCAAGACTTAGAAAAACTTCGCCGTTTTTATTTAATCCAAAATTTTTACACAATAGTTTAAAAAGAATATCTTCCCAATTGTTTTGACTTTCATTCAGTAGATCGACAATAAGATTTGACTTATGCTCCAAGCGTTCAATATACATTCGTTCAAGCCAATTAGAAATGGTGAAATCATCGAAAGATGAAAAGTGCTTTTCACAATTGATGTGTTTGGAGGGAATACCAATAAGAGACTTATAATTCTCTAAAGTACCATGAGCTACATATTTTTCAAGGCTAAAACTGGGTATAATCTCATTATCTCTTCTAAATACTTCAACATCATCTTCCCAGACCACATGTAGAATTACATTATCGTATGCGCTGTCCTCTTGATGATTATGAGCATACCAATCCGAAGATTTTACATGGATTTCAATGTTTCCAGCCCATACCTGACCGTCAATCTTAACCTTGGCGTTAAAAAAATCAGGACCGGAATTTTCTTGATTATGTCGACCTATTTCAATTATAGAAAGGCTTTCACCTTGATTAGTTTTTAACTCTGAATCAGAATTATATTTTTGATATTTCCACAGATGATGTAAAAAATCCTCATGCATCGCGTTTATTTTAATTTATCTAATAGGTCATCCAAAAAGCTGTCTACCCAAAGTTGATATTGCTTTTGGTTTGGGTGTAATTTATCGTCTATCAACATGTTATTATCCATGCTTAGATTTTGAGATAATTCTGTGATATCATAGAATCTCACGTCTTTTTTATCACAAAGATCTTTAGCGAAATCATTATATCTCTTTAGATCTTCTATAGCATTGGTTTTATTTTTCTCCTCAGCAAAAGGCGTAACCCCATAATCTGGAATGCTTACGACAAAAACTCCCTCTTTGCCAGTTCTGGATCGATCTATGGCTTCTTTTAATAGTTTTCTAAATTCTCTTTTGTATTTTCTGAAAGGTTTATCTTGGTATTGATTATTAACACCAATTAAGAGGGAAAGTAAATCAAATTGGTCTTCGTCTGATAGCTGATCTTCAATTGCTGTTTGTAATTCATCTGTTCTCCAGCCGGTCTTTGCTACTATTGTGGGGTTTGAAAAATGATGACCATTAGCGTTCAAATGCTCTACAAGATAATATGGCCACGAGTTTTCTAATTCTACTCCTTCACATATTGTATAAGAGTCACCAAGCGCTAAATAAGTTTTTTGAGCCATACCAAGTTTAATAATTGATGCTATGAATAAAAATAATATTTTTTTCATCGAATTAACTCTCTTTTACAAAATCTATGCTCAATTCGGTTACCTGTTTCAATTCTGTAGACATCCCATTTTTTTCCCAGGGTTGTGAAGTATTAAACGTATGAGTAGCATTTTTTATAAATTTCAAATGAGCGTGGTTTGCTGAATTTTTCAGTTGATGAGCATTATCTGAGCTCACGGTCTCATCATTTTCTCCATGAATTATTAAATATGGTATATCTAAATTATTAACAGATTTTTTTATGTTGAAGCGTTTTTCATTTTCAATGAAATCTTTATAAAACTGGTAAAAATGTGGCATGTCCTGCTTTGTTCTGCCATTTTTTACATAGTAAACACCTTTTTCTTTCCATTCCTCCAATTTTTCATCTTTAGGGAATCTGCTTTTAAAATCACTTACAGCAGCCCAGGTGATCAGTTTTTTTACAGCATTATTTTCGCTTGCCATTATACAAGCTAAACCACCACCTCTGCTGTGACCAATCAAAGAAATATTTTTAGTATCAATATTTGGTAATGGATTAGTTCCATCTTTTACGAATGAAATTACCTGATCTAGATCGCTTAACTGTAAGCTGAAATTGTCATGACCAAACGCTTCAAGGTCAGGAAAATCTATTGGATTTTCAAAAGTGCCTCCGTTATGTGAAAAGTTGAATTTTAAAAATACTATACCAGCTTTTGCGAATGATTCAGCTACTAGATGCCAGGCACCCCAATCTTTGTATCCTTTATAACCATGACAAAAAATGACAATAGGCTGAGGACTGTCTTTTTCATAGTAAGTTAGATCTGCGACTATTGGTTTTTTGTCATTGTATCCAATGATTAAGTTGTTAGTATGTTTAATTGTTTTCAAATCTTATTGGTTTAATATGAATTATTCAAATTCGGGGATTTCTATAAATATTTCATTCAATTGAATGTTTAAGGCATTGAATTCCAAAGGATATTCTTCTGCTATTTTCATTATTTTATTGAGTTCGGGTTTCTGCTTCTCGCTTAATTGCAACAAAAACTTAGCTTTGGTATTCAATATTTTTACTCTCGATAAGACTGGTAAAGTATCTAATTTTTTAGGTACTGTTTCTTGAAGTGAGTCTACAACGCTTTCAATATTAATGGCGTTTGTTAATACATCTTGTATAGTGTATTCCTTCATACGTTCGATCTCATTTTTTAAGCTATTATACATAGGCCAGTCTCTCACAGAAGAGTCTGCTTTTGCGATTAATTTCGTTTTGTTGTAGGGTCTAATATTTAACTCTAATGTTAAACTGTCCTGCAACCTTGAGTTATCGTTATTTTGAACTGTTTTTTCTTTATTACAAGCTGTAATACAAATCATTAAAAACAGAATACCACAAGAAATAATGAGTTTTCTTTTCAAGACCTTGAATTTAAATTAATAATTTATTGTCAAAAAAAATAAGTTTGATTTCAAAAACCTTACTTTTAAGCTCAATTTTTTAAGAAGTTTTCAAAAAACAAATATGAGTCTATGACATCAAAGATATTAATTATTGGAGCTTGCGGGCAAATTGGAAGTGAATTAACACTAAAATTGAGGGAAAAACATGGGAGTGAGAATGTGATTGCAAGCGATATTAGAGAAGGTGATGAAGTTTTAATGTCTTCAGGACCTTTTGAAACTTTAGATGCTACTGACGAATCTGCTTTGGAAGACGTTGTCATGCATTATGAAATAGGAGAAATTTATCTCATGGCAGCGATGTTGAGCGCAACCTCTGAAAAATTTCCTATGAAAGGCTGGAATTTAAACATGCAAACCTTATTTAATGTCCTTAATCTTGCCAAAGATTTTAAAATTAATAAAGTGTTTTGGCCTTCAAGTATAGCTGTATTTGGTCCAACAACACCAAAACAAAATACGCCGCAGAGTACCATTATGGAACCTTCCACGGTTTATGGTATTAGTAAACAAACAGGGGAAAGATGGTGCAATTATTATCATAAGAGATATGGTGTAGACGTAAGAAGCCTCAGATATCCCGGATTAATAAGTTATAAGACTTTACCAGGTGGCGGAACAACAGACTATGCTATTGAGATATTCCATGAAGCTCTAAAAAATAAATATTACAATTGTTTTCTGTCTAAAGACACGGCATTACCTATGATGTACATGGACGATGCTATAGATGCTACCATTAAAATAATGAAAGCTCCAGCTTCTAGCATAAAAATAAGATCTTCCTACAATGTCTCTGCAATAAGTTTTACTCCCAAGCAACTTTATGATAATATTAAATCATATCTAAATGACTTTGAAATAGAATATAATCCAGATTTTAGACAAAAAATAGCCGATAGCTGGCCGTCTTCCATAGATGATTCTTCAGCGAGAGAAGATTGGGGTTGGGAGAATAAATATTCTTTAAAGCAGATCACAAAAGAAATGATAGAAGGAATAAGTCCTAAAATAAGTTTAGATTTTGAGGGTTGATAAAATGTCGTAAAGCTTTCCTAGACTTTTATGCATTAATTATCTTTACAACCAGTATTTGATGTATGAATGAAAACTTAGACCCAACCGGAGAAAACTTTTCTTCGGAAGAGAAAGATATAGAAAAAGCACTGAGGCCATTGAGCTTCGATGATTTTGCTGGTCAGGAAAAAATTCTTGAAAATTTAAATGTATTTGTAAAAGCTGCAAACCAAAGAGGTGAAGCGCTTGACCATACTTTACTTCATGGTCCGCCAGGATTAGGTAAAACTACATTGGCTCATATTCTTGCCAACGAATTAAATTCTGGAATTAAAGTGACTTCCGGACCTGTGATAGACAAACCAGGAGATTTAGCGGGGTTATTGACCAATTTAGAACCAAGAGATGTCTTATTTATAGATGAAATACACAGGCTAAGTTCAGTCATAGAAGAGTATTTGTATTCTGCGATGGAAGATTATAAAATTGATATTATGATTGAAAGTGGACCAAACGCAAGAAGCGTTCAGATCAATTTAAATCCATTTACACTGATAGGAGCAACAACCCGATCAGGACTTCTAACATCACCAATGAGAGCCAGGTTTGGGATTTCAAGCAGATTACAGTATTATTCAACCGAATTATTGTCAGACATTATTCAAAGAAGTGCCAATATCTTAAGGGTTCCAATATCTATTGAAGCAGCTATTGAAATTGCCGGAAGAAGCCGTGGCACGCCTCGAATTGCTAATGCTTTATTGAGAAGAATTCGTGATTTTGCACAAATAAAAGGATCGGGAAAAATTGATAAAGATATCGTTATCTACGGCCTTAAAGCTTTAAATGTAGACGCTTACGGTTTAGATGAAATGGACAATAAAATTCTAACTACAATCATCGATAAATTTAAAGGTGGTCCTGTTGGACTTTCAACTTTAGCCACAGCGGTTTCTGAAAATGCAGAAACCATTGAAGAAGTTTATGAACCATTTTTAATTCAAAAAGGGTTTTTAATGAGAACTCCAAGAGGAAGACAAGTCACAGAACTTGCGTTTAAACATCTCGACAAATTCCCCAATAAAGGTAATTCATTATTTTAATTATGAAAGAAAGTATAAAAGAAGCTTACGGATTCTTATTTGAAGATAGTTTATTACAAGAAATTGGATCTATAGGTGTTTTAAAAACATTTAAAAAAAATGAAACTATAATAGATATCGGGGATAGTCTCAGGTCTATGCCTCTTTTATTAAATGGTGCAATCAAAGTTTTAAGAGAAGACAATCAAGGCGATGAACTTATCCTTTATTTTTTGGAAAGAGGCGATACTTGTGCTATGACTCTAACCTGCTGTATAGGAAATGCAAAAAGTGAAATAAGGGCCATTGCTGAAAGCGATACTGAGTTGATCATGATTCCAGTTCAAAAAATGGAGGAATGGACCTCAAAATACACAAGTTGGAGACATTTTGTATTTCAAAGTTATCAGGACAGACTTTCAGAAATGCTAGACACTGTAGACACCATTGCTTTTATGAAAATGGATGAAAGGATAATGAAATACTTGAGAGATAAAGCCAAAATTAATAGAGATATAAAATTAATAGTGACACATCAACAAATTGCTTATGACCTTCATACCTCTAGAGTTGTGGTATCCAGAATATTAAAAAAATTAGAATTAGATCACAAAATCAAACTTCACAGAAACACTATTGAAGTGATAGACCTCTAAAGAATTAGACTATTTACTTTTATGCTTTGCTTAGATTATACCAAATCAGATATAAACCAGAAAAGATTTAGCCTTCTAAATGGCTTAGTTTAAAACAAAATGTTGATTTTTGCAAACCGAAAATTAATTTGAAATAATGGAAAATAAAAAGCTTGATGTAAACACTATCATAGGTTATGTGCTTATTGTCGCTTTGACTTTGTGGATGGTTTACAATTATCAAAGTAATTTACCAGAACAAGAAGAAAATCAGCCGAAAAGTGAGCAAGTTGAAAAGAATACTTCTGAAAATACGCCTACAGTAACAAATACTTCAAAGCCTCAGGATATCGTAGAGAACGACTCTATTCGCCAAGCTAAATCCCAACAGCTGGCAGGAAGCTTTGAATATTCAAATTTTAAGGCTAACGAAGGCACAACAACGATAGAAAACGAGCTTATTGAACTTAAGATTGCGAATAAAGGTGGCCAGGTTGTTGAAGCAAAACTAAAAACTCACGATACTTATAAAGGTGATCCTATTTACTTAGTTAGAGATAATAATCAAACGTTTAACATTCAATTTCAGGATGCTTCGGGAAAACTAATCAATACTTCAGATTACTTTTTTGCCCCTGAACTCACTCAAAACGACAATGGTCAGAGGCTATCAATGAAATTGAAAGTTTCAGAAAACCAATATTTAGAATTCGTGTACCAGATGAAACCTAACGACTACATGTTAGATTTCGACATTTATTCAAATGGATTAAAAGAAGTTGTAAATCCTTCTAAAGCGCCTCAGTTAAATTGGTTTTTGAAGGGGTACAGAAATGCTAAAAGTATCTCTTACGAAAACAGATATACAAAAATACTTTTCTTATATGAAGATGGAGATGACGACTACACCGGTCAACAGGAAGTTGCCGAAGAAGAAGAAATAGAAGTAGATTGGGTTGCTTATAAACAACACTTCTTTACATCCGTCCTATTGACAGATCAGCCATTCGAAAGGGCAAAGATGGTTTCAAAAAATCTTGTTCAGGATGAAGATATTGATACACTTTACACAAAGTCTTTTGAAACGCTGGCATCTTTAAATTTCAAAAATGGAGAGATAGCAGAGTCGATGAATCTGTATTACGGCCCGGCAGATTACAAAGTTTTAGATGCTTACGACAGAGGTTTGAAGGAAATTGTACCAACAGGATGGGGAATTTTTGGATGGATTAATGAAAATCTATTCATTCCATTCTTTGGATTTTTGAGTGGAGTTTTACCAAGCTATGGTTTAGCTATAATAATGATGACAATAGTGGTAAGAATCGTTTTATCACCTGTGTTATATAAATCTTATTTGTCTCAAGCTAAAATGAAGGTCCTAAGACCAGAAATCAACGAGATTAACGAAAAACATAAGGAAAATGCCATGAAACGTCAGCAAGAGACTATGGCCCTGTACAGCAAAACAGGCGTAAGCCCTATGAGTGGTTGTTTGCCGGCGTTATTACAGTTACCGGTGTTTTATGCATTATTTCAATTTTTTCCAAGTGCTTTTGAATTGAGACAAAAAAGCTTCCTCTGGGCAGAAGATTTGTCCTCTTATGACTCTATTGCTAGTTTACCTTTTAGAATTCCGTTTTATGGAGATCACGTAAGTTTATTTCCAATTCTCGCCTCGATTGCAATTTTCTTTTATATGATGATGACAACAGGTCAAAATATTCAGCCTACTCAACCAGGTATGCCAAACATGAAAATCATCATGTATATTTCACCAGTTGTCATGCTTGTTTTCTTCAATAATTATGCAAGTGGTTTATCCTTGTATTATTTCATTTCAAATTTAATTACGATTGGTATCATGTTGGTTATCAAAAATTACATTATTGACGATAAGAAAATTCTTGCCAAAATTGAAGCCAACAAAAAGAAACCGAAAAAGAAAGGTAGGTTTGCACAAAAAATGCAAGAAATGATGAAACAAGCTGAAGAACAAAAAAGATTGAGAAATAAAAAATAAATAATTCTTATGCTAAACCTTTTTTCTGCTCAAATAGAAAGTTTATCAATCCATCGTGTTGGGAACAAAAGTAGAAATGAAAACTATTTTCTGTCATCAGAATCATACACTGCAGATGATGAACTAAAATCTTTATTGAAAGAATATTTCTTGAAGCCCTTTAGAGAAAAGGAAGAGAGTTATTATCAATTTAAGCATGAGGCCGATTTAGAATTTCATGAATTGTATCAATTTGTGAGAAATGCTTTTAATAATCCTTTAGAATTACACAACATATCAAAAGATATCACAAAATATCTGTTTGAACAATCTAAACATCAACACATTAAAAGTGGTGAAGTCTACATAGTACATTTTGAAAACCTGTTGGTTGATAATGAAAAGGTTGATGGGATTGGAATTTTCAAGAGTGAGTTAAAACATGATTTTCTTCAGTTTGATGCCAATCAAGACAATCTGAAGCCTCGCCTGGAGCAAGGTGTTCACTTGAACAAACTCGATAAAGGGGCGATTATATTCAATATTGAAAAAGAAAGTGGATACAAAGTACTTTCTGTAGATTCTAATAAATATGACACCAAATATTGGCTTGAAGACTTTTTAGGCATAGATTATTTTGCAGACGAAAATTTTTACACAAAAAAGTATCTCAAGTTTTGTGAGAATTTTGCTAAAGATGTAGTGAGACCAGCTGAAGACAAACAACAGGAATTAATGTTTATGAATAAAGCTGTAAATCACTTTGCTAGTAATGATGATTTTGAAGAATCCCGCTTCTTAAATGAAGTTTTGGACAATCCTGAATTACATCCTGAATTTAAAAATTATAAAACTGAAAAGGCTCCAAAATTTAATATTGAGGACTTATCGAATTTCCCTATTTCAAATACTGCGGTTTCCACGGCGAGAAAAAAAATGAAGAGCGTTATTAATCTTGATACAAATGTTCAAATAAAAATGGACTTTGTCAATAGTGAAACAGCTGAGAAATTTATAGAAAAAGGCTGGGATGAAGAGCGACAGATGTATTATTATTTAGTGTATTTCAACAAAGAAGAGAAATAGGTTTATGGCGTAAATCAATTCTCCAAAAGATTACTTAATGTTTAATACTTTATACTAACTACTAACTACTAACGATTTACAACTAACCACTAACAACCTAACTCTTTACTACTATCTCAAAAACCATCAAGTAGTGAAAAAAACTTCCTAATAGCACAAAAACATGCCATATCACATGGTGATATTTTAATTTGTGCATTACATAAAATATAATACCAAGTGTGTAGAAAAGTCCACCGGCAATAAGATAAATAAGGGCATAGCTACTTATGCTGTTATAAAGATTTTCAAAGTCTATTACTATGAGCCAACCCATTATCAAGTAAAGTAATAATGAAATTTTTTCAAATTTACCTGTAAAAAAAAGCTTTAGAACAAGACCAAAAGCTGTAATACTCCAAACTGTAATAAAAATAAGTAAACCTCTGCTGTCTTTAAGAACAGACATACAGACCGGCGTGTATGTACCAGCAATCAAAACATAAATGCTAATATGGTCAAGCTTCCTTAATTGTCTTTTATATTTAGGATTAGAGACGTAATGGTAAATACTTGAGGCGAAAAACAGCAATATCAAACTCAAACCATAAATTGCTACATACCAAAAGGAGATAGTGTTTTTATCATAGTTTGTAAGCAAGTAAGTAAAACCAATGGCATGAATTAAAACACCAAATCCATGGGTGATGACATTCCAGGTTTCTTCGTTTCTAGACTGAATTACACTCAAAATTTATAGAAATAAGATTATCAAGACATGGTATTTATAACGCCTAAATAAATAGGGATACCTAAACTAATATTAAAAGGAAAGGTGATTGCCAGAGCCATTGGTAAATATAAACCTGGATTTGCTTTTGGAATAGCAAGTCTCATCGCGGCTGGTACGGCAATATAAGACGCACTAGCGACCAAAATTGAGATTAAGAGTCTGTTGCCAATACCTTCTAACACAAATGAAGAAATAACAGCCGTCACGCATCCATTAAAAACAGGCATCAAAATTGAAAAAGACAGGGCGATCCAGCCTTGCTTTACAAGCTCTTTGAGTTGTTTTCCACTTGTAAGTCCCATGTCTAATAAAAAGACAGCCAAAAAACCACTGAAAATATCAGTCGTAAATGGAGCGATGCCTTGAGCTTGTTCCTCACTCGCCATAAATCCTATAAAAAGACTACCAACTAATAAAACAACACTTCCATTACTTAAGGAATGTTTTAAAATTCCACCAAAATCTATCTTATTAGAATTGCCATCTCCTTTTGTGAACAAAGCTAAAAGTAAAACACCCATAACAATAGAAGGCGCTTCCATAGAAGCCATCACAGCTACCATAAAACCATCAAAGTCTATATTTTGTAATTCCAGGAATGAAACTGTAGTTATGAATGTCACTGCACTAATCGATCCATAAGCCGCAGAAATTGCAGCTGCATTGTATTTTCCAAATGATCTCCTAAGAATAAAAAAACAATAAACAGGAACAAGGATAGCAGAAATAATTCCAAGTGTGAATGCCCAAAAAATTTCACTATCTATTGTGCTATGTGCCAGCTCTTGTCCACCTTTAAAACCGATAGCAAACATGAGATAAAGAGATATAAATTTTGAGGACCCATCGGGAATTTGCAAGTCACTTTTTATTTGAGAGGCAAATATTCCTAAAAAAAAGAATAGTAAAGCTGGGTTGGTCAAATTTTCTAAAAGTAAACTAATATCCATTAATCTGGCTTGTAAAAAGTTTAATTATCATTTGTTTTTTCCTTAATAACATTGGGAAAATTTTTACAAACATGTTTATTTTTAATTATATATTTACATTTATACTAACAATTTTAACTATAAAATTTCGTTATGAACTACACCTTGCATCAATTACAAGTCTTTGTAAAGGTAGCAGAACTAAAGAGTGTTACAAAAGCTGCAGAAGCACTTCATCTTTCTCAACCAGCGGTATCAATTCAATTAAAAAATCTTCAGGAACAATTTGAAATACCTTTAATTGAAGTAATTGGTAGACAAATATATATTACTGAGTTTGGTAACGAAATAGTGAATTCTTCAAATAAAATTTTGAAAGAGATAAATGACATTAATTATAAAACGCTTGCTTTTAAAGGTCAAATGGTTGGTGAGTTAAAAATATCATCAGTATCAACGGGAAAGTATGTCATGCCTTATTTTCTCAATGATTTCATGAATCAGCATCCTGGTATTGATCTTAATATGGGTGTTTCTAACAGGCTTAAAGTATTAAAATCCTTAGAGGAAAATAAAATTGATTTTGCTCTGGTCAACAAGCTACCAACAAACATTGATGTCAAAAAGGAATCTCTTATGCCAAATACTTTGGTCTGGGTTTCGAATTATGATTATGATTTTGACAAGAAGAATAATATTAATGACCTTAAAAAGATTCCATTAATTTTTAGAGAATATGGATCAGCTACCGGAAGAGCTATGGAAACGTTTATAAAGAAAAATGATTTTCCTTTCGGCAAACGCCTGGAACTTACCTCAAATGAAGCTGTAAAACAAGCTGTGATTGCAGGATTAGGAGTTTCTCTTATGCCAGTTATAGGTTTAAAAAACGATATTCTTTCAAAAAAATTAAAAATAGTCAGAGCAAAAGGATGTCCGATTGTTACGGATTGGAATCTTGTATGGCTTAAAAGCAAAAAGCTTTCTCCCGTAGCCTCTGCATATCTAGACTTCATCAGAAATGAGAAAGAGAAAATAATTCTTGAAAAATTCTCTTGGTTTGAAGAGTATATTAAAGATTTCAGTTGAGATACTTAATTTTAAATAAACTTATTTTAATATTATAATCAATTGATAAACAATTGCTTATATTTTAAAGAATTTCTAATACTTTATTAAAGATTTTGTGTTGATTACTAATTTTTGCACCAAATTCAAAAAATGCTCTACTTTTGCACTTATAAAATTAAAAATATATGCCTAAGAATCTAGTTATAGTCGAGTCACCAGCAAAAGCAAAAACTATTGAGAAATTTCTGGGAAAAGACTTCAAGGTTGAATCTAGTTATGGGCATATTGCAGACTTGCCTACCAGTGAATTAGGCGTTGATGTAGAAAACAATTTTCAGCCTAAATATGTTGTGAACAGTGACAAAAAAACTGTAGTTTCAAAACTCAGCAAAGCTGCAAAAAAATCTGAAACAGTATGGCTAGCCAGTGATGAGGACAGAGAAGGAGAAGCTATCGCATGGCACCTTTATGATGAATTAAGCTTAGAGGATTCAAAAACAAAAAGAATAGTCTTTTCTGAAATCACGAAATCAGCTATACAAAAAGCCATTAAAAACCCAAGAGGAATTAATTATAACCTTGTGAATGCCCAGAAGGCGAGAAGGGTTTTAGATAGATTGGTTGGCTATGAATTATCTCCTGTACTTTGGAGGAAAGTTAAAGGTGGTCTTTCAGCAGGTCGAGTGCAATCTGTATCGGTGAGACTAATCGTTGAAAGAGAACGTGAAATTAGAGACTTCAAAACCGATACTTTTTTTAAGGTTGAAGTTGACTTCAAAACGAAAGATGGTGCTTTGCTCAAAGCTAGATTACCAAAAAGGCTTAAATCTCTAGAGGATGCCAAAGCGTTTTTAGAAAATTGTATTGGAGCTGATTTCAATGTAAGTGAACTTGAAAAAAAGCCTGCCGAAAAAAAACCGTCACCACCATTTACAACCTCTACACTGCAACAAGAAGCTTCTAGAAAATTGTATTTTCCTGTTGGTAAAACCATGTCTTTAGCTCAAAGATTATACGAGGCAGGATTTATTACATATATGAGAACTGATAGTGTAAACCTCTCAGATCAGGCTAAAACAGGTGCGAAAAAAGAAATTGTTGAAGAATATGGTGAAGACTACCATACAAGTAGAAATTACAAAGGAAAATCTAAAGGTGCTCAAGAAGCCCATGAAGCTATTAGACCAACAGATTTTTCTAAACATGAAGTCCCCGCAGAAAGAGACCAGCAAAGATTGTATGAGCTGATCTGGAAAAGAGCAATATCCTCTCAAATGAGCAATGCTAAATTGGAAAGAACAACGGTAAAAATAGATTCCAGTAAACATGATGAAACATTCATTGCTAAAGGAGAGATTTTAAAATTTGAAGGGTTTTTAAAAGTTTATCTGGAAGGCAGTGATGAGGAAGAAGAGGAACAGGCTGGACTGCTACCTGATTTGAAAAAAGGACAAGAATTGATAGCTGAGCAAATTGAATCTACGCAAGGATTTACAAGATCTCCTTCAAGATATACGGAAGCCTCTCTTGTAAAAAAGCTAGAAGAATTAGGAATTGGTAGACCTTCGACATATGCCCCAACTATCTCTACAATACAGAACAGAAAATATATTGAGAAGTCTAATTTAGAAGGAAAAGAGAGAAAATATAAAAAATTAAGATTAAAAGGTGATAGCATAAAAGAAATTGATCTTTCAGAAATTACAGGAGCGGACAAAAATAAATTAATTCCCACAGATGTAGGTATGGTTGTAAATGACTTTTTAGTCAATCATTTTGAAGCTATTCTGGATTATAACTTCACAGCTAAACTTGAGCAAGATTTTGATGAAATTGCAGATGGTGAAGAAAAGTGGACTGAAATCATAAAAGAATTTTACGAAAAATTTCATCCTAATGTGCAGGACGTAGCAAAAAATGCAGAAAGAGAGGTAGGAGAAAGATATTTAGGAGATGACCCCAAAACGGGGAAACCGGTAAGTGCGAGACTAGGTAAATTTGGTCCAATGGTGCAAATCGGATCGGTAGAAGATGAGGAAAAGCCAAAATTTGCTGGTTTAAGACCAAGTCAAACCCTTAATAGCATTACATACGAAGAGGCTTTAGATTTATTTAAATTACCAAAAGAGCTTGGTGAATACAAAGGAGATACTATAGAAGCCAACGTGGGAAGGTACGGGCCTTATGTAAAATATGGTAAAAAATTTGCCTCCTTGCCCAAAGGCGAAGACCCATTAGATGTAGATCTTGATCGGGCTATTGAAATTATAAAAGCCAAAGAAAAAGCAGAGGAGCCAATTTATACTTATAAAGGTAAGGGTGTTCAAAAAGGTAAAGGGCGTTTTGGACCATTCTTGAAGTGGGATGGCATGTTTATTAATGTAAATAAGAAATACGATTTTGATAACTTATCAGAGGCAGATATCATTGAATTGATAAAAAATAAGATACAAAAAGAAAAGGATAAGTTAATACACCATTGGGAAGATGAAGGCATTAAAGTAGAGAAAGCAAGATGGGGTAGATTTAAAGTGAGCCAGGGAAAAATCAAAATTGAATTACCTAAAGATACAGATGCAAAGGCACTAACGCTCGATGAGGTAAAAGAAATGATAGAAAAGAAAAAGCCTAAGAGAAAATCTAAATCAAAAACTACTTCTCGAAAAAAGAAGTCTACAAAAAAATAAATGGGAAATCTGGAATTCTTAACCCCAAATAGTTCAGAATTTGAAGAATTTGTATGGAACCTTTCGTCTTCAAATGTTGGCAGTGATGTTGATTTTTTGTCTCAAGACGTAAATATTGAAGATTATGATTTTGCCATTGTTGGTGTAAAAGAAATTCGAGGTCAGACTGAAGAAAAAAGAAAAGTAGACGTAGAGTCTATAAAATCTGAATTATACAAACTATGTAGAGCGAATTGGAAAACTTCAATTATAGACCTCGGGTATATAGAAGCAGGCGAACAAATTTCAGACACCTATTTTGCTCTAAAAAAATTAACCAACCTTATTTTAAGTAAAAAAGTTGTTCCCATAATTCTGGGTGGATCACAGGATCTAAGCTTTTCTCAGTACAGAGCTTATGACGGTGTCAAATACATGATTAATATAGCTAATATAGACGCTAAATTTGATTTGGGTGATTCTAATCAAACAATGAATCATTATTCCTATCTGAGTCATATGATTGTTGAAAAGCCCTATAATTTATTTAATTACAGTAATTTAGGTTATCAGACCTTCCTTAATTCACAGGAAGAAATCACTTTACTGGAAAAGATGTTTTTTGAGGCCTATAGACTAGGTGATATTGTAAATGATATTCAAAAATCTGAACCTATACTTAGAGATGCAGATATGGTGACTTTAGACGTAAGATCGATAGAAGCCAGGTCTTTGGGGGAAAGGGGTTTAAATATAAACGGCTTTAATAATAGAGAAATCTGTGGATTAGCCCGTTATGCGGGAATAAGCGATAAAGTAAGTTCGTTTGGTATCTATGAGCTACAATATCTTAAAGAAGAGCATTCAAAAAAATTACTTGCTCAGGTTTTGTGGTATTTTGTAGAAGGCTTCAATTATAGATTAAATGAAAAAGAGGACATCAATAATCCAAACTTCATTAAGTATCAAGTACCCATTGATGAAGAAATTTTAGTTTTTTATGAAAGTACTCTATCAGGAAGATGGTGGATTGAAATTCCATCTAATTTTAAAGGTGTTAATAATAAACTAAAACAGCATACGTTATTACCTTGTGATAAGGAAAACTATCTAATGGCCTGCGACCAACAGTTGCCTGAAAGATGGATAAAAGCAAAACAAAAAAATGAATTTTGATTTTTTTTTCAATTTTTAACCTTTATTAATAAAATTATTGTTTTTTTGTAATTATCAAATAAATTAAGATATTAAAATCTATCTATGAATTTAAAAGTTTTTGTAAGTTCAATATTTGTTTTCACTTTACTTATAAGTTGCGGTAATAGTGACAAAGGACAGTTAGTTGGTGTTGAAGGAAAACAATGGTATCATGAAAAGCCTTTTGGGATGGTAAAAGTCGAAGGTGGCTCATTTGCCATGGGTAAAGCTGACCATGATATTGCTGGTTTAAAAAATGCACCTGTTAAGACTGTAACAGTCACTTCATTTTATATGGATGAAACAGAAATCACAAATTCTGAATACAGAATGTTTACTCAAAGAGTAAGAGACTCTGTGATAAGACAAAAATTAGCAGAAGAAGCAGAAATAGCCAGTGGTGGAAATAATGCTAGCGCTAATCAGGGAAATGGAAGAAATTCTAGAAGTATTCAAGATTTTGCGTTTAAAGATCTAAGCCAAAAAGGCAGAAGAAATAGAGGTAATAATCAAAATCAAAACCAACAAACTCCATATCAGGAATTTTCCAGACATTACGATCCTCTTGATAGGGCTTTAAATTGGGATGTTGAAATTATTTGGAAACCATCAGAATTTCCTGACGATAGTTATGTTTATGTAATGGATGAATTTTATTTAGATAAGGAGAATTCATATAATGGTGAAAGAATGCTTGATGTTAGTAAATTTGAGTATAGTTATAAAACCGTCAATTTAGACAAAGCTGCAAGAAAAAATGGACAATTATCAAACTTCATTAAGGAAGAAAAAGTAAAAGTTTATCCTGATACAACTGTTTGGATCAAAGACTATAATTATTCTTACAATGAACCAATGCATAACAACTACTTTTATCATACTGCATTTGATAATTATCCAGTAGTTGGTATTTCATGGAAGCAAGCAAAAGCCTTTGCTGACTGGAGAACTCAATACTTGAATGCTTACAATAAAGAAGCAAATAAAAGCAAGGCTCCAATTTTTAGGTTACCCTCAGAAGCTGAATGGGAGTATGCTGCCAGAGGCGGTTTAGAATCTGCACCATTCCCATGGGGTGGACCATTTACAAAAGATGATAGAGCATGCTACCTGGCAAACTTTAAACCTTTGAGAGGTGATTATGCTGCAGATGAAGCTTTATATACTGTTGAAGCTGACGCCTACGAGCCTAATGATTACGGCCTTTACAATATGGCAGGTAATGTTTCAGAATGGGTTAATACATCCTATGAACCTGCTGCTTACGAGTACATGTCATCAATGAATCCGAATGTCAATGATGAAGACAATCAGAGAAAAGTAATCCGAGGCGGTTCATGGAAAGATGTTAGTTTCTACCTAAGAGTAAGTACTAGAGACTATGAATATGCTGATTCTGCAAGAAGCTTCATTGGTGTTAGACTAGTTCAGGATTACTTAGGAAGCCAGGTTACTGGCAACCAGCAGAGAAGACCTTAAAAGATAACTCTTTTCAAAACATACTTACTATAAACAATCTACAATCAAATAAATCAATTAATTACAAATCGTTTAAATTTTAAAAATTATGGCAAAATCAAACAAGGGGAAAAAGATAATGAACATGGTTTATGGCTTAGGTGCAGCAGTAGTAATCGTAGGTGCACTTTTCAAAATTATGCACTGGCCATTTGGAGATGAAATGTTAATTATCGGACTACTAACAGAGGCAGCAGTTTTCGTTGTTTCTGCTTTCGAACCGGTTGATAAAGAATTAGACTGGTCTAAAGTTTACCCTGAATTAGCTGGAGGTGAATCTCTTAGTTCTGACGTAGAAGAAGTCCAGGATGAAAAAGGAGTGCTATCTCAAAAACTTGATGAAATGCTTAAAGAAGCTAGAATAGATTCAAACTTAATGCAAAGTTTAGGAGAAAGCATCAAAAGTTTTGAAGGAGCAGCAAAAAACCTTAAACCAACTACAGATTCTTTAAATTCTCAAAAGAAATATAGTGAAGAACTTTCTCAGGCAGCTGCACAGATGGAGACACTCAACAACCTATACAAGTCGCAAGTTGAATCTGCATCCAGACAAGCTGAAGTAAATCAAGCAGTAGCTGATAATGCAAGTAAGTTGAGAGTGCAAATGGAGTCTTTAACTAAAAACCTTAATTCCCTTAATGGCGTTTACGGTGGTATGTTAAGCGCAATGAAGCCTAAAGCCTAATCTAAATAATTTAATAAAATTAAAAAGTAAATTATGGCAGGAGGAAAATTATCACCAAGGCAAAAAATGATTAACTTGATGTATCTAGTTTTCATTGCTATGCTAGCCTTGAATATGTCTAAAGAAGTTTTAACTGGGTTTGGTATAGTCAATGAGACAGTTGATAAATCAAACAAGACTTTCGTTGCAAAAAATGATGCTGCTTTAAAAGGATTAGCTTCAAAAGCAACAGAAAACCCAGATCAGTTTAAAGATGTGTATGCAAATGCCTCTAAAATTTCAAAAGTTTCAAATGAGTATTATAACTATTTAGAGACACTCAAAAAGGAGTTTGAAGGCACAGTAGAAGATCCCAAAGACTACGAGTCTATGGATAAAGATTCTTATGTAAATGAGAAGTTTAAGATAAGTGGAAAATTAACCAAAGCTGGACAAGAATTTATGTCTAATATGGAGAATTATCGTAATGAAATGGTAAGTCTTCTAGGAAATAACTATCCTACCGTTAAAGCTAGTGTAGAAGATGTTTTCAAAACTGCTGATGTTGAAATTACTGATGGTGATGGTAAGACCATGGATTATATTCAATATCATTACGTAGGTTATCCTTTAATTTCTACCATTACTAAATTATCAACACTTCAGAATAATATCAAAATTAACGAAAACGAAGTTTTATCACAGATGTTCTCTGGACAACTAGAAACTATCGCTTCTGTTGAAAATAACTATTCAACTTTATTAGAAACCACTAGAAGTGCTGTATATCCCGGTAATGAATTTGACGGGAAAATAGTTTTAGGAAGAACAGACTCAACTACGGTTCCTTCCGCTGTTAACTTAAAATTAGATGGAAAAACCTTAACTCCAGAAAGAGATTTTGAGATCGTTGGAGGTAAAGTTCAATTAAAAGTTAGAGCAGGTAATCCTGGTGAGCATACGATTGAAGGTAATCTTGTGTTTACAGAAGACGGAAAAGACGTAGAAGTGCCAGTAAAACAGACTTTTCAGGTCATTCCTAAACCTAATCAAGCTATAGTTTCTGCAGATAAAATGAACGTTGTTTATAGAGGTATTGATAACCCCATCACAGTTTCTATGCCAGGTGTGCCAGAAAACAACATCTCTGCAAATGTTGCTGGACATTCATTTACCAAAAAATCAGGAACAACATATATTTTAAAGCCAGGTAGAGGTAAAGATTTAAATGTAACGGTAAGCGGAAAAATTGAAGGTGAAACATTTAGTTCTAAAACCAAATTCAGAATTAAATCATTACCAAGACCTACACCAACAATCAGAGGGCAGATACAAGAAGGAGGTGCTATTAAATTACCAAGAGCAGCAGTTGAAATATCTCCAATCGGTGCATTGTTTGAAGATTTTGATTTTGATCTTTCGGTCGTAGTCAGAAGATTTACAATGAGTGTTCCCGGACAAGCTTCAGTTGTTGTAAATGGTGATAGATTAAATGATCAAGCTAAAAAGTCACTGAATTTAGCTAAAACAGGTGATATTATTCAGTTTTTTGATATTAAAGCTGATGTTCCTGGAGCTCAGGTTAATGTAAAAAGTATGCCAGCGCTGTTAGTGCAACTAACAAATTAATTTTAAAGTTTTAAATATGTCATATCGTTTTTTATATGGTTTTGTTTTTTTATTCTGTGTCACATTATCGTACGCACAATCAAATCTGCTTAACGCTAAAACGCCAGGTGATGTCCAGAAAATCGCAAAGAAAGAGGCAGAACTAGATGGCAGTAAACCAATGCCATACGGTTATGTGGATAAAAGGGACATTATGTGGTCTAAAATCGTATGGGAAAAGATAGATCTTAACCAAAAGGTAAATTATCCATTACTTTACCCATTAGACAATAACAGACTTGGTAGTAACAGAAGATCGTTATTTCAGGTTTTGATAGATGGAGTTAAAAAAGGTGGAGAAAGCCCAGATGCTGCTGACGCTATAACAGAGGTTTATGCTACAAGTTATTTCCAGCAGAAGAAAGACTATAATGAAATTCAAAACTCTTTAAAGACCATCTTTTTGCCAGATGTCGCTCTTACTAAACTAGGAGAATATGGTATTACTGGTACTGATAATGTTCAACTGTTACTCGATAGAGCAATGACAGGAGATTTAAGTCAATACCCGGAATATCCACCTGGTTTGATTCAGGAAATGGAACCATATCTTATTCCTACTGAAATAACAGCTGCAGATATAACAGCTTATCTCATTAAAGGAATGTGGTATTTTGACAAAAGACAAGGCGAATTAAAATATAGACTACTAGGTATTGCTCCTGCAGGTTATGATATTCAAACTCAGAATCCAACATATTCTGGAGAACCACAGATTATACCTTATTTTTGGGTTTGGTTTAAAGATGCCAGAAGTGCATTGCATAATGCACAAGTTTTAAATTCCGATAATGGATCACAACCTTTAACTTTTGATCACATACTTAATTCTAGAAGATTTGACGCTGTAATTTACAAAACACAGAATATGTATGAAGATAGAGAAATTGAAAATTACATACAGGAAAACGCGTTGATGCAATTACTAGAAGCTCAAAGAGTAAAAGAACAAATAAGAAACTTTGAGCTTGATATGTGGACATATTAAAGGAACGTTTTTATTAAAGAATTTTAAAACGTCTCATTTTTGAGGCGTTTTTTATTTGATTTGCGTTTATGAAGGATATTTGTATTGTAGGGTTTGGTTTAGCAGGCTTATCAATTGCTAGACACGCAGAATTAAGTGGATTGAGTTTTGACGTAGTTACAGATGCTTCCCAAAAATCATCCAGAATAGCTGGTGGAATTCTTAACCCCATCGCCATAAAGCGCATGAAGCCGGTTTGGAAAGCGGAATATTTCTTGGATTATGCGAAAGATTTCTATAAAAAACTATCAATCGATTTGAATTATGAGCTCTTACAAGACCATTATATTTATTCATTTATTCATAATGTTGAACAAGAGAATAATTGGTATGAGGCTTTAGATAAGCCCAGAATTAAACCTTTTGCGAGTCAACAGATATTTTCAAATACATCTTTACCATTTTTAAACACAAAAAAATACGGATTAATAAAAGCCAGTATCGTTAATCTCGAAAAATTATTTGAACTCGCTTCACGTCATTACAATCAGGAAAAATCAATGAGGTTTGAAAAATTTAGTTTCATTGATTTAGAAATAAGTTCTGGCTATGTGAAATATCAAGATAAAAAATACAGTCACATCATCTTTTGTGAAGGCTTTGGAGTTACTCAAAATTCTTATTTTAATAATTTGGGCATCTATGGCAATAAAGGTGACTACCTCATCATTCAATCAGAAGAATTAAATTTGTGGCACATTGCTAAAGCAAGATATTTTTTAATTCCGCTTGGCAATCATAACTATAAATTCGGCGCTACTTATCAAAGACAACCTTTAACTCACACACCTTCAAAAGAAGCACAGAAACAGATGGTTGAAGCATTAGAAAAGATGATTAATGTGCCTTATAAGATAGTTGACCAAGTTTGTGGTATAAGACCGACAACAAAAGATCGTCGTCCAATATTAGGAACGCATGAACAGTTTAAAAGATTACATATTTTAAATGGTTTTGGAAGTCGTGGCGTTATGATGTCTCCAAGACTCGGTTCTGAGCTTTTAGAATATATTTTTAATAATAAACCTTTGAACAAAGAAGTATCTATAGATCGGATTTACGCTCAGACTTAGGCTTGTAGCTTAAAAAGAGATTGATCCAAATATTTCTAGATAATCGCATTAACACAGGCATTAGTACTATTAAAACTCCTATAATACTTAAAAATGATGTCAGAACTTCTAAACTGAGAAATGCGTAGGTTATGATAAATGTTGCGACAGAAACAGCAACCCCAAGGCCATAACTCACATACATTGCACCATAGAAAAACGAGGGTTCAATCTTATATTTCGTACCACAATTAGAACATCTTTCATGCATAGCATGAATTTTGTTCAACTTGTAGGGATTACTTTCTTCATACATACTTTCTTCATGACACACGGGACAACTACCAGTAAAAATGCTATATAATTTAGTTCCTTTCAACATTCAAATTTATTTTTCAGATGTATAAAATTGTAATTTTCAGTTTAGTACAAAAATGTAAATGAAATCTCAGTTTTGTTATGATAAACGTCACAAAAATAGCAATCTTTGTAAAAATTATTTGTAACAAATGCTACATACTTCTAATGTTTCTCTTTCTTTTAGCGGTGAATATATTTATAAAAATATTGGATTTAGACTCGGCGCTAATGAGCGTATAGGTCTTATTGGTAAGAATGGTGCAGGAAAATCCACATTACTAAAAGTAATCTCTGGTGAACAACCTATCGATGAAGGCGAAGTTGCCAAAGAAAAAGGACTTAAAATTGGTTTTCTAAAGCAAGATATAGATTTCGAAGAAGGAAGAACAGTACTTGAAGAAGCATACCAGGCCTTTGAGAATATCAAAGAGATAGAACAAAAATTAGAGGATATCAATACACAATTGGCAGAAAAAGAAGATTATGAATCTGAAGCCTACCATCAACTTATGGTAGATTTAAATACCTATCAAGAACAATATGAAATTCATGGTGGCTATAATTATCAGGGAGAAACAGAAAGAATTTTAAAGGGTTTAGGGTTTAAATCTTCAGAATTAAATAATCCAACTGATACATTTTCAGGCGGATGGAGAATGCGTATCGAGTTAGCCAAATTACTACTTCAACAAAATGATATTTTACTTTTGGATGAGCCAACCAATCACCTTGATATAGAAAGTATCATTTGGTTGGAAAAATTTCTTAACCAATCTTCAGCATGTGTTGTAATTGTCTCACACGATAAGATGTTCTTAGATAATGTCACTAACAGAACGATTGAAATATCCTTAGGTCAGTTGTACGATTTCAACTTGCCTTTTTCTAAATTCAAAGTTCAAAGACAGCTGCAACGAGAGCAACAGTTAGCAACACAAAAGAATCAACAAAAAGAAATAGAGCATACGGAGAAATTAATCGACAAATTTCGTGCCAAGGCCAGTAAAGCTTCAATGGCTCAATCACTGATTAAAAAGCTCGATAGAATGGATAGGATTGAAGTAGATGAAGAGGATAATGCTACTATGAGTATCAGTTTCCCAGTTTCAAAAAGAGCAGGAAAAATTGTAGTTAAGGCTGAAAATGTCACAAAGAAATATGGTGATAATACAGTGATTAAGGACATTAGTTTTAACATGAATCGTGGTGACAAGATAGCCTTTGTAGGGCAAAACGGTCAGGGCAAATCTACCTTAGCGAAAATCATCGTAGGCGAGATATCTCATCAGGGAAAAGTAGAGTTGGGACACAATGTAGAAGTTGGTTATTTTGCTCAAAATCAGGCAGAATACCTGGATGAAAAGAAAACTGTCTTAGATACTATGATAGACTCAGCAAATGCTGAAACAAGACCAAAAGTAAGAGATATTCTTGGTGCCTTTTTATTTAGAGGAGATGATGTTCACAAATACGTCAAGGTATTATCCGGTGGCGAAAGAAATAGATTAGCCTTAGCAAAAATGCTGCTCAACCCTTTCAATTTATTGATAATGGATGAGCCAACAAACCACTTAGATATGCAGTCTAAACAGGTATTGAAACAAGCATTAAATGCTTTTGAAGGCTCCCTAATTCTCATTTCTCACGATAGAGAGTTTTTACAGGGATTATCTGAAACTATATTAGAATTTAAAGATTCAAAAGTAAAGACCTTCTTGGGAAGCATTGATGATTATCTTAAATCCAGAGAAGTTGAAGATTTTAGAAGTATCGAAAAACGCTCAGAGACAAAAAATGAAAAAGCTTCAAAATCTAATGATTACGCAAAACAGAAAAAATTTAAGTCCTTATCTAATCAGCTTAGCACTGTAGAGTCAAAAATTACTAAGCTTGAAAATGAAATAAAGTCAATTGATGAAAAATTAACCTACGATTACGACAAAACCATAGCGCAAGATGGTTTTTTTAAAAAGTACAATAAGAGTAAAGAAGAATTAGAAAAACTGATGGAAGACTGGAGCGCAATTCAACAAAAAATCGATAATTTGGAATTGTGAAAGTGTTAACTCATTCAGGGCTGTTAAAACTTTAATTTTGGCGCATATTTTAAAGAATGAGAAAATTTATACTTGTATTTATGGGAATTCTGTTTCTAGCAGGGTGTTCATATTTAGCTTACTATCTTGTTAACAAACCCAAAGAAGACAATACCAATAAAAAAAAATTATATAAACCAGTTTCTGTAGAACAAGTCGAGAATACCAATATACCTTTAATTATAAAAACCAATGGTATTGCCGAAGCTACCAAAAAATTTGAACTGTTTAGTGAAGTAGAAGGGGTTTTTGAATATTCTTCAAAGGATTATAGGACAGGTCAAAATTTTAAAAAAGGACAAGTTTTACTTAAAATAAATGCCGACGAATTTAAAGCAAATGTAATTTCTGCTAAGAGTGATTTCTTCAATTTACTGGTGTCTATTATGCCGGATATCAAATTAGATTTTCCTAATGAATTCCAAAACTGGCAGGATTATTTAGAGACTTTCGAGGTTGAAAAATCTCTAAAACCATTACCAGAATACTCAAAACAACTTAAATATTTCATCACTGGTAGGAACTTACTTAGCTCATATTTTAACATTAAAAATTTAGAAACCAGGCTCAATAAATTTGTGATCAGAGCACCATTTGATGGTATTCTAACAGAAGCTTCAATCAATCCCGGTACATTAATTAGACCTGGGCAAAAGTTGGGTGAATTTGTAGATCCTTCGGTTTACGAAGTTGAAATAGCTTTACAGAAAGCGATGATTTCTTATGTAGACATCAACGACACGGTAGTACTAAAAAGTCTTGATGGACTATCTAAAATTCAAGGACAGGTTACTAGAATAAATTCTCAAATAGATCAGGAAACGCAAACCATTCAGGTGTTTGTAAAGACCACTGATCCGAAGGTAAAAGAAGGGATGTATTTGCAAGTTGAAATTGCGGGACAGACTGTAGAAAACGCCTTTGCGTTAAGCAGGTCGTTGCTTCAAAATGAAACACAGGTTTTTGTGGTTAAAGACACTGTTTTAGCCTATAAAACAGTGAGACCTGTTTATTTTCTAGAAGAAAAAGCAATCGTTAAAGGTCTTGAAGATGGAGATTTTATTATGACATCTAACCTTTCAAGTGCTTACCCTGGTATGCTTGTGAAAACCAAATAGATAAAATTTGAAAAAAATCATTACATATTTTATAAAGTACGAAGTGGCTGTGAATGTCGTGATTCTTGCTTTTTTCATATTTGGTATAGTAGGGTATTTCAGTTTAAAATCTTCATTTTTTCCACTACAGGATTCGAAAATCATTAATGTAAACATCACTTATCCAGGCTCTTCGCCAGAGGAAATTGAAGAAGGCGTCATCATAAAAATTGAAGAAAATTTAAAAGGCCTTGAGGGAATAGATCGTACTACAGCTGTAGCCCGTGAAAATGGAGGATCAATAACCGTAGAAATTGAAGAAGACAGAGATGTAGATGTCATGTTGACTGAGGTAAAAAATGCCGTAGATCGTGTACCAAATTTCCCAATAGGTATGGAGCCTTTGGTTGTAGCCAAACAAGAAACCTCCAGGCAGACCATAGATTTTGCAATATCTGGAAAAGAATTAACATTAAAAACATTAAAAGATATTGCCTACCAAATCGAAACCGATTTAAGACAAATCGATGGTATTTCTCAAATAGAATTAAGAGGTTTTCCAAGTGAAGAGATAGATATTGCTTTAAATCAAGATCAGCTTTTGGCTTATAATGTCAGTTTTCAAGAAGTTGCAGAAAAAGTTAGAGGATCAAATATTTTATCAACTGGTGGTACTATTAAAACTAAAGCTGAAGATTATTTAATCAGAGCTGATAAAAGGAGTTATTATGCAGTTAAACTTAACGACATTATCGTCAAAACACTACCAAATGGAACTCAAGTAAAACTTGGAGATTTGGCAAAAGTCAGTGATCAATTCGAAGAGACGCCAAATGCTTTATACTACAATGGTAACAACGCTATAAGTTTTATTGTTACGAATACCAATGTTGAGGACTTGATATCTTCTGCTGAAAGCGTCAATGAATACATTAAAGAATTCAACGCTACTAATAATAATGTTCAATTAAATGTCGTCAGTGATTCTTCTATCACATTAAAACAGAGGACTCAACTCCTGTTTGAGAACGGACTTATTGGAATCCTGTTGGTCTTGATTTTTCTTTCCATTTTTTTAAATACGAGATTAGCCTTTTGGGTTTCTTTCGGACTGCCGATTTCATTTCTTGGTATGTTCATTTTTGCAAACTCATTTGGAGTAACCATAAACGTTTTATCCCTTTTTGGGATGATTATTGTAATCGGTATTTTGGTTGATGATGGTATTGTCGTTTCTGAAAATATCTTTCAGCACTACGAACGAGGCAAAAAGCCAATTCGTGCTGCAATAGACGGAGTAATGGAAGTTTTACCACCTATTACTTCAGCCATTTTAACAACCATATTAGCGTTTTCAGTTTTTTTCTTTCTTGATGGAAGAATAGGAACATTTTTTAGCGAAGTTTCAGTTGTGGTCTTATTAACGCTGTCAGTCTCACTTATAGAAGCCTTTATCATACTGCCGGCACATATTGCCCATTCAAGCGCTTTAAAACAAATTGAAAATGAAAAGCCTGCTAAAACATTGGTAGGAAAATTCTTTAGGAAAATGCGTAACGTCAATAAGTTTGGTGATAAAATCATGAGATATTTACGTGATAATTCTTACGCACCATTCTTAAAATTTTCTTTGAAGAATCGTTTTTTTGTTGTCATGCTTTTCCTAGGACTACTCGTGTTAACTTTTGGTTCGATAGGAGGAAATATCATCAGAGTTACTTTTTTTCCAAATATTGCGAGTGATAGGGCGTCCATAGATTTATTAATGACGGAAGGCGTAAATCCGGAGAAAACGGATTCTATTATTTCCCTAGTTGAAGATGCCGCCTGGCGTGTAAACGAAAGCTTCACTAAAAAGCAAACTGATAATTTACAAGTGATTGAAAATACCGTAAAGCGTGTTGGACCAGGAAATAATAAAG
>Ga0207419_1000060_pt1 | contig 79197 bp, 69 predicted proteins | sample ElkSloMetagenome_4_FD_184723 | JGI IMG/M metagenome (GOLD analysis project Ga0207419, IMG submission 184723) | Hot spring microbial communities from Elkhorn Slough, Monterey Bay, USA - MD2A (version 2) | ecosystem: Environmental > Aquatic > Marine > Intertidal zone > Estuary: Microbial mat ...
AGCGCAAAGACGATAGATAAAGCCTACTCTGACTACATTCCAGTAGAACCAAAAGTGACATTCACTTACTTAGCGGCCATTATTTTAGGTTTATCACTCCCAATAGGTTGGATTTATGTTAAGGATCTCATAGATACCAAAATCTACCATAAAGATGATATTACGGAGTTATTTGATATTCCATTTTTAGGTGATATACCGAAAACAGGTAAAAAAGATAAGCTCATTAATAAAGTTGATTACTCCCCTAAAGCTGAAGCTTTTCGAATCATTAGGTCCAATCTAGATTTTATGCTGAAAGGCATCTCGGGAAGGGCTAAGAAAATTTTTATTACTTCTACCCGTGCCCAAGAGGGCAAATCGCACACAAGCACCAACTTAGCATCTTCCATTTCTTTTTCAGAGAAAAAAGTTTTACTCATTGAGATGGATATTCGTGTTCCAAAAATTTTAGACTATCTCAATTTAGAAGCAAAAGATCAAATAGGATTGTCTGACTTTATTGTAGATAAATCTTTGAAACCTAAAGATATCGTGGTTAAGCACAAAGACAACAAATTTCTAGATATCATACCCTCTGGGACAATCCCTCCTAATCCTTCAGAATTATTAACGAGTGATCGTGTCAATGTACTTTTTAGTCATTTTGAAACCATTTATGACTATATCATTGTTGACACCTCCGCCGTTGGTATAGTTAGTGATACGCTGTTGGTAGCAGACCTAGCCGATGTTTTTGTTTATGTAGTTAGCGCTAATGGAATTGATAAACGTTTGTTAGCACATGTTGCCGAACCACTTCATGAAGAAAATCGACTACCAAACATGACGTTTTTACTCAATGGAACTGAATCTGGTAAAAAAGGATACGGCTACGGTTATGGCTATGGTTATGGCAATAGCCCTCAAAAAAAACAAAGTTGGTTTAAAAGACTATTTAGTTAAGTAAATGATTATTTAATTAATTTTCTTCGGGAAATCTCGGTATTTATTAAATCTAATTCCCTACTCGTTTGTCCTGCCACTGAGGTATTTTCTTTAGCACGTCTTATTAGATACGGCATTACATCTTTGACGGGCCCAAAAGGAATGTATTTAGCAACGTTATAGCCGCTCTTAGCCAGATTAAAACTAATATGATCGCTCATGCCGTAAAGCTGTCCGAACCATATGTTAGAGTCATTTTTACTAAGTTGTAGCTCTTCGATTAAATCAGTGGCCAAATAGCAACTTGCTTCGTTGTGAGTTCCAATAAAAAGCGCAATATCATCAATGTGTTTAAAGCTATAGGTAAGTGCATCATTAAATAACTGATCGGTGGCTTGTTTACTCTCACATATGGGCGAGTCGTAATTCTTCTCTAAAGCGCGCTCACGCTCTTTTTCCATATATGCGCCCCTCACTAACTTAAAACCTAATTTATAGCCTTTTTTAAGAGATTTTTTATGCAATTGCTTTAAATAATCTAAACGATCCCATCGGTAACATTGTAAGGTATTATAAACTATAGGGCGTTCTTTGTTGTATTTTTCCATCATTAATTCGGCAAGCTGGTCTGCAGCATCCTGCATCCAGCTTTCTTCGGCATCTATTAGAACTTCGACATCCTTTTCCGAAGCCGTACTACATACTTTATCGTATCTTGCTATTACGCGCTGCCACTCCTCTTCTTCCGCTGGTGTTAATGCTTTGTTATCAGTGATTTTTTGATACAAATAAAATCTTCCAAAACCAGTTGGTTTAAATACTACAATCGGCATGGCCGATCTATCTTCACAAAAACTAATAATTTTAAGGATTTTTTCAAGGGCGTCGTCAAACTGACTTTCTATAGCCTTTCCTTCTACTGAATAGTCCAAAACAGAACTCACATCTTGCGTATATAATTCATCTATTACAGGAAGACAGTCTTGTTCACTTACTCCGCCGCAAAAATGATCAAAAACAGTAGCACGAATTAAGCCTTCAACAGGCAGATTTAATTTTAACGCCATTTTTGTTAAAGCCGTACCAATTTTAACAAGCCCTCCATAGGAAATCATTTTGAATAATAAGTAGGCGCGCCGCAATTGATAATCTGACTTTAATGCAAAGGCAGATGCGGTATCTTCAAAAAGCAATTTTTTTAACATTCATGTGAAATTAAGCATCACAAATATATTTATTTCAACTCGCATTTTTTTCTAAAAAAATCATAGTATTTTCACAATTTTTAAATTCAAACGTTAATGCATTCCATTGAGACCAATAATTCTATAGTTCACTTTAACCAAAAGGTTTACAATGAGCTGAATAATTACCTAAAGAAAACACAACCTTCTAAAGTTTTTATACTTACAGATACAAATACTCACCACCACTGCTTACCCTATTTTTTAACTCAAATAGACTATTCGGATACCCTTATAGAAGTTATGGAAATGCCTTACGGTGAATCTCATAAAACATTAGAAATTTGTTTAGGCGTTTGGGAGGCCTTATCCGAATATCTTGCTGACAGAAACAGTCTCATGATTAATTTAGGAGGCGGAGTAGTAACCGATTTAGGAGGCTTTGTTGCCAGCACTTACCTGAGAGGCTTAAGTTATATAAATGTCCCCACTTCCCTATTGGCTATGGTAGATGCTTCTGTGGGCGGTAAAACCGGTATTGATTTAGGCCACTTAAAAAACCATATTGGTGTAATAAATGAAGGTAGCATGGTTTTAATTGATGCTCATTATCTTAAAACACTGCCTGAACGTGAAGTTATTTCTGGTTATGCTGAAATACTTAAGCACGGACTTATTAGCAGCCTTGACTATTGGGAAACTGTAAAACAGATAAATTTTGACAATTTTGAAAGTCTCGCTGACATCATACACCAATCTGTAAAAATTAAGCAGTCTATTGTAAGTGAAGATATAAATGAAGCTGGGCTCAGAAAAATTTTAAATTTTGGCCATACCCTTGGACATGCTGTCGAAAGCTATTTTTTAAATCGAGATGAGGATAATGCTCTGCTTCACGGTGAGGCCATAGCTATTGGGATGATTTTAGAATCATTTTTATCGCATCATACGGTGTCCCTATCAGAAGACGCACTTTATGATATTTCTAATGTTCTGATATCTACTTATGGTAAAACGTCTTTACCTAAAGCGGCACAAAATGAGATTGTAAAACTTCTCATACACGATAAAAAAAACAGTCACGGTAAAATTCAATTCGTTTTACTTCAAGATATTGGTCAACCCATTTTAGACCAAACTGTAAGTGATCCATTGATTTACGACGCCTTTGACTATTATAATAGCTTATAAAAAAAGCCTCTCTGAACAAAGAAAGGCTTAATTGGTTGACTATAATTATATTTTATATCTCATTAAAAATTGAATGCATCAGTCGCTTTTTATCATTAAGACTTTCTTCTAACGATATCATGGTCTCAGTCCGATAAACGCCATCTATATCATCTAATTGAAATATAATTTCTTTGGCATGCAGGGTATTTCTTGCTCTAATTTTACAAAAAACATTAAATTTTCCCGTTGTGATGTGGGCAACTGTTACAAAAGGAATTTCGTTAATCCTACTAAGAACGAATTTGGTCTGGGATGTGTTTTGAAGAAAAATACCCACATAAGCAATAAAAGAGTAACCTAACTTCTGATAGTCTAAGGTTAAGGACGACCCTTTGATAATACCAGCATCCTCCATTTTTTTAACTCTTACGTGAACTGTACCAGCCGAGATTAATAATTTTTTCGCTATATCCGTAAAAGGAACCCTGGTATTGTCTATCAACATATCTAAAATCTGATGATCAATATCATCTAATTTAAACTTAGGCATATTTCATAATTTTTAAATTATTTGTAAAAATAAAACATTTTATTTAACAAAAATACACATCTAATGAATTAAATTAGGGTTTTAATGCGATTTTATCATTATTCACCAATACGAAATCGATTTCGTTACCTTCAAATAATGGCTTTTTATCTTGAGTTTGAACAGACCCATGGTTCGCATTAATTTCCAAATGACCAAAAACATCGTTTAATGCACCTATTTTTACCACCTTCGGAATAAAATTTACACTTCCATGAGACAATACCTCATCGTATTGAATAGCCACATCTACTGAATCCTCTTCTTGACTATCGAATTTTGCATTTCTTATTATGATGTCATAAAAGGTCTTGGTATTTTGAGGAATATCAAAATAACTCTTATAGTTTTCTACATCTCCGGAACAGGCAGCTTTTAACCCCTCTGTAATAGCAAGAAACATGATAAAACGCGACATTTCTCTTTGATAATCATTTTTGATGTGACCAGCCTCAAACAATACCGTTGGAGTACCCCATGACTGAAACTGATCCCCGACGCAATCTAAGTTAAAGTGATCGTCATATCTGCCTACATTATTGGGTATAAACCGCTGCAAACAAGCGTTTATAGCGTTAACGACGTTCATTGATTTTTTTCTAGTATTGGTAACTGACCTTTCTTGATCTACAGCTGGGGACAAAAAAGAGGCTGATGCCCTATGTCCTTTATCACCAGCTCCAAAAATGGTGCGTTGTCCATGAAGATTAAAGCAAAAATCAGGTTTGAATTCTGAATATACAGCATGTAACAATTGACTCTCTGGTTGCGATAATTGTTGCGCATCTCTGTTTAAATCAATATTATTTTTATTGACGCGGGTATAGGCCACAGCGCCATCAGGATTAAGAATCGGTATAACGTAAAGTCTTAATTGTTCTTTAAGTTTTACAACGGCTTCATCTTTATTATCAGAAAATAGTCTTAGAACATCTATAAGAGCTTTAGTCGTTGTCGATTCATTGCCGTGCATTTGAGACCATAATAAAACTTTTATTGGCCCAGTACCTATTTCTCCACCATATATAGGAAGTTGTCCTACCGATGTTCCGATGGGCTTAAGATTGCTCCATCCAAAATTTTTCATCGCCAGTTCTAGATCTTGATTGGTGATATAGCGCCCGGTAATCGATTTTACTTTTATACTATGATAAATGTCTTTTGTCACTCGTTATGGTTCTTAAATTAGAAGTTACAAATGTAACACTTCAATGTTTTACATCTGTAAACAGAGGAAACGGCTTAAATTTTTACATTTGTCAACATCAACTTGAGTGATGTTGTTGATTAAGGATACTCATATAAAATTAAAATTAACAATTCATATTTGTTGTATATATAATCTTTTTATTCAGTTATTTATAATGTTTTATATAAACTTTATGTTTAAGTATAATAAGTTTAGGTTAATCGTTTTTGATTATAATCTTTTTATAATGTTTACATTTGTACATTGTTTAGAAGACTTTAACCGTTTACAATGATAAACTCTAAAGATTTTGCTGAGAGGCTCAAAAAAATCATGAATTATTATGACGAAAGTGCATCTGGCTTTGCTGAAAAAGTGGGAGTGCAACGTTCTAGTATTTCACATATTCTATCTGGAAGAAATAAACCAAGTTTAGATTTTATTATGAAAATTCTTCACTCCTATCCTGAGGTAGAATTGTATTGGTTGATTAATGGTAAAGGTGCGTTTCCTGCAATCCCAAAAGAAAAATCCACTACAAACACACTTGAAGCCAACGAATCAAATGAAGTAAAACCAAATCTTTCAGTCAACAACAAGTTATCAACTAGCGGTAGTCTTCAAAATAAGAAATCAATTAGCCGCATTGTTATTTTTTACAACGACGGTACCTTTGAAAATTTTGAATCTTAAATAAGATTATCCTTTTTAAGAATTACCTTTGCATAAAGCCATACTATGAAGAAACTTTTGCTATTAATTGTCGTATTAAGCACTTTTGGTTGTTATCAAAATGAAAGGAATTGTGAGGATTTTAAAACCGGAACTTTTGAATTTACCTATAGCATTGACGGTGAAGAAAAGACCGGAAGATTTAGACGAACAGATAGCTTAAATATCGACTATTACGAAGGTAAAATGGATAGCTCTAGCGTAAGGTGGATTAATGATTGTGAATTTATTCTCAAAAAAATAAATCCACAGACCAATGCTGAAAAAAGAGCTGTGCATATGAAAATACTATCCACTACGCAGAACAGCTATGATTTTGAATATAAACTGGCTATAAAAAGGCCAAATCAACCCTTACGAGTTGAGCGAGGTACAGCCACAAGAGTTTCAGACTAACTAAAACAACGTTCCTTGCCCTTCATCGTCATTGGTATTTTGAGAAGATGGTGTTGCATTCTTTTTAGATTTTTCATTACTATTAGAAAGTGTTTCTTCATCAACAACTTCTAAGTCATCGGCATGTACTTCTTCCGGCGCCTCATACGGCAAAGGATCCATAAGATTAATTTGATTGACCTTTTCCTTTGTTAATTGATTTCCTAAAGCTGAAATTCCTTTAACTGCAATAAACTCCTCTAAGTTCACCTCCATGTTTGGTTTGCGGTCTTTACCTCGTTCTTTTGTAAATTCTACCTCGGCCATAGGTTTCCAATCGGTGGAAACTATTTCTAATTGAGAGTCTGAGTGTTCTGAAATAAACAATTCCTCTTTACCTTCGTTTTCAATTAAAAACCGCTTCACGTAATAACGCTCTTTCTCGCCTTCATAATAAATAGCCGAAATTGGTTTTTTGGGGATCCATTTTTCCAACACAATCATGTCGTCTTCAAAATGGGTGGTTAGCTCTGGAATTATAGTTTTAGCGATGCCTGATTGATTAATAACCAACAACCGGTCCTCACCTCTAAATTCGCCTAAAAGCTCACCTCTTCCATCTATATTAAGTCGCTGCACGGTGTCGTCGAACCAGATTTTTCTGGGTTTTAAGGTTGAAACTCCTTTTTCCTTGAGCTCAATGCGCTTAATGGCATATTTAGTGACCAAATTTCCTTTAGAACGCCTTCCTTTAATTAAAACATCTGCAAAATCTAAATCCCATTTTAATTTTTTAATGCTACCCACTTGTCTTAAATTAACGCTAACGACTTCTGCCTCACCGTTAGGATTGGCTGAAAAATACCAGACCACTGAGTTTTTATTACCATTGGTAAGGTCGTATTCTCTATCTCTGGTAACGCTAGTTACTGCAAACCGTTTGACGTAAGACGGTCCAGATTTACCATCGCGATATATCATGTTATAAATGGTACGCTTGTCTTTTTTCTTAAAAACCGCAACATGGATGATATTTTTTCCTACAAAAGTTTTAGAATCTACTTTGGTAACCATCATTTTACCGTCTTTAGTAAATACGATAATGTCATCGATATCGCTACAATCGCACACATACTCGTTTCTTCTTAGCGATGTTCCTACAAAACCTTCTTCTCTATTTACATAAAGTTTGGTGTTTCTAATGACCACTTTGGTCGCATCAACATCTTCGAACACCCTTAATTCTGTTTTACGCTCTTTGCCTTCGCCGTACTCCTTCTTTAATCTTTCAAAATACGCTATGGCATATTCTATAAGATGCTCTAAATGATGCTTTATTTCTTTGATTTGATCTTCTAAGGCTTCAATTTTTTGCTGGGCTTTATCAATATCAAATTTCGAAATCCGCTTAATTCTTATATCTGTTAGCCTTACGATATCCTCTTTTGTAACGTCGCGCTTTAAATGCTTAATATGAGGCTTCAAACCTTTATCTATAGCGCTTATAACTCCTTCCCAAGTTTCCTCCTCCTCTATATTTCTGTAAATACGATTTTCTATAAAAATACGCTCTAAGGATGCAAAGTGCCATTGTTCTTCTAACTCGCCAAGTTTAATCTCAAGTTCGCTTTTTAAAAGCTGTACTGTATTATCTGTTGAACGTCTCAACATCTCAGACACCCCTATAAATAAAGGTTTATTATCTTCAATAACACAGCCCAATGGAGAAATAGACGTTTCACAATTTGTAAATGCGTAAAGCGCGTCTATAGTTTTATCTGGCGAGATACCTGATGGCAGATGAATAAGAATTTCTACCTCTGCCGCGGTATTATCTTCAATTTTTTTAATTTTTATTTTTCCTTTATCATTGGCCTTTAAAATAGAGTCAATCAAGGACGAGGTTGTTGTGCTGAAAGGAATTTCTGTAATAACTAAGGTATTTTTTTCTTTTTGAGAAATTTTCGCTCTTACGCGCACACGACCACCTCTGTTACCATCATTATAATTCGTCATATCCGCAATACCACCTGTTGGAAAATCTGGTAAAATGGTAAAGCGCTTACCCTTTAAATGTTTAACTGAAGCATCAATGAGTTCTAAAAAATTGTGCGGTAAAATTTTTGTAGATAAACCTACCGCAATACCTTCACCGCCTTGAGCAAGCAGTAATGGAAACATGACAGGCAAATTAATAGGCTCTTTTCGTCTGCCGTCATAAGAGGCTTGCCATTTTGTTATTTTAGGATTATAAACAACATCTAAAGCAAATTTAGACAATCTAGCTTCAATATATCGTGACGCTGCAGCACTGTCGCCAGTAAGAATATTTCCCCAATTTCCTTGGGTATCTATCAGTAAATTTTTTTGACCAATCTGAGTCATAGCATCTGCTATACTAGCATCTCCATGCGGGTGATATTGCATGGTATGCCCCACAATATTAGCCACTTTATTATAGCGACCATCATCCAAATCTTTCATGGAGTGCATAATACGTCGCTGCACAGGTTTAAAGCCGTCTTCGATAGCTGGAACGGCTCTCTCTAGAATCACATAAGAGGCATAATCCAAAAACCAATCTTTATACATTCCTGTAACTTTAGTAATGGTTTCTTGATTGCCATTATTATTGGCTAGTTCATCATGTTCTTCTGACATTTATTCTCTTATTTTCTTTTTAATTTGATTATTTGCAAAAACTGGCTAGAACATTTATTCAGATCTACCACCTTCCCCATAATGGAATTTGAGCGCCGATAGATACCATACCTAACTCCTGTTGCCATTATTATACTGATTCTTCTACCACATCTAATTCTACCTTCAGATTGTCTATAATGAATTCTTGTCTAGAACTGGTATTCTTGCCCATATAAAAACCAAGTAATTCTTCTATAGACATGTCCTTATCTAACATTACAGGGTCTAAACGAATATCTTCACCAATGAAATGCTTAAATTCATCTGGTGAAATTTCACCTAACCCTTTAAATCGCGTAATTTCTGGTTTAGGTTTTAATTTTTCTATAGCGTTTTTTCGCTCTTCTTCAGAATAGCAATAAATGGTTTCTTTTTTATTTCTTACCCGAAATAAAGGGGTTTGTAAAATGTATAAGTGACCTTCTTTTATAAGTTCAGGAAAAAACTGAAGAAAAAAGGTAATTAGTAAAAGCCTAATATGCATACCATCTACATCTGCATCTGTGGCAATCACAATATTATTATATCTTAAATCTTCTATAGAATCTTCAATATTTAGAGCCGCTTGCAATAGGTTAAATTCTTCATTCTCATAGACAATTTTCTTTGATAACCCGTAACTATTTAGCGGCTTACCTTTAAGACTAAAAACAGCTTGTGTATTAACGTCTCTAGATTTTGTAATACTACCTGATGCGGAATCTCCCTCAGTTATGAATAATGTTGTTTCTAAATAACGTTCGTTTTTGGTATCCCCAAAATGAACTCTACAATCTCTTAATTTTTTATTGTGAAGACTTGCCTTCTTAGCGCGTTCTTTGGCTAATTTCCTAATTCCAGATAGCTCTTTACGTTCTTTTTCGGCCTGAAGAATTTTCTTTTGAATTTTTTCAGCAACATCCGGATTTTTATGTAAAAAGTTGTCCAGATTGGTTTTAACAAAATCATTAACGTAGGTTCTTACCGTAGGTAAATCACCACCCATATCGGTAGATCCTAACTTGGTCTTTGTTTGGCTTTCAAAAACGGGCTCCATGACTTTAATGGCAATGGCAGCTACCACAGATTTTCGTATGTCGGATGCATCATAGTTCTTACCATAAAACTCTCGTAAGGTTTTGACTATAGCTTCTCTAAATGCAGATAAATGAGTACCACCTTGAGTTGTATTTTGACCGTTGACAAACGAGTGGTATTCTTCGCTATATTGGGTTTTACTATGCGTTATAGCAACTTCAATATCATCGCCTCGAAGATGAATTATAGGGTATAATAAATCTGATTCAGAAATATTTTCAGCCAGCAAATCTTTTAAACCATTTTCGCTGTAGTATTTTTCACCGTTGAATATGATGGTGAGTCCAGGATTTAAATACACATAGTTCTTAAGCATTCTAATGATGTACTCATTCCTGAATTTATAATTTTTAAAGATCACTTCATCTGGAACAAAGGTCACTTTTGTCCCTTTGCGTCTTGAGGTCTCTTCTAAAAAATCCTTCTGGGTTAAATTTCCTTTTTCGAATTCAGCGCTAGCCGATTGTTGATCTCTAGTAGATTCTACTCTAAAATAACTGGACAAAGCATTAACCGCCTTTGTACCCACACCATTTAAACCTACAGATTTTTTAAACGCCTTAGAATCGTACTTGCCACCCGTATTCATTTTTGAAACGACATCTACTACTTTACCCAAGGGAATACCTCGACCGTAATCTCTTATGGTAACACGTTCTCCTTGAATAGAAATTTCTATGGTTTTACCAGCTCCCATGACAAACTCATCTATAGAGTTGTCGATGACTTCCTTTATGAGGATGTAAATCCCATCATCTGGCGAAGACCCATCACCAAGTTTACCAATATACATTCCAGGTCGCATTCGGATGTGCTCTTTCCAGTCTAAGGAACGAATATTTTCTTCTGTATAATTTGAGCCTGATGACATAAAAATCTTTTGATTTTTTGATGAACCGCTAATATAAGGTTATACCTCATAAAATGAAACAGCTCTTTCTGAAATTAATTAACAATAATTAGTCAAAAATGTTGAGAAATATTGGGGTCACTTAAAAAAAAAGCGCTTTAAATATAAAGCGCTTATGTTGTTATTTCAATTTTTTGAAGCACAACTTAAACGTTGAACAAAAAGTGCATAATATCGCCGTCTTTTACGACGTAGTTTTTGCCCTCAACTCGCATTTTACCCGCTTCTTTTACTTTAGTTTCACTACCGTAAGAAACATAGTCATCATAGGCGATAACTTCAGCCCTAATAAAACCTTTTTCAAAATCGGTATGAATTACTCCGGCAGCTTGCGGTGCTGTTGATCCTATATCTATGGTCCATGCCCTTACTTCTTTTTCGCCTGCTGTAAAATAGGTTTGTTGATTAAGTAATTGGTAAGCCGATCTAATTAATTTGGCCGAACCTGGTTCGTCTAAACCAATATCGGCTAAAAACATTTGCCGCTCGTCATAATCATCTAATTCGTTAATATCTGCCTCAGTACCAATGGCCAAAACTAATATTTCTGCATTTTCATTGGTAACATTTTCTCTAACCTGGTCCACGTAGGCATTACCTTTAGTCGCTGAGGCTTCATCAACATTACAAACGTACATAACTGGTTTATCGGTAATGAATTGGGCTGGTTTTACGAAGTCTCTATAGTCATCTTCAGAAAATTCTAAAGCTCTAACAGATTGCCCAGCCTCCAAACCGTCTTTAATTTTAGAAAGAATAGCGACTTCTTTCTGCGCTTCTTTGTCACCTGTTTTTGCCGCACGCTTAATTTTATCCAACTTCTTCTCTACAGTTTCCAAATCTTTCAACTGTAACTCCATGTCTATAGTTTCTTTATCTCTTATAGGATCTACCGAACCATCTACATGAACCACATTCTCGTTATCGAAACACCTCAATACATGCAAAATAGCATCGGTTTCTCTAATATTAGCTAAAAACTGATTTCCTAAACCCTCACCTTTACTGGCACCTTTCACTAAGCCGGCAATATCAACAATTTCAACAGTAGCAGGGATAACGCGCTCTGGGTTAACTATAGCTTCTAATTTAGCCAATCTAGGATCTGGTACATTTACTACGCCTATATTAGGCTCTATTGTACAAAAGGGAAAATTTGCACTCTGAGCTTTAGCGTTAGATAAACAGTTAAATAAGGTAGACTTTCCAACGTTTGGCAATCCTACAATTCCGGCTTTCATAATACTTAATTTTGATGGAATCTTAACAGACTCATTTTTGCGAGTGCAAATGTAATTATTTCGTAGGATAATTGTTAGTTAATTTAGCTTTTAAATCTTACGAAAACTATTAGCAATCCTTAACTTTAGCGCTGATTTAAATTCTATCAGCAATATCTAAATTAAAATTGAAAACTACATTAGATCAACTCTTTAAAGGGTATCAAAACACCCCTCTTTTATGGAACAATAAAAGCGCTTTTGATTTGCCCAATTTTATAATTCCAAAAACAGATAAAACCCTTGGGCAAAATGAAGCGGTTAAAAAACAGCGTTTAGGTCATTGGGTTGAAGATTTTGCAGCTTACGAGATGGAAGGAAATGAATTTACCATTAAAGCTAAAAACCTTCAAATTCTAGACGAACAAAAAACTATTGGTGAATTGGATTTTTTGATCTTAAAAAACGATCAACCCATTCACATAGAGGTGGTTTATAAATTCTACTTATATGATAGCTTTAATAAAAATTCACCGTCATTAGCTCATTGGATTGGCCCTAATCGCAAGGATGAATTACTCTATAAATTGGATAAACTTAAAAAAAAACAATTGCCACTTCTGTTTCATAAAGCTACCCAACCTTATCTTCGTAAGCTGGACTTAAATTCTCGTAATTTGCAGCAATTTGTTCATTTTAAAGCACAACTTTTTATACCGTTAACCCAACAGATTGATCAGATAAAACATGTAAATAAATCTTGTATTCAAGGTTGCTACATCAGGTATGAATCCTTAAAAGAATTTGAGCATTTCCATTTCTATTTACCAAAAAAATTAGAATGGTTAGCTAAGCCATACTTAGATGCTAATTGGAAAACTTACGACGATTCCCTAAACGATATCGAATATGAACTTAACCATCAGTATTCCGTACTTTGTTGGATTAGAGACGCTCAAAACAACCTTCAAAAACTTTTTGTAACATGGTGGTAAAACCCCATTATTATTACAAAATATACAAACCCTATGGCTATTTAAGTCAGTTTGTTAATCATCAAAACAAACGGAAAAATAAAAAGCTTTTAGGTGAATTGGTCCAAGTACCAGCAGGTACAATGGCTGTTGGTAGACTAGATGAAAAATCTGAAGGTTTACTACTTCTAACCACTGACGGAAAATTTAGTCATACCATCACAAGTTCTGCTATTGAAAAGGAATACCATGTCATGGTTGATGGCCAAATAAATACCAATGCTCTAACCCAGTTACGAAATGGCGTGGACATATCGGTGCATAAAACTAAATACACGACCAAACCGTGCAAGGTGAGACTCTTAGAGCATACCAATCATATTATTGATAGGTTTGTAAGGCACGAAAAACATGGTCCTACATCTTGGTTAAGTATAACACTTACTGAAGGTAAATTTAGACAGGTACGAAAAATGACAGCTAAAGTTGGCTTCCCCACATTGCGCTTGGTTAGGGTAAGAATAGGTGGTTATTCTTTAAACGATATGACACCTGGCCAACTAGCGCCTATTGATTTTTAGAATCCTCTTCTTCGGAAGATTTTTCGGTGATGATGAGTTTTTGATTATTAAAAACAATAATTGCCTTAACACCAGTTAATAAGTTCCATTTTTTAGAAGAAATAGCATTACCTTGGTCATCATAGACAACAAATTCTGCTGTATTGGGACCAGATTCACCTTGATTAAGCGCAAGAATTTCGATGGTATTTTTTCCTTCTGCCAAATTTACCTGTAACCTTCTATAATCACTTCTCAAGGTAACATCTCTATACACTATGCGTTCGTTGAGACTAATTTGAACGCGATCTCCATCGGGAAACTCATGGTCTCTACATACGATATTTACAAATTTTGTATCCACGTTATGTTCCCCTAAAAACTGATCTGACATGGTTCTGATGATACCACCTTTAGCCGCCTCCTTGCGCCAGCGTTCTTCAAAAATTTCGCCAGGATCTTTTAAACCATCGTCATCTAACATAGAAAACGGTTTTTTACTCTCTTTTATAGAGTACCGTTTTACACCCTCAATAGAGATACCACCAATCTTATTATTTTCAATTTTATTCTGGTCGTTCTTTAAATCGGGATCAATCTTTATTTTTGTTGGGGTAGAATCTTTTTCTTTTTCTGATTTTTCAGCTGGAATTCTTATACTTTTCGTCTCTTTATCCTTAACCTTAACTTGTGCATAGGCCACAGTGTTGCTCAATGCAATACTTAAAAAGAAAATAAAAATTATGGCCTTCATGATTTATAACTTTCCTAAAAAGGTACAAAAACTATACCTCTTTCAAATTAATACAGAAAAATTAAAAAGTTGTAACAAAAAATAGTTAAAACTTACCATTTAAACTAATTCGAAGTCTCCTATTATACTCTTCGAACAACCAATCTTTATAATTATCGGTGCTATTCATGATACAATAACAATAGCGCTTAATACGGTAGGCGATATCATCTTGAAGCAGTTTAATTAAGGCTCTAGCTTCAAAAACATCCTCACTATTTTCAATTAAAATCTTAGAATGCTGAGCAATTGAGGCCTCTATGACTTTAAAAGACTTTTGGCCAGAACGTATGGTATCTTCATACGCTGATTTAACATCAAAATTAATGACTTCAGAATTATTAAACTTTTCTTTAACCTCATCTGGCATTTCGTAGACGAATTCCCGCTCTAGCGCTTCATCATCAACGATATTTTCTAAATATAAATCAGGATACTTAAAAATATGCTGCCAGTCCACAGGTTGCTGCCAGGGACCAAACCGAGCTAAATTATTACCTAAGTCTACCACCTGAAAACTGGTCTTGTCCTTATAAATACGACTTCCTCTACCAATCATCTGAAAGTATAGAGTCAATGATCGCGTAGCACGATTTAAGATAATGGTTTCAACAGAGGGTTCATCAAAACCTGTGGTTAGTATACTTACAGATGTTAAAATAGCATTTGGTGTGTGTTTAAACCATTTTAAAGTCTCTTTGCGCTCCTTCTTATTTGCGGTATTATCTAAATGTTTAACGTCATAACCCGCTTTTTTAAACGTGTAAAATACTTCTTTAGACGTGTAAATACCATTGTTAAAAATAAGCGTCTTTTTGCCTCTCGCCACCTCTTCATAAGCCGTTAAAAGCTTGGACTGCATGTTAAGATTGGTATAGAGCAATTCTGAGGATTTCACGGTATAATCACCGTTAATACCAATTTTTAAACTGGTGAGCCCTACATCATACTTGTAGGTTTCAGCTTCTGCCAAAAATCCATTTTTAATGAGCGTCTCAATATCATCACCCACGACAAGCTTTCGGTAGTTATCCTTCATGGGTAGCTTAATATTACTACTTAAAGGTGTTGCCGTTACGCCTAAGATAAAACAGTCTTTAAAAAACTTAAATAATTTCCTAAAACTATTGTAGTGGGCTTCGTCTATAATGACCAGCCCCACATTATTAAGTTCAAAATCTTGATCTTTAAGACGATTGTTCAAGGTCTCTACCATCGCCACAAAACACTTATATTGGTCTTGGTCCGGTAGTGTTTTAACCTTACTATTAATTATCTTATTTTCTACATTAAATCCCGATAGGACATTGGAGGTTTGCTTACATAATTCTATCCTGTGGGTAAGAATAACCACTTTTTTTTCTTTCTCCTTTATATAACGTCTCACAATTTCAGAGAAAATAACTGTTTTGCCACCACCCGTAGGAAGTTGGTATAACAGATTAAAATCTTCTGGCTCTTCGTTCATGACCTCAAAAATGCGATTAAGATCTTTTAACTGATAGTCATAGAGCTTTTTTGTTTCTGTTTTTTGTAGTACTGAAGATAAATTATTGGGCATCTAAACGAATATTCGACTTTAATTTTTGCAAAAATAACACATTAATAATGTTTTAAATAAGCATTGTTAACAAGATTTTATAAGATTGACCATACTTAGGTCATCTGCATTAAACGATACTCCTCCAACTAAAAAGCCCAATAGATTTTCTATTGGGCTCTCATTTTTATTTCAAGATCCTTTAGGACACTTTAATTTGTCTTAAAGGTTTCTTTTTAGCTTCATCTCGTTTTGGCAGATGAACTAATAGAATTCCTTCTTTATACGAAGCTTCTATCTTTTCTGTTTCTACAGTATCGGGTAAAGAAAACGTTCTTTTAAATGAAGAGTAACCGAATTCGCGTCTAGTGTAATTTTCACTATCCTCTTTTTTATTAGTTTCGGTAGCAGCAGAAATTGACAAGGTTTGATGGTCTAAATTGATATCAAAATCTGACTTTTTCAATCCAGGTACTGCCATCTCTACGATATATTCTTCATCGTTATCTTTTACGTTTACAGCTGGTAAAGTTATACCCGTATTAAAGTTCATCATCATTTCATTACCAAAGCTTTGCTCAAAAAGATCATCTATCCAAGACGATAAACTCGGCAGTCTTTTTGTGTTTGAATGAGAAGTACTGCCATTTCTCAATGCAGGAATTAATGTACTCATAATTTCAAAGTTTTAGTTAAACATTTATTTACCATCAGTAAAACAAAGTATATACCAAAACACTATACGGATTAAATTGTTAAGAAAACTGCCAAAATTTCATATAAACCCTTAAAAAATAAGACATTATGGCTTATTACAGCATTATTAATATGCCAAAAGAGACGTTAAAGCCTCTTCTAATCTCGATTTAGCCAAATACTGTTCCTCTAACTCAGCGGCAAATGGAATTGGGGTATCTAAACTCGCTACACGTTTAACGGGAGCATCAAGATGCTCAAAGCAGTGCTCCATGATAAGTGCCGCTATATCACTACCAATACCACCAAACATAGAATCTTCTTGAAGTATTAAAACTTTTCCTGTTTTTTTAACAGACTCAAATATGGCCTCTTCGTCTAGTGGCTGTAAGGTTCTTAAATCCAAAATGTCCATGTTTATATTCGGATGTTCTTCAAGCATTTCTAAAGCCCAGTGTACACCTGCGCCGTAAGTAATGATAGATACATTTTCACCAGAGTGCACTAACTGCGCCTTACCTAATGGAAGATTATAATATGAAATAGGCACCTCCTGACGAATACTTCTGTACAGTGCTTTGTGCTCAAAAAATAAAACCGGATTAGGATCTTCTATCGCCATAGCTAATAATCCTTTAGCATCTATGGGAAAGGCAGGGTAAACCACTTTTAAACCTGGTGTTTTGGTAAACCAGGCTTCATTGGTTTGAGAGTGAAATGGCCCTGCCGCCACACCTGCTCCGCAAGGCATTCTTATAACCACATCGGCATTTTGTGCCCAGCGGTAATACGATTTTGCTAAATAATTAACTAGAGGATTAAAACCCGAAGTTACAAAATCACCGAACTGCATTTCAACCACAGCTTTTTTACCGCCAATAGATAAGCCCATTGCGGTTTCTATAATAGCAGATTCACAAATGGGAGTATTTCGTACACGTTCTTTACCAAAGGCATCCACAAAACCTTCTGTTATTTTAAAAACACCACCATACTCGGCAATATCTTGCCCCATAATAATTAAATCCTCGTGTTTTTCCATGGCCTGTTTTAATCCTTCGGAAATAGCATCGACAAGTCTCATTTCTTTTGTGGTAGAATCTGGTGAAATAATTTCAGGTTTAAAAGGCTTAAAAACATCATTTTGTTCAGTTTGAAGATTTGGAATTATTTTTTCTTCATTGAAAGCCTTATTGAGATGCTCATTAATTTCATTTTTTAGCATTTCATTATACTCTTCATCTAAGGCCTGTGTTAAAATTTTTTCACTAAATAAATAGCTTCTAAAGTTCTCAACAGGATCTTTGGTCTCCCATTTTTTCATAACGTTCTCTGGAACATATTTCGTACCACTGGCCTCTTCGTGTCCTCTTCGTCTGAAGGTTTTAAATTCTAAAAGAATAGGACGTGGTCTTTTCCTAATACTTTCGGCTAGTTTTTTAACTTTTGAATATGTTTCTATAATATTATTACCGTCTAAAATAAAAGATTCTATACCGTAGCCTTTGCCGCGGTCTGCAATATGTTTACAATTGTATTGTTCGCTAACTGGTGTAGATAAGCCATAACCATTATTCTCAACACAGAATATTACAGGTAATTGCCAAACTGAAGCCACATTAAGGGCTTCATGAAAATCACCCTCACTTGTACCTCCTTCACCAGTAAATACTGCCGTTACTTTACCAGCCTTATCTAATAAATGAGACAAGGCGATACCGTCTGCTACACCCAGTTGTGGCCCCAAATGCGATATCATACCAACAATATTGAATTCTTGAGTTCCAAAATGAAAAGATCGGTCTCTGCCTTTAGTAAAACCATTTGCTTTACCTTGCCATTGAGAAAATAAACGATACAAAGGTATACCTCTTGTCGTAAAAACACCTAGGTTTCTATGCATGGGTAAAATAAATTCGTCCTGCTCCAAAGCCATAGTTACACCTACTGCAATCGCTTCTTGACCAATACCAGAAAACCATTTTGATATTTTACCTTGGCGTAATAGAATAAGCATTTTTTCTTCTATACGCCGCGGCTTTAACATGTTATAATACAGGCGTAAAAGTTCCTTGGGCTTTAGATTTCGTTTCTCATAATCTATGACGTGCTTTGTAATCGTTGGCATTGGTTTTCTTTTAGTTAGTTCTCAAATTTAACGAAAAAAGATGCATTACAAACAAGAGATAATTAATTTCTAAATACCATTTAAATAAATGTAATCGTATGTTTTTATTTACATTTGTAGTACAATTTATAAAAACATTTAAAATGGACAGAATACCAAGCGTTGACTTAAAAGCGTTTCTTTCCGATGATCCTGAGCTTAAGCAGCAATTTATTGACGACATAGGTAGAGCTTATGAAGAAATTGGATTTGTAGCTTTAAAAGGTCATTTTTTAGATGATGATTTGGTAGATCGATTATATGAGCAAGTGAAAGCGTTTTTTAATCTTCCTTTACACACCAAACGCAAATACGAAATAAAAGGGATAGGTGGCCAGCGCGGCTACGTCTCATTTGGTAAAGAAAGTGCAAAAGGTAAAAAAGAAGGCGATTTAAAAGAGTTTTGGCATTTTGGACAATATGTTGAAGATAATGATCAACTGAAGCAAGAGTATCCTGATAATGTTACTGTAGAAGAACTTCCAGAATTTAACAAGGTTGGTAAAGAAGCCTATAAAATGTTGGAAAAAACAGCCCAATACGTACTTCGCGCTTTAGCTTTACACTTAAATCTAGAAGAGAACTATTTTGATAATTACATTCATAATGGTAATTCTATTTTAAGACCAATTCACTATCCACCAATACTAGAAGAACCAAAAAATGCTGTAAGAGCAGCTGCGCATGGTGATATTAATCTAATTACACTCTTAATGGGTGCTCAGGGCAAAGGTTTACAAGTACAACGTCATGACGGCGAATGGATAGACGCTATTGCAGAACCTGATGAGCTTATGATTAATGTTGGTGATATGCTCTCTCGCCACACCAACAATAAATTAAAATCTACCATCCATAGGGTTGTTAACCCACCGAGAGAACTTTGGGGTACTTCACGCTATTCTATTCCTTTCTTTATGCATCCTGTAAGTGAAATGAAGCTAGATGTATTAGATTCGTGTATTAGTGAAGGTCACCCTAAACAGTATAAAGATATCACAGCAGGAGCGTTTTTAAATGAACGCTTAGTTGAATTAGGATTAATAAAAAAATAATGGATTTAAAGGATCAATTAAAGGAGCTCTTTCCAGATCACGACCCTGTACCAGAGGATACAGCTTCTGAGTCAGAGGATGATATTTGGCTTCAGGATGAACCTATTATATGCAAATACGAAAAAAGAAAAGGTAAACCGATCACGATTTTAGAGGGTTATAATGGTGCCCAAGAAGATTTTAAAAAACTGGCAAAAGAACTTAAAACTCAATTGGGTGTTGGTGGCAGTTTTAAGAATGAACAAATTATTATTCAAGGAGATTACCGCCCTGAAATTATGAAAATACTAAAATCTAAGGGGTTTCGTGTAAAACGTGTTGGCGGATAATTTATGAGTGTAAACTACCTTCATATCACCAACGGCAGCAATCTCACCAACTATTTACGAGAACTTGGTTTTACTGATGAAATATTAACTTGGCAGGAAATGCTTTGCGAAGGACCAACAATAGCTAATATTAATTCGCAAGACTTTTTTAATATAAGGGCAGACTTTTTAAAAGAGTATTACGATATTGAATACGATAACGATGCTATAAAAAAAGAATTAGCAAAGCTTGACGATACAGCGCAATACGATGAAATTAATCTTTGGTTTGAATACGATTTATTTTGTCATATTAACCTCATTGGAGTTATTAGTTTGCTGCATCAAAAAGAAATTAATAAGCCTTTAAGCCTCATATCTAGCGGGCGCGTGAAAGGCGAACAAAACTTAAAAGCGCTAGCGGAACTCAACCCTGAGCAAATAGAAGCACATGAGTCTAATAAAGTGAGGCTTACTGAAAAAGATAAGGACTTGGCCATTTCTATATGGAGAACTTATTGCGGCAAAGACCACAATATTCTCAAGCCCTATATTTTAACACATTCTAATTTTTCTTATTTAAGTAATTGCCTAAGAGCCCATTTAGAACGATTTCCTAATCAAAAAAGTGGCTTAAGCGCCATTGAGCACAACATTTTAACCTTAATAAAAGATCATGATATCAACTCTAAGCATCACCTGCTTGGCTATATTTTAAATTATCAAGGATTTTATGGCTACGGGGATTTACAGTTAAAACGGATAATAGATCACCTGACCATGTTTTTTGAAGAAAGTGAAGAAGGTATTAAGCTTAATAGAAAAGGTTACGAAGCACTTTTAAAACAACATAATTTTGCTTCAGAAATTGACAATAAAATGGTGTATGGAGGAGTTGAGCGCCTTAGATTTCAATATAATGATGAAGAAAATAAACTTATAAAAACGGTGCATCATGGCAATTAAAGATTCGGAGTTAATATTAAATCCAGACGGAAGTGTTTATCATCTCAATCTAAAACCAGAAAATATTTCAGACACTATCATATTTGTTGGCGATCAAGATCGAGTAGAAAAGATAACCACTCATTTTGATGACATCGAATTCAGTACCCAAAAGCGAGAATTTAAAACACAAACAGGTTATTATAAAGATCGACGTATCAGTGTTATATCCACAGGTATTGGTCCCGATAATATAGATATTGTATTAAATGAATTAGATGCACTGGTTAATATTAATCTTGATACCAGACAACCCAAAAGTAACCTTACCAGTTTAAATATTATTAGGGTGGGTACTTCTGGTGCCTTACAAGAACATATTAAGGTTGATGATTTTGTTTTAAGCACACACGGATTAGATATAAATGGTATGCTACATTTTTACAAAAGCGACGGAATTAACAATCCAGAGATTGAAGCGGCATTTATAAAGCATACCAAGTGGGATAAAAATAAAGCCAAACCCATAATTATTAATAATAGTGCCTATCTTGAAAAGTATTTCGATTCTACAAGTATACACAAAGGAATTACGGGAACTGCTGGTGGATTTTATGGCCCGCAAGGAAGGGTCTTAAGGTTGCCTCTACAAGATCCTGATTTAAATCATAAATTAGATACTTTTGAATTTAATGATCAGAGAATTAGCAATTTTGAGATGGAAACCTCCGTCATCTACGGATTATCTAAATTACTTGGTCACGAAGCCTTATCGCTAAATGCCATTATTGCCAATAGAGCTACAGGAAACTTTAGTAAACACCCTAAAGAAACCATTGAAAGACTCATTTTGTATACTTTAGACCGAATTATAAACATATAATCTTTCAGACTTACTCAAGTCTTAAAAAAATATAAAAGTTTCAATGATAAATGTACATATAGGTGGAGTCCCAGAACATTTTAATTTAGCATGGTATCTTAGCTTAAAAGATAAATTATATCAAGATAAAGGCATTAATTTAAGGTGGCATGATTATCATGGAGGCACGGGCCAAATGAATAAAGCTTTGAGAGAAGGTGATATTGATCTTGCGGTTATTCTGACCGAAGGAATTATAAAAGATATTACTGAGGGCAACCCATCAAAAATAGTTCAAACCTTTGTGGCATCACCTTTAATTTGGGGCATCCACGTAGCAGCCAATTCTAATTATAACAACGTTAACCAACTAAGAGGTAAAAAAGCAGCTATCAGCAGATGGGGTTCAGGATCGCATTTAATGACCTATATAAATGCTAAACAACATAGTTGGGACCTAGAGAACGACTTAAATTTTGAAATTATTGGGGACTTAAAAGGTGCCATTAAAGGTCTAAGCCATGGAGATGCAGATTATTTTATGTGGGAAAAATTTACGACTAAACCTTTGGTAGACAATGGCGTGTTTAGACATGTTGCTGATTGTCCTACTCCATGGCCTTGCTTTGTTATTGCAGCTAGAGATACTTTTATAAATCAGCATAAACTAGAGTTAAAAATAATTTTAGACATTATAAACGACACCACTAAAACCTTTAAAAATATCCCTGCCATTGATGAAATGATTGCAGAACGGTATCAGCAAAATATAAAGGACGTACGGCTATGGTTGTCACTCACTAAATGGTCTCAAGACCAAATATCTAAATCCGTGGTTGAAAGAATTCAGCAACAGTTACTTGATTTAAACATTATTTCTTTTAAAATTGATTATAAGAAACTTGTAGTTACACTTTAATCATTTTTTCAAGAGCAATATATTCTCACTGTTAGGATAAAATTAATAAGAATAATCCTATAATTTTTTTGGTTTGAGTTTCCAATTATCATATTTTTAGTTACTTTTGAATTATAGAATTGCTACTAAACATCAAAAATTAATATGATTTTAACAATTACTCTGGTTTTATCTATTCTTGTTGCATTCAACTTTTTTCTGTTGTTCTTTAGCTGTAACAAAACTTCTAAAAAGGTAGAAACTAGACAGCCACGAGTTTTGAAAAAACACAATGCGACTACTAAAGCAAGCCCCAGTCAATTACCGGCTTCTCAACTTGCTGCAACAGGAAGTTAGTTTTACTAAAGTGCTTATTACCAAACCAGTATCCTCTATTAGCGCTTAACGGTGACGGATGTCCGCTTTCTAATATGTGGTGCTTGTGAACATCAATAATTTTTTTCTTTTGTTTGGCAAAACCACCCCATAGTAAGAAGATAACATCTTTTTTCTTATCACTAATTATCTTAATCACTGCGTTAGTAAATTGTTCCCACCCTTTATTTTGATGACTTCCTGCATGGTGTGCTCTTACAGTGAGCACTGCATTGAGCAACAAAACACCTTGTTGTGCCCACGGTAATAAATTACCAGAAATCGGATATTTTAATCCTAAATCTTGTTCTAATTCCTTGAAAATATTCTTTAAAGATGGCGGGTGGGCAACCCCATCATTGACAGAAAAGCATAAACCATTGGCTTGGTTAGGTCCATGATAAGGATCTTGACCAATAACAACAATCTTTACAGATTCAAAAGCACATTGGTTAAAAGCGTTAAAAATTTCTGAGCCTTTTGGATAACAGGTATGGTTGTTGTATTCAGTTTTAACAAACTTTACCAACTCTTTAAAATAAGGCTGATCAAATTCAGATTGTAAATGCGGCAGCCAACTTTTATGTATGTCTACGTTCACAGCTAATTTAATTTCTACAGACAAATATAAAAGTCTAAAGTCACAATATTAGGGTTCTATGTGCAATTACTTTAAATTTGCATTTAGAAGCCCAAAACATGTCAAAAATCCATTCAAAAGTATTAAATGACCTAGAATTTTCAACTGTACTTGACCAGGTTCATGAACTGGCAATAACCGCCTTAGGCAAAAATGAAATTCTTAATTTAAAGCCCATTGAAAATAGAGAAAAGCTTCTACTTTCATTAGCCTATGTGAGCGAATATTTAGCTTCTTTTGATAATGATAACAGGATTCCAAATCATGGCTTTGATGACATTACCAAAGAGTTGAAACTTTTAACTATTGAAAACACATTTTTAGAGGTAGACAGTTTTCAAAAAATAGCGAACCTCTCGCTTACGGTAAATGGAATTTTAAAATTCTTTAAAAAATTTGAGGACTACTACCCAAAGCTTTCAGCCCGCAGTCAGTCGATTGAATTAACTACCGTTATAATAACAGAAATTGATCAAGTGGTAGATCGTTTTGGTGATGTTAAGGATGATGCATCTCCAGAATTATTTAAATTAAGACAAGCCATTAACAAAGTTAGGGGTAAAATTAGTACCTCATTTAATGCGGCTTTAAATCGTTACCACCAGCAAGATTATCTAGATGATATTCGGGAATCGGTTGTAGATAATAAACGTGTATTGGCCGTAAAGGCTATGTATCGCAAAAAGGTCAAAGGTTCAATTCTGGGTGGCAGTAAAACGGGGAGTATTGTTTATATAGAGCCAGAAACCACCTTACAGCATTCTAGAGAACTCAATAATCTGGAATACGACGAAAAAGAAGAGATTATAAAAATTTTAAAAGAGCTTACAGATTATTTAAGATTACATCTTCCTTTACTCAAGGATTATCAGCAATTTTTGACTCTCATAGATACGGTTTATGCCAAAGCAAAATATGCTCAATTAACAAATGCCATTTTGCCAAATCTTAATGAAGAGCGCTATTTGCATTTGGTCAACGCATATCATCCTTTACTCTATTTAAGTAATTTAAACCAGAACAAAACCACTTTTCCACAAACTATAGAATTAAGTAATGATAATAGGATTATTGTTATTTCTGGACCCAATGCTGGTGGAAAAAGTATTACATTAAAAACCATTGGCTTGCTTCAACTCATGTTGCAAAGTGGGCTGCTTATTCCAGTTCATGAAAAAAGTAGTGTTTGCTTTTTTGAAAAAATACTAACAGATATTGGCGACAATCAATCTATTGAAAATCATCTAAGTACATATAGTTACCGATTGAAACAAATGAATTATTTTTTAAAAAAATGTAATTCTAAGACGTTATTTTTGATAGACGAATTTGGCACTGGTAGTGACCCCGAACTTGGTGGTGCCCTGGCAGAGACCTTTCTCGAGGTCTTTTACGAAAGAAAAGCTTTTGGTGTTATCACCACCCATTACGCCAACCTTAAACTTTTAGCCAATGAGTTACCCTATATGACAAATGCTAATATGCTCTTTAATGAAAAAAGTTTAGAGCCTATGTTTAAATTAGTTACTGGACAAGCAGGAAGCTCTTTTACGTTTGAAGTGGCTCAGAAAAACGGCATACCTTATAGTCTCATTAATAGATCTAAAAAGAAAATAGAACGTGGTAAAGTGCGTTTTGATGCGACTATTGCTAAACTACAAAAAGAACGTAGTAAATTAGAAAAAACAAAAGAATCTCTTAAAGTTAATGAGCAAAAAAAGCTTAATGAGACTGAGAAGCTAGAAGCCACTAATTTAAGAATACAAAAAAAGCTAGAAAATTTCCAAGAGTTATACGACAGCAACCAACGCTTAATTTATTTAGGTCAAAAAGTAAATACTTTGGCAGAAAATTATTTTGAAAATAAGCGGAAACGTGAACTTATGGCAGAGCTTTTTAAATTGGTTCAAATAGAAAATGCCAAACGAAAAAAGACATCAGCTAAACAGAAACGAGCGGCAAAAGCTAAAGTGCGCGAAATTGAAAAAGAAGCTCAAAAGAAGGTGAAAGTCATAAGAAAAAAGAAAAAAGCCGCTAAAGCCGCCAAAGAGCAGGTTAAGGTACAAAAGCCTAAGCCTACTTTAAAACTAGGCGATCGGGTGCGTATGCATGACGGTAAGGCCATTGGCACAATTGATGATATAGAAAAAGGAAAGGCCACCGTTAATTACGGGATGTTTACAACCAACGTCAGTACGGATCTTTTAGAATTAGTGGAAGCCAAAAAGTAAAAATTGTTCTATAATGACAACAGCAGAAGATTATATTCCTAAAGACCGACGGCTCATATTGTTCGATGGGGTTTGTAATTTATGCAACAGTAGTGTAAGATACATTATAAAACGCGACAAGAACGACCGGTTTATGTTTGCACCTTTGCAAGGTGATATAGGACAAAACATGATAGACAAATTTGAGGTTGATACCTCAAAATTAGACTCTATCTTACTTTATAATCCAGAGAAAGACAGCTTAAGCTATAAGTCTACCGCAGCGTTAAAAATCGCTAAGCACCTGTCATTCCCCACAAATCTTATGGTGGTTTTCTTTATTATTCCACCAGTCATTAGAAATTTAGTTTACGATTTTATCGCAAAAAACCGCTACAAATGGTTTGGTAAAAAAGAATCTTGTATGATTCCTACTCCAGAATTGAAATCAAAATTTTTAGACTAAATAACCAATTGCGCTAAAAACATGCTTTAGTACTAATAGTGCAAAAGAATAAATACAGCTTATTTTAAACTCTTTAGAATAAAGTCAAAATTAGCATCTGTATTATCGTTAGAGAGGTATGCATCCGTGAAATATTTAGAAGGAACTGCTAAACCTAAATCTAAGAGTTTCTCAATAATAGATTTGTACTCTAAAGATACTTTTCCCGTAAGTAAAATATTTAAGTTATGGTTAGACTTAGCATATTTGTAAATATTTCTAAGTCCTTTAAGATATAAATGGTCTTTGGTAAAACCTCCTCCTCTGTGCACTCTTAAAGTAATAGCGAACGCTTTATCTCTATTTATTTGGTATTGACTATGTAACAAATGAAATGTTCCTGAAAAATCATACCCTTTATTAAGACTATCAACGGCAATTACTCTAAATGCCAGTTCTCTTAACCTATCTAAAGTTAGGCAACCGCTCATATATTCAGCATAAACCGCAAGCCCTTCTTGAGTTTCTGTGTTATTAGGCAGACCGTTAGAAAATATTTTCAAAGGTTGCTCTACTGCATTAAAGGTGGTCACCATATGTACACCAATTTCATGATTGGTAAGCACTTTCAATTGGTTTAAACTATACTTATGGCTTTTTCTCAAGACCAAGGTTTGCAAATTGTTGAGAACCATTGCTGCGGCGGAAAGGTTATTAGAAATTTTAATTTTATACCTAAAATCGTACCGTTTAGAAAATTCCTCAAAATACGCCTGTGCTTCTTGAGCACTGTACATTGGCAGTAATTCTTCATTAAATTCTGAAGCATCAAGTCGCAATATAAATTTGGCGTTTTCAAGATCGTTTTCTGTTGGTGTGCCAAAACTTTTAAGACTGTTAAAGTAAAATTTTCGGCCTTGCCCAATGGTTTCAATACATTCTATTAAACCAGAATATTCATAAATGATATCTTCATATAATTGCCTAATCTCTTCATCAGGGATGCGCTCCAAGCGCTGAGAATAAAACAAGCGATGCAATTTATAGCCATTAAAGCGCATTTTAGGATATTTAAATTGTGGCTCGTAGTGGTATTTTGCAGAGTAGAATTTTTTCTTCTCAGAAGCTATATTTTGAGGATTGACATAATTAAGTAGTTCGATGCGCTTCACCAACCTATTTATATTGCTATCAATATCCAACAAATCTTGAAAATGATCTTGGGCTTTAAGAATATTCATTAGGCTTTATAGGATTTGTAAAATTTGGATGCATGTTTGGGCAATACTTCTTTGAGCTGTACTCTTACAGCATCTACTACTTCTGGATATATAATTTGCTGGTATTCATCACAATACACCTTAGCAATTTCAGTAGCCAAAACTAACGTATTTTTAAAATTTTTAGTTATAAATTTTAAGAAATAACCATTCCCATAGAATGTGTCATTTATCTTAGCTGTAGGTTTAATTTCATGAGGTAATTGTATTTCTGATAGTATTTGCCGCCATGATTCAATCGTATCACCAAACCTTTCCTGGTCAACATTTGTAGTACCTAAGTTCCATGTTGGTACTTCCCTATCCCAGCGCTGCCAATTATAGCTGTGCATATCGTAGACCATACAAACACCAAACTTATCCTCTATTTTAGAAATCAATGCTTTGGTGACGCGATAAAAATTACTGTGCTTATTTAATGAGTAGGCCTTCTCTTCTACCGTTAGTGGTGTATGCCAAAGTTGTCTACCCCAAGCGTTTTCAAAAACGGCTTCGTCTGGTGGTCTATTTAAATCATATTCAAACCTAGAGTCACAACCCGATAATACTATGGGCTGTGATGCAACCATAGTTTTAGTTTCAGGATCTTCTTCATACCAGCGGTCATATTCCGTATGCATACATTTCTCCCAAAGCCCTTTACGAAACTGATGGCCATTGTGAATGGCTGCACAGATATAATACGTGTAATCTTCGATTTTCAGCGTAAAGCTATAGTCACTGGCAACCGCATGAAATGGCTCTTCGTTGTTGATTTTATCAATTATTTGTTGTACAGAAAGTCGCTGCATCAGAGATTTTTAAATAGTCGCTTAAGACTTTGATACATCATTTGCTCGGTAGTTTCTAGCTTACCGTCTTTAAAAAATAAGGTTTTAATATCTTCCAAAAGAAGCTCTACATCTTCTTGCTGAAATTGCTGCTGCTTCAAACTTGAAGTGATTTTTTTTATAGATTGATAATCATTGTCCTTATCAAACTCTTCATGTACATCGGAAAACGTATCAAGATTTACTTTCGAAATAATAAAATCCCGCTCTTTTTTAGATTCTTTAAAGTCCGAATGGGCAGCAAATAATAGAATATAGGCTATTAATTCATCTTTAGTCCAAGGTATATTTTTCATAATTAGTATTAAGCGTCTTCTACTGTTTTTCTTAATTGAGCACGCCTATTAAAGGCATGTAACTGGTCGAGTACTTTGCTTTCTAAAAAATCTATTACTTTTTCTTCTACTTTACGCCTATTCTTGTAAACTTTATTAATGTAAGTTATGCCTCCTGGTGACATAACGTTTACCTCAACAAGTTTACCACCAATAACATCTATACCAACAAAATACAAGCCGTCCTTTACTAATTTAGGTCCTATTTGCTTACATAAAGCTTTTTCTGTTTTGGTTAAGCTGTGTTTGGCTATGCTTCCACCAGCAGACACATTAGACCTATGGTCTTCTTTACCTGGAACACGCTTCATGGCACCTACAGGCTCACCATTAAGGAGTAGGATTCTTACGTCTCCTTGGTCGGCACCCTCAATATAATCTTGAAGAATCACATAGTTAGAAGATCCATCAGAATTCGTTATATAAAAGTCCAATAAGGAATTGATATTGCTCATCGCTGACTTTTCAATTAAAATAACTCCAGAACCGCCAAAACCATTTAAGGGTTTTATAATCATTTTATCCGATTTCGATTCTTTAATCTGTCTTACTAAATAACGCTTATTTTTAGAGACATGAGTGTTTGGTATGATATTACTATGAGCAGCACCAAATGCAGCTGTATATAACTTATTATTAGCTTCACGCATACCTTGCAGTGAGTTAATAATGAAGACATCATCTTTAACTGAATCTAAAAAATTAAGCATTAAAGGATCTAAAGGTGGATTTGCTCTAAAAAAAATAGCATCAAAGCCAGCCAGCGGGAGCATTTCTTCTCTTAACGTTACCCTTTTGTAAAATGCTTTAAGACTAGCAGGTACCTTATCCATTCTGCTAATGACATTACAAAAGGCATTGGTAACGCTATCTCTTATGGTTAAATTAGCTGGTGTACATATGGCCACACCATGTTTGCGTTTCACACATTCTTTAATTAGGGCTAACGATGTATCGTTTTCTGGATCTACCTGATCCCAAGGATACATTATAAAACAAATATTCATTCCTTTTAATTTTCAATGTCAACCCAAAAAATACAAATATTATTTTTCTTGAGATATTTTTCTCTTAGAATAATTTTCATTCCATGTTTTTTCCTTCGGCTCACCTAATTTGTCTATAGATTTAGCAACCATCATAGAAACGGCGGCATCACCAGTTATATTCACTGAGGTTCTACACATGTCAAGGGGTCTATCAACAGCGAAAATAAGCGCTAATCCAGCCTCAGGAATACCAGCCTGTGCTAAAACAATAACAAGCATGACCATACCAGCACCAGGAACAGCTGCACTACCTATTGAAGCCAAGGTGGCAGTGGTAATAATACCTAATTGAGCTCCAAAGCTTAAATCCATACCAAAGGCCTGTGCAATAAATACTGCAGCTACAGCCTGATATAAACTAGTACCATCCATATTTATAGTTGCTCCGATAGGTAAAACAAAACTAGACACCTCTTCCTCTACCCCTAAATGCTCTTCAACACGTTCCATTGTCACAGGCAGGGTCGCAGCGCTACTACTTGTGGAAAATCCTAATAGTTGTGCCGGAGCTATACCGTTTAAAAAGAATCTTGGCGATTTTTTGGTGACTATAGCTACGAGAATCGTGTAAACAATAATCATAAGAACAAGGCCTAAAATTACACATAAGCCGTACATTCCTAAGGCTTTAAATAAGTCTAAACTCGGGGATTCTGCTACCAGAGCTGCTAAAAGTGCAAACACACCAAAAGGTGCACTTAGCATAATAAGATCTATAAGTTTTAAAATCACCTCATTAAAACCATCAAAAAAGGCTTTTACAGGTTGTGATTTTTCGTCTGGTATTAAGATTAAACCAATACCAAAAAAGATGGCAAAAAATATAACCTGAAGCATGTTACCATTATCGCTAGCTGCTTTAAAAATATTGCCAGGCACTAAATCCTCTAAGGCTTTAAGTGGTCCGGCTTTCTTTTGCTCATTAGCCGCCATAATTTTAGTGTCGGCATCATTTTTATAACTTTCAACCAAGTCGTTACGCGTTTCTTGAGTAATAGTACTTCCTGGCTTTACTAAATTTACAACACCCAAACCAATGGACACTGCAACAATGGTAGTAAGGATATAAATTCCTATAGTTCTACCACCCATTTTAGAGAGTTTAGAAATATCTCTTAAGTCTGAAATTCCTTTAATCAAGGAAGCCAAAATTAATGGTACGGCAATGAGTTTTAGTGCATTGATAAAAATATTTCCAAAGGGTTTTATCCATTGCGCCACAAAGAGTTTACCTCCTTCAAACTGAATTATGATTAAAGCGAATATCACACCCAGCAACATACCCAAAAGTATTTGCCAATGTAAAGCGAGTTTTTTCATTAAATTAATTTTAAAAACTGAAAAATATAAAAGAAAAGATTAAATCTTGCTTAATTTATTTAAAAGGTAAAAATCTGCCATTACCAAAGCGGCCATAGCTTCAACTATAGGAACGGCTCTTGGCACAACACAAGGGTCATGACGTCCTTTTCCTTGCATCTCAACTAATTCTCCCGAGGCATTAATAGTTTCTTGTTTTTGCAAAGTAGTAGCTACAGGTTTAAAGGCTACATTAAAATAAATAGTCATACCGTTAGAAATACCACCTTGTATGCCTCCAGATCTGTTAGTTTTTGTAGTTCCGTCTTTATTAAAGGCATCATTGTGCACACTGCCTAACATCTGCGACCCTCTGAAACCACTTCCATATTCAAAACCTTTAACGGCATTAATTGAAAGCATAGCTCCTCCCAGTGCAGCGTGTAACTTATCAAAAACTGGTTCGCCTAAGCCAGCAGGAACATTTTGTATAACACCTGTAATAATGCCTCCTACGGTATCCCCCTGTTTTTTTACAGATTTGATATGCTCTATCATACGTTCTGCGGTTTGGCTGTGCGGGCATCTTACGTCATTTTCTTCAATATTAGAAAAATCTAGCTCTTCATAGGTTTGCTCTAATTTAATCTTACCCACCGATGACGTGTAGGCTGTTATTTTTATTGAGGAAATAAGTTGTTTAGCAATAGCGCCGGCAACCACTCTACAAGCAGTTTCGCGTGCTGAACTTCTACCTCCCCCTCTATAGTCTCGCTCACCATATTTTTGGTCGTAAGTATAATCTGCATGACTTGGTCTGTAAACATCTTTAATATGGGAATAATCTTTTGACTTCTGATTGGTATTAATAATAACAAAACCTATAGGTGTCCCTGTAGTTTTACCTTCAAAAATACCGGAATAAAATTTCACCTCGTCCTCTTCCTTTCTTTGAGTGACAATTTTTGATTGACCAGGTTTTCTGCGCTGCATGTCGTTTTTTACCGCCTCGAAATCTATTTCTAAACCAGCAGGGCAACCCTCTATAACACCACCGATAGCTTCCCCGTGCGACTCGCCAAAAGTGGTAAGTTTAAATACATTCCCGAAAGTATTTCCGGCCATAGCTAAAATTTTGTGCTAAAGTAACTCTAATCTTAAAGAATCAAAAATAAGATTTCAGCTTTCAGGTAACAATTTTATAACAGTTTACTTATGGTTAGTTAATTAAAGATTTACAATCAGTTAATATAAAATGATGTTCTTTACACCATAATAATTTATGTGTTTTGAATTTAAAACGAAAGGTCGAAATAGCTGTAATTTCAGATGTGCATCTGGGCACTTTTGGATGCCACGCTAAACAACTTCTTACTTACCTCAACAGTATAGAGCCTAAAAAACTCATTCTTAACGGAGATATTATAGATATATGGCAATTTAAGAAGCACTATTTTCCAAAGTCTCATTTGAGTGTCATAAAAAAAATAATGGATTTTGCAGCCAATGGAACCGAGGTTATCTACATCACAGGAAATCATGATGAATTATTGCGAAAATTTACAGACCGTTCAATGGGCAATATTTCTGTGGTAAATAAATTGGTTTTGGAATTAGACGGCAAGAAAGCCTGGTTTTTTCATGGTGATGTTTTCGACATGTCTATCCAAAACGCAAAGTGGCTCGCCAAACTTGGTGGCTGGGGTTACGACGTCTTAATTTTATTTAACCGTCTTGTGAATTGGATGCTCGAAAAAATGGGCAAAGAGCGCTATTCGCTTTCTAAACGCATTAAAAATAGCGTAAAAGGCGCTGTGAAGTATATTAATGATTTTGAAAAAGTTGCTGCAGATTTAGCTATTGATAATGGCTATGATTATGTTATTTGCGGTCATATACATCAACCAAAAATGGTTATAAAAGAAACCAAAAAAGGAAAAACGACGTATTTAAATTCTGGCGATTGGGTTGAAAATTTCACCGCGCTAGAGTACCAATTTAAGCGTTGGAAGATTTACAATTATAACAAAGATAAATTATCGCCATTTTTCGCTGATGAGGAAATTAAAGACATGGACGTTAAGGATTTAATCGCCGCCATTACTATTGTCACTCCACCGCATAACAAAAAATCATCGTAAAGCTTCTTTTAAGATTGTAACAGGGTGTTTGGCTATTCTTCCTGTGCCGTCTTTAATTTGATGTCTGCAACTGGTGCCATTAGCAGCAATTATCACATCCTCTCCTGCTTTTTTAATTGCTGGGAACAAAGTTTGCTCCCCAATTGCCATACTTACATCGTATGTGTCTTTTTCGTAACCAAAACTTCCAGCCATTCCACAACATCCACTAGGTATTATAGTAACCTTGTAATTTTCTGGCAAATTTAAGACCTCAAAACTGCTCATTTGATTTTCTAAAGCTTTCTGATAACAGTGGCCATGAAATTTTATGGTTTTTCTTGTCTTGGTAAACGCGCTAACACTTATAAAGCCTGCTTTAATTTCTTGTTGAAGAAAGGCTTCAATTAAATATGTATGTTTTGCAATGTTTTTAGCTGCTGTTTTATTATCGGCCAACCTGAGATAATCATCTTTAAAAGAATAAATAGCTGATGGCTCTATACCAATTAAGACACATTGGTCGTGCACCTCACCTTTTAATAGTTCTACGTTTTCATTCGCTTTGCTTTTAGCCTCTTCAAGTAGGCCCTTGGATATAAATGCACGGCCCGATTCTGTATGGTTTATTAAACGTACTTTATAATTTAATCGTGTTAACAGTTCTATTGCATCTTGGCCAATGGCGGTATCTAAATAATTAGTGAATTCATCATTAAATAAAATAACTTCTTTTATAAAATTATTTTCATTATCCTTATTATAAATATTATTATACCACTTATTTAAACTAATACTTGAAACTTTAGGCAGTGATCTTTTTTCTGAAAATCCGAGTACCTTTTTTAAAATCTTACTGGTTATTTTTGAAGAAAACACCCAATTACTCAATCTAGGAAAAAGACTAGCCATCTTATTTAGCTCGTAATTATGAGCAATTAGCTTAGTGTTGAGAGCTACCCCATTTTCTTTTTGATAATGATACAAGAATTCAGCTTTTAGCGCGGCAACATCTACACTGCTTGGACATTCTGTTTTACAGGCTTTGCAACTTAAGCATAACTGAAAAACGACTTTCAACTCCTCATGATCAAATTTATTGTTCTTATCTGAATGTGTTAAAAATTCTCTCAAAGCATTGGCACGTGCCCTAGTGGTATCTTTTTCGTTTCGCGTAGCTCTATAACTAGGACACATAGTTCCACCAAATTCGGGTAGCTTCCTACAGTCACCAGAGCCGTTGCATTTTTCAGCAGATCGCAAAATGCCTTCGTCACTAGAAAAATCCTGAATTGTAGCTATATCAGAAGTGCTCATGCCAGTTTTATACCTCAACTTCTCATCCATGGCATAAGGTGCCACAATCTTACCTGGATTAAATAGGTTATTAGGATCAAAAATTTGTTTTACTCGTTTTACCAATTGAAAATTATCCTCACCTATGATAAGCGGAATAAATTCGGCTCTAACAATGCCGTCGCCATGCTCACCAGACATAGAACCACCAAAAGACTTCACGAGATGAGCTACTTCAGTCGTGATTTGCCTAAAATGCTTAACATCTTCATTTTGTTTTAAATTTAGAATAGGTCTTAAATGCAGTTCTCCAGCACCAGCATGCGCGTAATACACCGCTTTCTGATCGTATTTTTTCATTAAGGCGGTGAATTTGTTAATATAAGCCTCTAAATCCACCAAGTCCACTGCTGTATCTTCAATACATGCTACAGCTTTTTTATCGCCCACCATATTGCCAAGTAAACCTAAACCTGCTTTCCTTAAATCCATAATTTTATCTATAGCCTCTCCTTTTAAAACTGGCGATGCATAGCTAGATGTTTGTTGGTCTACCGTTTCTAAAAAGTCTGTCGTAGAAAGTTGTAATTCTTCTTTGGTTGTAGCTCTTAATTCACACATTAAAATTGCCACAGGATCGCCACTTATAAGTTGTCTGTTTTCTTGCTGTGACTTATTGTGTTTGGTTAGATTTAAGATAGTATCATCTAACATTTCACAACTGTATAAATTGTGTTGCATCGCCACATCTACCGATGCTAGACAGTCGCTAATACTATTAAAGTGTAAAATTACTAAATGAGCATAAGGCGGTGGTAAATCGTCTAATTTTAAGGTTATATCTGTAATAAATGCTAAGGTTCCCTCGCTACCTGCAATGAGTTTGCTAAAATTAAAACTGTTTTTTTTCTCATCTTTAAAGACATTAGCTTCAATGAGCTCGTCTAGAGCATAACCCGTATTTCTACGATGTATACTTTTCTTTGGATAATTTCCTTTAATTTGTTCTTGAATGTATTCGGGTCTTAATAACTCATAAATAGATTTGTAAATACGCCCTTCCACTGAGTTAAGGTGCGTTTTGTTTAGAAATTCTTCTTTTGAAAGTTCACTAAATTTCACTTCGCTGCCGTCGCTTAACAAGCAAGTAAGACTCTCGATTTTATGACGAGTTACACCGTATTGTATGGATGTTGTACCAGATGAATTATTACCTACCATACCGCCAATCATAGCCCTATTAGATGTAGAGGTATTCGGCCCGAAAAAAAGTCCGTAGGATTTTAAAAAATTATTTAACTGGTCGCGGACAACACCCGGTTGCACAGTCACCGTTTTGTTAGTTCTATCTACCTTGCCAATCTCTGTAAAATGTTTTGATACATCCACAACGATGCCATCTCCTACACACTGTCCGGCCAATGACGTTCCTGCTGTTCTAGGTATTAAACTCGTCTTATTCTTGTATGCCCAGTGTATAAGTGTTTTAAGATCTTCGTTATGTTTAGGTATAGCTACTGCTAAAGGTAAACGCCTGTAAACAGACGCATCCGTAGCATAAATTTTTCGCATTAAATCATCTGTAAACAACTCACCTTCAAAGTGATGAATTAGAGACTTAAAATCGGTGATTTGTGTCATATATTTTTGGAAGAGATTAAGAGCTACGTGTCATGTTATGCTATAAAAATATGTAAATTTGTGCTGCTTATTAAACACTTAACTAGAATTTAAAATAATGAAGTATTTACCACTTACTGATACGCACAAAGCCTTAGGTGCTAAAATGGTTGATTTTGCCGGTTTTTATATGCCGGTGCAATACGAAGGGGTCACTATAGAACACCAAACTGTTAGAAATGCATTGGGAGTATTTGATGTCTCTCACATGGGAGAGTTTTTAATAGAAGGACCTCACGCGTTATCATTAATTCAGAAGGTAACAAGTAATGATGCTTCTAAGCTAACCGTAGGAAAAGCACAGTATAGTTGTATTCCTAATGATCATGGTGGTATTGTTGACGATTTAATAGTTTATAGGATTAAGGAAGATACATACCTACTAGTAGTAAATGCTAGCAATATAGATAAGGATTGGGAATTTATAAATAGCAAAAATGACGTCGGTGCCACTATGAGAAATCTAAGTGATGATTATGCGCTTCTAGCTATTCAAGGGCCTAAAGCTGTAGAGGCTATGCAAACCTTATCTTCTCATGATTTATATCAAATTGGTTTTTACAACTTTATAGTTGGTGACTTTGCTGGCGTGGATAACGTCATTATATCTGCTACAGGCTATACAGGAAGTGGTGGATTTGAAATATACTGCAAGAATAATGAAGTAAAACACATATGGGATAAAGTAATGGAAGCAGGCGAACCTTATGGTATAAAACCTATAGGTCTTGCAGCTAGGGATACGCTTAGATTAGAAATGGGTTACAGCTTATATGGCAATGACATAGATGATACTACATCGCCCTTTGAAGCAGGTTTAGGATGGATTGTTAAGTTTACTAAAGAGTTTACCAATTCAGAACGGCTGTCTGAAGAAAAAAAACAGATATTAAAGCGTAAACTGGTGGCCTTTGAACTTAACGACAAAGGTATACCAAGACGAGGTTATGACATCGTAGATCATGAAGGCCAAGCTATTGGTAAGGTGACTTCTGGTACCATGTCTCCATCGCTTAATAAAGGTATTGGATTGGGCTATGTTGATGCTAAATTTGTACCATTCGGAACAGAAATATTTATACAAGTACGCAAGAAAACGCTGTCAGCAACAGTAGTTAAGCTACCTTTTTACAAAGGCTAGTTTAAAAACAATTGTTAATTAATAGTGAAGAGGATTTTATGATGAAAGGGCAGCATAAAAAATATCGCATTTTAATTTTAGGTGGTAGCGGTTATTTGGGCCAGGCTATTTATAAAGAATTAGCACCCTATTTTAAAACCTTTGGAACTTATTTTTCGAAAGAGAAACTGTTTGGGAGAAATCATCATTTTATACATTACAATCTGCAAGAGGATGATCTTCATGATGTATTAAATGCATGTCAGCCCGATATCGTTATCTCAGCATTACGAGGCGATTTTTACGCACAGACTATAGCGCACCAGCATTTATTTGAATATGCCTTAGCGCAGGGTACAAAAATTATCTTTCTATCATCAGCCAACACCTTTGATGCTTACAGTAAATATCCAAGCTATGAATTAGACAAAACTCTTAGTCATAGCATATACGGTCATTTTAAAATAAAGATTGAAAATTTATTTCTTAAACTACCTCAAAGGCAAGTAGTAATTCTGCGTCTGCCTATGGTTTTTGGTCATAATTCTCCCAGAATAGAAGAAATTAAAGATCATATTCATAGCAGTCAGCCGGTTGAAATTTTCCCCAATCTTATTATGAATGTTACTTCAGATCAGAAAATCACCCAACAAATTCACTACATCATAAATCGAAAAAAATACGGTATTTTTCATGCGGGTAGCACAGACCTTGTGCATCATGATGAGTTCATAAAAGAATTAACGGGTATTCTCACTTTAGACAATGTAAATTTTAAGCACGTATATACTACCAACCAGGATCGCTATCTGGCTGTTTTACCTAAATTTAACAAATTACCTAAGCATCTTCAAATCACTAGTGATAGAGTTTTGGAAGAATTTAAAGTTAGTTAAGTCCTTTGAAAACCAGCTCGAATTAGTTAATTTTATTCAAACTTTAGATATGAAATTAGACGAAACAACAATAGAGAAAAAATTGGTGAGATTACCCGAATGGGAATATGTTGATAATGCCCTACAAGCGGTTTTTGAGTTCGAAAATTTTAAAGACTGTTTTAGCGCTATGAGCCGCATTGCTTTTGAATGTGAAGCACAGAATCATCACCCAGAATGGACCAACGTTTACAATAATCTTACCATTAGATTGTCTACACACGATGCAGATGGTGTCACCTTAAAAGATTTTGAACTGGCCAATGCCATTGAGTCTATAATTGAAGAAGCTGAATAAACCTACTTTTACTTTTAACCTTTTAAGATAAATTTTATTATGGGAAGAGCTTTTGAGTTTAGAAAAGCTAGAAAAATGAAGCGCTGGGCGGCGATGAGTAAAGCTTTTACGCGCATTGGTAAGGATATTGTAATGGCCGTTAAAGAAGGCGGTCCAGATCCCGATACCAATGCGAAATTGAGAGCTGTCATACAAAATGCCAAGGCTGTTAATATGCCCAAAGACAATATTGAACGTGCCATAAAACGCGCGTCTGATAAGAGTTTAGGCGATTACAAGGAAGTTGTCTTTGAAGGTTATGCACCTCATGGTATCGCCATATTGGTTGAAACAGCCACAGATAATAATACCAGGACTGTAGCTAATATTAGAAGTTACTTTAATAAATGTGATGGCAGTTTAGGAACTTCTGGTTCTGTAGCTTTTATGTTTGATCATACCTGCAATTTTAGAATTGAAGCTGGCGATATAGATCCTGAAGAATTAGAACTTGAACTCATAGATTTTGGCGCCGAAGAAGTCTTTGTAGACGATGACGGTATTTTAATTTACGCTCCTTTTGAAAGTTTTGGGGCTATCCAGTCTGAACTAGAAAACAGAGACATTGAAATACTGTCTTCTGGTTTTGAACGTATTCCGCAAGTAACAACTCAACTCACCCCAGAACAGGCAGAAGATGTTGAAAAACTTCTTGAAAAAATAGAAGAAGATGACGACGTTCAAAACGTCTATCACACTATGGAAGAACAAACGGATTAAACTATATGATAAGAAACAAAAAAGCCACTTCTAAAAAGTGGCTTTTTTTATATGAACATATGCTTAATTTATTTATCGGCATCTGCAGCCATCATAGCTTGAGACATTCTTTTGTAAGTTCCGTTTTCTAATCGTGTTCTTATGGCATCGAACGCTTCAAGAGTTTCTTCAACATCTTTTAAGGTATGTGTTGCCGTTGGTATCATTCTTAATAAAATTAAACCTTTAGGAATAACAGGATAAACTACGATAGAACAAAATACACCGTGGTTTTCTCTTAAATCTCTTACCAGAGCCATGGCCTCAGGAATACTTCCCTTTAGATAAACTGGCGTTACACAACTTTGTGTCGTCCCAATATCAAAACCTCTAGATTTTAAGCCCGATTGAAGTGCATTGACTATTTCCCAAAGTCTTTCTTTAAGTTCTGGCATCGTTTTTAACATCTCCAGACGTTTTAATGCTCCTACGGTCAACTGCATTTGCAATGATTTTGCAAACATCTGAGATCTCAAATTGTATTTAAGATAATCTATAATTTCTTTGTCGCCAGCAATAAAAGCACCCGTGCTTGCCATTGATTTAGCAAAGGTCGCAAAATAAACATCGATGTCATCTTGCACGCCTTGCTCCTCACCTGCACCAGCACCAGTTTTTCCTAAAGTACCAAAACCATGTGCATCATCTACTAAAAATCTGAAGTTGTACTTCTTCTTAAGCTCAACAATTTCTTTAAGTCTTCCTTGTTCGCCGCGCATACCGAAGACACCTTCAGAAATCACCAAGATACCACCACCTGTTTGTTCGGCCATTTTAGTAGCGCGTTCCAGATTTTTTTCGAGGCTTTCAATATCATTATGCTTATAGGTAAAACGTTTACCCATATGCAAACGAACACCATCTATAATACAAGCGTGAGAGTCCACATCGTAAACAATAATATCATCTTTAGCGACTAATGCATCAATGGTTGACATGATGCCTTGATAACCAAAATTTAAAAGATAAGCTGATTCTTTATTAACGAAATCAGCGAGCTCTTGCTGTAGTTTTTCGTGTAAATTGGTATGGCCAGACATCATTCTTGCACCCATAGGATACGCGGAACCGTATTGCTCAGCGGCTTCAGCATCTACCTTGCGTACTTCAGGGTGATTTGCTAAGCCAAGATAATCATTGATACTCCAGGTAATCACGTCTTTTCCCTGAAATTTCATTCGGTTAGAAATCTGACCTTCTAACTTAGGAAATACAAAATACCCCTCTGCTTGAGAAGCCCATTTTCCTAATGGTCCTTTATCTCTGTAAATTTTTTCGAATAAATCTTTCATATGCTTAAGCTATTAATCCACACATAATCCTCTAAAACAATTATGTTAAGACTGATTTTTTTCATTACAATTTTGAGACAAAATTAATTAATATATGTAGGACTGCATAATTTATTTTAACGAAGTATAATGTAGCGATATAAACCCTCTAAGCGCCATAGGTTTAAAGATTATTTTACGTAATCTATAGCGGTAGGTACGCCCGTCTTACTATCAAAAAAGCCTTGTTGCTCCATCCATTTGTCACTGTATATTTTACTCATATAACGCGAGCCATGATCTGGAAAAATTACAACGACCTTATCTGTAGCCTTAAAATAGTTGTCCTCATTTAATTGCTTTACAGCCTGAAAGGCGGCTCCGCTGGTGTAGCCAACAAATAAACCTTCGGTTGTAGATATCTTACGTGCGGTATGAGCGCTATCTTCGTCTGTTACTTTAATAAATTTATCAATGGCATCAAAATCTGTGGCCGTAGGAATAAGGTTTTTACCAAGACCTTCAATGCGATAGGGATAAATTTCTTTATCATCAAATTCTTTGGTTTCATGATATTTCTTCAAAACAGAACCATAGGCATCAACACCAATAATTTCGATATCTGGATTTTGACCTTTTAAATATCTAGCAACGCCAGAGATAGTTCCTCCTGTTCCGCTACAAGCGACCAGATGGGTGATTTGCCCTTCTGTTTGGTCCCAAATTTCTGGTCCAGTAGAATTAAAATGTGCATCAATATTTAATTCATTAAAGTACTGATTAATATAAATAGAACCTTTTATTTCTTCGTGAAGTCTCTTTGCTACTTGATAATAGGATCTAGGATCATCTGCCTTAACATTAGCCGGACAAACGTAAACCTTAGCACCCATAGATTTAAGCATATCAATTTTATCTGCAGATGATTTAGAACTCACTGCTAAAATACAGTCGTATCCCTTAATAGCACTTACCATGGCAATACTAAAACCCGTGTTACCAGAGGTCGTTTCTATGATGGTGTCTCCTTGTTTTAGGATGCCTTTTCGTTCGGCCTCCTCGATAATGTGTAGCGCTATTCGGTCTTTAGAAGAGTGTCCTGGATTAAAAGCTTCAATTTTAGCGTAATAGTCACCTTTAAAACCAGAAGTAGATTTGTTTAATTTGATAAGTGGTGTATGTCCTATTAGATCTAACACGTTATCATAAACGTTCTTTTTATTTTTCATAAAGCTATTTTAATAAATTCAATCCCGTCTTTTGAATTCATAAACCTCGCAAAATTAACATTTTTTTTCGAACTAACTTGTAATTCCTTCGAGTTCTAATAAAAACGCATATTCTTCAGCATCTTCTTTAAGAGATTCAAACCTTCCGGAAGCACCGCTATGACCGGCATCCATGTTGGTTTTAAACAGTAATTTATTGTTATCTGTTTTAAGTTCTCTTAGCTTAGCCACCCATTTTGCAGGCTCCCAATACTGCACTTGAGAATCGTAAAACCCTGTGGTTATAAAAATATTAGGATAGTCTTGAGCTTTTACATTATCATATGGAGAATACGATTTCATATAGTTATAATATAAAGGATCATTGGGATTTCCCCATTCATCGTACTCACCTGTTGTAAGTGGTATAGAATCATCTAACATGGTGGTAACCACATCTACAAATGGGACTGCCGCAATGACTCCTTTGTATAATTCTGGTGCTTGATTTATAACAGCACCAATTAATAAACCTCCAGCACTACCGCCCATAGCGTAAAGATGTTCTGAAGACGTAAACTCTTCTTTAATGAGATGGATAGAGCAACTTATAAAATCTTTAAATGTATTTTTTTTATGAAGTAATTTTCCGTTCTCATACCAATTCCTACCCAAATACTCACTACCTCTTATGTGTGCAATGGCAAAAATAAATCCCCTATCGAGTAAACTTAAACGAACAGAAGAAAAATGGGGATCTATTGTGGCACCATAACTTCCATAACCATAAAGTAAAAGTGGATTTTTTCCATCCTTTTTAATTCCTTTTTTATAAACTAACGATATAGGGATTTCTACCCCGTCATGACCTTTTGCCCATAGGCGTTGAGATTCATAATTATCTTTATCAAAATTCTCATCTAGTACCTCTTTTTCTTTTAAAATCTTAGAGGTCATGGTCCTCATGTTATACTCTATAACCGAAGGTGGTGTGGTTAAGGCATTATAATTATAACGCAATAATTCTGTATCGAAATCCACGTTAATACTTGTAAAAGCCATATAGGTTTCACTAGAAAACGGTATATAATAATCGGCCGTTTGGTCCCAGCGCCTTATTCTTATTTTATTAAGCCCATTAGACCGTTCGCTAAGTACTAAAAACTCTTTAAATATATCTACTCCTTCTAAAAGCACATCGTCTCTATGAGGTATAACCTCTTCCCATTGCTCAATGTTGGTGTTTGAAATTGGTGTACGCATTAATTTGAAGTTGAAGGCTTTATCTTTATTGGTTACCATATAAAAGTAGTCCTCAAAGTGATAGATATCGTATTCTAACCCTCTAATGCGTTCTTGAAATTTATTAAAAGTGCCCTGTGGGGTATCAGCATCGAGGTAATAATACTCATTGGTTAAGGTGCTGTGGCAACCAATAATGAGAAAAGCGCGAGATTTAGTTTTATAAATATGCAGGTTAAACGTATCATCTGCTTCTTCAAAAATAAGCTCATCCTTAGTGTTGCCGAGCTCATGTCTGTAAATCTGATAAGCTCTTAAGGTTTGGGCGTCTCGCTTTGTATAAAATAATGTCGTATTATCGTTAGCCCATGACGAAGCACCCGTTGTATTTTCTATTTTATCCTTATAAATTTCATGAGTTTCTAAATTTTTTACTTGAATGGTATATTGCCGCCTTCCGTTATAATCTACACCAAAGGCTACTTTGGTATTATCCATACTAATACTCATCCCGACTAATTTAAAATAACTATGCCCCTTAGCCATTTCATTACAATCAAAGAGTAATTCTTCTGGGGCATCTAAATGCTCTTTTTTCCTTAAATAGATAGGATAATCCTTTCCTTTATTATACTTAGTAATATACCAATAGCCATTAAATTTATAAGGTACAGATTCATCATCTTCCTTTATCCTCGCCTTCATTTCTTCAAACAAATCACTAGCAAAGGCTTTGGTATGTTGCGTCATATCGTCGCAATAAGTATTTTCAGCCTTCAAATAATCAATAACCTCTGGATTTTCACGATGATTCATCCAGTAGTAATTATCGACTCTGCTGTCATTATGCATTTCTAATGTAATAGGCTTTTTCAGCGCTTTTGGTGGTTGAGGTGTATTACGGACTGACATAGATTTAAGAAATAATTAATGTATAAGAAGGCGCAATTTAATAATTTTGTAATTCACAAAATCAATAATACTTATGTTTGGAGATATGATGGGCATGATGAGTAAATTAAAGGAAGCCCAAAAAAAAGTTGAAGAAACCAAAGAACGCCTGCATACCGTAACACTTAACGAAAAAAGTAGTGACGGCCATCTAAATGTAACCATTACCGCTAACAGAGAAATTAAATCTATAGCCATTAATGATGAACTACTTAAAGACAAAGAGATGTTAGAGGATTATTTGATTCTGACGCTAAATAAGGCCATAAAAAAAGCAAGTGACGTTCATGAAGCTGAAGTCGCTGCTGTAGCCAAAGAAGGTATGCCAAATATACCAGGGCTAGATATGTTTAAATAGTCTTTAATAGTCTCAATAGGTACTCATGATGCTCTGCTGTGTAATCTAAATGTGTTACCATACGCAGCTTGTTATTACCCATACCGATTATTTGAATCTGATGTTTTTGAAGTTTATCCATAAAATCAGTTTCTGCTATATCCTCATTCAATTCAAAAATGATAATATTGGTTTCTATGGGTTCTACTTTTTTTATGTAAGACAGCTCAGATAACATCGCGCCAAGAGCCCGTGCTTTTTGGTGATCTTCCTCTAAACGCTCAATATGGTGATCTAGAGCATAAAGTCCTGCTGCTGCTAAATAACCTACTTGACGCATACCTCCACCTAGAATTTTCCGAACTCTGACAGCGTTGTCCATGAGATGTTGTTTTCCTAATAAAACAGAACCAATTGGACAACCTAACCCTTTACTAAGACACACCGAAATAGTATCGAAAATAGCACCATATTGTTTAGGGTCTTGCTTTTTGGCTACAATGGCATTCCAAAAGCGTGCGCCGTCTAGATGATAACCTAATTTATGTTTAGTAGCAACCGCTCTTAGTTTTTCTAATTCTTGAAAATCCCAACAGGCGCCACCACCTTTATTCGTCGTATTTTCAACTTCAATTAGGCTTGTTAAAGGACTGTGATAAAAGTCTGGTGGATTAATAGCGGCTTCTGCCATTTCAGCGGTAAACATTCCGCGATGACCATCTAAAAGTTTACAGGAAATACCACTATTAAAAGATGCACCACCACCTTCGTAGTTATAAATATGCGCATATTTATCACAGATAACTTGTTCGCCAGGATTAGTGTGCAGTTTTAAAGCGGTTTGATTTGCCATACTTCCCGTAGGAAAAAATAAAGCCCTATCCATCCCAAACATATCGGCCAAACGTTGTTCTAAATCATTGACACTTGGGTCTTCTTTATATACGTCATCACCCACCGAAGCATTCATCATAGCCTTCAGCATTCCTTTGGTTGGTTTTGTAACCGTATCACTTCGTAAGTCTATATTCATTTTTAGTTGGCTCTGTAATTACACATATCGCTTCCTATGGGTGAACCATCAGGAATTTTCGGAGAGGCTTCCAATTTAAATTTTTCTGGATGATCATAAAAAGCCTTTATCATTAAACCATATTGCCTCTTTATATCGTCAAATGAAGTCATATTTTGAGAAATATCTAAAATAGCTTTATTAGCAATGGCCTTCGTCTGAAAATAACTGTCTTTATGAACCGCCAAATTCATTAAATATTTTAAAACGTTCGTATTTATTTGTTGTTGTATGGCATTATAATACGGGTCATCATGCTTTAATTCTAAAGATTGACTTATTAAAGCATTCAACACATCTTCTAAACCTAACTGTTCATAGTCTAATCGCTTTTGTAACACCAAACGGTTGGCCCGCTGCGGATGAAGCAAAAATTTTAGAGTTAAATCACTCGCGGTATTTGCTGCACTTAGCGGATCAAAAGCCACACCAGTTTTACCTTTGAATGATTCTCTACTTCTACCGTACCCGAAAGCGCGTGGTGGGAACAATTCTAGTTTTTCTTTTGGTATGGCCAAATTACGAGCACTTATCGTTTCTAAAATAACGTCTAAGGTTTTCTTTTGTAGTTCAACAGGAACAGGCTTTGTGGTTAACTGACCATCTCCTTTTAATGCATAATTATAATCCAAGCCGCCAATTGCTTTAGATGCCGCTTCCGTTTGAAATCGATGATAAAAATATAAAGGCACAAAAACATCTTCTAACTTAGAATAAGGCTCGTCGGTTCTTATATTATCCTTTGAAAAATTCTGAATGGCGATTCTACGCAAAGCTAAAACTTCCTTTAATTCAACGTCTGGTGTTTGGCCATTATCCCATAAATGAGCTTTAATGTGAGCACCTCCTGAAGCTCTAGCATCTGAATCTGTTATGAATCTCAACCCTTGCTCCTGTGCATGAGATAAAATGGTATTTAATTGCTTTTTCTCATTCATACCATCTTTAATGTCCGAATAACTATAGGCAACAGACACTTTATCCCATGCTCCTATTCCCGTATCGTAAGCCTGGCTAAAATCTATTTTGCCATTCTTTACTTTAATTTTAGGATGCGGATAATCCATAACCGAAGCTCTGTTATTGGTACTAGCTGCAAAATTGTGCGCAAACCCTAAGGTATGCCCAACTTCATGAGCACTAAGTTGTCGTATCCTTGCTAATGCCATTTCTAACATGGGTTCATTATTACGGTCAGATGCTGCATAAGGGTTGTTCATTAAAGCCTGAGCAATCATAAAGTCTTGACGAATCCGTAAGCTACCTAAACTTACATGCCCTTTTATAATTTCACCGGTTCTTGGGTCTACCACGCTACCACCATAACTCCAACCTCTAGTACTTCTGTGCACCCATTGGATAACGTTATACCTGCAGTCCATAGGATCTACATCATCAGGAAGAATTTTTACTTGAAAGGCGTTTGTATAACCAATAGCCTCAAAAGCTTCATTCCACCAGCTGGCACCTTCCAATAGGGCTGACCTCACAGGTTCAGGTGTTCCAGGATCTAAATAATAAACTATAGGCTCTATAGCTTCGCTCTTGGCAGCGGAAGGATTTTTCTTTTCCAATCTATGACGTACCACATAGCGTTTGGTCATATCCTCTTGTATGGGGGCCGCATAATCCATATACGACATAAAAAATGCTCCACTTCGCGGATCGAACATTCGCGGTTTGTAATTGTCATCGGGCAGCTTTATAAACGAATGATGCTGAATTACGGACACTAAAGACGATGTAGGCGTAACGCTTCTAAGATTTTTACCTTTTGGTTGCCCTTTAAAGGTAATTAATGCCTCGAACTCTACGTTGTTTGGAAAGGCTTTAGTGCGTTCTAGAGCTAAAGCGCTTTTAGAGGCATCTATTTTATATGTCCCTTCTTTTTTGGCTTTTAACCGTGGGATAACGCCATGTGCATCTTGCATTAAAAAAGGACTAAGATCTATGATGTAGTCATTTTTTGCTTTAGAAAGAATCTTAAATCCAAAAAGAACAGATTTTGCAAAGGCTTGATCTACGCTTTTTTTTTCCAGAGCATTTGTCGTGTTTGCTCTGTATTTTAAATTGGGTTGTATAAGCAATAATTTATTTCCTGCTTTTTTAAAATATACCAATCGTTCATTACCTAATTGGCCTCTATCTAACCCTATATCATTACTTCCTACTCCGGTGGCGAGGGCATGTATGTAAAGAAAATTCTCGTCCAGTCTATCAACACTCATATAAATTTTATCAGTGCTTTCCTCGTAGTAGAAATCGAAAAAACCCTTGTAAACTTTTAAGTTCTTCTTGCCCAATATTTGTGCTGTTGCTGAAAAGCTAAGCAAAATAACAAGCAGCGGGAGTAATTTATATTTCATGAGCTTATTTTTAAACCTTAAAACTACACAATTTCTAAAAAACCATTTCAAAATTATGACACTTTAATCAAGCACTTTATATTTGCATAAACCCTAACTAAATGATAACATCAGATCACATTAAAGATCTTAATAAACGCCTAACCTTGCTTAGGCAGTATCTTTGACTTAGAAAAGAAACGCATAGAAATTTCTAACGAAGAAGAGCAAACCTTCGACCCCAACTTTTGGAACAATTCTAAAAAAGCGCAACAAATTATGAAGTCCTTGCGCGAGAAAAAAAGTTGGATTAAGGATTATGAAAATGCCAAAACATTATACGAAGACCTCGAGGTAATTTATGAGTTCTATCAAGAAGATGAAGCTGAAATGAGCAATGTAGAGAGCCGTTTCAACAAGGCCATCAATGCGATTGAAAAATTAGAATTTAAAAACATGATGTCTGATGAAGGTGATAATTTAAGTGCGGTTCTTCAGATTACAGCAGGTGCTGGTGGTACAGAAAGCTGCGATTGGGCCAGTATGCTCATGAGAATGTATTTAATGTATGCAGAGAAAAGTGGTTACAAGGTCAAAGAACTTAATTTGCAAGAAGGTGATGTTGCTGGAATTAAAACCGTAACTTTAGAGATTGAAGGCGATTATGCTTTTGGATGGCTAAAAGGTGAAAACGGAGTACACCGTCTTGTGCGTATATCTCCGTTTGATAGCAACGCTAAACGCCATACAAGTTTTGCTTCGGTGTATGTTTACCCTCTAGTTGATGACACCATTGAGATTGATATTAATCCTGCTGATATAGAAATTACAACAGCTCGCTCTAGTGGTGCTGGTGGGCAAAACGTAAATAAGGTAGAAACCAAAGTACAATTGGTGCATAAACCTACAGATATTCAAATTCAATGTTCAGAAACGCGCTCCCAACACGAAAATAGAGAAAGAGCATTGCAGATGTTAAAGTCGCAACTTTATGAAATTGAGTTACAAAAACGCATGGCTCAGCGTGAAGACATAGAAGCCAGCAAAATGAAAATTGAATGGGGCAGTCAAATAAGGAATTACGTGATGCATCCTTACAAACTTGTTAAGGATGTACGCACCAACCACGAAACCGGAAATGTTGATGCCGTAATGGATGGTGATATAGAATCATTTTTGAAGTCCTATTTAATGATGACAGGTCAGCAGGATACGGCACAATAATTGATTGAAGAAAGAAAAAAGAGAAAAAATAAAAAAAAGAAAAGTTATGATCACAATTTATCACAACCCCAGATGCTCTAAATCAAGACAAGGGGTATCCTTCTTAGAAACTTACGGAGCACCGTTTAAAGCTGTTAAGTATTTAGATAATCCGCCTAATCATAAGGACTTACAGACTATTTTAAAAAAACTTAATATAGAACCTATAGACCTTGTTAGGAAAAACGAAGCCATCTGGAAATCACAGTATAAAGGAAAAGATTTAACCAATGCTGATATCATAGATGCTATGACCAAGCATCCAAAATTAATTGAGCGTCCTATAGTTGTTAAAGGCACCCAAGCTGTTATTGCCAGACCAGCTAAAAATATTTTAAAACTTTTGTAAATTACACATCTTATGAAAAGAATTTTATTTCTAATGGTATTGGCCTTATTCATATCAGAAAGCGAGGCGCAGAGAGGACGTGATTTAACAAATCCTAATCCACAAACCAACGGTAAACCTTCAGATAAGGAAATTGAAAAAATGAAGCGTCGGATGGAAGAACGCAAAGAAGAGTATATTGCCAACTTCCTTAGTACTCTTGAGGCAGATGATTTTCAGAAGCAAATTATAAAGCAGTCACTAGAAGATTTTCATGAAGCGAAACTAAAAATTCTCAAAACTCGTTTTGAACGCGTTTTTGAACGTGAAGAAGCCATCAAAAATTTAGAAAAAACACACTTTATTGAGTTAAAAGAGCTTATTTCTGAAAGCGATATGAAAAAAATTGAAGCACTTATAAATGGTGATTTTGATGAAGATAAGGTTAAAAAGAAACGTAAGAGAAAAAGAAAAAATAGAAATTAGTACGGCTTTAACTTAAATTTAAACTGATTTCTATAATTAACTTACCGTTTATACGACAGTAAATGTCGTTCGTATTATTTCTCGGTTTTATAACATTTTTTTATAATTCATAGGCTTGCATAACAGTTAATTTTGTTATGTGAATAATGACAATGATACATCGTACTCCGGCATTAGGGAACTCGTATTTCAGATTGCGCTGAATATATTAGTTTTTACATTTTTTGCTTTTGATAGACGATTACCTGGAATTGAAATTCATAAAGTATTTTTTTATCTGAATTTCGCCCTTGCTTCACAAGTCATTAATTACGTTTTATTACCCAAATACCTTTATAAAAATCGCTACTGGCAGTTTGCTGCTTTTACCATTCTCATAGTTGCCGCCGCAATTTTTGTTGAAGAGGCTATTTTAGAGCAAATTTTTTATCCTGAAACCCGCGCTAAAAGATTTCTTGGTGTTTTCTTTAATTTACTAAGCACTTTACCAACTATAACGATTTTAGTTGGTTTTAAATTTGCCTGGGATGCATTAAAGAAACAGCGTGAAGTTCTCGAATTGAAGAACGCTGTAAAAGAAAGCGAATTACAGTATCTTAAATCGCAAATTAATCCACACTTTTTGTTCAATCACATTAATAACCTCTACTCTAGTGCGATTGAAAACTCGCCTAAAACCGCAGAATTAATATTAGAGTTGTCTTCGGTTTTGCGCTATATGTTATACGAATGCAAGGCCAAATATGTTCCGTTAGAAAAAGAAATTACACATCTCAAAAATTACATTAACCTGAGTAAACTTCAAATAGAGGAGCGTGGGGACGTACATCTAAACATAGATCAAATAAAAGACAACTATAAGATAGCACCAATAATCCTCATTGTATTTGTTGAAAATGCCTTTAAACATAGTGCCTCTAGCCAAAAAGACGCTATTTCTATTAATATAGAATTGAAGGTTAATGCGAAAGGTATATTAAGATTTAAATGTTGTAACACCTATTTAAATGATAGTAATGTAGCTCATTTAGATAGCGGTATAGGACTCAAAAACGTAAAACAACGATTAAAACTTATATATCCTAAATCTCACGTTCTGAAAATTACTGATGAAGATAACTACTACGATGTGAACTTAACCATTGATTTAAACAAAAGCCATAACCAATGACCTGTATAATAATAGAAGACCAATTGCCTGCGCAACGCATTCTGAAAAAATATATTTCTGATTTGGGCTCATTGGAGTTGATAGCGACTTACACAAATGCCATAGACGCCATGGAGGTTTTAAAATCCAAATCTATTGACATCATATTCTTAGACTTGCATTTACCTAAACTTTCTGGCATGGATTTTCTTAAGAATTTAAATCATCCACCAGAAATAATTTTAACCACAGCTTTTCAAGATTATGCCTTAGAAAGTTACGAATATCATGTGGTAGATTATTTATTGAAACCTTTCTCGTTCCAGAGATTTATTAAAGCTGTCACAAAGGCCGAAGAACGATTAAAAAATAAAACTCATGAGAATTTCGGATCTAAAAACGAGATTTATATTAAAAGTGGTTATGAGTTTATAAGAGTTAATACAAATGATGTTTTTTACATTGTTTCAGATGCTGAGTATACCGCCGTACACCTCAGTGATAAAAAACTTCTATCCTCCGAACCACTTAAATACTGGGAAGAAGCTTTATCCAAAACTATTTTCATGCGCATTCATAAGTCTTACATTATCAACACAAAGAAAATTGCTAAAGTTTCTGGTAATAAATTGTATTTGATAAACGATTCTGAAATACCAATAGGGAGAGCATACAAAAATGAATTTTCAAAAATAATAAAGCACTAAACTGTAAAAAAAAAATTGTATGAAATTGAAGTTACTAATACTAGCATTTGTCTGTTTTACAAGTGTCATATTTGCCCAAAATAAAATAAAGGTAACTGGTAAGGTTGTTGAAAAAGAATCTAATATTCCTCTAGAATATGCCACGGTAACCTTCAAAATTGCTAATAATGATTCTATTATAGATGGAGGTATTACAGACCCAAACGGTAATTTTAGTGTAGAGGTGCCACCAGGAATCTATGATATTTCTGTTGAATATATTTCCTATAAAACTAAAGACTACAATAATAAAAATATAAATGAAGATATAAATTTAGGAACTGTAGCCCTAGAGCTAGATGTAGAATCTTTAGATGAGGTAGAGATTGTCGCAGAGAAGACAACCGTTGAGGTAAAACTCGATAAAAAGATTTACAATATTGGCCAAGATTTAACCACCGCAGGTGGAACCGTAAGTGATGCCTTAAATAACGTCCCTTCAGTATCTGTAGACATCGAAGGCGGCATTAGCTTAAGAGGAAATGAAAATGTTAGAATTTTAATAAATGGAAGACCTTCTGCACTTGCCGGCTTTGGTGATACCAACGTGTTAAGCCAACTCCCCGCTGAGGCTATAGAGCGTGTAGAAGTAATAACCTCGCCCTCTGCAAGGTACGATGCCGAAGGAACGGCCGGTATCTTAAACATTGTTTTAAGGCAGAAAGAAACCTTAGGATTCAATGGTTCTTTTAATCTTACAGCAGGAAATCCTGATAATGTAGGATTAAACGCTTCAATTAATTACCGGACAGAAAAATTTAACCTATTTACAAATCTTAGCTGGCGTTATTTTGATGCACCACGAACCAGTTTCACAGATGTTACCTATTTTGATCGATTAGATGACGGTGAAATCGTTGAACCTGAGTACCGCCGCATCATTGAAGACCAAGAAGTAGAGCGACTCAACAGAAACTACAATGCTAATGTAGGTATGGAATATTTTATAGATAAAAGCTCGTCAATCACCGGTGGTATATTTTATAGAATAGGAAGCGATGCTGATTTAGCCTTAAATAGCAGTGAACGTTTTAATGATGGCACAGTAGTAGAACAAACTTTACGACGAGAAAAAGAAACCGAACAAGACAACAGTTATCAGCTTACTTTAAACTATATTAAACGTTTCGGTGAAGACAGCGATCATAGGCTCACCGCAGATTTTCAGTTTGAAAACGATGCTGAAGATGGTTTTACCAACTTGAATGAAGATTATATTACTACCAACCAAACCAATCCTGAACCATTTCAACAAGAACAAGAATTTACTGAAGAAGTGCAGAAAGAATATCTCATCCAAGCAGATTATGTGCTACCCCTAGGTGAAGATTCCAGATTTGAAGCCGGTTATAGAGGTACTTTCGAAAATGAAGTTACAGATTACAGATTAGAACAAGAAAACATTGCCACAGGTAATTTAATCGTTAATGATACCATTACTAACATATTTGATTATGATGAAAATGTTAACGCCCTATATACACAATATGGCTCTAAATTCGGGAAATTTTCTTTTCTCCTAGGCTTACGCTTAGAGCACACACAACTTAAAGGAAATATAGATTCTAGATTAACTGATGAAGAACTTGTAGAAGCTTTTGGCTTTCCAATTCAAACCAATTTTGACAATAATTATTTGGGCCTCTTCCCTACTTTAAATATTATTTACAATTTAGGAAGTGACGATTCGGACTCCGAAGAAAGTATCACTTTGGGTTATAATAGAAGAATAAACCGCCCACGAGGATGGTTTATAAATCCTTTCCCAACAAGATCGAGTAGAACAAATGTATTTCAGGGAAATCCTAACTTACAACCGGCCTTTGCCAGTGCTTTTGATGTAGGCTACTTAAAACGTTGGGAAGATTTTACCCTAACCACCTCGGTTTACTACCAATATGAAACCGATTCTTTTGAGCGCGTTCAAGAAAATACAGGTCAGCAAACCACAGACGGGATAGATATAATTAGAACAATACCTATAAATTTATCTACTAATGCCAGAACTGGGGCAGAATTGGGCATTCTATATAATCCTGCAGATTGGCTGCGATTAAATTCGAGTTTTAATTTTTTTCAGTTTGAAACAGAAGGTGAATTTAACGGTGTAGATTACAGTGCTAAAAATACCAGTTGGTTTGCGCGATTGAGCTCTAAAGTTATTTTACCTTGGAATATTGACTGGCAGACCAATGCAAGATATCGCGGTGCTATTCAAGATGCCCAATCAGATACAGATGGTATTTTATCTATAGATCTCGCTTTTAGCAAAGAGCTTTTTGATAATAGTTTAACCGTATCTTTAAATGTAAGAGACTTACTTAATTCTAGACGGCGAGAATCGGTAACCACAACAGATTTCTTTAGACGTTTTAGAGATTCGCAATGGCGGGTTAGGCAAATAAATTTGGCAGTGATTTACAGATTTAATCAGCAACTTAATAAGCGTGGCGATTCTGGTCGTGGTAACGGAAATAGTGGTGACGATTTTGATTTTGAAGGCTAATATTTCTCTTAATAAGTATAGCATTTTAGCGCAATTTTGGCCTTAGCAAATTAAAGGCATCCTTTTTTTACTTAAATTGCCTTTATGAATACTATAGCACTGCGCATTTGTGATTTTTTAAAAGATTTCCCACCGTTTAGTGTATTACAAAAAGAGGACTTACTTGCTATAGCTTCTGCGGTTGAAGTTATCTACCTTAAAAAAGATGAGTTATTATTCGATGTTGGTGAAGCCGTTAAACCCAATTTTTATGTGGTAAGAAACGGCGCTGTAGGTTTAATTAGAGAAGATCTTCATTTGGTTGATGAGTGTGATGAGGGTGATATTTTTGGCCTTAGAGCACTATTACGTCAAGGTGACTACAAACTACGCGCTAAAAGTTTAGAAGAATCCGTAATTTATAGTATTTCTGCAGAATTATTAGGTACTTATATTACAAGTCACGCAGAAGCAAGTCAGTTTTTAATGACAAGTTTTGCCTCTAACACTTTGTCTTACAGTACAGAAACTTCAGAGGCTTTTAATCAGAGCTATATAACGAAATCGTCTTCAGAACTGCAAACTGCAGATTATTCTAAAGATCCAATAACCTGTTCCAAAGCAACGCGTATTAAAGAGGCAGCAGAAATCATGACTAAAAAGCGGGTAGGCTCTATTGTTGTTACAGATAACCATTTACCTATAGGCATTATTACAGATAAAGATTTAAGAACCAAGATTGCGACCGGACGGTTTCCTATTAGCGCTACTGTAGACCAAATTATGTCCTCACCAGTAATCACTTATCATGAGGTTATAAGCGTTGCAGAGGCGCAAATTGCCATGCTTAAGCATAGAATAACACATTTATGTATTACAAAAGACGGGACAACTGACACAGAATTAACAGGGGTTTTATCGGAGCACGATATTATTGTGCTAAGAGAAAATAACGCTTCATTTTTAATGAAAGACATTAAGCGCAGTGAAACCGCACAAGACTTAAAAGGAATTAGAGAACGTGCAACTGAAGTACTAGAACGTTATCTGCATCAAGATATCCCTATAGATTTTATAGGTCGCATTATATCAGCAATAAATGAAGCCATTACCCAACGTTGTATAAAAATGGCCATTTCAAAAATGAAAATTTCACCTCCTGTAGATTTTGCATGGTTATCCATAGGAAGTCAAGGAAGACAAGAGCAGCTTTTACTTACAGATCAAGATCATATGCTTGTTTTCGAAAATACGTCACCGGAAAATTACGATGAGGTTAAAGACTATTTTTTACAGTTGGCAGAATATATTACTAACTATTTAAATACCGTCGGTTTCGAACTTTGCCCTGCTCGTATGATGGCCAATAATCCCAAATGGTGCTTGTCCTTAGACCAATGGAAAAATCAGTTTAGTCAATGGATTACATCGCCAGATCAAGATCATCTAATGCTATGTACTATTTTCTTTGATTACGATAGGGTTTACGGCGATAAATGTATAGTAGATGAACTTTCTGAACATATTTTTAAGTGTATAAAAACTCAACATATTTTTTTAACCTATTTAGGCCGAAATGCCCTTCAGAATCCTCCTCCTTTGAGTTTTTTCAGACAATTTTTAGTTGAAGAAAGTGGTGAACACAAGGACCAGTTTGATATTAAAGCAAGAGCTATAATGCCATTGGTAGACGCTGCAAGATTATTGACGCTATATCATAACACCAAAGCTATAAACAATACTGTAGAGCGCTATGAAATGCTGGTTACTTTAGAACCTCAGAATAAGGATGTTTATTTGTTTTGTATTGAATCTTTTAAAGATCTTTTAAAATTTAGAACACAACAAGGCTTAAAGCATAACGACTCTGGCCGCTTTATTGATTTAACTGCATTGAGTAAAGGTGATAAACTTAAGCTAAAACGAAGTTTCAAGGCTGTAAAGGCTATTCAACAACTCATTCAAACGCGATTTAAACTCGCCCATATTATTTAATATGAAATGGTTTCTAAAAAAAACTTATCCTGACTATTGGGAAGATTATGTTGCGAGTTTCAAAAATCCGCAAGAACACAACTTACGTCAAATTAGGTTTGTCGTTTTTGATACCGAAACCACAGGCCTCAATCCAAAAACGGATGTTATATTGTCGATTGGTTGTGTGGCCATTTCCAATTTATGCATTACGGTAGCCGATCAGTTTGAATGCTATTTAGAACAATCTCATTTTAATCCAGATACCGTTAAAATACATGGTTTGTTGCAAAAAGGTCATCTTCATAAAACAGACGAGGTCACAGCAATTATTAAATTTTTAAATTTCATTAAAAATGCCGTACTTATTGCCCATCACGCTGCCTTTGATGTAGCTATGATTAACTGTGCTTTAAAGCGGCAAGGACTGCCCAAATTAAAAAACACAGTAATAGACACATTACAGGTTTTTAAAAAGTCCTCATCATACAACCGTCATACCCAATTAAATCTGGATGCACTTGCAGAACGGTATAACATTCCACTTCATGACAGACATACTGCGGCAGGTGATGCCTACATCACAGCATTACTATTTTTAAAATTAGTAGCTGAATTAGGTACTGATAAAGATATCATTCTCAAAGACCTCATTAAATCACCTCGCATTGGTTTGCTATAAAAAAACACACTCAAAATTGAGTGTGTTTTCCCCTAACTAAACTTAAGATCAGATTAAACAACTATAATCTAATATTTTATGCTACCACACTTAGTGTAGTATCTTCCTTACTCTTTTTTGATGGCTTTTCAAATTGATTAGATGTGTTTTTTTCACCACCAGCTTTTAAAGCTTTATTTCCAGCAAAAAACGTTTTGTGATCATCCCCTAAATCAGAACCTGCCATTCTTTGATGCTTTACACAAGCAATACCTTTTCTAATTTCTTGCCGTTGAACATCTCTAACATAGGTTAACATGCCATCTTCACCATAATAACCCGCTGTTAAATCGTTCATATGCAGTGCTGTGGTATGATATGTTGGTAAAGTAATTAAGTGATGAAATACGCCAGCTTCTCGAGATGCATCTTGTTGAAAGGTCTTTATTTGTTCATCGGCACGCTTACTTAAAAGGGTTTCGTCATAAGCAGCATCCATTAAATTATCTTTATCATAGGCCGAAACATCTTCACCTGCTACTAGCATATCTTCATAGACTTGATTCCTAAAATTCAGGGTCCAATTAAATGATGGGGAATTATTATAAACCAATTTAGCATTCGGAACCACCTCTTTTACCCTATTAACCATATGCGCAATTTGTTTTACATTAGGTGTTGGGGTTTCTATCCACAATAAATCAGCACCGTTTTGTAAACTCGTAATACAGTCAAGAACAACTCGGTCTATGTTAGAACCGTCTTTAAATTTGTAGAGTCCATTTGGTAATCTTACCGGACGCATCAATTTACCCTCACGTTTCATTAAGACATCGTCTTCCTTAGCATTTTCTAAATTAATTTCTTCCGCTTCAATAAATGCTAAATATTGAGACGCTAAATCCCCAGGTTTCTGACTTACTGGTAATTTTTGCGTTAAGCCTGCACCTTCAGAATCCGTTCGGGCCACAATAATGCCATGATCAACCTCAAGCTCTAAGAACGCATAACGAACAGCGTTTAATTTGGCGATAAAATCTTCGTGTGGCACCGTAACTTTGCCATCCTGATGTCCACATTGTTTGGCATCAGACACCTGATTTTCAATTTGTATAGCACAGGCACCAGCTTGTATCATTTTTTTTGCTAACAGATAGGTAGCTTCCTCATTGCCAAAACCTGCATCAATATCTGCAATGATGGGCACAACATGAGTTTGAAAATTATTAATTTCCTCTGCCACATTTTCGCCCTGGGCTTGCCTACGGTAAAGGTCATTAAGTTCAATAGCGTCGGCTTGTTTGAGGAAGTCATAAATTTCTTCTATTAATGAAGGTACAGCCGTTTTTTCATGCATGGACTGATCTGGTAACGGACCAAACTCTGACCGAAGTGCCGCAACCATCCATCCAGAGAGATAGAGGTAACGCTTAGCTGTCGTTTTATGATGTTTTTTTACCGCAATTATATTTTGCTGAGCTACAAAACCGTGCCAGCATCCTAAAGATTGGGTATACTGAGAGTTATCATTATCGTAATTAGCCATATCCTCTCGCATAATGCTCGCAGTATATCTGGCGATGTCTAAGCCTGTTTTAAATTGATTTTGAGTAGCTAAGCGGGCCGCGTGCTCGGTTTGTATATTTCTCCAATTGTCACCGTAGCTGTTCTTGAGTTCTTTCACCTTATCTAAAACAGATGTGAAGTTGCTTTGTTGTAAATTTTTCATAATTTTAGAGTGTATTATTAATTTAATATTGATCCCGTGTAATGTTGCCGCATTAGCGGGATTGTTTTTTTATAATTTTTGATAAGCTGGTAGAGTTAAGAATTCTTCGAATTCATTAGCCGTTACTAATTCTTTAAACAATTCAATAGCTTCACAAAATTTGGTTTGTTTTATAGCTTGTTCCCCTACTTCGGTGATGATTTTTTCGACTTCGTCATTAAATAGTGTTTCAAACAGTGAATCATCAAAAGTTCTTCCGTCCTCTAGTTTCACTTCGTTTTTTAACCATTGCCAAATCTGAGTTCTTGAAATTTCAGCAGTAGCAGCATCTTCCATTAAATGATATAATGCCACTGCGCCATAACCTCTTAGCCAGGCTTCTAGATATAGTATACCGACATTAATATTTTTTCTTATACCTGCTTCTGTAATGGTTCCTGTTGGTAATTCCACTAAATCAGATGCCGACACTTCGACGTCTTCTCGCTTTTTAAAAATTTGGTTAGGTGTAGGCATATATTTGTTAAATTCTGTCATAGCCACTTCTACCAAAGCAGGATGAGCCACCCAAGTACCGTCATGTCCATTTTTTGCCTCCCGCTCTTTGTCTTTTCTCACCTTTTCTAATGCCGCTTCGTTGGCTCGCGGATTGTTTTTAATCGGAATTTGTGCCGCCATACCACCCATAGCATGTATACCTCGCTTATGACAAACCTTAATCACTAAATTAGAATAGGCTGCCATGAACGGTGTGGTCATAGTCACTTGATCCCGGTTAGGAATAATGAAATCTGAATGATTTCTAAATTTTTTGATATACGAAAAGATATAGTCCCACCGGCCACAGTTTAGGCCAACAATATGATCTTTTAGTTCATAAATAAATTCATGAAGTTGAAAACTGGCGGTGATGGTTTCAACTAATAAAGTTGCTTTAAATGTTCCTCTAGGTACATTAAGATATTCCTGAGCAAAATTAAATACCTTATTCCACCAGCGTGCTTCTTGATAATATTCTAATTTTGGCAGATAAAAATAAGGGGCTGTATTATGGTTTAGTAAGACCTGCGTGTTGTGAAAAACGTAAAGTCCAAAATCAAATAAACTTGCAGAGATTTCTTCACCATTAATAAGCAAATGGCTTTCGTTTAAATGTAAACCTCTTGGGCGTACTAATAGCACCGCTGGATGATCATTAAGTTTGTAGTATTTGCCTTTGGTCTTATCGTGAAGTTCAATGGTTCTAAGATTGGCATCATATAAGTTTTGTTGGCCATTTAAACAATTGCTCCACGTTGGTGCATTGCTGTCTTCAAAATCTGCCATAAAAGTTTTTGCACCTGAATTAAGAGCATTAATTACCATTTTACGATCAACAGGACCTGTAATTTCTACACGTCTATCCTGTAAATCTGCAGGGATAGAGCCTACTTCCCAGTCGGATTCTCTAATACTCTTAGTCTCTGATAAAAATTTGGGATATTCCCCAGCATCATATTTTTGTTGCTGTTCCTCTCTGTATTGTAATAGATTTAATCTTTCCTCATTAAATGCTTCATGTAACTCCGTTAAAAACACTAAAGCGTCTTTGGTAAGAATGGAAGGGTAAGTATCTCTAACTTGATTTGAAAATTTAATTTTTGATGATGTTGCAAATGTAGTTTCCATGATTTTAATTTTATGAAACAATGTTACAACAACTTTTTGAAAAAAACAAGCGAACGTTCGCTATTTATTTTTTTTCGCAAAATAATGCTATTCGCAAATTATACTATATTTGTGGTTATGGACAAGGATTACATTAAATTAATTTTTGGGTTAAAATTGAAGCAAATCCGCACAGAGCGTGAACTTTCGCTTTATGGTTTATCTAAATTATCAGGTTTATCAAAATCCTATTTAAATGAAATAGAGAAAGGAAAAAAATATCCAAAACCCGATAAAATTGCTTCATTATCTAAACATCTAGACATCCCTTATGATGATTTGGTTTCATTAAAGCTTGATAAGAATCTCGCACCTATTGGTGAAATTTTACAATCCAAGGTATTACAGGAAATACCTTTAGAGCTTTTTGGTATTCAAGAAAATACCATGATAGATATCATTTCTAATGCGCCACAGAAAGTTACGGCATTTATAAGCACCATAATTGAAATTGCCAAAAATTACAGTTTTACCAAAGAGAGTTTTTATTTGGCCTCGGTAAGATCTTTTCAGGAAGCCCATCTGAATTATTTTGAACATTTAGAGGCCGCTGTGCTTAAATTTGCAAAGACGTACCAGATTAATTTAAACCAGCCTATTTCATCTTCGGAATTAGAAGATATTTTAACTGAAGAATTTAAATATACCATAGACGAAAATGAATTAGAAAACCACTCTAATTTAGAACATCTGCGATCCTTATATGTTCCTAAAACCAAAACCCTTTTAATAAATAAGCAAATTGATGACGCCCAAAAAACCTTCATTTTTGCTAAGGAATTAGCTTATAATTACCTAGCTATAACTGAACGCCCTCATACCTTTACATGGATTACTTTTGATACTTTTGATGAAGTACTTAATAATTTTTACGCTTCTTATTTTGCTGGTGCTCTTGTGATTCCTAAAGCATCTATTGTTAATGATGTAAAACATTTATTTTCATCATCAACATTTAATGCTGAAGCTTTTACCGCAATGCTCAGTCATTATAACGCATCCCCTGAATCCATTTTTCAGCGCTTAACCAATATTTTACCAAAAGCTTTTGGATTAAAGGATTTGTTTTTTCTTAGGTTTTCTCACAAATCGCACTCCAGCGTTTATGAGCTAAACAAAGAATTACACCTCACTAAAGAACAACCCCCAAGGGCTAAAGAAACTAATGAGCATTATTGCCGGAGATGGGTCTCTTTAAGAGTTTTGGATAGTATAGCAAGATCAAAAAATACGCACGAGTTTGATATGCAAATTTCTAATTACCCAGAGGATAATAAACAGTATTTGGTCATAGCATCTGCAACCAAGGATCCTTTTAAGACAGATCAATATCGAAGTATTTCTATAGGGGTTGAAATTAACAATCAGCTGAAGAAAAAAGTAGAATTCTTAAATGATCCCAGCATAACAACCTTAGATGTGGGTGTAACCTGCCAAAGATGTAATATAAAAGATTGTGAAGTGAGGCAGGCTGAACCTAAGATTTATTACAAGCATCTTAAGGACGAAAAAACAGTGGCAACCGTTAAAGCAATTACTAAAAAATACAGTTAATAGCTATACCATGTGCGCTACCTTGTCATAATAAATATCTTTAAAATTAGTAATAACCATATTTGCCTTTGCATAGTTTTGCCCATGAGAATGCGGACTCTTATAACCTACACAAAAAATTCCTGCCGCACTTGCCGCTGCAATGCCATTCGTAGAATCTTCAATCACAAGACATTCTTGTTTTGAAAAACCGGTAAATTCTGCGGCTTTTATAAAAATTTCAGGATGGGGTTTGGATTGTTTTAAGTCTGCACCACTAAACTTTCCTTCGAAATAAGGATTAAGCTGAAACCGATTAAAAATCTGGTTTATATTAGGCATCGAGGCAGAAGACGCCACTACTAATTTTATATCATGCTGGTGATAGTTTTTAATAAGATCTAAAACACCGTCTATTAAAGCCAATTCCTCATCGTGGTCAAATAAATACTTAAAATGTTGGCGTTTTAAATTCATGAGTTGCTCTGGCGATGCTTTTAATTTAAAGTGGTCCACCAAGCGCTTACAAATATTAATGGTCGATTGTCCTGTAAATGACTCATACAGATCTGTCTCTACTTTAATGCCCACGTCCTTAAACATGAGATGATAGGCTTTGTAGTGCAGAGGTTCGGTATCTACAATAACACCATCCATATCAAACAACACCGCTTTGAGCATAATTATTTTTTTTGCGAAGATAAAAAAGGCGTTTGAAAACGATAGATTTCAGACGCCTTAATTCAATGTAAATAAGAATACCTATAGAGAATTATCTATAATAGATCTTACGACTTCTGGGTTCAACAAAGTACTTGTATCCCCTAGCTGATCGGTTTCTTTACAAGCGATTTTTCTCAAAATACGTCTCATTATTTTTCCCGAACGCGTTTTTGGTAAGCCTGCAGTAAATTGTATTTTATTCAGCTTAGCTATAGGTCCAATTCGATCTGTAATTAACTGATTAATTTCGTTTCTCAAGTTGTCTTGATCTCTGCTGGCCCCAGTATCTTTTAAGGTAATGTAACCGTAAAGCGCATTGCCTTTTACATCGTGCGGAAATCCTACAATGGCAGATTCAGCAACAGCTTGGTGTTCGTTTATAGCATCTTCTATAGGTGCAGTTCCTAAATTATGCCCTGAAACAATAATTACATCGTCTACGCGTCCTGTAATTCTGTAATACCCCACATCGTCGCGCATAGCACCATCACCTGTAAAATACATGTTTTCAAAAGCTGAAAAATAAGTGTCTTTATAGCGTTGATGATTGCCCCATATTGTTCTTGCCATAGATGGCCATGGAAATTTAATACACAATCTACCATCAACTTGATTTCCTATAATCTCTTTGCTTTCTTCATCCATAAGTGCAGGCTGTATACCTATAAAAGGTAAAGTGGCGTAGGTTGGTTTCGTTGGCGTGGAAAACGGTATGGGTGTAATCATTATACCTCCCGTTTCAGTCTGCCACCAAGTGTCTACAATAGGACTTTTTTTCTTACCTACGTTTTCATTGTACCAATGCCAAGCTTCTTCATTAATAGGTTCACCTACCGACCCTAAAACTTTTAGAGATGATAAATCGTATTTATCAACCAATTCGGTTCCGTGTTTAGCTAAAGCTCTAATAGCTGTAGGTGCTGTATAAAATTGGTTCACCTTATGTTTTTCTACAATATCCCAAAATCGACCAAAATCAGGATAACTTGGCACGCCCTCGAACATTAATGTGGTAGCTCCGTTAGCAAGAGGACCATAAACGATATAACTATGACCGGTTATCCAACCAATATCTGCCGTACACCAGTATACATCGTTATCTTTATACTGAAATACATTTTTAAAGGTATAAGCCGTATACACCATATAACCTGCTGTTGTGTGTAGCATACCTTTAGGCATTCCTGTAGACCCAGAGGTGTACAATATAAAAAGAGGATCTTCTGCATCCATAATCTCTGGATCACAATCAGCATAGGCCTCTTTTAATAAGGGCGCTAACCAATAGTCTCTATTGTCTTTCATTTCGATATCAGATGCAATGTGTTTAACAACTAAAACCGATTCTACATTAGGGCAATCTTCCATAGCCTCATCTACAATACCTTTTAAATCTATGGTTTTAGCACCTCTGTAAGAGCCATCTGAAGTTATAACCATTTTTGCATCACAGTCGTTAATTCTTGTGGATAAGGCTGTAGACGAAAACCCTGCAAAAACTACAGAATGTACTGCACCAATACGAGCGCAAGCCAATACTGCAATAGCTAATTCAGGTATCATAGGTAAATAAATGCACACACGATCACCTTTAACCACCCCTTTATCTTTAAGTACATTAGCCATTTTACAAACTCGCTCGTGAAGCTGCTTGTAGGTAATATGCTCTGCGGGTTTGCGAGGATCATTATGCTCGAATAAAATAGCGGTCTTATCCCCTTTTGTTCGCAAATGCCGGTCAATACAGTTAATTGTAATATTAAGTTTAGCGCCCTCAAACCATTTAATTTCTGGTTTAGAAAAATCCCAATCTAAGACTTTATCCCAGCGTTTGTTCCATTCAAAATGTTCCTCCGCAATTTCTTCCCAAAAACTTTCTGGATTTCTAACGGATTTTCGATAGACTTGAAAATATTCCTCAAAATGTTTAATATGATAATTACTCATGATTTATAGTGTTTGTGTGAATTCCTATATTATTTAATTGATATATATGTTTTATTTCTTCTATGATGGCTACATCATCTATGGTCGATGGAATATTATATTCTAATTCATCTGAAATTTGACGTAGCAATTTACGAAGAATTTTACCTGATCTCGTCTTAGGAAGACGCTTCACGACCAAGACATTTTTAAAAGCTGCAACTGCACCAATTTCTTGTCTTACATTTTTAATTATGTCGTTAGCTATAGTCGCTTCATCTTTATCTACTTCAGATTTCAATACCACTAAACCTAATGGTTTTTGTCCTTTCAACTCACAATGCACACCGAAAACTGCACATTCTGCTACCAGAGAATGGCTGGCTACAATTTCTTCCATTTCTGCAGTCGATAATCTGTGGCCGGCCACATTAATGATATCATCTACGCGCCCGGTTATGAACACATAGCCATCTTCATCTTTGTAGCCACCATCACCAGAGAAATAGTACCCCGGAAAACGGCTTAAATAGCCTGCTTTAAACCGTTCTGGATTACCCCAGAGATTTAATAAGGTTCCTGGTGGTAACGGCAATTTAACGCTAACATAGCCTTCTACGTCTGCAGGTAATTCGTCGCCTTTATCATTTAGAATTTTGATGTTATAACCGCACACTGGTAAGGTTGCTGATCCAGGTTTTACAGGAAATCGTTCTATACCAACCATATTGGCCAGCATAGGCCAACCACTCTCAGTTTGCCACCAATGATCAATTACCGGTATATTAAGATGCTGCTGTGTCCAGTGTAAGGTTGCCGCATCGCAACGCTCACCTGCTAAAAATTGATATTTCAAAGTGCTTAAATCAAAAGCCTTAATATGCTTTCCTTGCGGGTCTTCTTTTTTTATAGCTCTAATAGCTGTTGGTGCTGTAAACATTACCTTTACCTTATGTTCGCTTATTACGCGCCAAAACGTAGAGGCATCGGGAGTTTTTATGGGCTTACCTTCAAATAAAACCGTGGTATTTCTATTAATAAGTGGTGCATAGACGATATAGCTATGTCCGACCACCCAGCCTACATCACTAGCTGCCCAAAATACTTCACCAGGATTTATGTCGTAAACATAGGTCATTGAAAATTTCAGTGCTGTAGCGTAACCACCTGTATCTCTTATAATACCTTTAGGTTTACCTGTGGTTCCGGAAGTATACAAAATATAAAGGGGATGATTAGATGCCACCGGAACAGCTTCCTTAGATTCTGAGCCCCTAATTAGTTTATCATAATCTATGTCATAAGACTGTTTGGAAATTTCTAATCCTAATTTTCTATCATAAACAACCACGTGGTTTGGTTTATGGGAAGCTTGTGAAATTGCCTCGTCAACAAAAGGCTTATAAGGAATAATTTTCTGAATTTCGATACCATTAGAGGCTGTAATTATGGCTTTGGGCTTACAATCATCTATTCTAATAGCTAATTCGTGAGGTGCAAATCCACCAAATACAACAGAATGAATAACACCCAATCTTGCACAAGCTAACATAGCGTAAATAGCCTGAGGGATCATTGGCATATAAATAATGCAAGTGTCTCCTTTTTCTAATCCTAGAGTGTCTAGCCCGCCGGCTAGTTTGCTAACTTCCTCATGTAATTGAAAATAGGTAATATTCTGCTTCATTTGAGTCACTGGTGAATCATAAGCTATAGCAATGGCGTCGCCGAAGCCATCTTTGATGTGTTTGTCTATACAGAGATAACTCATATTAAGTTCACCATCTGCAAACCATTGTGTGTAATCATGGTGGTCTTTAGACCATATTTGCTTAGGTGCCTTGAACCAGTCTATCTTTCTAGACTGCTCTTTCCAGAAGTTTTCTGGTTCGGCAATACTTTTCTGATAAAATTCTTGATAAGTCATGATTTGGATTTTTTAGAATTAAATAGTCCAAACCAATTTGGGTTTAAAAGCTTAAATTTAATTAAAACCCATAAGATTGTAACAAAGCACAGCCCAATCACTATTGATTCTGCTACACTAATTGTTGTAAGATATTCATACTTGATTCGCAAGTATAAAGTGCCGATAATATAAACAGTGATAATTACATCTGATACTAACGGACTTAGTTGTAAACGTTTCATTGCATTTTACTTTAATTAAACATGGTTGTTTGCACACAAAACCAATGGATAAATAAAGTAGAAATGAAATCTTTAATTTAAGAGTTCATTTATTTCTGAAACTACTTTTTTTACTGAAAAAGGTTTGATTAAATATTTATCAGCTCCAAGTTTTAAACCCTTTTCAATGTCTGAAGCTTTATTTTTTGCTGTTAAAAATACCACTTTAGTATGACTTAAAGCAGGTACATTTTTAATGTATTCTAAAGTCTTATAGCCATCTACCTTAGGCATCATGATATCTAACATGATTACATCTGGCCATACGGTCTCCAATATTTCAATCGCTTCACTGCCATCTCTAGCAATAAACACCTCATAATCATTCTTTTTGAAGCCATATTCTAAGGTCATTACGATATTTGGCTCATCATCAACAATAAGAATCTTCTTCATTCAAAATAGAATTTACAAGTTAATTAAAAGGTAGCTTAAAACCAAAAGTAACACCAATTTTTTTGTTATTCCTAACCCATATTTCACCATCGTGATTTTCAATGATTTGCTTCGATATGGCAAGCCCTAAGCCGCTGCCTTCTGGCTTAACCACGGTTTGATTTTTAGATTGATAGAATTTGTCAAAAATATAAGACACATCTTCTTTAGGAATGCCTTTACCGTTATCGGTAACAGTAACTTCTAAGTAACCCGCTTCAAATTTATGGTTAATCGCGATAATACCATCATTTTCTGGAACAAACTTTAAGGCATTGAAAATTAAATTTGTTAGCACCTGAAGTATGCGATCCTCATCATATTCTGCATGAATAGCACTTTGGCTTAACTGCATAAGTTGCACCGATTTGTTTTTAGCGATATGACTTAAACTATCAATGGCTTTACTTATGGTACTATTTATATTTTGCTTGCGAAGATTGAGATCATTTCTTCCGCGAGAAATTTTTTCAAAATCCAAAATACTATTTATAAGGCGGGAAAGTCGTTCACTATCGTTAAGCATGTTATTTAAAAATTTTGCTTTCACTGGCTGGGGCATATGCTCATCGTCGTCTAATAATAATTCTGTGGTGGCTCTTATTCCAGTTATAGGTGTTTTTAACTCGTGAGCTACCGTATCTAAAAACTCATCCTTTTGCTTATCTTTTTCTAAAAGTTCTTCATTAGCTTCCTTTAAACGTTTAGTTAGGATAGTCAACTCCTTAGATTTGTCTCTTAAAAGTTTATTTCTTGAAATGGTTTCTTTAGACTCTTCTAATATTTTAAGAACTTCAACTAAACTCACTTCATCCTCTTTTACAACGCTAGATATGAGTATTTTTGCTGATGCACTTCCAATACTTCCTGTTAAAAGTTTTTCTGAAAAATTAATTAAACGCGCATCGGCCATTTGGGTATCTAATGGCAAGTTATATTTTCTAAAGAATAGATTTAAAGCACGCTGTGTTTTTTGCTCTCCTAAAAATTTACTTAAAACATTACGTATGGCAGTTACGTAGGCTTCACCTTTCCATACCAATGCATTATCTTGTAATTCGCCATAATTACTATTATTTACAAACATTTCACCATAATTACGCTCTCTGTAATTGCCTTTAGTGATTACAGAAATAACCATATAACACGAGACATTTACAAGCATACTCCAAAAAAAAGCATGCGTAGGTGGACTAAGAAAATCAAGACCAAAGAGGGCATGTGGTCGCAAAATGTCTATATGGAACAATCCGTGGCTTATAAAAGAGCTCATATCTGTAATACCCTGCAATGTAAACGGAAGGATCAAGGTGTAAGAGGTAACTAAAAACCCAGCAATAATACCCACAATGGCCGCTTTTGAAGAACCTCTATTCCAAAACAAACCTATAAAGAATGCTGGTGCCAATTGCGCTATTATTACAAAAGCTATAAGACCTATAGAATATAAGGATAACTCAAATGAAAAATTAACGTAGAAGATATAGGCCAAAATTATGATAGTGAAAATAGAACTACGACGAATCATCTTAATGTAGCTGGTATTTTTTTCGGGGTGACCTTTTATAAAACGGTCTAAAAATCCATAGGGAATGATTAAATTATTACTCAGCATATTAGATAAGGCCAATGTTGCCACTACCACCATAGAAATTACCGCCGATAATCCACCAAGAAATACAAGCAAGGCTAATGTTGTATGATCTGCTTGTAATGGTAACAGCAGCGCATAATACTCTGCCTGACTAACATCATTAACTTTTAAATTTCCAGCCCAGGCTATAGATAAAACAAAGACATTAAAAAGCAATAGATATAGAGGGAACATCCAAATTGCAGTTTTAATGTGTTTTTCTCTAATATTTTCGACAACGGATACTTGAAATTGCCTAGGAAGCAAAAATACAGCCATAAAAGATAAGCCTATGGTGTACAACCAGTCTAAAGCCTCCTCAAACCCGCCAATAGTGACTTGATCTTTGATGGTTGTTTGCTTTGTAATTCCATTATAAATTTGCTCAGGGTCTTCAAAAAGCACATAACTCACATAAAAACCTACAAACAAAAAGAACATTAACTTCAATATAGACTCAAAAGCAACCGTAACGATAATTCCCTTGTGTTTTTCTGAAGCATCCGTAGTTTGAGTTCCAAAAAAGGTGGCGAAAATGGCTAAAATTAGGGCTATATAAAGCGTAGAGTCGTCCCAAACAGATGTGGAAATTATACTTGAATCTAATGACAAAATACGAAAGGTATCTGCTATGGCCTTTAACTGAAGCGATAAGTAAGGTATTATTGCAAACAATGCTACAACGGCAACCAAGGCACCTAAAAATCTATTATTACCATACCTAAGCGAAATAAAGTCTGCAATAGAACTGATTTTATGCTGCTTCGATATTCTAATAATTTTTCTTAACAACACCACCCACAGAGGCGCTGCAATTACAGGACCTAAGTATATAGTTAGATAATTTAATCCTGAAGTAGCAGCAATACCCACACTGCCATAGTACGTCCACGCTGAGCAATAAACGGCTAGTGATAAACTATAAACTGCAGCATTATTTACCCATTTACTCTTAGATTTCTTTTCAGCAACAAAGGCAATTAAGAATAGAATTGCCAAATATAGAATGATAATGAAAAATAGAACATAACTACTCATAATGCCGCTTTAAGACCATATAACTAATTATTACAGCCACTAACCAGAAGCCAAAGATGTAAAGGTATAATACAGGAATTCCGTAAACAGCATCGCTACTATCTACAAGCATTATTAAGGGAAAATTAAACACGATAATTAAACCTATAGAAAGAATAACTAACTTTTGTTCGTGACGCTTTTTCATTTACAAGATGTAAGCTCTAAAAATACAAAAAACAGTGCCTAAGTTCTTAGGCACTGCTTAAAATTAATCAAATTAAACCATTAATGACTCTGTGCCTCGCCTGCCCCCGATGGAATTCTAATATTTTCAACAATCTCTTGTACATGTTGTGGTGGTGCTGACGTTAATCTTGAGACGGTCACCGATATAACAACATTTACTACCATTGCAACTGTTCCGAAACCTTCTGGTGAAGTACCAAACCACCAATCTTCTGATGTGCCGCCGCCAAACATATCTAATTTAAATTTCATCATGTAGAACAGCATAAGGAGCATACCTACAATCATCCCGGCAATAGCACCTTCCTTGTTCATTCTTTTATCAAAAATTCCTAAAATGATGGCTGGGAAAAATGATGCTGCAGCCAAACCAAAGGCTAAAGCAACTACAGCAGCTACAAATCCTGGTGGATTAATGCCAAAATAACCTGCAATGACCACAGCGACAAATATAGAAATACGTGCTGCTCTTAATTCACCTTTCTCAGAGATCTCGGGCTTTAATTGTTTCTTAATTAAATCATGTGATACCGAAGTTGAAATAACAAGTAATAAACCAGCTGCTGTTGATAATGCCGCTGCAATACCACCCGCTGCCACTAGTGCAATGACCCAGTTAGGCAAATTTGCAATTTCTGGATTAGCCAAGACCATAATATCACGATCTACATAAAGCTCGTTGGCTTTATCATTTGGATTTGATATTAAACGCTGACCGTATTCTCCCCTGTCACCAGAATAATTAGGCTTCTTTCCTTCAATGGCGCTGCCGGCCATATATTGAATTTTACCATCATCATTTTTATCATTCCATGCAATGAGTCCTGTGTTTTCCCAGTTTTTAAACCATTCGGGAACTTCGGTATAATTGGTATTGCTTACCGTTTCAATAAGATTAGTTCTTGAAAAAACAGCTATCGCAGGCGCCGTGGTATATAAAACGGCTATTAGTAATAGCGCATAACCTGCCGATTTTCGCGCGTCTTTAACCTTAGGAACAGTAAAAAATCTTACTATAACGTGAGGTAATCCCGCGGTACCTACCATTAAAGCTAGAGTAATGGCAAATACATCCCAAGTGGATTTTGTACCACTTGTATATTCGTTAAAGCCTAACTCGGTATGCAATGCATCAAGTTTATCAAGGAGATACATACCACCTTCAACCTTACTTCCCATACCAATCTGAGGAATTACATTACCCGTCATCTGGATAGATATAAAAACCGCTGGAACCATAAAAGCAAAAATCAAAACACAATATTGCGCCACCTGTGTATAGGTAATCCCTTTCATTCCGCCTAAAAAGGCAAAAATCAATACCACAGTCATTCCTATTAGAACACCTAAATTAATATCGACTTGTAAAAATTGAGAAAAGACAATACCTACACCACGCATTTGGCCCGCCACATAGGTGAACGAGACAATTAGTGCGCATATAACAGCTACTGTTCTTGCCGTGTTAGAATAATAGCGATCTCCTATAAAATCTGGAACTGTAAATTTTCCAAATTTTCTTAAATAAGGCGCTAATAGCAACGCAAGAAGTACGTAGCCCCCTGTCCAACCCATCAAAAAGACGGAACCGTCATATCCCATAAAAGAAATAAGACCGGCCATTGATATAAAAGATGCCGCACTCATCCAGTCTGCAGCAGTAGCCATTCCATTGGCTAATGGCGAAACCCCTCCGCCTGCTACATAAAATTCTTTAGTTGAGCCTGCTCTGGCCCAAATTGCTATTCCGAAATAGAGGGCAAACGAAAGCCCAACTAATATCCATGTCCATAATTGTACACTCATAATTTTGTTTTTAGTTGTTAAAGCTTGGACTATTCGTCGAAACCATATTTTTTATCCAGTTTATTCATTAATCTTACGTATACGAAAATTAAAATCACGAATACGTATATTGAGCCTTGTTGGGCAAACCAAAATCCTAGTTTGAACCCTCCAAGTTTAAATGTATTAAGGGCATCTTTAAATAGAATTCCACAGCCATATGAAACTATGAACCATATGGCTAATAGTATAGAAAGGTATCGTACATTTTCCTTCCAGTACGCGCTTGCATGTTTTTGTTTGTCTGACATAATATTTTTTATTTCTGTTATAGGTAAATCATTGCTTGCAGTGTCACTGTACCAATAGCGTCACTACCGCCATATTTTGTGTTTTGGTATTCTAAAGTAAGTTTGCCGTGATGCCCACTGAAATAGGCATTGGCACCAAATCCAAATTGATTGGCAGCATCATCAATAGCATCTACTTGCCGATTTGTGTAATACAAATATGGCTGGAACTTTGTTGTGTTTTGAGAAGGGATCACATACCCTACATGGGTATGCAACATGGAACCTGTTTCATAGGTCTGACCCAAGGTAAAATTTTCACCGTAGTCGTTAAACTGAGCTAATCCATAAACAGTTAAAGCCGCACCATTGTTTCCTAAGGGAGCATCGTAAAAAGCATCTAAAGCAAAAATAGAGACATCTTCACCTGTTAGAGCACCTGAATTATCTGCCATGACCGATCCTTTAGGATGTAAAAAGAATCCAGCACCTACGTTAAACACTTTTTTTGTTCCTAAATAAGTACCTACCTTATAAGGTAAAAAGTTTGACTCTTGGTCTAGGAAATTGAAATCAAAATAGCCTGCATAAGCTCGTCCAGCATCTTTAGAACCTAATAAGCGTCTACCCGAATAGATGGCTGGACCACCATTAACAGGTGTTGCAGCAGCTTGTAAATTGTTGGTTAATGCGTCATTTACTGAAAGTCGGTACTGAAATTTTCCAAATTTTCCTTTAAGGTAAACCCCCATATGACGTGCAAATTGGTCTGACAGTCCTATGGTTGCCCAAGCTTGCCTGGTGTTGTCTAGAGTCATCATATTTAAAGTACTCTGATTATTAGCACGAGAAATGCCATTCCAATAATGCAAACCACCACCAATGGCGTGGTTACCATTTATTTTGTATTCTCCCCATACATCATGAAAGAACAATTGAGAACGATCGCCGGTTCCTATTGCAGACATATTGTCGGCGTTAAGACTATTTAAACCAAAGTGCGTTAAAATTAGAAATTTCTTGTTGAGCTGCGCATAAAGCAAAACACGAGCCCTTCTGATACTAAAATTTAAATCGCTCTGTGCATTACCATTAGCATCTAATGGCCTATCTGCGTTGTTTTGGGCCCAGAACTGTGCCCAAGATATAATTCGGAAATATTTAGTACCATCTTCATTTAATTTTACCTTCATGCCACCAGAATAATCTGGTGCACCTTGCGCAAAACTTAATTGAAAACAGACCAAAATGCCAAATAGCGTAAAAAGGTTTTTTCTCATTGATTAAGAGTTTAGTTAGTTATGAAATTGGTTTTGTGTGCAGCACTAAACTCTACAAAAGATACTCTTAAATAAAACTTAATATATTTTTATGCTAAAAAAATATAGTTAATCTTTAAATCGTTCCCATTTAATAAGCATAAACTTATCTCCTAACTCTGTAACCAATGCACCAGCACCAGAAAGATTTTTAGGATCTAAGAAGAATTTAGACAGCTCTGTTGCATTTAAGATTTTATACGTGGGGTGGTAAGTAGTGTTATGAGGTCTTTTAATATTATATTTCTTTACCCAATTCATAATACTAACATGCGAAATACCTAGAATACGCTCAATCTCTCTATAGGTAAGTCCTTCTAAATAAAGCTGTAATGCTTTATTTACATAATAAGTATCGATCTGTTTGCCTAATTTATTTACGGTAAAAAAATATCCACAAGATTTACACTTGTAACGCTGTCTGTTATTAATGACCCCACTTTTTATATAGCGCTCAGATCCACAATTGGGACATGCCTCAATTTTCATATATATTATTTTAGCATAAATATATCATTTTAGCAATTAAATAGCAAATTGTAAAAATTCAGCATATTAAGCAATGCCTATTTTATAACTTATCAATTAAAAATTTAATTTTGAAACCTCAACAACCTAAGTTTTGCCACAAATACGACTCTACTTTATAGATGCTGTAAGAGCCTTTGCCATTTTAATGATGCTTCAAGGGCATTTTATAGATACTCTTTTGGCAGAAGAATATCGTGACTCTAACCAGACTTTATATAGAACTTGGGAATACTTCAGAGGCATTACAGCCCCGTTATTTTTTACAATTTCTGGGTTAATTTTTTCTTATTTACTTGTAAGAGCAAAGCGCAATAACACTACCAATTACAGACTTAAAAAAGGGTTGTACCGTGGATTGATGCTTATTGGTATTGGTTATGCCTTAAGAATACCGATTTTAAGTTGGATTTTTGGAAGTTTTAATACCTACTTCTTAGTTGTTGATGTCTTACAATGCATTGGATTGTCTCTTATTCTTATTGTTATAATTTATAAAATTACATTTAGAAGAACATTTATTTTTTCTTTACTCATGTTGTTATTGGGTGTTATTATATTCACAACTGAACCCTTTTATAGGAATTTGCGATCTACGCTACTACCGCTCCCCATTGAGAATTACATCACAAAAGTAAATGGATCTATTTTCACCATCGTTCCTTGGTTTGGCTATATGGCATTTGGTGCATTTATTTCCACTTTGTTTTATAGATACCTCGAAAAGCAACGATTTAAAACCTATATGGTTATAGGTTTTATTCTATTTGGTTTGCTTTTAATACACCAGTCGTCATGGTTACTTAACAAGATAAGCTATTACACACATCTCGAAATTTTTAAAGCCGTAGCTGACTATAATTATCTCTTTATCAGACTTGGAAATGTATTGGTTATTTTTGGATTGTTTTATCTGGCAGAACCTCTTTTAAAATTACCTTTAATTTTAAAAATTGGTCAAAAAACGCTATCCATTTACGTGATTCACTTTATAGTTCTCTATGGAAGTTTTACTGGTTTAGGATTAAATCAACTTATTGGCAAAACCCTATATCCTGAGCAAGCTGTTTTCGGTGCCATACTTTTTTTAAGTGGTGTTTGTCTGGTCTCGTTCTATTATGTTAAAACCAATACGTTCTTATACAATACTTTTAGGCAGTTTATAGCCTTTTCAAAAAAAATGTTTTCTTAAGATTATGGTTTAGAACTTTTAGATTTCACATCTAAAGAGGTTTTATTTAATTTTCTTGTATCTTCACTTTTTAAGAATCATGGACTTACACTTACTTTTAGACAACCTCACTAATCCGGCGCTGTTATTCTTTTTTTTAGGAATAGTAGCGGTTCAGTTAAAAAGCGATTTAGAAATACCGCCAACCTCATCCAAATTTATTTCATTATATCTATTATTTTCAATTGGTTTTAAAGGTGGGCAGGAATTAGCTCATAGTCCCTTTGATATGGAAATTATTTGGTCATTACTATTCGGTATTTTTCTTGCTATTATCGTACCTATCTACACCTATTATATATTACGTCTAAAATTTAGTGTTGCTAATGCCGGCGCTGTGGCAGCGTCTTACGGTTCTGTAAGTGCTGTGACTTTTGTTACCGCTATATCGTTTTTAGAAATAGAACAAATTTCATTTGGCGGCCACATGGTAGCTGTTATGGCACTGATGGAAGCACCGTCTATCATCATTGGGGTATTGTTATTATCTATTTATGAAAAAGACAACCCTAATAAATTGTCATTGGGTAAAGTTTCTAGACATGCGCTTACCAATGGTAGCGTTTTATTAATATTAGGTAGCTTAGTAATTGGCCTACTGGCAAGTGATGCTCAAGCGCAAGGTATTGAACCCTTTACTACAGACATTTTCAAAGGTTTTTTAGCCGTATTCTTATTAGATATGGGTATCACGAGTGGTAAAAAATTATCCTCTTTTTTAAAAAACGGTTGGTTTGCCTTAGTATTTGCTATTGTCATTCCCATAATAAATGGATGTACCGTTGCTTTTGCGAGTTCCATTTTTACAGAAAATATAGGCAATAGGTTTTTATTTGCTATTCTCGCTGCCAGTGCTTCTTATATTGCAGTGCCAGCAGCTATGCGTTTAGCAGCGCCTAAAGCTAATCCTAGTTTATATTTACCAATGGCTTTGGCGATTACATTTCCATTTAATATAACCTTAGGTATGCCTTTGTATTTATATTTGATTAATTTAGGCTAATTATTTTTTTAAATTATGGTTGAGACTGTTGAGCGGTTTTATTCTGCATTTAATGGTTTAGATGCTGAAGTGATGACCAATTGTTATCATGATAATATTATTTTTGAAGATCCCGCTTTTGGACAGCTAAAGGCAGATCGTGCTAAAGCCATGTGGCAAATGATTTGTGCATCTCAAAAAGGAAAGTCATTTAGGGTTAAGTGTTTACATGTTCATAGGGAGAATGGAATTGTAAAAGCAGACTGGGAAGCCTTTTATACCTTTAGTAAAACAGGAAGATCGGTACACAATAAGATTAAAGCACAATTTGAATTTAAAGATGGCTTAATTATAAAACATATAGATCACTTCAATTTGCATAAATGGGCATGGCAGGCCTTTGGATTAAAAGGGTGGCTAATTGGAAAGTTTCCGTTTTTTAAAAATCAACTTCAGAGACAAACCAATAATGCTTTAGACAATTACCTTAAAAATCGGTAAGGCTAATTAACTATAAGCTTTTACCTTACCCTCTACCCCTTGAAAAAAGGCTTTAATCACTTTAAAATCTGCCTCGACATTGCCAGTAGTATAAAAGGGTTCTGAAACTTTATTTTGTTTATTTTTAAAATCTAAAGTAAACATAATTATAGGCACATCTGCTGCTTGTGCAATGTAATAAAAACCAGTTTTCCAATGCTCCACTTTTTTACGCGTACCTTCAGGTGCAAGAGTTAACCTAAACTCATCTTCATTTTCAAATAATTGAGCTATGGCCTTAACTTTATTTTCTCGTGCGACACGATTAACAGGTCTTCCGCCAATAGCCCTAAAATAATATCCAAATGGCCATTTAAACAGTTCTCTTTTTCCAATAAAGTTAGTTTTAACACCTGTAATTTTTCTCAACAAAAGACCGATGTAAAAGTCATGCCAGCTTGTATGAGGTGCGGCAATAATTACAGCTTTCTTTATTTTATCCTTAGAGAAATTGGTATTGCCTACCAATTGCCAGCCAAAAATTTTATAATAAATAAATTTTGAAAGCCATTTCATCCTACATGACTTGGTATAATTCCTGAAGCTTTTGTCGTGTCACTTTTTTCTTCCATTTTTTGCCCAATGCATTTTCCCATAAAGGTTCTAAACTAAGCGCAACATCAATCATTATATCAAATTCATTCTGATCTAGTTCTGCACAAATGTTCTGAGGCAATTCAATGTCGTGTTTTTCTTTCATTTGATGAAATAAGGCCACACCTTCCGGATAAAATTCTTTTAATTGGTTAAAAACGACACAGTTACCTACGCCGTGTTTTACTCCAAGTAGATAAGATAGACCATAACTAAGGGCATGGGCAACACCAACCTGAGAATAAGCAATACTCATACCACCATGCCAAGAGGCCATCATGAGTTTATCTTGTGCTTCTTCTTTTGTTAACTCATCTGATAAGAAAATATCCTTACAAAGATCAAAAGCCTTCTCGCCATAGGTTTTACTAAATTCATTTAAATAGGTACCATCTAGGGATTCTACACAATGAATAAAACAGTCCATACCAGTATAAAACCACTGTTCTTTTGGAACATCTTTGATTAATTCAGGATCTAAGAGGACTTGATCGAAAGGGGTGTAATCACTATTAATACCTAATTTTTTATCTGGTCCTGTAAGCACAGTAGTTCTTGACACCTCTGAACCTGTTCCTGAAATTGTTGGAACACCTACATGATAAATCGCCGGATTTTTAACCAAGTCCCACCCTTGATACTCCACCGCACTACCCCTATTGGTAAGCATAATAGATACTGCCTTTGCTAAATCTAACAAGGTTCCGCCACCAATACCTATAATACCAGATGGCCTTTCTGAATGTTTTAATATAATATCTTCTACGAGTTCGTCTACCTGAGATGTTTTAGGTTCTTCTTCTGCAGACACATACCTTATCTCATCTTTATAAGCCAAAGGTATGCGCGCTGTAAGCCAGCTGTTACCTTTAAAAACGTCATCTACTAAAAATATAAACGGTGCTTTATCATTTTTACGCTTTGGCTCAAGAATGTCACCAAGCTGATTAAAACTGCCTCGTCCGAAAACGATTCTGGACACCATTGGATAGTTTTTGTATATCATTTAATTACCTTCTTTGTCAAAAATAAAATAAAGTTTTGCTTTAACCTTTTATAAGGTTTAAAATTTCTGTTAAACTACTTACCGTGTGAAAATTTTTATTTTTTAGATCATTTTCATGGGGTGTTTCAAATTGCCATGTGGTATGAAATGGTACATGAATTGCCCTGGCTCCCAAATTAATAATGGGTAAAACATCTGATTTTAATGAATTACCAACCATTAAGAACTCTTTAGCATCTATATCTAAGTGTTTTAATAACCGTTGATAATTGGTTTCGTTTTTTTCACTCAATACTTCAATGTGATGAAAATAATCTAACAGTAACCGACGAGCCCTTGCGGGTGTTTGGGATACAACAGGATTTTTCGTTCCCTACAGTATATTTTGCCGAAAAGCGAAGAAACAAAGCACAATCATTGCAAGAGAAAAATCGCTACGACCTTGAAAAAAAGCGAATAGAACGGCAAATTACAGCTGATTATTATACCTATCAATATGCCAAACAAAAAGAAGGGATTTTCAAAAAACTGGATAGTCTTTACCGCAATTTTTTCCGAATGGCCCAGCGTCGTTTTGAACTCGGTGAGACCAATTACCTTGAAAAAGTAACGGCCACTGCCAAGCAACGTCAAATTGCGAACACGTATTCCAAAATACAACAGCAATTATGGAC
>Ga0207419_1000062_pt1 | contig 78357 bp, 64 predicted proteins | sample ElkSloMetagenome_4_FD_184723 | JGI IMG/M metagenome (GOLD analysis project Ga0207419, IMG submission 184723) | Hot spring microbial communities from Elkhorn Slough, Monterey Bay, USA - MD2A (version 2) | ecosystem: Environmental > Aquatic > Marine > Intertidal zone > Estuary: Microbial mat ...
AATCAGAACAAACCTAATTCCGATAAACCCTGACCGCAATTCATCTCACGCTGCTCTGTCGGGTCAGACGTGGGGCTTCTTGGGGAAGAAGCTAAAAATGGAAAAAGTACCTGGGAGTCTGGCCGTGTTTCGACCCCAAGCACTTCTTCTACAGACCTCACTCCTCACACTGATACTAATATACACGATAATCTCAGCTTGTCAAGCGATCAGTCTGTTAAATAAATCTAAACTCATCTAAACAGTCGTTGCGGGTTGAGGTTGGAACTGGAACATCGAATAGATCACATTCCGGCGAATGTCGGTCATCATATCGAGGAATTGTTCATAACCTTCCCGTTTGTACTCAATCAAGGGGTCTTTTTGACCGTAGCCCCGTAGTCCAACTGATTCGCGTAACGCATCCATCTGCTGAAGGTGTTCGCGCCAGAGGGTGTCAATTTGCTGCAAGATAAAGAATCGTTCCGCTTCTCGCATCAAACCCGGTTTAATTTGATTAACTTGGGCTTCCTTGATATCGTAGGCGTTGCGTAACTGTTCGTGTAAGAAGGTCTTAATCTCATCGACATTCAAATCAATCAGTTGGTCTGCATTTAAGTCTGACAGCAAATAAACAAACTCTTTGACCTTACTGACCACATTTTCCAAATCCCACTCCTCCGAGGGCAAATCAGGGTTAATATAGGCATCAACAATGTCATTCATCGTCTGTTCGCCGTACTTAATCACCTGTTCTTTCAAGTCCTGACCTTCCAACACCCGACGTCGTTCGGCGTATATTGCCCGTCGTTGGTTGTTCATCACCTCGTCGTACTCAAACACCTGTTTCCGGATGTCATAGTAATAGGTTTCGACCTTTTTCTGAGCATTTTCGAGCGATCGCGTTAACAGTTTCGACTCAATGGGCATATCCTCATCAACGTGAAACGCATCCATCAAACCTGCGACCCGATCTCCGCCAAAAATCCGCAGTAGATTATCCTGCAAACTGAGGAAGAAGCGAGTCGAACCGGGATCACCTTGTCGTCCTGCCCGTCCTCGCAGTTGATTATCAATTCGGCGAGATTCGTGACGTTCAGTCCCGATCACGTGTAACCCTCCGAGTTGAACCACTTCATCGTGTTCCTGCTCAGTAAAATTTTCGTATTCGGTAACAATGGTTTTATAAACTTCTCGCAACCGTTGAATCACCGGATCAGTCGTGGGTGCTTTTTCTGAGGCAATCGCCAGTTTGTCTTCAGCCAACAATTCCGATAAACTGCGATCTCCGTATTGAGACACCGCAAACTCAACCGTCTCTTTTAGTTGTTGTTCAGTCTCTCGCGAGAGTTGAGTCGGAAAAATTTGAGGGGAGACTTTCCAAGATTTACCCTTTTTCTCACCCCCAAAGCCCTGACCCCCTCCGCTTCCGCCTCCACCCGAAAAAGCCCGTTTCATCGCGAGTTCTCGTTCATCTTCGGGCTTAACAATGCGAGGCATGAAATATTCCCGCATTTTTAGTCGGGCCATGAAGTCGGCATTTCCCCCTAAGATAATATCGGTTCCGCGACCGGCCATATTGGTGGAAATCGTTACCGCCCCTTTGCGTCCAGCTTGGGCAATAATTTCCGATTCCCGTTCGACGTTTTCCGGTTTAGCATTGAGCAGATTATAGGGAATCTGACGTTCGGCCAACAACCGAGACAGTAACTCAGATTTTTCAACACTGGTGGTTCCCACAAGCACCGGACGGCCAACTTCATTCATTTTGGCGCATTCTTCAGCGATCGCACTCCATTTCCCCAGTTCAGTTTTGTAGACCACATCAGATAAATCTACGCGACCTGTGGTTCGGTTTGTCGGTACAATCGTGACTTGCAGGCTATAAATTTTCTCAAATTCAACTTCTTCTGTTTTCGCCGTTCCCGTCATCCCCGATAATTTGGGATAAAGCAGGAAGAAGTTTTGATAGGTAATAGTCGCTAGCGTTTGGGTTTCGGGCTGAATATCAACGCTTTCTTTGGCTTCAATGGCTTGATGTAAGCCATCACTCCAACGGCGTCCCGGCATCACCCGTCCCGTAAATTCATCGACGATCACCACTTCATCCTCACGGACAATGTAGTTGACATCTTTGGTAAATAGCTCTTTGGCTTTGACCGCGTTAAACACAAAATGCGCCCAAGGGTCGTTGGGATCGTATAAATCTCTGACCCCAAGTAGTTCTTCTGCTTTGGCAAACCCTTCATCACCCAAAAGTACATTCCGGGCTTTTTCATCCACCTCGTAATCTTCTTCGGGTTGGAGTGTTTTGGCCACTTGAGCCGCACGAATGTATTTTTGGCTGGGACGTTCGACTTGACCCGAGATGATCAAAGGAGTCCGGGCTTCATCAATGAGAACCGAGTCTACTTCATCGATAATACAAAAGTTAAAGGGACGCTGAACAACATCATCCATAGAGGTTGACATATTATCGCGGAGATAATCAAAGCCCACCTCGCTATTGGTTGCATAGGTGATATCACAGCCATAGTTTCTCTGGCGTTCCTCTGGACTCATGCCCTGCTGAATTAATCCAACGCTCAATCCCAGAAAGCGATGGACTTGACCCATCCATTCGGCATCGCGGCGAGCGAGATAATCGTTAACAGTAATAATATGAACGCCATGACCCGATAGTGCGTTGAGATAGGCGGGTAGGGTTGCTACGAGCGTTTTTCCCTCTCCGGTTTTCATTTCGGCAATTTCGCCTTTATGAAGGATCATCCCTCCCAACAGTTGCACATCAAAATGGCGCATTCCTAAAACTCGCAGTGCAGCTTCTCGGGTCACTGCAAAGGCTTCGGGTAGAATTTCATCTAAAATTTGCTCCCGCTCATCACGCGATTTTGCTTTGGCTAGAATTTCTCTAAACTCTCCCGTTTTTGCGGTCAATTCCTGATCGGAGAGTGCGTGAATTTCTTCTTCTAAAACATTTATATCCGTTACGATCGGTTGATATTTCTTGAGTTTGCGAGCGTTTGGATCGCCCAGCAGAGCTTTCAGCATGGCAACAACAGGACCTTTACACCGACGAGAACTTATTGCTTATTGTAGCAATTGATGCCTCAAAGCTGGATCTTTTCGGGGATGAACCTTGAAATTTTGCCGATAACCTGCCTGATTTTTATGATTTATTTTTAAGTTTCGAGCCGTTGAAAACCGTGTTGACCTATCGGTTTAAGGAGAATCTGTCCATTCTGAGGTTAATTTCCGAAAGTTATATTCGGAGGCTGATGGATGACAATTGAGGCAATTCTTGACCGAGATCGGTTGAGAAAATTCAACGCGCGGATGAAGGGCTTTAAAAAAACGAGAGCGTTCAACTCGAAAGGGAAGTTGTTCTTCTTTGAGGTCTAGGGGACGTGAGAAGGTTTGTAAGTAGTTCCAAATCAGTATCCGAGGGGGATCGACGAGGGGTTGCAGTTGGCGTCCGTAATGTTGGGTATCTTGGAGAAGTTGTCGCCAGGTTTGCGACGGTAAGACGGGGGGTGGAAGGGCAATATGACAAGCCGAACAGTTTTCAAGATAGAGTTGTTGTCCGAGTTCAAAGCGTCGGGGAACCCGATCTACACTGGCAATTTGATTGGAGGAGAGGGCAAGAGTATCTTGACTCTGAGGCGATCGGGGGATTGAACTTTGAGCCACCCAGTGGCCCAATACTGAAAAGAGAACAATTCCCAAGACAACTACCCGCAGACTCCGTTGCCTGAGTCGGGAAAAGTATCGTTTAGAATCGGATATATGCCGTCGTATCGGTAACTTTTGATTCACTGGCTTGTCTCTCAACTGAGGTTGGCGAGAGTCTAAAGGCTTGATCGTTTTGCTATCGGGGGGTTGAATTAGTTGATTTGCAAAAGCATTCCTTCTCGCGCCACAACTCCTTCAGGAAAGACGGCTTGTACATCGGCCTCAACTTGATCGAGAAAGTCATCATCGTGAGAGGGATCATGTTGATACATGACTATTTTTTTGACTCCGGCTTTTTTGGCAACTTCGACTCCCACTTGCCAGGTTGAATGTCCCCAGCCGACTTTAGAAGATTGAGGATGGTAGTATTCCTCGTTAGTATAGGTGGCATCATAGATTAGGACATCAGCACCCCGAGCCAAATACAAGACATTTTCATCGAATTGGTCTGGAAAATGTTCGGTATCACTACAATAAACCACGGTATGTCCTTGCCAAGTGACCCGATATCCGATGGCTCCATTGGGGTAATTCAAGGGAGCTGTCTCAATTTTGATATCTTCAAGTGATACAATCTCGCCGGGAATAATATCATAAAATTTCAGATCCGATTGCATGACGTGCATAGGAACCGGAAAGTTGGGATGAACCATCTGGTCGGCTAATCTTTGTTCAATGGTGCTACCATCTGGGGTAATTGCACCGTAGATGTGGAAGCGATTGATGGGGATAAACGCAGGCACGAAGAATGGAAACCCCTGAATGTGATCCCAGTGGGTATGAGAGAAGAACATACAGGCATCAAGAGGCATTTCTTTGAGTAAGCTTGTCCCCAGAACTCGTAAGCCTGTTCCGGCATCAAAAATTAGGAGTTTTTTCCCCAAGCGCATTTCGACACAAGAGGTATTGCCTCCATAGCGAACGGTTTGGGGGCCTGGAGTGGGAATCGTTCCTCTTACCCCCCAAAATTTCACGTAGAAGTCTAGTGAGGGGTTGGTTTCCATCTGAGCCTGTTCGGAAGGCTGTTGACTCTGAGCAGGTGGATCAGAAACTGACGACATCTTTGTGGTATTCAACCTTAAACGTAGGACTAAAAATTTAAGACTTGAAAGCCTCATCTCTTGTACTGATGAGGGGTACTTGATCAATTATGGAACAGTTGCACCGCTGTTTTTTATTGTTGTTGAAGATTTTATTACCGAAGCACCAATATTATTCTAGCCCCGAACCTCAAGAATTCGGTTTTTTTCGTCTACGAAAACGATTTTAGGAACGTGGGTTTTGATTTCTTCTGGAGTCAACTGTCCGTAAGACATCACAATGATCCGATCACCTGTCATTCCTAAGCGGGCAGCAGCACCATTAAGTTCGATAGCACCGGAACCTGCCGGCGCGGCGATCGCATAGGTGATCAGGCGCTCCCCATTAGCGAGATTCACGACTTGCACTTGTTCATGGACGAGAATATCGGCTGCTTCTAGTAGAGTTTGATCGATACTAATACTACCGACATATTCTAAATTAGCAGTCGTGATGGTGCAGTTGTGAATTTTCGCTAATAGGAGCGTGCGATACATGGTCTTACCTTCGGGGTTTACCGATCAATATTTTCTTAAACCGAGTCTCGACCTTTGGAGTTCCCGGCAGCGATGCACTCTTGTATCAAAGGATTGACCTGATCGACATCTTTCCACCCGAGAATCTCGGTGACTTTTTTTTCTAAGTTTTTGTAGGTTCTGAAGAATTCAGCAATTTCATCTAAGCGATGAGGAGCAACATCTTTGAGTGACTTCACCTGCTTATAGCGAGGGTCTTTTTCCGGAACACAAAGGATTTTTTCGTCGCGATCGCCACCATCTATCATTTCTAGCATACCGATGGGTCGGGCTGTGATCACACATCCGGGGAAGGTGGGTTGATCCATCAGCACCATCCCATCAAGGGGATCTCCGTCATCGGCGAGAGTATTGGGAACAAATCCGTAATCATAAGGATATTGTACGGAGGCGTAAAGCACCCGATCAAGGGCGAAGGCTTGTAAGTCTTTGTCGTACTCGTACTTATTTTTGCTTCCGGCAGGAATTTCAATGAGTACGTTAATGAGTCCCGGCTCTGGCTGGGCTGGAATCTGCGATAAGTCCACTGATCGTTCTCCAAGCTATTTTTTAGGGGAAGTCTTCCTGAATCAGGCTGTCGAGTCATCAACAGATTGGAATGGATGATCTCCCATTTAGCATTCTAGGAGCGATCGTGTGATCGAGCCAACCCTAAACTCAGGAATTGAGCTGCGGGATCTCCCCACAGGACAATAGGAGTTGATCAGAAGCCTGGTTTAGAGGCTGGGCCGTTTCATTTTCCCCCTAAAATTTGATTGGACCGGAGTACCGGAGGTGGGGAGGTGGGGAGATGGGGAGTACCGGAGATGGGGAGATGGGGAGTACCGGAGGTGAGGAGTACCGGAGATGGGGAGTACCGGAGGTGGTGAGTCCACCCCCGTGCGCGGGGAACCCGCGTTGAGGGGAGTGGCTATCGGTGTTGGGGGAGAATTTCTATGCGCGAAAAAACTATTTTTAATCAGAAGCGCACTTCACCCATCACTCCCGGAACCCCATACCCCCGGCAATTTTTAACTCGGGAAGCGAGTCATCGCAGGCGATGACTTATAATGAAACAGCCCTGGGGTTTGGAGGGAAAAAACACCTTCCGTCTCAAAATTCTGAGCCGACAGAGAGCGATTTGGGATTTTTAGGGTTGATTGTTGGTTAAACCTTGGATCGGATAGGGAGGAGATTGCCAAGTTGCACCTTGACTGGGGGAATAGTGGGCAATCGTGAGTAGAGGTAGCGTTAGCGTCATTAGGGCAATGACTGTTCCCACAAAATTTGCAAACCAGTCGCTAGCATGACTAGAGGCACTAGGAGGGTGACTATCAGATTCCATACAAAATTCTTTCAAGCTTTGGAGCGTATATTCGGCGAGCTTTTACTGATTAAGTATAGCACGAAATTACCGGGTTTTATCTATCATCCCGAAGACAGATTTTCGGGTTCTCTTGACCTTGATGAGAACGATCAAGTTTCAGAAATTGAGCTGATTATCGGCATTGCATAGAGAAGTTGACCGGGTTTGAGAGTTAATCGAAACATCATCAAATGTTAACTTTTGGAGAGAATTCTCCTCTAATTTGGGGGGGGTTCAATGGACATCTGTCGTCTGAGTCTTAATGGGAGGATTGATGGATTTGGCTGTAGATTTCTTTGACGACATCAAGCAGAGTTAAGACTTGTTGCCATTGAGGAAGCTTCGGGTTACTGCTGCGGGCAAGTTCTGCTTGCAAACGGTTTTGAAGTTGCTCAATAAGCTGTTCGGTAGAAGTCGAGTCTTCATCTTTTTTGGACTCATGGCTGAGGGGAGTTGCTTCATTTTCCCACTCAACTTCACCGTTCTCTGGCAAATTTTCCCGTAAATCCTGAGCGGTTTCTGCCAGCATTAAGGCCCTTTGAGCGATGTTATCGGGAAGTTTAGGACGCTCAGATAAGGCAATGCGAGACAGTTCGAGTAACAGTTGCCGAACCTCTTCTAGCCACTGACTTTGTTGCTGCCAATTCAGGTCAGGGTTGAATTGGCTGGTGTTTTGTTGAAGGACTTGTGCATTTTGGGCGAGGGGAAGGGCTTCTGTGGAGACTCTTTCGGGGAGTCGAGGTAAGTCAGCTAGTGATGCCCGAGCGATTTCGATCAACAGATTGTGAACCTTCTCCAGCCATTCAACATCGGAAAAATGGGAACTTAGTTTAGTCATATCTTAAGCACACTGTATCTCAAATTTTGAGGTCTATCGCCTGGATTTCATCTGTGAAAATCCTCTAGAATTTATTAATTCTATACCAATTTTATTCAGTTACACTCTTAATGCGACCAAAATTGAATCTAAAATTAACATTGTTTCAGATGTTTTCACAGTAATGATTGGCGATCGCGACTGAACTCCTGGGGGAGACTGTTGTCTAGCGGTTTTCTATTTTTCGGTCAACTTCCAAACACCATCCCAGTTTTCGCTCGGCGGTTTTGTGGTTTCATACAAAATACAACGATCAACATGAAGTTTAGCCGCTTTATTTTTAGGATCAATGTTTAAGACTTCCAAAAATTCTCGTTTGGCTTTTCTAAAGGCTTCTTTAGCTTGAGTCGCAAATTCTTTTTTCGCCAGATCAATCAGCTTTCTTAACTGAGGGAGTGACATTTCTTTGGCTTCATCCTCTAACATCTGCTGATTTTTGGGATCTGCACTAAACTGTTTGAGTTTAGCGATGAGTAATTTTTTGGTATCGCGAGGGGTAATTGCTTTGGCTTTGTCTCGAACATTGACGAGTGCTTGTTCCAGCGGACTTGCCTTCAATGCTTCGAGTTCTAGGCGATCTACTGTATTTTCTCCAAGAATGTCAACTAAGGTGGTTAGTGACCACTCCAACAGCATTTCTTCGATCAATTCTTTGTCATTGTAAGACAACTTTTTGATTTGGGCTTCAGACAGTTCTTCTAACTGATGTAACAACTCGATCAGATGTTGTTCGCTGAGTTTTTCTCGGGCGGTTTTGAGATAATACTCTCGTCCTTTGTGATAATGGTCGATGATGTTTTGTTGATCTTCTGAGAGGGGACGCGCAAGTTTTCCTTCCCGAATTCCAACTAACTCATAAATTTTAACGGGTTTACTTTTCCCTTTGACGGTGATGTAGTCAAGTTCACGGACAATTAACCGTTCTGCGTAGCGATGATAAGTATTGTCGCTAATAATAATATCGGTTCCGTATTGTTTACTGGTTCCTTCTAAACGAGAGGCCAAATTCACCCCATCTCCAATAGAAGTTAATTCCATCCGTTTACTAGAACCAATATTCCCACTGATGACTTCATCGGAATGTAATCCCATACCAATACTAATGGGTAATAACCCGTGATCAACTCGGATCTGATTAAATCCTTCCAAACGATAGCGCATTTCAAGGGCTGCTTGCATTGCCATCCAGGGATGATCCTCGAGCGGGGCTGGAGAACCAAATACCGCCATTAACGCATCGCCGATATATTTATCGAGAGTGCCTTTGTAGTTGAGTACGGTGTCTACCATTTCCTCAAAATATTCGTTGAGCATGGTAACGACTTCTTCGGCTTGTAGCTTTTCCGTCAGGGTTGTATAGCTTCTAATATCACTAAAGAGAACCGTAACATCTTTGCGTTTACCGCCTAACCCGATATCCCCACTGGCGAGTAATTGTTCGGCGACTTCTGGAGTCATGTAGCGATAAATGAGATTTTTGACCTCTTTTTCACCGCTAATATCTTCCATCACCACGAGAACCCCACTGACTTTTTTGGGATCGCTGACATCGGACATGGAGTTAATGGAGAGGTTAATACTTTGGGGTTCTTCTGCTGCACCCGATAATAGGGTTTGATCGGGATAATATTGTTGTCGATCTTTGGTGTCTTTTGGATGTAGGGCGGTTTCAAACCATTTGGTAAAGTCGCCTTCTTTGAGATGAATCAGATCGGGAACATACTGTCCGGCGGTGACATCGGCATCACTTAACCCGAGTAATTCTTGAGCGCATTCATTGGTGGCAATAATTTTCCCGTTTCTGTCAGTTGAAATGACGCCGTTGCTCAAACTGCGAAGAATATCGCGCTGCATTTGTTCTTGCTGACGCACGGTTTCAAACAGTTTGGCATTTTGTAGGGCAATTCCGGCTTGAATATTAAAGGCCCGCATGAATTCTAAATCGTTGCGGTTAAAACTGGCTTTCCATTGTTCAGGAGGTTCAGGCCAAGTTTCGGGGTCGTAGGGGGGATAGCCGCCTTGTTTTTTCTTGTTAATCAGTTGTGTGACTCCGATTAATTGGTCATCGGAATTGAACACGGGCATACACAACAGGCTACAGGTGCGATATCCAGTTTTTTGGTCTGTTTCTTGAGATTTAACGGAACGGGGATCTTCGTAAACATCAAAGGAAATTAGCAGAGGTTCCCCCGTGTCAGCGACGATTCCGGCAAATCCAGCATGAGCAGGGATGCGGATTTCGGTGAGTTTGCCCTCAATCGGAATTTTTGTCCAGAGTTCGCCTTTTTCTGCATCGAGAAGCCAAAGGGTGCTGCGATCGGCGTTCATTAGTTCTTTGGCCTGATCCATGACGTTTTTAAGCGTTTCTTCGAGATCCAGGCTACATTTACTCAGGGAGTTCACCGCATTCATCAAGGCTTTGGCGGCTCGTTGTTTTTGAGTGGCGGCGTAGAAGGATTTGGAGGACTCAAGAATCAGGCGAATGGAAGGGACAAACTCGGTAAACAGTTGCTCATCGTCTTCTGTAAACCCGCGCTTATCTATTTTTTCTTCTAGGGGGGCTTCGAGATCGCTTTCGGGTTTGAGTTTATTGAGAAGTTGGACAACCGCCACTAATTCTTCTTCTTCGTTGAGCAGCGGCATTGCCATCATGGTGTAGGTACGATACCCATATTTGCGATCTGATTCCTTGGCGGCTTGGGAACGAGGATCGTCGTAGAAGTCGTAAGGAATACTGACGACTTTTTTGGAGGTGGCTGCTTCTCCAGCAATTCCAGCATTACTGGGAATTCTTAATTCTAGGGGTCTTCCGTCTTCTCCTTTGGCAACAATTGACCAAAGTTCTTGTTTGTCATCATCGACTAACCAAATGGTTGTCCGATCGGCGCTGAGTAATTCACCAGTTTTGAGCGTGATCGAACAGAGCATTTCGTTGAGGATTGCCTCAAACCCTTGGGCGTCGAGCAAGTTGTCGAGAATCGAGAGGGTTTCATTAACGGTTTTGAGCTTTTGTTCAACCTCTTTGACGACTTGAACAAAGTTGTCCTTTTTCAAGGGGGCCAAAAATGAGGAAAAGCTACCACTATTGCTTGATCGCACAATCGCAGCACTACTTCCTCCATTCCCTGTAGATTGACCTGGGTGTATATTGTCTGGGGAGACAGAGGAGGTCACGTCTTGAGATGAAGAATCACTGTTTTGGCGATCGTGATCAACAGTAACGTCTACTGTTTTGAAGACGGTTTGCTCTTTGGGATTGCCTGGAGATGCAGATTTCATAGACCTTTACCAAAAAGACCTGTACTTTAAAATCATCGTTAATACAATGGACAGCAACTTTTGGGAGAATGAGTTGATGTCTCTACGTTATACAGATGAGCTTGGATATTCTTCAGTTTACGCGCTTCAGTCGGTCGGTGGTTAAATTATCAAACTGTGATTAAAGAACTGTAATCAATTTTTGCACTGATAGCCAGCAAAAGGATGTGCTTACTTCTACCAATTTTTGATTGGAGTTCAACGATCAAAACTGAGTTGACCCAGATTAGCTAAAAATCTAATGCCGACAGTAGACAGACTCAACTGAGTATATACCGAAGATAGAGCATAGAGAATAAGTTAGTTAATAGTATAAGGGTAAAGGTTAATATCGGGTAGGAAGTTACTCCCCCTTTTTTAATGAGGATCACAAGTCACAGGTTATAAGTCACGGTCTTTTGGGGTCTGAACTCCTAAGCGATGAAAAAAGAATATTATCCGAAGTGTCAGTCTCATAGGTATAATGGTCTATGAAGTTGTAATTTTCAGTTGACTTGGGTTCGGACTCTAAGCAAAATCTTAATGCAGAGGACGAGCTTTTGTACACTGAGACTAGGTTTCGTTAAATCTTCAAACTTCTTGTCTAGACTGAGGTCTTGATGAGATTTTGGGGGTGTTGTCTCTAAATTTTTTTAAAAAGAGGTTGGGATTGGGTGCTTAATGTTTGTTTTTATTGTGAGAGGGTTGTTTCGTCAGACAACAAAACAGCATGACAAACGGATGTACATATAACGACTATCAGGCGGAATCCTATTCCGAGGGTTATGCCACCATACCCGATCCGGAACTAGATCAGGAGGTCATCTACCAGTTTTTTCTCAAATCTATTCATCAGTGGGAACCTAAAAAGGTTTTAGATGAGTTTGAAAATATCTTTATTCATCTATGTTGTCCTGAGAGCGAACAAGTTGTTCAAGCGATCAACAATATCATTGAGTCGAAACGAGAGTTGAGTTTTAGAAATACTCTCAAGCGGGTTTGCTATATTCTGATTAATAACTGGTACATTAATAGAAAGCATAACTTTGTTCAACAATTTATTGAGTTATTAGAAGAAACAAAAGAAGATGAGAGCATTGCTATTGCTCCGAATTTGAATCGTTTGGGAAGTTGGCTGCGGAACTTCTTTAAGACTTCAGAATATCAAGCGATTAAAAACTGTGCATTAAAATCAAAAAAAGATTGGAGTCATCGTTATACTTCGTATTTACTGGTTCCCGAGTATATCAACAACGAAGATAACTCCCATGAACAAAAAGAATTTGCCCGAAATTTATCAAAACAGCTTAAAGACAAGTATAAATTTGATTTAGCCATGTATGTGGCGCGAGCAAATTCGACAACGATGTTGGGTGAAAAACGCTCAAATCCGACTCAGCTCGGAGATGATGTGATTCAACTGATCAAAAGAACAATATCGGCTCAAAGAATCTCTAGCTACAATCAGCAAGCTACACTCTTTCTCCGAGATACCCAAAATCTGAGTTACGCAGACTTCAAAAAGACCTTACCTCAATACTTAATGCTCTCCGGGAGCGATCAATTTCCGATTAATAAGGTTCGGGAAAAACTGAATAAAAAACTCAACATTCTTTACACCCATTATGAAGAGCGGGTGATCAATAAAGGCTTAATTATTCGCACTTGTAACCGTCTGATTGAAACCCTGACCACTGAAGACAGTAAAACCCCTTCTCCGATCTTTTCACTTTTAACTTCCCAGGGAAATCCCTTGACTCTGGTGATTCTGCTGTTAAAAATCGTCTTGATTTGTAGTTCGGCTCGGACTTACCTCGAACTGTGTATATCCAAGCTGATTCAACAATACCAAGACTATGAAGAAAACCAATGTAAACGTCTCATTCACTTTTTAGAAGTGTTTAATTTGGTCTTTACTATTTTCACAGAAAATGTACAGTTTCATCTAGTAAGAGTTCCTGAAGAAAAAGCTTCTTCTTTCGTAACCAGTTTTGACTCTTGTCGGATTTTTTGTCAATCCAAAGGGCCTGATTTGCGAGGAATTAACCTCAAAGGTATAAACTTGGGAAGTCTCGAACTTCGGGGTGCGGATCTGCGAGACAGCGATCTCAGCGAAATTGAACTTGTTCAAGTAGACTTACGACTCGCCAACCTCAGTGGTGTCAATCTCAGCGGTGCTATTTTAGATCAGTCTCAACTGTTAGTTGCTAATCTCACGGAAGCGGACTTAAGCCATGCGAGTTTAATTGCAACAGATTTGCGACGCGCCTATTTGAATAAAAGCAATCTCACCAATGCTAATCTGACTAAAGCAATTCTCGATTTAGCAAGTCTCCGACAGGCTAAATTAACCCACGCTAATCTCTTGGATGCCAGCTTAAATGCAACCGACTTGAGTTATGCAGACTTGTGTGGTGCGGATTTACAAAATGTTAATCTCAGAGGCGCTAATTTAACCGGAGTAAACCTCACCTATGCGAACCTAAAAGGTGCTAATCTCCAAGATGCTAACTTAACGGGTGCTAATCTGAGTGGAGTTAACTTTTCCAACGCTAATTTATCTCAAGCTAATCTCACCCGTACAAATTTAGAAGCCACTAATCTTTATCGAGTTGACTTAAATAAAGCCAATCTGAGTGAAGCCAATTTGAGAAATGCCAATCTTAGCGAAGCAAACTTAAAAAATGCGAATCTCAGCGAAGCAAATCTCAATTGTGCGATTTTACGTCAGGTCAACTTAAATCATGCGGTGATGGTCGGGGCGCAAATTTGTCGGGTAGATTTAACTCGGGCGACACTGGTTAAAGTCGATCTCAGTGAAGCGAATCTCGCTTATGCCCAAATTCGTCATGCTAATCTCAGAGCAGCGAAACTATTCAAAACCAATCTACGAGGGGCTAACTTATTTGGGAGTAACGTGATCGATGCGATTGTCAAAGAAGCAAAACTCGGGAATAATTCGGGACTATCGGATGATGTTCGTCAGTGTTTAAAACTGAGACAGTAGAACATCTTAACAAAACTTCGGTAAAGACGTTCTCTTGAACGTCTCTACTGTTGTTAACGGGTTGGGGTGAACTAAATCAGCTTAATCAAACGAAACGCAAACAGAAATCCGAATGCAACCGCTAAAGCAGCGACATAAATTCCACCATAAGCAATTACGGCACCAATACTCATTCTTTATTGCTCCACGAAACATCATAATCACTATTGAAACATGAGGTGAGCTAGAATACATCTGTGTCGGAATAAATTGATCAGGGGGACACAATGGAATCAGTGATTCGGGTGAATTTAGAACAGATGTCTTATGATATAGCGATCGCGCCTGGAAGTCTAGAGAAATTGGGAGAATTGATCACGCCTCTCCAACTCGGACAAAAAGTGTTGATTGTGTCCAACCCAGAGATTTTTCACCACTATGGACAACGGGTGATCACCTCTGTTGAAAAGACTGGCTTTGAGGTGGCTTGCTGTACCCTTCCAGCAGGGGAACCCCACAAAACCCTAGAAACTTTGCAAAAAGTCTATGATCTCGCCTTAGAACATCGCCTGGAACGTTCTGCAACGATGATTGCTTTAGGTGGGGGTATTGTTGGGGATATGACTGGGTTCGCGGCTTCGACTTGGTTGCGGGGGATTAATGTTGTCCAAGTTCCGACGACGCTGTTGGCGATGGTGGATGCGTCTATTGGCGGAAAAACTGGGGTTAATCATCCTCAAGGTAAAAATCTGATTGGGGCGTTTCATCAACCCCGAAAGGTGATTATTGATCCACTGGTTTTAAAAACGTTACCAGAACGAGAATTTCGGGCGGGAATGGCGGAAGTGATCAAATATGGAGTGATTTGGGATGGGGAGTTATTTACCCATTTAGAACAAGCCCAACGCTTAGATCAAATGCAGTTTATTGAGCCTTCGTTATTACAAGAAATTTTACAACGGTCTTGTCAAAGTAAAGCCGAAGTTGTTAGTAAAGATGAAAAAGAGTTGGGACTGCGGGCGATTTTAAACTATGGTCATACGATTGGTCATGCTGTAGAAAGTTTAACCGGATATACAACTGTTTTGCATGGGGAAGCGGTGGGAATTGGTATGGTTGCCGCGAGTCGAATTGCGGTAAAATTGGGGCTATGGGGTGAAGATTGCGATCGCCGTCAATTGGCTTTAATTGAAAAAGCGGGTTTACCGACAAAGTTACCGACGGGTCTTAATATTGATGATATTTTAACATCGTTACTAACGGATAAAAAGGTTAAAAATAAGAAAGTGCGGTTTATTTTACCGACAGAAATTGGTGTTGTGACGATTACCGATCAAGTTTCATCTGAGGTGATTCGAGAGGTTTTGCAAGGAATGTTTTAAAACTTTTTGAGTTAATTTTTCAGATGTTCTCCAGGAAATAAGTCAATTCCTAATGCAGATTTGATGAGATCAAGTCACAAATTAGAAGCCCCCAAAAGTATAGCTCAATAACAAGGTCAAAAAATAAAACTAGATAGCCTTATCAATTTTAAATAACTGTTTTACAAGACTAAACTTAACCCGGCTCAATATTTTTAGGTTTATTAAAGATTGTTGCTCTAGTTAAGAACAGTTTAATATTAGGTTAATTGAGGTTATCAAAAGATTAACTTAATTAAAGATCGGGTTCCCAGAGACAACGACCAATCATAGAAGTTTAAAAAATTTAAACAGTAGAAAAATCCTCTTAAAAACTTTGATATAGTAACGCTATCTTTCTATAAATTTCTATTTTAAAGTTGAGGGACAAACCATGATTACTCTAAAATCAACTTGGCAACGAACCCTAACCGCCTCTGTTGCAGTCGTTACGCTTTCATTCGGTACAATCGGCCAAGCGATTGCGGTTTCTCTCCAAGGCGCAGGGGCTTCTTTTCCCGCACCCTTGTACAAACGTTATTTTGAGGAATTTAACAAAGATACGGGTATTACTGTTAGTTATAATGCAGTCGGAAGCGGCGCCGGCATTGAACAATTTATCGCCAATAGCGTTGATTTTGCCGGAACAGATGCCCCTCCTACCCAGTCCCAGATTGATACAATGCCGAATGGAGTCGTGCAAGTTCCCACCGCAGGCGGCGCTGTTGCTGTTGTTTTTAATGTGCCTGGTGTCTCAGAGTTGAAACTTCCTCGTTCTACGGTGGCCGATATTTTCCAGGGAAAAATCACCCAATGGAATGACCCCAAAATCGCCAAAGCTAATCCGGGGGTGAATTTACCAAATTTGCCGATTAAGCCTGTTGTGCGTGAAGATGGAAGCGGTACGACCTATATTTTCACCCGCCACCTTAGCTCTACCAGTCCCCAGTTTAAAAAAACCGTTAACGTTTCTCCGCTTCCTAATTGGCCCGGAAGTCCGCTAAAAGCCCCCCAAAATACGGGGGTTGCGAATACGGTTCAACAAACTCCAGGGGCTATTGGCTACGTTCAAGATACCTTCGCTCGTCAAAATAATCTCTCCACCGCCCAACTGGAAAATTTAGCGGGTGAATTTGTCGCGCCGACGTTTGAGGAAACGAATAAAGCGCTGGAAACTGTGCGGTTTTATAACGATTTTCGCGCCGCCAACCTGCAAGACCCAGAAGAAGGTTATCCGATTGTGGGAATTACTTGGATGCTGGTTAAACAAAATTATGATAACCCAGAAAAAGCAGATGCGGTTAAAAAGATGGTCGGTTGGGTGATGAGTGAAGGTCAAGGGTTAAATCAAAGCTTAGAATATACTCGCATTCCTCAAGCAGTGAGTAACAATATTATTGAAGTTGTACAGGAGAAAGTTGCAGCAAATTAGTTGCGAGTTAATAGGGAGAAAATTCACTTTCTTGTAAGGCTTCTTCCCGTGCAACTTCCTGGTTTCGACGATAGAGAGAAGCTCGATTTTGAGCGGTAGCATAGCGGGAAAATTCTGAGGAAACTGCTTCCATTAATTCTGCGGCTTCCCCCCAGGTTTCGGCTATTTCCGACCATTCCTGACGAGTTCGAGCGACTTCTCCTGCGGCTACTGCTTCTTGGGCGAGTCGAACGGCTTGAGTAAATTTTTCGGAGTCAGTGGCTTGGTTTTCTGGAGTTGGAATTGGTGTCGGTGTTACCACTGGAGTTGAGGGAGTTTCTTCAGGGTTAGAAGTTTGTAAACTCAGCCATTGATAGACTCCAAAACTGACTAATAACGCCGCCAGACTGACAATCATTCCTCCGATTAATCCTCGCTGGAAGGGTTGATTTTGTTGGATAGAATCAGTCGAAGTTGTTCTCGGAATTGCCCAAGTTTGAGTTAAAAATTGCGTCTCTTGAATGATTCCGAGAAGTTGTTGAGGAAGGGACGGCTTTTTGAGTTTAATATCTTCATACCACAACAGTTGAGTATTGGGGTTGCGATTGATTTCCTCAAACCAAAGCAGTTGTTGTCTTTGAAGAAGACGACTATTAATCCTCACTCGGTGAATATGGCGAGGGGAGATAGAGTCTAAAATATTCTGAATTCGGATAACAATTGTAGAGCGTTCAAGCTGTTCGGGTTGCGTCGCTTCACACAACAATTGTAGCACTCCATCGACAAATACCGCTCGCGTTTTGACCCCTATTTCGGCGAGTTGGGAGTTGAGAACTTGAACAACAGCGACGACATTTCCTTGATGAGCCTGTTTTGTAATATTATCCATTAAAGTAGACATTTTTTTAAATTATTACTCACTCACGAGAGGTTAAACAAGGTTTGAGATGAAAATAATATAATACTATAATACAAGAGAGTAGGCTCTTTAATTATGATTGATTAATAATATATATGAAAATTTTACTGGTAGAAGATGAGCCGGATTTAGGTGAAGCAATTAAACGAACGTTATCTCAAAATAGTTATATTGTTGACTGGGTAATGAATGGTGAAGAAGCGTGCGTTTATCTTGAAAGTCAATGGACCGATTATACTTTGACTATCTTTGATTGGTTGCTCCCCGGACTTTCAGGGCTTCAACTTTGTCAGAAATTGCGACAAAAAGGAAGTTCTATTCCGATTTTGATGCTCACCGCCAAAGATACAGAAGCCGATAAAATTTTGGGTTTAGATGCGGGGGCTGATGATTATCTCGTTAAACCCTTTGGAATGGGGGAGTTATTGGCAAGATTGAGAGCCTTATCCCGGCGATCGCCCCAGTTAAAATCCGAACAATTAAAACTCGGAAATCTTATTCTTGATTATCGCCTTTATACGCTATCTTGTCAACAAGTTAATGGCACAATTCAAACCATTAACCTGACGAATAAGGAGTTTCAACTGCTGGATCATTTTCTGCGACATCCCGAACAAATTATTACTCGCGATCGCCTTTTAAATCAACTTTGGGAAGTGGGAGCGGAACCGGAAAGTAATGTTGTTGCGGCTCAAATTCGCTTGCTGCGTCGCAAACTTGCAGAAATTGGATGTGATCGTTATATTGAAACGGTTTATGGACTCGGATATCGTTTTTCTATCCCCAAAACATGAAGCAAAATCAACTGTTTCAACAAACCCGTTGGCGCATCGCGAGTTGGTATGCGGGAGTGATGGGAATTCTTTTAAGTTTATCGGGTTTTGGAGTTTATGAAGCCATCTTTCACGCTCATAAAATTACTGTTGATCGCGAAATTGCAGCAGTTGCGGGAACGTTGCATGATAGCCTGGAAACTGTTTTAAAAACTTCCGAACAATTTGAGCCGGATGTTTGGCGAATTTTACCAGATTTATGTGTGATTGAAGCTGAAGATGATTGTCAAAAAAATGCTCAAGAAACTCGGGTTGAAAGTAGTCATTTTCATCCCTCTCCCCTGCATCAATATAAAATTTTTAGTCGAAATTATTACTATATTCGATTGTTAGATGCGTCAGGAAATTTAATCGCCGTATCCGGTTCATCATTGCCAAGTTTACCGTTAAAATTAACTTCTGAACCTTGGCAAACTTTAGAAGATGATCGAGGAAATCGATACTTATTTTATTCAACTCCATTACACACTCGTAATAATCAAATTTGGGGGAGGTTACAATTAGGGCGATCTCTACAAGATTTTGATGAATATTTGGCGAATGTTCGTTTAATTATGGGTTTGGGGTTGCCTTTAAGTTTAATTGGTGTAGCGATCGCTAGTTGGAAATTAGCCGAAATTGCCATGCAGCCTATCTATAAATCTTACCAGCAAATTCAACAATTTACAGCCGATGCAGCCCACGAATTACGCACCCCTTTAGCGGCGATTCGAGCCACCGTAGAAACGACTTTAAATCAGGAAAATTTGAGCGAAAATCAAGCCAGAGAAACCCTAGAAGTTGTCGAGCGTCAAAATAGTCGCCTGTCTGAATTAGTAAAGGATTTGTTATGGCTGTCTCGCATGGAACAAAAGACCCTATTAACTTCTCAGAATCCCTGTTGTATTAATGATTTAATTAGCGATACCGAAGAAGAACTCGCCGCTTTAGCCATTCAGTCTCAAGTTACCCTAATAACAGAAATAAGAGCTAAAAAATCGGTTATCGTTAAAGGGAACGAAGCCCAACTTTATCGGGTAATTTTTAATTTGGCAACTAATGCAATTCAATATACTTTACCCGGTGGCAAAGTTACAATTATTTTAGACAGTAGCGTTAATTATGCTATAATTCAAGTTAAAGATACAGGAATTGGGATTCCTCAAGAAGAAAAAAGAAAAATTTTTGATCGATTTTATCGGATTAATAGCGATCGCTCTCGGACAACTGGGGGATCTGGTTTGGGATTAGCAATTGTGCGGGCAATTATTCAAGCTCATCAGGGTACAATTGAACTCGATAGTCAAGCTAAAAAAGGAAGTATTTTTACCGTTAAATTGCCGTTAAAAAATTAACATTTACCCCGTTTATGGGTTCATTTATTTATAAAAAATCGAAAAATTTGCATCAATTCTGTAGCAAACAATTCAATATGTAAATTACATTTTCAGTAAAAACGCCATAGAGCGCAGAAAATCAAAATTTCATCCTCATTTCATTTTTCTGTGCAATACTCAAGCCATATTTTCAAATTCTGCAAGTTTAAGCAATGTAAAAGCTTATTTTACTGTTAATATTTTACCGTTATGAGCTAGACAGATATTATGAACCAGCCCTTTTATCCCCTATCATTTTTAAAATATTCTGGAGTGCTTCTCAGTCTGCTTTTATTAATAAGTCCGACACCCGTTTTCGCTCACGCCGGACACGGAGACGAATTTCATAGCAAGTCAGAAGCCACAGTCCCCAGTGGAATTACAGTCGATAATCAAACCCTTCAACGCTTAGGAATTCGCGTCGAACCCGTGTCAAAAGACTTCATGGATATGGGGATAAAAACCACGGGTCAAATTGAAACTTTACCCCGTAAAACAGTAGAAATTACCTCACCTTTAGCCGGACGAGTCATTGAATTATTAGTTGAACCCGGAGACACAGTTACAAAAGGGGAAGTTGTCGCTGTATTATCGAGTCCCGAGTTAGTTTCATTGCGAGTAGAAGCCTTACAAAATCAAGGCGAAGCCGAAGCACACCTCAAACAAGCCCAAGCCAATTTAGAACTCGCCCAACAAAATTATCAACGTCAACAAAATATCGCCGAAGCCGAAATACAACAAGCAAACAATCAATTAAAAACCGCTCAACTTCGCTACGAACGAGATAAAGCGATAGTCGAAACCGGCGCCGTTGTTGGGGTAACGCGAGAAAATTATCAGCGTCAAATTGAAATCGCCAAAGCCGAAATTGAACAAGCAGAAACTGCTTTAGAAGTAGCTTTAGAAAACTATCAACGGGATGAAGAATTAACCAATGCGGGTGCATTACCCCGACGTGATTTTTTAGAGTCAAAAGAACGGTTAGCTAACGCCAAAACTGATCTTGCTCGCGCTCAAAGTCGTCGAGAAGTTTTGAGTGCAGAAACAGAAGTTAAACAAGCAGAAATAGACTTACCCGTGCGAGATTTGCGGGAGTCAGAAGGGTTACTCGCCGAAGCTCAATCGCAACAAATTAGAGCTAACCAAAAACGAGAAATTTTAGAAGCCGAAGCAGAATTAAAACGCGCAGAAGCCGAACTCGAAGCCGCAAAATCTAATATAAATTTAAGCAAAACAACCTATGAAATGCGACTTCAACAGTTAGGAACGAATGGCAATAATGAAGGTAAAGTTATTATTACGGCTCCTATATCTGGTGTTGTAATTGATCGCGAAATTACGTTAGGTCAATCCGTTGATGATGCGGGTTTACCTTTAATGACAATACAAGATAATAGCCAAGTTTGGGCGACTGCAAATCTGTATGAAAAAGATGTCGCTCAAGTGCGTTTAGGACAGAATGTTCGGCTAACAGTTAATAGTTTACCTGATCAAGTTTTTGAGGGTCGTATTGCTCAAATTTCGCCGATAGTTGAGGGAGAAACTCGGGTTATTCCCGTTAGAGCCGAGTTAGAAAATAACGAAAATTTACTCAAGCCGGGAATGTTTGCAGAGTTAGAATTAATTACAGAAAAAACGACTAATTATGTAGTCTCTATTCCTGAAAATGCTATCGTAGAGGCGAATGGGAAAGCGTTAGTTTATGTACAAAATGGTCAAGATTTCGCACCCGTAGAAGTAACGCTCGGACAACAATTTGCGGATAAAGTTGAGATTATTCAAGGTTTATTTGAAGGCGATAAAATCGTTACCGAAGGCGCGATTCAACTTTACGCTCAATCCTTGCGAGGGGGAAGTAAAACCGCAGATAAACATGAGGATGAAACCCACAGCGAACAGCCAGTTAAACCTCAAATGATGGGAATAGAAATGCCGCAAAGTGTACCCGGATGGTTGGTTTTTCCAGCTTTTGGGGCGATTGCTTCTACAGCTTTTTGGTTGGGGCGTCGCAGCCAGAATACACCAGAAAAACGCGCAGAAGTTATTGATTCTCTGGTTAACTTAGATGAAACAATTTAGATAAAATTAACGGCAAACTTTTGACGCTTGACTTATGCTAGATAACATTTTAAAATGGTCGATAGCTCAACGTTGGTTGGTGGTTATTGGTGCAATTATCGTGACATTTTTGGGCATTCATACCGTTTCTAAAATGCCTTTAGATGTGTTTCCAAACTTTGCACCTCCCCAAGTCGAAATACAAACCGAAGCACCCGGATTAGCACCCGAAGAAGTCGAATCTTTAGTGACTTTACCGATAGAAAGCGCCGTGAATGGAACACCCGGTTTAGAGACAGTTCGTTCAGCTTCTGCGGTGGGACTTTCGGTGGTGAAAGTAACATTTAATTGGGGAACCGATATTTATCTCGCTCGTCAATTTGTCACAGAACGTTTACAACAAGCCGCAGAAAAGTTACCCGAAAGTGCCGAAACACCTCAAATTTCTCCGATTTCTTCACCCATTGGTACTATTATTCAATATGCTTTTACTGTCGAATCCGGTGGAAAAACAACATTAATGGATGTGCGACGGTTAGTAGATAGAGATATTACAAACCGCCTATTAGCTGTTCCCGGTGTGACTCAAGTAATTGCTTATGGGGGAGATGTTCGTCAATATCAAGTATTAGTTAATCCGGCAAAATTACAAGCCTTTGATGTCTCCTTAGAAGACGTGACAGCCGCAGCAGAAGCCGCCAATACCAACGCAGCAGGAGGATTTTTAATTAGCCCCGATAAAGAGTTATTAATTCGGGGAATTGGACGCATAGAATCGATTGAAGATTTAGAACAATCCGCGATTACCGCTCGTCAGGGTACACCCGTTTTATTGCGGGATGTTGCTGATGTGAAAATCGGCGAAGCATTGAAGCGGGGAGACGGAAGTTTAAACGGAAAAAGAGCCGTTGTTGTGATGGTCAATAAACAGCCTTTAGCCGATACTCCGACTGTTACAAAAGCGGTTGAATCTGCAATGGAAGAAGTAAAAGCCAGTTTACCCGATGATGTGGAAGTGACCGTTACTTTTCGCCAATCTGACTTTATTGATGCGTCGATAGAAAATGTTAGGGATTCCCTCAGAGATGGGATTATTATTGTTTCGATTATTCTGCTGTTATTTTTAATGAACTGGCGAACCGCTATCATTACTTTAAGCGCTATTCCCCTGTCTTTGTTAATCGGATTAATGATTATGAATTTATTCGGTCAGGGGATTAACACCATGACGTTGGGGGGGTTGGCTGTTGCGATTGGTTCGGTGGTTGATGACTCAATTGTTGATATGGAAAACTGTTATCGAGGATTGCGAAAAAATCAACAATTAGAAAATCCCAAACATCCCTTTCAAGTCGTTTATAATACCTCCGTAGAAGTTCGGGTTAGCGTACTCTTTTCAACCGTTATTATTGGAGTGGTTTTCGCGCCAATTTTTACTTTAACTGGCGTAGAAGGTCGCATCTTTGCACCGATGGGAATCGCCTATTTAATCTCAATTTTCGCCTCAACTATTGTGGCGTTAACCCTCTCCCCCGCTTTGTGCGCTTTCTTACTCGCATCCCAACAATTACCCGAAGATGATACTTGGATTTCCAGACTTTCTCAAAAACTTTATCAACCCGTCTTAAAATTTTCCATTCAGTTTCCCAAAGTGATTATATTCACCGCAATTGCGGCTTTTGTTGCATCCTTAACGCTTTTTCCAACACTGGGACGGGTGTTTTTACCGGAGTTTCAAGAACGCTCTCTTGTTAACGCAATGGTACTCTATCCCGGCGTCTCTTTAGAAATGACAAATCGAGCGGGTTTAGCCATTCAAGATGCGCTGATGGATGACCCCCATTTTGACTCAATTCAACTGCGTTCGGGACGGGCGCCAGGAGATGCGGACGCCGGGGGTGTAACGTTAGGACATTTGGATGTAGAACTCAGCGATTTAGGACTAAAAAATCGGGAAGAAAGTATCAAAATTATCCGCGAAGAATTTGCCAAATTACCCGGAGTCGCGCCGAATATTGGCGGGTTTATTTCTCACCGCATGGATGAGGTTTTATCGGGGGTTAGAAGTGCAATTGCGGTGAAAATATACGGTTCTGATTTACAAGAACTTCGCAATATTGGCGCCCAAGTTCGAGATGTAATAAGTGAAATTCCGGGAATTGTTGATTTGCAGCTTGAACCGCAAGTTCCGATTAAACAAATACAAATAAAATTTGACCGTTCGGCTGCGGCGCGTTACGGTTTGAGCGTTGGAAATTTAGCTGAAATTGTCGAAACTGCTCTTAATGGTCGCGTGGTTTCACAAGTTTTAGAAAATCAACAGTTCTTTGATTTGGTGGTCTGGTTGCAAGAAGAATATCGCAATAATTTAGATACCATTCGCAATTTGTGGGTTGATACGCCAACGGGTTCTAAAATTCCTTTGGCGCAAGTCGCTAAAATTGACTATGGAACCGGACCCAATACAATCAACCGCGAAAATGTTTCCCGTTTAATCGTCGTTTCTGCGAATGTTTCCGGTCGAGATTTGGGGAGCGTTGTTGATGAAATTAAAGCCGAAATTAATCAAAACGTTCACCCGCCAACGGGTTACTTTATTCAATATGGTGGTCAATTTGAATCGGAAGAACGAGCCAGTCAAAACTTACTTATTTTTGGCAGTTTAGCCTTAGTTGTTATCGCTGTTTTAATGTATTTTGCAGTAAAATCTGTTTCCGCAATGATGATGATTATGCTCAATTTACCTTTAGCGATAACCGGGGGAATTTTTTCTGTCGCTGTGGGTGGGGGGGTTCTTTCGGTGGCGTCTATGGTTGGGTTTATTACGTTGTTTGGTGTGGCGACTCGCAATGGTTTATTATTGGTTGATAACTACAATCAAAAAATTGCCGAAGGAATTTCCCTAAAACAGGTTATTTTCGACGGTTCAACTGAACGTCTAGTGGCAATTTTAATGACCGCTTTTACCTCCGCTTTGGGAATGGTTCCCCTCGCTTTTGGAACCGGAACGGGTAAAGAAATTTTGCAACCTTTAGCCGTTGTTGTATTAGGGGGATTATTTAGTTCGACTATACTCACTCTATTAGTTCTTCCGGCTTTATATTCCCAATTTGGACGATATTTGGTTCCCCAAACAAAGAAAGATACAGTTGTAATTCAAGATTTTTATACTCCTGATGAAACTTCCATTTTAATAAAATAACTTTCATTTTTTTCTGATTTATTTTCTAAAATAATGTACAATAATTTTAGAAAAAATAACAGCATTTTCAACTATTATAGGAGTCCAAACCATGAAACGTTTTTTATTCAATATTGTTATGATTAGCAGCCTGGGATTAACCGTTTTAACCGCCTGTTCTCCCAGTGAAACTGCTCAAAACACCACCGAAACCACCCCATCACCCACTGTAGAAACCGCCTCAACCGAAACCGCAACCGCAGACCATTCCGCACCCCAAAAAGGCGGTCAAGTCGTCGAAACCGGCGCCTATCATTTGGAGTTTGTTGCTTTACCCGAACCAGGTGGAACTCACCTTGATTTTTACTTACAAAGTGGGGATAGCCATGAAGCGGTTCCCGGTGCAAAAGTTACCGCTCAAATTCAGTTACCCAACGGCGAACAACAAGCATTAGATTTAGAATATGATCAAGCCGGAAAACATTATGCAGTCTTTTTACCCGGAGAAGAAACGGGGGAATATAAAGTTGCTGTCTTGAGCGATATTAACGGTGAAAAAGTGAACGGAAGATTTAATTTCAACCGATAAACAGTTAAAGCTTTATGAAATGCAAGCGGGTTTATTTAGGTTGCTTCTCAAAATAATTCAATCTTTATAGACTCGCGTTAATGAATAAAAGTAAATTTCATTCCGATTTCATAAAGTGATGTTATTTTCAACTTTATCACTCTTGAAAATTGAGTCAAAATATTTAAAATTATGAATCGTTTTCTAATTTCTCTCTTTGCTGTTCCATCATTATTGACTTTAATCCAAAGTTGTGCTGTTAATTCTCCCTCAAAAGATGCTTCTACTCAAGCACAACAAACCCATCAAATGAATCATAATAGTGGTGATAATTTAAGCGCTCATCATCAATCTTCTACTCATTCCCATTCAAATCATAGTTCAGAATCGGCGAGTTTAACGAAAGCACAACTCACAAAACCCAGTCAAATTGCTGTTAATCAACCGCAGACTTTCTTGATAGAAATTCAAGATAAAACTGGAAAACCGATTACTGATTTTGAGACGTTTCAAGAACAGCTAATGCACTTAATTGTTGTTAGTGAGGATTTAGACGTATTTGAACATCTTCACCCGGAATATGACGGCGACGGTTTATTTCAAGTCGAAATCACCTTTCCCAAACCCGGAAGTTATACCCTCGTTACCGACTACAAACCCAGTAGAATGTCAGAAGAAATTACCCTTTTAAATGCTCAAGTTCCCGGAGTTCAGCTAACTTCATCTGTTAAAATTAATGAAAATATGAGTCAAATTTTAGAAGATACACAAATCACTTTGACTTCTTCCCAACCCGTGCTACAATCAGGTCAGGAAGTCACTTTGAAATTCAACCTCAAAGATGCAAAAACAAATCAGCCGATTAATGATTTAAAACCCTATCTCGGTGAACAAGGTCATTTGGTTATCTTTAAACAATCTAATCCTTTAACCAAAGCAGACTATATTCACGCTCATGCGCTCAAAAATACTCCACCCGATGAAGTGCATTTTATGACGAACTTTCCTAAACCCGGAACTTATAAAGTCTGGGGACAATTTAACCGCAATGGTAAAATTATTACATCCAGTTTTTGGGTAAAAGTTTCCTGAAGTGAAGATTGATTACTTAAAAATCAGTTAATTCAAAAAAACCTAACACCAGTCACTTCAAAGAGAGTTCGCCAGTTTTAGAACGATGAATTAAATCGAAGTTTGCGATCGCATTTTCCCCTTTTATTCTGACGAACTCCTTAAACCGTGAGACCAATCTCACTCTATTCTTCACCCTTAACAAACGCTCCTAATTCCTCAGTCATCCGAGCAACTAAATTCGGAGTATTGTTAGATTTAGCTTCGACTTGCGCTTCGATGTTCTTAACAACATCTTCCGGTAAATCGAGTAACTTGACTAGCTTTTGATAAGCGGCTTCTTCTTCTTTATTAATATTAGGTTCATGGGGAGTACGAGCGCTAGACCCAATCACTTCATAGCCTAATCTTAATACTAATTCCCGTTCTTCTTGAGTTTTTAACTTCGGAATTAATTCTTCTAACGGAATATTTTGCATCAAATATTCTGTTAATTCTTGTTGCAACTTTTCCTGTTCGCTTCCCACCGCAAATAAACGACTAAATTCATCAAGCATCAAAGCAACTTCTTCCTGTGCTAGATGTCCATCCGCCCAAGCCATCGCCGTGACAACTCGCAGCAAATTCATCTGACGGGGGGTGATTGGGGGTGGAGGGGGTACTTGCATTGACATTGTTTTAATTGTATGATTTTGAGACAACAAATAATCTCCGCAAAAACAGATTTTATTCAACTGCTTTGCTTCGATATATGACATCATCTCACAACTTGTGGTAAGGACATCCTAACCATCCTGAAAAGTTTCTTTGATTTTGGGGTGATGGATCTTTAACAGAAGCAATTTTGTAGCTACTGGGGCGAGGTTCAGCGAGTGTTACCGAACAAGTCTGTAGCTGATCTTGATGGAAAATAGCCAATTCTACTGTCTCACCGGGCTGATAGTCTTTGAGGCGATCGCTTAACTGTTGAGCATTCACCCGGAAGCCATTTAAAGCCAGTAATTCATCGTCTGGATCAATTCCGGCGATTTGGGCAGGACTTCCGGCTTCTACAAATTTTATCAGTTCTCGGTTGCCATCAGAAACCACTTGTATACCGAGATAGGGAACACCATCGCATTTTTCTGCTTTTAATCGTAAGCCAAACGGTTCTAAAAATTCATTCAAAGGTAACTCGTCTGTTCCATAAATATATCGCTCAAAAAAGTCCGTTAAATCGGTTTCGGCGACAGATTCAATTACCTGTTTAAGCTGTTCGGGAGTGTAGCCAATTTCTTGGCGTCCAAACTCCTCCCACATTCGCCGCATGACATCATCTAGAGAACGACGGTTCCGGGTACGTTCTCGAATTAATAAATCGAGTAAAAAGGAAACAACTTCCCCTTTCAAGTAATAAGAAATCTGACAATTATCGCTATTGGCATCTCGGCGATAAAGTTTAATCCAAGCATCCCAGCTGGACTCACTTAATGGTTGAATTTTGCGCCCAGGTATTGTTTGTAAGCGGGTAATATCTTTTGAAAGTTCTTTAAAAAAGGTTTTGACATCAAAAATACCTGATCGCCAAGGAATCACGATGTCATAATAACTGGTTGTTCCTTCACAAAACCATAAAGATTCTGTATAGTTTTCTTGCTCATAATTAAATACTTCTAAGGCTTTTGGACGAATTCGCTTCACATTCCATAAATGAAAAAATTCGTGGGCGACTAACTGCATAAAGCGGTTATATTTGTCTTTGTCGCGTAAACCAAACCGAGGATAATTTAAAGAACAACTGTCTTTGTGTTCTAATCCTCCAAATCCTTGGCTGGATAAATGCAATAAAAACAAATAGCGTTCATAGGGTAAATCTCCAAACAAATCAGCTTCTTCTTCGATAATTTTTTGGAAATCTGCAATTAAGCGATCGCTGTCTCCGTTTCCCTCGCCCCAAATCGCGAGTTGATGAGATTTTTCACGAACTTTAAACTCATAAATCTTGTGGGTTCCAATTTCAAAGGGAGTATCAACTAAAGTATCTAAATCTACAGCTTTAAATGTATTAACTTGATCAGAAACTTTCGGTAAAGTTGTTGTAACTTGCCAATATTCTGGCGGTTCAATAGTTACCCAAATCGGATGTTTTTCCCAACCAGGAATGTAGAAAAACAGAGCCGCACTGTTAAAATATCCGTGAGTTTTATCTAAGTGATTTGTACGAACCGTTAATTCGTTGGCAAAAATCTGATATTCAATGAATAATTCCTGAACATTATTAATATCAATTTGCCAATGATTTTTGCTAAGTTTCCGCCAAGTGCAGGGTTGTCCAGCTTGATCATAGGCTTGAAACTTTTGGAGATGTCGAGAATATTCACGAACTAAATAGGAACCGGGTGTCCATACAGGCATTTTCAAATCTAGAACCCCAGATTTTACTAAATGTCTCAATTCCTGATCAACCCGAACACATAATTTAACTTCAAATAGATGAGATTGGGGTTGAGACATCCCCACCCTATATTGCATCACCGGGATTTGTTCCGCTTGGAGGTGAGGACGAGATTGAGTTGCTTCAGTCATTTAATTTTTGATTCTGGATGGACAATTTAGTTCAGAAAAGACTTTTAAGTTAAAAACTATTTTTTCATTTTACAACAAACTATTGGCTAGCGAGATGACTTAAATGTTTGAGGTTAATTAAATGCAAAGTTTGATTGTCCTCATCTATTTCTAACCACCCTTTCGAGATCAACTTTTCCATAATTTTGTTGGTTTCTTCAAAGCTAATATCTGTTACATCAGCTAAATCTTGGTAAGGAATATTAAAAATATCCGCCCGTTTTTCAGTGATTTGACCATAATTTTCAGCCAATTCCACTAAAGTATTTGCTAACTTCACAGCCGGAGGACGGTGGCGAATTTGGTAGCGTTGATTGGTTTGGCGAAGACGACGTACCATTAACTGCAACATCCGATGATGTAACTGTGGATCTTTGAACAACGTTTGAATAAATCGTTGAGCTGAAACACTGATCAACCGAACTGGAGAGAGAGCGATCACGTCATTTGAGCGAGGAGATTCATCCAAAATTGCCATTTCTCCAAAAAAATCACCCCGGCCTAAAATTGCTAATGTCACCACGTTATCACCCGATAAGCGTCGGACTTTCACCCATCCGGAGACAATAAAATAAACCGCATTCCCCCAGGCATCTTCCATCACGACAGCACGATTGGCTGGATAATCATGCTTAACCGCAACGGATAGGAGCCATTCTAAGGTCTCTGGATTTGCCCCTTTAAATAAGGGAAAAAGCTCGCTGAAAGCTTCAGTCTGCATGGAACTCGCTACAGTTGGAGATTAATCTAACTTGACACACGTTCGGCATTAACCGCAAGGGGTCTGAGGGTATATTCTCGAAGTCGTACTTCAAAGATACTGCTACGATTACCAAGCTAGCCGATCACAGCTTAAGGCTGTAATTCCCTCAACTTGTTCACGCTTGCAGATAGCATTGACGATTAAAAGCCCAAAGAAGATTCATCAGGCTGCATGGGATCGTCAGAAGCGCTCAGAAATATGCCACTCAATTATATCAGCTATATTAGCTTCGAGATATTGATCGCGACTAATCGATGGATTTAGGGAGCGGAGGAGGTCGGGGAGAGCCGGAGAGTTTGACGCAGGGTACGAGTGATCGCAGGCGGTGTACCGATGACTTTTAACCCTAGAGAAAACATGGGACACTGTTAATGCCTGATTGCCGGATCGCACAATCGCGGTGTTGTATCGAGTACAATAAGCACACAGATCAATCTATATTGCTACACAGTCAGAACCGTAAAGGGGTCTGTTTTCTTGTCCGTTGTGTTCTGTCAAAACGTTATTATGTATCCTGCTAAATTACTCAACTTAACAATATTACGCTTACTGATTGCGCTATTACTGCCAAGTGCGATCGGCGGTGTAATTGTTGCCGAAAACTTTTTCAATCCTTCTGTTAGTAAAGCCCAAAGCGCTCCGCCCGCCAAACAAGATCCCGCAACGGCGATGACCGTTCGCTCTGATATTCAAGAAGCAGATGCGAATACCGGAATTGTAACAGCCCGGGGTAATGTTCAAATTAACTATCCGGCTCGTAATATTCAAGCCACTGCCGCTCAAGCTCAATATTTTAGTCGAGAAGGACGAATTGTATTGAGTGGAGATGTCTACATTTTGCAAGAGGGGAGTAGTATTCGTGGAGAAACCGTTACCTATCTGATCGAGGAAGGACGCTTTGTTGCACTTCCGGCGGGAGGTCAACAGGTAGAATCGATTTATATTGTTCCAGACGACAGCAGCAGCACCAAAAATGCTGCCGTTGAACCCTTTAACCCCAAACCTGCTTTTAAAAATCCGTTTAGCGCTCCTCCTGCCCGCTAAATCCCGACCCAGTAACTCTTTTAACTTATGGGGATGATCAGTGAATCGGAGAAAACTGCCGAAATAGACCCTCGTAAAAGAGTAGATATTTTGTTCGTGCGAGTTGACCCCTGATCCGACTTTTTGAGTCTAAATCTTGTACTGGGGTTTAGTCGTGTTTGTCTGAATTCACTGACATCGGCAGAAGTATAGGTTGATCAATTTATGAAAATTGTCCTGGAAAATATCCACAAATCCTATGGAAAACGCACAGTTGTCAGTCGGGTAAACTTGTCGGTTTCTCAAGGGGAAATTGTCGGCTTACTTGGGCCAAATGGAGCCGGAAAGACCACCACATTTTACATCGCTACAGGACTCGAAAAACCCGATGAAGGTAAGGTTTATCTCGAAGAACAGGACATTACCACTTTACCTATACACAAACGGGCGCGACTAGGAATTGGATATCTGACACAAGAAGCAAGTATTTTTCGTCATTTAACCGTAAGAGACAATATTCTGTTAATCTTGCAACAAACCCAAGTTCCTCCCCATTTGTGGCATTCTCGACTAAATACTTTATTGCGGGAGTTTCGCTTGGATAAAGTAGCTGATACGATGGGAAATCAAGTCTCAGGAGGAGAACGACGACGGACAGAACTTGCTCGATCTTTGGCTTCTGGTGTCAGACTTCCTCACTTTTTGTTGCTTGATGAACCATTTGCAGGAGTTGATCCGATTGCTGTCTCTGAAATTCAACAAATTGTTGCCCGACTTCGCGATCGCCAGATGGGAATTTTGATTACCGATCACAATGTTCGTGAAACGTTAAACATCACCGATCGAGCTTATATTATGCGAGACGGACAAATTTTTGCTGCGGGTTCAACCGAAGAACTCTACAATAATCCTCTAGTACGACAATATTATCTTGGTGATAGCTTTCAACTATGAAAACATCAGTTTCCAAGTCTATTAATTCTTTTCAATTTCCGAGTTTCTATCTATCGATTTTAGATCGCTATATTATTAGTGAACTCATTGCCCCATTTTTGTTTGGTGTCGGATTATTTACTTCTGTCGCTCTTTCGATCGATACGGTTTTTGACTTAGTTCGGAAAGTGGCTGAGTCGGGTTTGGATGTGAGCATTGCGATCCAAATCTTTTTATTAAAGATGCCTGAGTTTGTTGTCTTATCCTTTCCCATGTCAATGGTCTTGACAACGCTGATTGTTTATGGGCGAATGTCGAGTGATAGTGAAATTGTCGCCTTGCGAAGTTGTGGAATTAGTATTTATCGGTTGGTGATTCCGACGCTAATTTTTAGCTTATTTATTACCGCCTCTATGTTTGTTTTCAATGAGTTAATTGTTCCAGCAACTAACTATCGGGCTTCAATTACTCTCGAACAAGCCTTGCATCAAGATCGGCTTCCGGTTCAAGAAGAAAATATTTTTTATCCCGAGTATCGTACAATTCCTATCGAAGACTCCGATGAAGAAATAACTATTCTTGTGCGGTTATTCTATGCTCAAGAATTTGATGGAAAATACATGAATGAAGTGACGATTTTGGATAAGTCTCAACAAGGCATCACTCAAATTATCTCCTCTGAATCAGCCGTCTGGAATGGGAAACAACAGAGTTGGGACTTTTTTGATGGTACGGTTTATATGATTGATCCTCAAGGCTCTTATCGTAATATTATCCGTTTTGATCACAAAGAATTAAAATTGCCTCGGGTTCCTTTAGATTTAGCGAGTCGGAAACGCCGCTATGACGAAATGAATGTTATCCAAGCCCATGAATATTTAGAACTGATGAAAAGTAGTGGGAATGAAAAGATTGTTCAGAAAACTAAAGTTAGAATTCAACAAAAATATTCCCTTCCGTTTGTTTGTGTGGTGTTTGGATTATTAGGGGCTGCTTTGGGTTCTCAACATCAACGAACGAGTCGATCAACCAGTTTCGGGATTAGTATCATCATTATTTTTTCTTATTATATGTTGGCATTTATCACCGGGGCGTTGGGACAAAAAGCCATTATTAGCCCTTTTCTTGCGGGTTGGCTACCCATTGTGATAGGTTTAGGGGCTTCAGGATTTTTCCTTTATAAAACCTCTCGTTAAAACTACAACTTAAAAAACTTTCAAAGCATCCTTAAATCATCGGGAGTATCTGTCGTTTCAATATGTTCAACCTGAAAAGCTTAAAACCATTTTCTCATCGCTTAATTAAACGTTTACATCGGTTTTTAACTACTCAAACAACTTCTCTTTCTCATCCTACTCTAAGATTTTGTCTAGTTCTGAGTCTATTGATTGTATTGGGATATGGTTTGCTTTCTATGCAACAAGCTTTTACAAGTGAATATGTGATTCAAGATGATGCAAGACAACACGTTTTTTGGATGCAAAGATTTATTGATCCTGAACTTTTTCCTCAAGATTTAATTGCGAATTATTTACAATCTCTCGCCCCTTGGGGTTATACAAAATTTTATGAGTTTCTCGCATTTTTAGGAATTAATCCTCTAATTGCAAGTAAAGTTTTACCGTTAATTTTAGGCTTGATTACGACTGGCTACTGTTTTGCTGTCAGCTTACAATTCTTACCTATTCCGGCTGTGGGTTTAATCACAAGCTTAATTTTAAATCAAACTTTATGGATAGAAGATGATCTCGTTTCTGCAACGCCGAGAGCCTTTGTTTATCCTATATTTTTCGCATTTTTATATTACTTATTACGGAACTCGTTATTTCCTTTGCTGATTATTATCGCTTTATCGGGTTTATTTTATCCTCAAATTACACTCCTGTTTTTAGGAATTCTCACCTTAAGACTATTTAATCTACAAAATTATCAAATAAAACTTTCTTCGCTTAAATTCAACCGTTTAGCATGGTTATTCGGAGGAGTTGTCGCTGTTTTGATTTTACTTCCCTACAAACTGACAACAACTGAATTTGGTGAAATGATCACCATTGCTCAAGCAAAATTAAAACCTGAATTTTATCCTCTAGATGGTTTATTTGGACGAGCTTTTTTCTTTCACGATAATCCTTTCATTTACTGGTTAGTCGCCCCTCAAACGGGTTTACTGTTTTTAGGAATTTTACCGCCACTCGCTTTATTTGGATTAGGATTTCCTTTTTTAGCTAAACAAACAGAACGCTTTTCTCTCGCTCAAAAAATTCATTATAACGTTATAATTTTAGGACAAATTATTTTAGCTTCTTTGGTATTATATTTCTTAGCTCATGCTGTTTTATTCCAGCTTTATTTTCCAACTCGCTACACCTATCATAGCTTAAAAATTGTCTTGATTTTAGCATCCGGTTTAGCTGTAACATTAATCTTAGAAGCACAATTACGAGCTTTAATTCAAATCATAGAAAACGGTTTAACTCGATATCAGTTAATGCTTTTTAGCTTAACGTTCTGTTTGGGGGTTGTGCTAGTTACTGTTCCTTTTTTACCTGGAGTTACTCTCCCGAATCAACTTTATCGTACTGGAAAAGAACCCCTCATCTATGAATTTCTTCAGAAACAACCCAAAGATACATTAGTTGCGACTCTCTCAGAAGAAGCCGATTTTATTCCCACTTTAGCCCAACGTTCAACCTTAATTGCACAGGAATATGACTACCCCTACCATACGGAATATTACACTGCATTTCAGCAACGGTTAATAGACTTGATTAACGCTCAATATAGTTCTGATCTCCGTCAAGTTCAAGACTTTATCCGTAAATATGGAATTGATTTTTGGTTACTCGATGGAGAAAGTACATTTAAAGCCGATTATATTTCCACTCGTGTTTTAATTCGACAAGTCGAGTTAGTTGAACCCATTTTAAACAGCATCAAACAAGAACAAGTATTTGTCCTATCAACCTTAGTCGAAGGCTGTGCAGTGGTTAGAAGTGAACACCGACAACTACTCGATGCTGAGTGTATCTTAAAACAAGGTCAAAATTAGCGTTAAGGGTTAGCAAAAGTGTTGATTTCACCCCCTCCAATTCTTCGCCCGGGAACGGGACGAGGTGCAGAGAAAGGACGCTGATTCATTTGATTAAATTGATCCGCCTGATTATTTTGTATTAGGGTATTTTGATTAACTTGATAATCTTGGGGATTCGTAGAAGCGTTGTTAGAATAGCCCGGATAGGCTGAAGGAGAAGAAGCATTATTATTGGGAAAAGGAGCGCCGTAGGAACCGTTAGAATTCACGTTAGGATAAGCCCCATAGGAATTATAAATACTCTGTAGATCTGGAGTTACAGCCGCCCCAGTTCGAGAAGGCTGAATAATCGGTTGAGCAGGAATAACAGGAGAAGTAATCGAAATATTAGTTTGATAGGAGTTGGTCGTCGGTATCGGGCTGGTGGGGGTAGTGGGAGTTGTCGTTGTACGAGGAACAATCCATGTGGCTGGTGGGATTTGAACAGTTGGTTGAGTCCCAACGGTTGTCGGAGTAGAAGGGATTGGTCTTCCGGGAGTATTGATAGAATTAACTTGAGGTTGATTGAAGTTCAGAACCGGATCATTATAGTCAGTAGACGGGGAAGATGAGCTAGAACTCTGAGATTGTCCTTGTCCAGAAATAGATTGTTGATCCATCGCGGCTTGTAAGGGACTCTGCGTTGATGTTCCTTCCTCTGTCGCTGTCGCACTCGGAAAGTTTGCATCAAAGGTCATCTGAGGCGTTAAGCCCGAAGGATTTTGAGGTGAAGGGGTGGTCGTTGATAAAGTCGGCGTTGAATTGAAATTAAGAATATTATTCGGTTCAGAGGGAGTTGGTGTCACCGAAAAAGTAGGTAAACTGTTATCCGATGGTGATTGTTGTTCCAACCGGGGATTAGAGGAAGTTTGAGGCGTTGTAGAGCGATCTAAACGAGATTTACGCACCTGATCTTGAACCCCAACTCCTGCATTAATCGGAGTGTCCATCGGAAAGGGTAACAGTTGTGGCCCTTCTAATTCCTTGAGTAAGACGGCTGAACTGTCAATATCTGCGGCGATTGATCGTTCTTCTTGAGAAAGTCGATCCTCTAAATTACCCGAATCGGAAATCGCTTGCTTGATATCATCCAACTCAAACCATTCAGGATGTTCTGAAACTTGCCAAATAAAAGCAACAACAACCGCCGTAACGCCCATTGAACCCCAGAATCTCGGTTGGGTCAGGGGTTTGAGAGCGCTGGTCACACCACTGAGAGACTCAGATGTTTTTTTAAAGATAGACATCGGTTTAGTTTCCGTTCCAGAGGGATTAAAGAAATTATTAGAGTTCTCACCGCAAGCAGTCAATCACTGATAATCTCAGGGTGTAACCTAGTCTTGGGCTGGATTAATTCGTCACTGCCATTCTCACGGGTTTGCTATTCAAACTCTAACAGTTTTATTTTAGCTGTTGATTTGGTCAGGAGCTAGGTCAAAGAGAAACTAGGGGTTAAACCCACGATTAATCTACAATTCCTGATGCTTGATGCCTGTTATTTGTTGTTGAACTCGATTGAAGGACAATGAAAAAAAATATTGAAGTTTTTCCCAGTCGTGATCAGCTTGTAGAACGAGCAAAAGCGATTATTTTGGACAAAATTGCACCCGCTATTGAAGCGCGAGGAAGGTTTACGCTGGTGTTGGCCGGAGGAGGTACGCCCAAACCGCTTTATGAAGCACTGGCGACTGAAAATTTACCTCTCGATAAAATTCATATTTTTTGGGGAGATGAACGCTACGTTGCTCCCGATCACCCGGATAGTAACGAAGGGATGGCTCGTCTGGCTTGGCTTGACTGTGTAGCGTTTCCGGCAGATAATATTCACCCAATGCCAACGGCGGGAAATGATCCGCTCGCTGATTCTCGTCAGTATGAAGCCGAATTGCAGAGATTTTTTCAAGTCTCACCGGGAGAATTTCCAGCTTTTGATGTGATTTTGCTCGGTATGGGCGATGATGCTCACACTGCGTCTCTATTTCCCCATACAGAAGCGTTACAAGTTCGTGATCGCTTAATTGCAGTGGGGAATAAAGCGGGTCAACCTCGTCTCACCTTTACGGTTCCGCTCATTAACCAAGCTGAATGCGTCCTGTTTTTGGTTACAGGTGCAAACAAGCAACCCGCATTAACCCAGGTTTTTGCAGAAACAGCCGATGAAATGGCTTATCCGTCTCGTGCAATTCAACCTCAAGGGGAACTGTGGTGGCTATTTGATGAAGCCGCAGGTCAAGTCTTGACAGTGAATAGTTAACAGTGATCAGTGACCAGTCTTGAGAGTGAACAGTTAACAGTTATCAGTTGTTTTCAGCGATCACCTGTAACCTGCAACCTGTTGACTGTTGCCTGTTGCCTATTCCCTATTTCTCACAATTTCATAGCTGATAGTGTCTTAAGGTGTCAGAATTGTAAGTAGCTGACTACTGAAAAAGTGATGATTGTTTGTCCAAATTGCAATCACCAAAATCCCGAGGGAGCAACTCAATGTGAAGCTTGCTATACTCCCCTACCGAGTACAATGGCTTGTCCCAGTTGTGGTGCAACCATTCAAAGTGATGCGGCTTTTTGCGGTCAATGTGGCTACAATTTACAGCCCACACCGACATCGCCATCTTTAGAAGAACAAGAAGCCGCTCTACCGACTGTGGTTTCCCCGCCCTCTGCTCCTGTGACACCTGAGCCGTTGGTGATGCCTGAACCTGTTGTTTCTTCTACATTAGAGTCTCCCGTTTTAGAAAAATCAAATCCCGATCCCGATCCCGATCCCGATCCCGTGGGGGTTGCGTCTGTTGCCAATCCTGACGAAATCAATCCGACTCCATCAACAGTATCGGCTGCAAAAACGGCGAGTACAAATACTCAGCTTCAAAGCCAATCGGCACATTTACTTCACATCCAGACGAATGTAACTGTAGAACTCCCTCTCAATTTACCTGTAATTCACGTGGGTAAACCTAATGAGCTAGTTCCTCCAGATATTGATGTTTCGGGTTTCCCGAGTTCGGAAGTTGTCTCTCGGACTCATGCCGATATTCGCATTGAGGGAGGTTTCTACTATATTGAAGATGTCGGCAGTTCTAACGGAACTTATGTCAATAATATTCCTCTGACGAAGGGAAATCGACATCGATTGCGACCTGGCGATCGCATTTCTCTTGGAAAAGGTGACCTTGTTTCATTTATTTTTCAACAACCCTCCTAAGTTAAATTTTAGATGTCCGGTATGATTTTGAACTAAACTTTAAAAGGAAAATTTTGAGATGTAACCTGATCAATCAGTCACGATTTGTTAGGGTTCAAAATCGGTACGGAAAATCTAGAATTCGTCTTGAGTGCTCTACTTGAACTGAAACCTGTCAATGTGATTACCTTAACTTTACTTCATCCCAACCAATCTATCCCCGTTCGGACTTGGACTTTTGAACAGAAGGAGGTGATTCGGATCGGCCGTTCTGTTAAAAATGATGTTGTTTTATACAGTGCTGTTGTTTCTAGATATCATGTCGAGCTAAGACATCAAGAAAAAACTTGGACTGCTATTGGTTTAGGAACAAATGGCACTTATCTCGACGGCAAACTGATTCAAAAATCTCCGATTGTCGATGGACAAATTATTCATTTAGCAATTTCGGGGCCAAAAATTAAGCTGAATATCTCTGCTGAGAAAACTCAACATTTAATGCGTCGAATCGGAATTACACAAAGACAAATACAAACGGTTGATCATTTGAATACTGAAGTTCAAATTGATTCGATTTCATCTTCTACATCTTCTCAATTAATCTCTGCTGAACCCTATGAAGATGATATTACAGAAACTGAGTGAGGTTTATTTTAGATTGTTTTGTACGGTTTTAGCGGTGTATCAATTTCAATAGAAAATCAAGAGGATATCAAGATTTAACGGTTATCAAACTGTCATTAGTATGGGGACTGACTCTATGAATACTGAAATTAAGATGATTAAACGCAGTGAGTTAATCAATCGATTAGTGCTAGAACGGAATACGGTTGAAGATTTAGGTCGAGTGGAACAACTGTGGCTTAATTCTCAGTCCCATCAAGTCATGGCTTTGACTTGTAAATCTGGACTGCTTCGAGGTCAAAAACGAGTTTTTACTTGGGACGATATTACTCAAATTGGTGAAGATGCAGTTCTGGTCAATTGTCGCAGCTATGAAGCGTCTAAAAATGAGGCTAAACCTGAACAAGCAATTCACGTGATGAATCACGAAGTTTGGACAGATGGTGGGAATAAAATTGGTGCAATTGTTGACTATGTTTTTGAGTTGAAAACAGGGTTTGTCTATAGTTATCTCTATACGTCTCAGGGGTTACGAGGTGTATTGGAAGGGGTTTATATTCTTCCCTCAACAGCAGTTTCGAGTGCGGGAAATAAACGTCTAATTGTGTTAGAATCTGCCCTCAAAAACCCTCAGCAATATTCAGAAGGGTTAGGGAAAAAGATGGGTCAAGCGGCTGAATTCTTACAAGAGGATTTTGAGAAAACCCGAGAACACTTGGAAGGATTGAAACGGAATGCTCAAAAAATGACACAAGGAAAACAGGAGGAGATGAAAGAAATTAAAGCTGAAATCATTTCAGAAGAAAGGGAAACAGAGGATTCATCGCCCAAAATGCTTCCCTCGAATTCTTCCGAGACTAATACTCAAAATACTAACTCGGAACATTCTGAAAGTTCTTCCTCAAATTAAATTGAAGTTATGAATAACTCAAAAATGATCAGTTTTGCGAGACTTCGATCAAATTTAAAGCCAATAAAAAGCAAATCATCGGACTAATAAATGATTCAAACTCAACCTTTTAGGTATATTTTTATCTCAGTTTTAGATCCATAAGTGATTACTCTGATCCTCATTCACCCAACTCAACCCATACCTGTCAACCGATGGACTTTTAAAGAGAAGTCAGTCATTCGGATAGGCCGTGCAAAAGATAATGATATTGTGATTTATAATGCTGTTGTTTCTCGTCATCATTTAGAACTCTGGAACCGAGAATCAGGGTGGGAGGTTGTCAGTTTTGGTACAAATGGTACATATATCAATAACAAACCTTTAAATCAGTTTTTTATTAAAGATGGAATGGTCATTTGTCTCGGCAATTCAGGGCCTAGATTAATGGTGAAATTTAGTTTAGGTGAAATGAATAAAACACCTTCATCTGATGAGAGCAAAGATTCTCAAGGTTCACAAACTTTGACTTCAGATGCGTTTACGACAACCGAAGACATGAATAAAATTCAACAACAAAAAGAAGTTTTAGCAGAAGAAAAGTTTGAGTTTGAAATTGATGATGATGATGATGATGATGAAGGTGATAGTGATGATAACTCAACGACAAGGATAGATTTCTTGGAATAGTAGTATTTCTCAGCAGGAGAGTTAGCTCTACTCTCTCTCTACTGTGACACTTCTTTAAATAATTGGAGGGGATCAGAGAAGCGGAATCAACTCACAGAGGGGTCCACGTCTTTTCTCGTTGATTTTTCAAGGGGTTAACTTTAAGTTAACTTAAAATTAAACCACAAATGATACAGAAAAAGATTAAAATTCGTCTTTAAATATTATTAAATTTTTCGCTAATCTCACTCAACATAACAAACCCAATACTAAGATCAGCTTTTTTTAAGCTTTATTTAAGTTTCAATCACCCTACTATAATTCGGTCTAAATTTCTGTAGAGTAGCACTCATTATTACTTTCATCATACCGAGTAGGATAAGAAATAGTTAAGTATCCTGAAAGTAATACTTTTAGGTCAAAAACCTCGGTTTCCTCACACAAATAAGGAGAAAGTCTCAGTATGGAAGTTGTTTTGGTTTACCTTATCCTCGCCGTTGTTTTAATCTGGAATGATCAGGGATCATCTTCCTCAAATGAACAAGATGATCGAAGCTTCGAGAAAAGTGATTACAACAAAGATTGTTCTCAGCCGACTTATTTTATAGATAAAAAACAGCCTGAATATGTACGTTATTCAGACGTTGAAGATCTAGAAATGAATCATCCTCGCAATCGTTATAGTTCCATAAAAATATAGCTTTATTTAAGGATATTGAGCTTTTAATCTGAGTTTTGGTGACTCAGTAAAAGAGGTTCTAAATTACTTTTTTTAGGTGTGAGGAACGGAGATCGTCTATCCTGTGGAACAGTCCCGCTTAATTATTGTGTTGAAGTGGCTCAACCTCATCAGCCACTTTAATCTTTGCAAATTCCCGATCAAGACTCGCCAATTGATACAGATCAGGTGTAACCATTGGTTTCTAGGGCTTCTGGACTTTTGTTTTTAAGTTTCCTCTCCTCGAAGTGACAAAAAAAGCTGATGGTTCCCTATTCCTCGTTCCACGACCCACCCACCAATCTTAAACCGATATACAAGAACTTAATCTTTATTCTTTAAGAAAAAAAAATAAATTTACCTTAACAACAGACGAAAGATATAAAACTTAGCTTAAAATTTGGCCGTCTGACCCAAAAAGTCTCCTTAATATAGATGGAGATCTTTCTGCTGTCAGCCAGTCAGTAGAAGTCAAACTAAAATGCTTGTGGACTCGAAGTCGCAAAAGTTAGATTTTTCTGAAGTCTAGTCCAGCAAAAAGAGGAAACAGCAAAAATCTCTCGACAAGTTATAAAGCTTGTAGGTGAGACTGTCAAAGGCGAGACGAGTAGACACCGGAGACGAAATCATGGTTCAGATTCCAGCCAAGCCTACGCCCTCCGATCCGATGGATCAGGGACAATATATAGATCGGGACTGCACCACGCTATCCCGTCATGTTCTCGAACAACTCAATAGTTTTTCACCCGATGCTCAAGATATCAGTGCATTGATGAACCGCATCGGACTAGCGGGTAAGTTAATCGCACGCCGTTTGAGTCGAGCGGGATTAGTCGATGATGCTTTGGGGTTCACGGGCAGTGTGAACGTCCAAGGTGAAGAAGTCAAGCAAATGGATCTCTATTCCAACTCAGTGTTTATCTCCGTTTTCAAACAAAGCGGCTTAGTCTGTCGCTTGGCTTCAGAAGAAATGGAGAACCCCTATTACATTCCTGAAAACTGCCCTGTCGGACGTTACACCTTGCTATACGACCCCTTAGATGGTTCATCCAATCTGGATACGAACTTGAATGTGGGATCAATTTTCTCAATTCGACAGCAGGAAGGCAACGACGAAGACGGTACGGCTTCCGACTTGCTGCAACATGGACATAAACAAATCGGCGCTGGTTACATCCTCTATGGCCCAAGTACATTGCTGGTTTACAGCATTGGAACAGGCGTACATTCCTTCACCCTTGACCCGAGTCTGGGTGAGTTTATCCTTGCAGATGAGAACATCAAAGTTCCGGATCATGGCCCGGTCTACAGCGTTAACGAAGGCAACTTCTGGCAGTGGGATGAATCGATTCGCGATTATATCCGCTATGTTCATCGTCACGACGGTTACACGGCTCGATATAGCGGTGCGTTAGTGGGAGATATTCATAGAATTTTGTATCAAGGGGGTGTATTCCTATACCCCGGTACGGTGAAAAAACCCGAAGGAAAACTCCGTTTGCTTTATGAGTCGGCTCCGATGGCGTATTTAATGGAACAAGCTGGAGGACAGGCTTCTACCGGAACAGAGGAAATTATGGATGTGGTTCCAGAAAAGTTACATCAACGTACACCCCTAGTTATTGGGAGTAAAGAAGATGTGACCTTGGTGAAGTCCTTTATTCAAGATCGGGAGCGTCGCGATCAAAAATAGTCGTTTCTACACGCACGAGCGGTCAATATTACCAGAGTTCGGCGTAAAAAAAACACCATCATCATCTACTCTAAAAAACCCACCGATTGAATTTGTAGACGTTACAGGAATTGCAGTTATGACCACAAATCATCTGCTAGAAATTGGCAATCTCGGTCAAAGTATCTGGATGGATAATTTAAGCCGTGACATTATTGAGTCCGGTGAATTAAAGACCTTAATGGTTGAAAAAGGGATGAGGGGAATTACTTCTAACCCGGCGATTTTTGAGAAAGCCATTAAGGGAAACGCTATCTATGATGCGGAGATCGACAAAGGGATTAAAGCCGGAAAGTCGGTGATGGAAATCTACGAATCTCTCGTGTTTGAGGATATTCGCAATGCTTGCGACATCTTTAAGCCCGTTTATGAACAGACTGGGGGATTAGATGGTTATGTCAGCATCGAAGTTCCGCCGACGATTGCTAAAGATACGGAAAGCACTGTGAAAGAGGCTTTACGCTATTACAAAGCAATTGACCGAGAAAATGTGATGATTAAGATTCCTGGAACCACTGAAGGACTTCCGGCGGTAGAACGGGTGATTGCTCACGGCATTAATGTTAACGTCACATTACTTTTTTCGGTGAAATGTTATGTTGATACGGCTTGGGCTTATATCAAAGGCTTAGAAGCTCGTGTCAACAAAGGGGAAGACATTAGCAAGTTGGCTTCGGTTGCGAGTTTCTTTCTCAGTCGCATTGATAGTCAGATTGATGATACTGTTGATGCCAAGCTCAAAGGAGTTACCGATCTCAATCATCAAGCCAAACTGGAGAAAGTTAAAGGTAAAGTGGCGATCGCCAACGCTAAAATTGCGTATCAAGAATACAAGAAAATTATTCAAAGCGATCGCTGGAAAGCTTTATCGGCCAAAGGAGCAAATGCACAACGGCTCTTATGGGCAAGTACCAGTACCAAAAATCCGGCTTACAGCGATGTGATGTACGTCGATGAACTGATTGGGCCGAATACGGTTAATACTTTACCCCCGAATACCATTGATGCTTGCGCCGATCACTGTGATGTTGAAAATCGCGTGGAAACTGAGGTTGATCAAGCCTATCATTTGATTGAAAGTCTCAATGATCCAAAGATTAATATTGATCTCGATCAAGTCATGGATCAATTGTTAGTCGAAGGCATTGATAAGTTTGTCAAACCGTTTACTTCGTTAATGAGTTCTCTCGAAGAAAAGGTTAAACAGCTTTCGACTGTAGGATAGTGAGTGCAAGCGAACAAACTTGTTAACTAAAAACCCGATTTCTCATCGATTGAATGCAATTGAAGTGAGTAAGTAAAACCGGGTTGATGGGAAAGTCTGATTGACCAAAGGTGATTAGCGGGTGACAACCGGATCATTTAGAGATGAGAGCTTCAGTTGAAAACCGGATTATTTTAGGTATCCTAGAGAAACAAAGCAGAAAGATTAATCGGCAAATTCTCACTCAAGAGCAAATCCGAGTCAGGCTTTCAACCTCAAAGATTCCTTGCCTAAAAAGTAAAATGGGTAACTGTTCATTTCTAACGGTTTGCTAATCGCCAAAAACAGATAATTAACACAAACAAAAAGTGTCACCGCCTCAACCAAATTGACAAGGGAATGTAAATGGTTACACTACTGGAAAATCCGTTACGGGTTGGACTGCAACAAGATCGCGTCCCTGAACCTCAGATTTTAGTGATCTACGGTGCATCAGGGGATTTAACTCAACGTAAATTGGTTCCAGCCCTCTATCAGATGCGGCTCGAACGCAAGCTCCCTCCGGAACTAACCATTGTCGGAGTTGCTCGACGAGATTGGAGTCATGACTACTTCCGCGAACAGATGCGAATCGGTGTCGAGGAGTTTGGCGGTGGCTTACAGTCAGAAGAACTGTGGAACGACTTTGCTAAGGGGTTATTTTATTGTTCCGGTAATATCGATCAGTCAGAAAGTTATCAGAAACTCAAAGTATTTTTGAGTGAACTCGATGAACAACGGGGAACACGGGGAAATCGTGTTTTTTATCTGTCTGTCGCCCCGGCTTTCTTTGGAGAAGCGATTCAACAACTCGGTGCTGCGGGTATGTTGCCAGACCCGAAAAAGCAGCGTTTGGTGATTGAAAAACCGTTTGGCCGCGACTTGAGTACCGCCCAAGTTCTCAACCGGATTGTCCGTGAGGTTTGTGCAGAAGAACAAGTTTACCGGATTGACCATTATTTGGGCAAAGAAACGGTTCAAAACTTGATGGTGTTCCGGTTTGCCAATGCGATTTTTGAACCCCTGTGGAATCGTCAATTTGTTGATCACGTTCAAATCACGGTTGCAGAAACCGTTGGTTTAGAAGGACGGGCGGGTTATTATGAAACCTCCGGGGCGTTGCGCGACATGGTGCAGAACCATTTGATGCAGGTTTTCTCGCTCACGGCGATGGAAGCCCCCAACTCCCTTGATGCTGATAGCATTCGCAACGAAAAAGTGAAGGTGTTGCAGGCGACGCACCTTGCCGATATTAACAACCTGGAAAATTCGGCGATTAGAGGTCAATATACTCCCGGCTGGATGAAAGGCGAACAAGTCCCCGGTTATCGAGACGAAGAAGGGGCTGACCCCAACTCTACTACGCCGACTTATGTAGCGCTGAAACTACACATTGATAACTGGCGTTGGAAAGGGGTGCCATTTTATCTACGAACCGGAAAACGGATGCCGAAAAAAGTTTCAGAAATCGCCATCCAGTTTAAAGAAGTTCCCTATTTGATGTTCCAGTCGGCGGCGAAACAAGCGAACCCCAACGTTCTCGCTCTGCGGATTCAGCCCAATGAAGGGATTTCTATGCGGTTTGACGTGAAAACGCCGGGAAATTCATTGAGAACTCGTTCGGTTGATATGGATTTTCGCTATGACTCCGCTTTTGGCAAGCCGAATACCGATGCTTACGCTCGTCTATTGATTGATTGTATGCTCGGTGATCAAACGCTATTTACCCGAGATGACGAAGTAGAAGCGTCTTGGAAGATTATTACTCCCCTGTTAGAAGCTTGGGATGCACCTGCTCCCCCTGATGCGATTCCTTTCTATGAAGCGGGAACTTGGGAACCTGTAGAAGCGGAATTGTTACTCAACCGCCATGGTCGTAATTGGCGCAGACTGTAGAATTGTGGGGAGAGGCAATCGGAACAGTGACCAGATGACAGATGACAAATGAACAGAACTGATCGCTGATGATTGTTGTCTGTTACCTGCCTGTTCCCTCTTGCATGAGTACCTGTCCCCGTTTTTAGGATCTAAACTAATCACTATCCGGGCATAGCACTGACTGGAATGAGCGATACTGCTGATGCCCGATTGTCAAAGACTTCCCACAGATGTTTTTACTGAACATCTCTAAAATTAACAGCTAATCACTAACGACTGACACCATGAAGAGTACACCACTTGTTGCACTGCAAAAACCAAAAGATATCTCCCTTAACGAAATTGAGGAAGAATTAAATGGGATCTGGCTCTCTCAAGCTGCTGGGAGCGGAAAGACTACGGCGGTTGCTACCCGGGCGGCGACGTTTAGTATGGTGATTTATGAGCCGGAAGAATTTCAACAACTTCTAGCCGGGTTGGGGTTTTTCTCCGGGCAAATTGATGGGATTCACGGTACTGAAACCCGCGAAGCTATTAAAGAAGCTCAAAAGACTTATGGTTTCAGTATTACTGGTCGGGTAGACTCACACACACTCGCTAAACTGCGTGAAGAATTTGCGAAGTTACCCAGCGATCGCCAAAAAATTTCTAATTTAGATGGTCGCGGTTTTAGTATTAGTGAAGCGATCGCCGCTCAAAATCCTTGTCGGATTATCACTCTTTGTCCGACGATGGGGGAAGATACAGGTGTCACGGCTCAGGTTTCTGCCTATTGTCCGATTCAGCAAAAAAGCGAAGAAAGTCTGATTTGTGCTGAATATATTACCCTACGTGGCACTAAAGAAGCATTAGAACGGGTCGATGATATTGTGGAGTCTTTGCTGATTCCTGACTTACCGAAGTTTGTTTGGTGGAAGGCAACACCCAACCCCGAACAAGATTTGTTTAAGCGGTTGTCGGGTTGTAGTAATTGTTTGATTGTGGATTCTTGTTATTTTAGTGATCCGGAATCGGAATTGCTGAAAATGCAAGAATTGATCGAACAAGAAACTTACATTGCTGACTTGAATTGGCATCGTTTGGCGCCCTGGCAAGAATTATCGGCCGCTGCTTTTGACCCCCCTGAACGTCGGATGTCGTTGGGTGAAATTGATAATGTGGCGATTGATTATGAAAAGGGAAATGCAACTCAAGCGTTAATGTTTTTGGGTTGGTATGCTTCTCGCCTCGATTGGAAACCGATTTCTTTTACTTCTGAAGGCGGAGACTATGACTTGAAATATGTCAAGTTTAAAGCTCCCAATGATAAGGAAGTTGTTGCTGAGTTGGCGGCGATTCCTGCTGCTGATTATGGTGAAATTCCCGGTGATTTGGTCGGTTTGCGGTTAACTTCTAGTAACCCTAATGCCAATTGCTGCACGATTTTGTGTTCAGAAACCACAGGTTGTATGCGGATGGAAGCCGGCGGAAGCGCCCAATCTTGTCGCACGGAACAGGTGACAGCGACTTCTGATCAAAAAGCAGAATCTCTAATGACGCAACAATTGCAACGTTGGGGTCGTGATGTTTTGTATGAAGAAAGTTTAGCGTTAACGGCTAAAATTCTTCAATTGCGTTAGTTTTAGAATTGTAATTCAATCTTTTGGGGCGCAAGGTTTGCGCCTCTTGTTGTTTTATGAGTTATAAAAACCGGGTTTCTATAGCGCTAAATTTGATGTGATGGAAGCCTTACCACAAGCGTTCGTTTATCTGTCGAATAGTCCGAATAGGGATAAACCAACCTTTGGTTTTTTAGTGAATGGTCGAGAGTTTGTATTTGTGAAATGGGTTAAAACTGAACCGCCTAAATCTGGTTGTTCTTATGCGTTATCTATCGAATGATACAACTAAATTGAACAAGTTTTAGCCGCACTCAAACAAATTAGTAAAATTTTAATTAATTCCTAATTGGCTTTTTTTCTAAAGTTATAGCACTTCGCCCAGGCAATAGGAAGTTGAAAAACGCTCTCAATCTTCGGTTTTAGAGTTTCTGCATTTAATCAATTTATGAAAGCTACCATTCTGTTAATGCGATCGCAATTCCCTGTTTTAAACAGGGATCAAGATTAGGATGTTGGGCAAGTTGTTGAAGTCGTTCATAGACTGAGGGAGAATTTAAGGGAGAATCTAACTGTTTTAAGGCGGCGATACAATGAAATTGAACAGTGGTTTCCGAATCTGCTAACAGTTGTACCAAAGGATCAAAAGCAGTGATATTTCCTAACTGTCCTAAGCTTAAAGCAACCAGTTGTTTAATCGTCGGAATTTGCAGAGAGGGATGTTGACTTTGGAGAAATTCAACTAAAATTTGACTGGCTAGAATTTTCGCTTCAGGTTTGCTCATTCGTCCCAATCCTTGAATGATTTCTTGATGAATTGAGAAGGATGAGGGGTTAGAAGTTGGCTGATCTAAACTCGTGAATAAAATATGTTGAAGTTGATCAATAGCACTCAGAGTTTCTATCCAACAAAGCGATCGCACGCCGTTGAGTTTAACCGTTAAAGGAGTTGTTGTTGAGAGAATTTGCTCAACTAAAGCAACCACTGCTTGATCCGTACCGAGACGAGAAAGGGCTATTTGCGCCTGTTGAGAGACTTGGGGGCGAATATCCCATAATAGAGGTTGCAGTTGCTCTACTAAGTTCAATTCTGCCACTAAATCTCCCCGCCGACTTAAACCGATTATCGCTTCTTTTCTAACCGAGGCGGAAGGATCATTTAAAGCCTTAACTAATACAGGCGGAATACGCCAATCATGAAAACTCCCTAAAGCTTCAATCGCGCAGGCGCGAATTTTGGGGTTAGAATCATTTACGACACTCAATAGAGGGGTAATCGTTTCTGAGTGTCGAATTTGAGCCAGGGCTGCTGTTGCAAACGGTTTTAACTGTTCATTTTCAAGTAACGCGCCCAGAGGTTCAACTGCTGAAGTTCCTAAATTGGCTAAAGCAGTTGCTGCCATTTCGAGTAATGAGGTTTCTGAGGCGTCATCTGTTATTTTTGCCGTTTGTAGAAGATTGACTAAAGCAGGTACAACTGCATCGCTGTTAAACTGTCCTAAAGTTCGGGCAACAAACCAACGCACTTCGGGATCGGCTTCTTCATCTTCGAGAATAGCAATCAATGGGTTAATCGCGATGGTTCCCATTTTAGCTAACTGTTTGGCTGCATCCCAACGGTGTTGAAAGTCTCCACTTTCTAACTGCGCGATCGCTTGGGAGAGTAAGGCTGGAGATTGATTATCATCGGATAAGTTGGAAAACTGATCACCCATAGCATAATTTGATCTCGTAGGAGTGTAAAGCTTACGCCCACTTACACCCAAAATGGTTGAAAACAATAATTGGATTTTAGTCTAGCAATCGGTTGATTCTCATGCAATCCTAGATCTAGAATAGTTCAAAAATACCAATGCTCCATTTTCGATATTCTTCTTTAATTAATGCGCCTGTTGAGGACGTTTGGAACTTCCACGAACGATCAGATATCTTACAACTATTAACCCCCCCTTGGCAGCCTGTAGAGATTATCCGGCGTGAGGGAGGGTTAGATGTGGGGGCGATTACAGAATTTCGCCTCTGGTTAGGGCCGATTCCAGTACAATGGCTAGCGGTGCATACTGAATGCGATTGCGCGGAGCGCAGTGGCGGAGCCAATCGCTATCGACTATTTACTGATGAACAAAAACAAGGACCGATGGAAAGTTGGGTACACCGACATCAGTTTTCCGCAGAACAAGGTCAAACTCGCTTAACGGATGCGATTTCCTATTCTCTCCCTGGGGGATGGTTAGCGGAGAATTTGTTGGCTTGGTGGGTCAATAGCCGTTTAGAAGATATGTTTCGCTATCGCCACGAAGTCACCAAAAGAGAATGTGAGAACAAATAAATCGTCCAAACTCTTGTTAAAATACCGAGTAACTTTGAAGTTCAATATCTATTTTAGGAGGATTGACGAGAGAAACCGGGTTCTGAACGGAACTTTTAATTTTTGTCCCTAACATTCCCAAGAAACCCGGTCTCTGAACCTCTATTTCGCTTCAGTATTAACGGTTTCTGCTTCTGTGTTTACTTCTTTTGTATCTTCAGAAATAGTCTCTGTTTGTGAGGTTTCTGCTAGGTTTTTGGGGACAGTTTCAGACTCGACGACAGGTTGATCTTCTGTTTTGGGAGAATCTACTGTTGAAACAACTGTTTTAGAATTGTTGGTGTTTTCTTCAGTATGAATTTTTTCGACATCTCCCTCTAAGTCTTGAATTCGCTGTCCTTGTTGATGAATCTGTTTAAGATCTTTCTCTAACTCCTGAATTCGTTGTTCTTGTTGACGAAGTTGACGGATATTTTGACGGGCGGTTAGCATTCGTTGCAGTTGAGAGAGTAAACTAAACAGCCAAGCTAGTAAAGCCCCAATTCCGGTTGCTGCAATCAATTCAATCGCTAGGGGTGCTTCAAATTCAACCCCTTCGATCACTTGAATTGTAGCGAGTTCTGTATTCTGTAGACTAAATAAAACTAGGCCGATACAAACGATAAAAATTAACACAAAGTTGAGCGGTCGCATGAGGAAACTCCAGACTGCAAGCAGATTACTGTTTCAATTTTACCGAATATTGTTCACGATGACCGGATCTTTTCGGGGGTTTTTGCTAACTCTGGGCGGTCGGGATTGTTCGTCAGTTAATCAGAGTGTGGGGTTTTTAGCAATGAGTAAATTAATCAATTTCTTGCTCTCAATCCGTTTCCTGAGGGCAACTTCCATAAGTCAACTCTGTTGTCTCGTTTATTTTTCCAGAATCTCGCAAACCTATACCCATAATACTGTTTCCACCTTGGGCTTTTGATAAACGCATTGCTAATGCAACCTCTGGTAAAGTTTTACCGTATCCTATGCTGCCAGTCAATCCAGTTTTCTCTTTATAAATTATTTGCAAATCATTAAGTAAGCTTATTTTATAGCGAGATTTGAAGAGTATATTGTCACCTTCCGCAAAAATTACACTTTCATGATCCTTTGTGTCTTTGCAGATCAGCTTCTTCAATGTCTTAATCGCTTCATTGACTATTTTACTTCGTTTCTTAACTTCTTCTTCGCTTGATTCTCCAAAAGCTCTATCTAAATAGTCACCAGTAGAATCACCATCAAACCCAAAGTAAAAGACAGTTTCATCTTCTTCAATAGGAGTTTCAATAATTTGAATATTTACAAATTGACCATTTTGATCAAGGAAGGCACTTAATGTCTTAGTCGTATATTGGAGAAATGCAAATGCCAATTGAGAAGATAAACGGGATTGAATAGCTGTTATTTCTTTGGAATATCCATTTGTACTAGAAGGATGGGCAATGTCATTGCGTATTGACTTAATTAGCTGAGTGAGATGCCCTAGCATTTCTGTATTAACAAAGTATTTGGGATTTTGGGCAAAAAAATCTCTAACTTCATCTAACTTTTTACCAAGTGTTTTATTTTCTAAGTCAGCATTTTTAACAATAGTAAGAATGATATTTGCAACTTCCTCAATGCCAGCAGAGGAGGCAAAAATGGAATGACGGTAACTGTATGATTCTTCAGTAACTTCACCAAGCAAACGAGAATGCACCCCAGACAACAATGATTCTCGCAAATGCTCAATATCAAGTCTAGAAGGCAGCAAACGTGTTAAACTCCCTACAAGTTCATCAATAATTGAACGATGTCGTAAAACTTCTGTGTAATTAAGTTTGCCAAAAGTATCAAACTCTCGTATTTGTGGAAACTTCCGATATTCTATATTTACGCCCTCTGATTCAAGGTCATGATAAAAAAGATTGGCTTGCTTTTTTCTTGTAGCTGGATCATTAGAAAACTCTATTTCTAGTGAATAAATATTTTCTATATCAAGTACATAAGCAAAAACAGCAAGGATAGATTTGAGAGCTGAAATACCGTTTGTTAAATCAATATAATTCTGTGCGTTTTCAAGGGGGTTAACAATCGTTCTTAACTGTTCTACAAGATCTCTAAATCTATCAGCATTAGAATCCTCTAGTTTTGCTATATGATGTACTAAACTGGTTGAAGAAATCTTATATTGCTTCAAAGCTGTTTGCCAAGATGTTGAAGCTGTTAAAGCTTGCAAAGATTGTTCTGTATGAAAAATGTGTATCTGGCGAAAAGTTAAATCACTATTTTGTGTATCACTTCGAGCTTGAAGGGTAGCTCTAATAATAGCATTTATCATTGCAGATACATTTATATTTCCCGCTAAGATCAATTTAAAGGATTGTTGATAGACATTCATTTTTACACTTTAAGCCTTTTAATAAGGATTGATTTTCATCCGTAATAGCAACAGCTAATATGGACAATCATAATCTGTAAATTTTCCCTCACTTTGTCTTAGGAGAGACGCTTCATGCAACGCCTCTACCCAATTCTTTTCTCTTAATTGAAAAAGTTGGGTTTCACCATGTTCAACCCAACCTACTCTATAAGAAACACGGAATTCACTTATCCGTTTCTGATTACTTGGCAATTTTTGCAGAACCGGGATTTCGCCAAGAAACTTTCGGTAAGATTTCGTTCTTGTCCACCCGACCCTTATACTTAATTGCAAAATTCAACAACGAATCTAACAAGGAATCAGACAAATAATGCGGTTGTAATCCCAAATCCAACAAATTGGTATTTTTAGCGTTGAAATAATGGTCTTCGAGTTCAACCCGAGGATTTTCCATGTTTTGAATATCGACATCTAAGCCAACTGCATTTCCGGCTTTTTTCACCATCATTGCTAAGTTGCTAACGCTGAACATCTCAGTGAACTGGTTAAAGACACGGAATTGACCGGGTTCTGCGGGAGTCGCAATCGCCAGTTCTACACAACGTACAGTATCACGGATATCGAGGAAGGCGCGAGTTTGTCCGCCTTTACCATACACTGTCAGGGGATGACCAATCGCGGCTTGAATACAGAAACGGTTTAAAGCAGTTCCAAACACACCATCATAATCGAGACGGTTAATCAACATTTCATCCATCCCGGTTTCATCGGTGAGAACCCCATAAACCACACCTTGGTTTAAATCTGTCGCCCGTAGACCCCAGATTTTACACGCAAAATGAATATTGTGGCTATCGTGAACCTTCGACAGATGATAGAAGCTTCCGGGTTGTTTGGGATAGGGTAGGGTATCTTTACGCCCGTTGTGTTCAATCGTGATATAACCTTCTTCGATGTCAATATTCGGAGTCCCGTATTCACCCATCGTTCCCAGTTTCACCAGATGACAGTCGGGGAAATGTTCACGTATTGCATATAAAATATTGAGGGTTCCCACGACGTTATTGGTCTGGGTGAGAACTGCGTGTTCCCGGTCAATCATGGAAAAAGGCGCTGACCGTTGTTCTCCGAAGTGAACCACCGCTTCCGGTTCAAACTCCAGTAAACTCTCAATCAGGAAGCTATAGTCGTTGATATCGCCGACATACAGGTCGATAGACTTCCCGGTTAAGTCTTTCCAGCGTTGAATGCGTTGATGAATGGGCGCGATTGGAGTTAGGGTATCAATACAAAGCTGTTGATCCCAGTGTCGCCGAACTAAGTTATCTAAAATCCCAACTTCATAGCCTCGGTTGGATAAATGGAGGGCTGTCGCCCAACCACAGTAGCCATCACCACCAATTACCAGAACTTTCATAAACTCAATTGCATCTCGTTTTGCTGATACTGGGTTAATGTACATTGGTTGTGCTATTCTGTCTAGATACGGGCAATTGAAAGTTTTGAAAAGAGTTCAAGTCCTGTACTGATTTGTAAAGGCTTGAGCGTTGCGAACAGATTTAGATTTGCTTCCTTCTTAAAGCCGTTCTAGTGTTTTGTTCTAATGTTTAGCAAGCACGCAGAGTGTACACCAATGAACCCATCACCAAAATCTAACAGTGTAGAAATCTCCTGCAACACTTTTAAATAAATTTAGCGGAGAGAAAAAGCGACTAAGTTAAACACCGAATCCACTATTTAAAGCTGTGAAGTGTCAATAGGCGGTGATCGCATTAAGATAAGTTTGATCAATTATGGGTCGCCTGGGATTTGAACCCAGGACCAATCGGTTAAAAGCCGAGTGCTCTACCGCTGAGCTAGCGACCCGTTAATTAACTTTCAGTCAATCCTTTACCATTATAACACAACGTTTTGTGAAATGAAAAGAGATTTTCAAAAAAATGTGGCATTTAGGTGAACTAGCGTCTCATAACTGGCTCCGGGCTGGAGATAAGTCAGTAACTTGCCCGTATTCATGGCATTTCGGGGAGCCGTCCAGGGTTCAAGACAATAGTAGTTTTTGCCCTTAACCGTCCAAAACACCAAATTCGAGTAGGCAAAATTATAACCCAAGGCAATTCGCAACTTACGACTCGAATCCGTTGCAATTGCTGCCAATCCAGTCAAAGGCCCAAAAATTCCATCAATTTCATCAATTTTCGGGTCAAAGCAACCGGTAAAATCATGGAGTTCTTGAGTAATCTGATCCCGATATTGCATCGCCGGGATCTCAAAATGCAGTTGAGTTTTATCAGAAACGGAAAAATAGGGATGCAACCCAGTTGAAAACGGCATCACTTGTGCGGGTAAACCCTCCATCGTACCCGAGAGGTTCGTAAAGCGCTGAAAGATGATCAACTCTGACCCTTTCAACTTGTAGGTAAACTCCAACTCAAAATCAAACGGATAAACAGAGCGAGTTTCCCCATTACTCGTTAGAGTCAGGGTAATGGCAGCATAATCAGTAGCCGTTTGGTTCGTCACCGTCCAGGGTAGATTACGAGCAAAACCATGCTGTTTGAGCTTGTACTGCTGACCATTGTATTGGTAAGTATCCTCCGGCAAGTTCCCACAAATCGGAAACAAAATCGGAATTCCCCCCCGCACAGTCAAGTTAGGATGTGCAAATCGTTCTGTATCCAGGTAGAGTAATTCTTGACCTTTGACTTGCCAGCGCGTAATCATTCCCCCTCGTTCGGGTACTACCTCTAAGCGAGACTGATAGTGGTGATCAGACAAGCAGTAGGTTTTGTATTGTTTTTGTTCTAGAGCGATCGCAAACACAGTGATTTGTCAGTAATATAAAACTGAGCCAAAGTTGTTCAACAGAAGAATGCCTAGCTATTGTCGCACAAAGCCAGTCCGTTGAGAGTAAACCTTAACATTCTAGGCCTATACTCTCACCTGAGCTGAGTTCTCGAATCATCGGAGAAAGAGAACTTTGGCGATTTACTCCTCAATCGTAAACCGTCGAGTTTTGAACCCGTCGAACCATCGGAGGTAAATCAACCCTTCCCTTGTCAGAGGCAACCGTGACTTGAGTTTGTGCTGGAGGCCCGTCATCAGTCTCAATCTCTGACTTGAACAGAGCAAACGAGATCGAACCGATGGAATCATTGTAACTGTCAGAAGTGGATGTGGGTTGGGGAGTTTCTTGGGGAATCGAGATAAACGGATCTTTGATAAAAGGATCGTGAATATAGGGTTTAAGAGAATCAGAGCTGGAAGAAGCTGCATCTAACCGAGGCGGTAAATTCACCGTTTCAGGTGGAGTCAATGGAACCTCAACATCATCTCCAGTATCCTCTAAAGTTTCCGGTGTTACTGATTGTTCAGTGGACTCAGACAAATTCGGAAGCTGAGGTGCAACCGGAGTAACAGGTTCTCTCTTAACTGTACGCAATCCCGAGCGAGGAGCATCCAATACTATCGGAGAGTTCATCGGTTGGTCAAAAATGCGAGATAGACGCTCAACGTTTTGTAAAATCTCATCTCCCTTTTTACCTCTGACAATTTTCGCCTGATATTGCCGAACTTCTACCGGTAGAAATTCAACTTTCATCTTCTGATCAGCTTTCAAGGAAACTTTCAGTACAGCCGTATCATAATCGTTGCGACTATTCCCCCCAAAAATAAAGTTTCCCAAAGAATAAACAATCGGCCGACCTTGATAAATTTCCGCGCCCTGCAACACATGGGGATGATGTCCGACAACCAAATCTGCTCCTTGGTCAATCGTAAATCGAGCCAGTTCGATTTGCCAGTCACCGGGATAGTTCGCCAATTCCACTCCCCAATGATAATTCACAATAATCCAATCCACCTGATCGCGAACCGCTTGAATATCGGCCGCTACTCGTTCATCATAACGAGGATTTGTGCCAGGACTGTCTTCACTCGCCGCATGAAAATCAGCATCATAATAACCAAAGTAGGCAATGCGCTGACCTTTAACCTCAAGAATCTCCGGACGTCGTGCTTCTGTGAGATCCCGACCCGCCCCAATCGCGTGAATTCCAGAATTTTCTAAGGTTTCTAGAGTTTCAATCAATCCCTCGGCTTCATAATCCATCGCATGGTTATTAGCCAGGTTAACAAGATCAACTCCCCCACTGGTCAGCACTTGTACCGCCTCTGGGTCGGCTTTAAAATTAAACTGCTTATTCGGACGGCGTAGCGTTGAACGGGTTAAGGGATTTTCTAAATTCACCATAGCCACATCGACCTCACGGTATTCATCCAGTTTTTCAAAGGCCCAAGTATGATCATCACCGACAACAGTCTCAAAATGGTCAGAAAGAGTCACATCTCCCCCAAACATTAAAGTTACGGTAGAGTCATGGGGTTTTTGAATCGTGGTCTGCTGAACGACTGGAACAACTTCCAAAGCCGCTTGAACTTGCTCCGGACGCTTCGGAGGTAGTGTCGGGGAAACGACGTTTTCTTGAGCTGGTGTAGGAGCTTGAGGAAGTTGAGCCGATACTTCATAATAGCTCACCCAACATCCCAAGATAAAGGCACTCAGAGCCGAACCCATCATCAGTAGAGTACGGAATGTTCTGAATTTGAGGGACTCAATCGTTCGACTGCGAGGGCTTCGCCGCACCTGGTTGGCGGGGGTAACAATCCGAACTGACTGTTTCCATAAAACAGCCGGATCTCCCGTATAGCGGCCAACAATTTGCACACCTTCGACCGTCGGAGAGTTCAGCTTCCAGAGAAGATGACAAATAAATTTAATAATACGTTCAGCGACGGGTTCAGTTTGAAACTCGATTAAGACCTGCAAGCGTCCTTGTCGTTCTCGACCAACCCGAGCAGAAATCCCTTGAGGTCTGAGATAACTGTTGATCAGGTAGTTGATCGCTTGAAAATCACCCGAGCGAGCTAAATCAAAAATAGACGGTTGAGATAAATGTTCTGCATACACCATATACACGCATTCCCTAACACCAGTATTAAACTGAATGGAGCCAGAAATCTCTTGCGATCGGATCGATCAACACCGATATCAGGCTTCTAAACACCAAAAACTCCTTCTTCTGAGCAGTCTTTCAGTCATTGTTACCGATTGAATTGGGATTCTCAAGCCCCAATTTTGGACTGATCATTCCCAAGCTAAATTCGGTTTGGATCTACAATACAGGTTTTATCTGTCTCTAAACAGATGTTTATTCCTAAAATATCAGCTAGTCTACTCTCCTCGTCAAGTTACTGATGTCGGGACAATCCAATAATTGTTATTCCCCGATGGAAAGTGACCCAGAAAGCTCACTTTTCCAAGCACTCGGCTGAGTTCTTAGGATGTGATCCCCAAAACAGATCCACATCCTGAGAACAAGGATTATTGCTTTACCATTTATTTGGATGTTAAGCGGAGACATCCAAGTTGACACTCACCAGTACCAATGCGATCGCTTGAGCAACACACTCCAAAGGATCAAGTTCTTCTGGAGTCAGTTGACAAGGTTGTTTCCACTGAAGGGAAAGGAGGGCGACATTTTTCTCTCGAAAACTCACCGGAATCGTAATGTGTGATTGAATTTCAGAAGTTTGGTAATGTTGTACCTCGGAGATCGCCCCATCTCTAGGAATATTAATGGAGGCTTGTATATTTCCGGTGGACAACGCAGCAGTAACTAGAGGATCATCTGACAACCAATTTTCCGCTGTCCCACTACTGCTATAGATCCCCTCAACTGTTGTTAAGGTATTTTCGCTCGTTTGCTGAAGAATACACACATCCGTTTGAAAATTCTCACCAATAGCCGTTGCCATCGCGGTGAAACTCGCCGCTAGAGGTTGAGACTCTTGAGCGACTTGCATAATCGTCCCTAAGAGTCGAGTTTGTTTTTGGGCGTATTGTAATTCAGCAGTTCGTTGGTTTAACAGTTCATAGGTTTCGGCAGCCCGTTGAACTACTGTTTTGAGTTCATTGGGGTCCCAAGGCTTGGTAATGTATTTATAGACTTGGCCAGAGTTAATGGCATCGACTAAATCTTCGATGTCAGTGAAGCCTGTCAGGATAATTCGCACCGTGTTGGGAAACGAGCGCACTGTTTTGCTCAGAAACTCTGTTCCTTTCATTTCAGGCATTCGTTGATCGGAGATAATCACAGCGACTTCTCCTTCAGCTTCTAAGATTTCTAGGGCGCGAATGCCGCTTTCTGCCTTAAAGACGTTAAAGTTCCGTCTAAAAGTACGATAGAGCAAATCAAGATTATCTGGCTCATCATCGACGACCAGCATTTTTGGCTTTTTCGGTCGATTTAGACTCATTAGCTGGTGCTTGATAGTCTCTAGGTCTGGAGTTTCACGTTCCATTTATACTGACGTGACGATTCGGATACTAATTTAGTCTATCCCAGTTCAATCGTTATTCCGTATCCCAACGAAATTAGTAGAAAAAGAATAATCCACTCAAGATCATGATAATGGCGGCTAAGGCGATCCCCAGAAAGCCATTATCTTGAGTATTCACCTGAGTCAGATCAATGGGTTCAGGAAATAACTCTGGGGTAGAGGATGAACCCGAAGTTGAAGGACGAGTTTTTTGTAAAATTTTGATCGGGCGCTCATTATCTTCAATCCCACTCATATCGGGAATTTCAATCAATCCTTCCAGATTACTGTTCAATTCTGGGGCTTCCAAAATTTCGAGTAAACGACGCGATTGTTTGCTAGTCTCCATACTCGGATGACGAATCAGTTTTCGGCAGAGGGCGATCGCATTTTGGTGCTGACCAATTGCTTGATAAGCAGTTGCTAGCCAAATTTGTACTTCTCCACCCAAACGAGTATTTTTTTCGACTAAATCTCTTGCCTTCTCCAAATGTTCTACAGACTGACGATAGCGGCCTCGTTCAAAGGCACTTTTTCCGGATCGGTACTCGGTTTGAATTTGTTCTAAAGTCTCTAAACTCACGCTGACAATCAATTATGGAGTAACAAACAACATTTGAAATGAAAGTGCTGGGATCTTCTGTCAATTCAACTTCCCACTCAACTCAAGCCGAGTTAAAATTCTTCATAGCTCGCTTGTGCCATGTTCTCGTTATTATCTCGCTTAGATCCCAATAACTCAAGTTGCTCAACTCGAATGACGGGCTTTGAACGTTGCACTCCGGTCGCGCGATCTTCCCAGTAGTCAAACTTAAGCGAACCTTTAACGCCGATTAAACTTCCTTTACGAACATAGTTAGCCGCGATTTCTGCGGTTTTATCCCACATTTCCAAATTAAACCAGTCGGGTTCATCCGTGCGGCGAGTACGACGGTTAACTGCTAAGGTCAGATTACAAACAACTTTACCCGACTCAAAATATTTAACATCCGGGTCTCCACCGACACGACCCACAAGAGTAACGATATTCAGACTCATTTGACTTCAATCTTGACTTGAATTTTTGTGACACTTGAGATTGTATATCTATTCTAAAGCAGAAGTCGTGAGGTCATCCAATCAAGATCTCCCCACCCATCAAATTCTCAATCGAGAATAAAACTGCCCCACCTTTCGGTGGGACTAGACTATGGCCACAAAACATAATACAATCCACATCGATTCCCTTAAGTTGTGCGAGTAGCTTCCGGTATCACTTGAGCGACCTCAGAAGTAGAAAGCAAAGATGGCAGAAAAAGCTTTGCACTCTGCAAGTTAAGGGAATTCCATCACAAACTTGGGGTGAGCGAGTTTATTTTTGACCAAATGAAAATCTGATTAAGGCATCTGTTGGGATTGAGATCAGAAACTCAGTCGGCTATTAGGGTACGATGTGGTCTAGATCGTCATAGAGTTGGACTGTAAAAAAATTTATTGATATTGACTAGAGGGGCAAAAAAACGGTGGGTCTTCTAAATCGCTTTTCCTTGTCACGAGATATGGGTATTGATCTCGGGACTGCAAACACTTTAATTTATGTTTCCGGCCAGGGTATTGTTCTTCAAGAACCCTCTGTGGTTGCTATCGATCAAGAGGATAAAATTCCCCTCGCGATCGGAACAGATGCTAAAAAAATGTTGGGTCGAACACCCAATAACGTCATTGCATTACGACCCCTGCGGGATGGTGTGATTGCGGACTTTGACTATGCTGAACAGATGTTGAAATATTTTATTCGACGAGTGCATCAGGGAAAAACTTTGATCGCACCTCGAATTATCATTGGCATTCCGAGTGGAGTCACAGGGGTAGAACGACGGGCGGTGATGGAAGCGGCTTTGCAAGCAGGCGCTAGGGATGTGCGCTTGATTGATGAACCGATAGCGGCGGCTATTGGGGCGGGACTGCCTGTGACTGATCCGACTGGGAATATGATTGTAGACATCGGTGGAGGCACAACAGAAGTCGCGATTATCAGCTTACAAGGCACAGTTCTCAGTGAATCGGTTCGTATTGCTGGAGATGAACTCAATCAAGCCATCATCCATTATATGAAGAAGGTTCATAATTTAGTCATTGGGGAGCAAACGGCTGAGGAACTCAAGATTAACATGGGTTCGGCTTATCCGACCTATGAAGATGAGGAAAGCATCATGGAGGTGCGGGGAATTCATTTGTTATCGGGTTTACCTCGGACTGTCACAATTAAAGCCCCGGAAGTTCGTGAAAGTATGACAGAACCGCTTTCTATTATTCTAGATGCGGTTAAACGCACCCTCGAACGAACTCCACCCGAACTCGCTGCCGATATTGTAGATCGGGGCATTATGTTAGCTGGAGGGGGGGCTTTGATGAAGGGGATTGATACTTTAATTAGTCACGAAACGGGAATTGTGACTCATATTGCGGCTGATCCGCTTTCTTGTGTGGTTTTGGGAACGGGACGAGTTTTGGAAAATCCGAAGCAACTTGAACGGGTATTTACGGCGCGATCTCGTCATGTGTAATTCATAAAGACTGAGGTAGAGATACGCTGGGTCGTGTCTCTCCAAAAGACAAGCGATGAGTGTAAAAAAACAACGGATGAACATCGGTTAACCCTAATCCGTGACCCGTTTTTGAGGAATAAAGAATGAATACAAGGAGTTGGTGGAATCGACATGGATCGCAATTGACACTCTTGGGTTTAGCGGTAGCCACAGCGTGGCTGGTACGGCAAACTCAGGGGGCGGCATTGTTTGAAATCTATTATTGGGTGAGTCGCCCGTTTCAGCAGTCTGAGGAACAGCTCGTGACGGTTCAGGAACAGGCCAAGGTGTTAAATGCGCGTATTGAGGAGTTGGAAGCCAAAATTGAGGATTTAGAAAGTCAAAATCAAAATCTGCAAAAATTATTGGGCTATGTTTCGTCTAAACCGAATGATAAAGGGGTTGTCGCTCCAGTTATTGCGCGTAGTGCTGAACATTGGTGGCAGCAAGTGACCTTGGGACGAGGGAGCAAAAGTGGCATCAAAGCCGATGATTTGGTCATGGGGCCAGGAGGGGTTGTGGGTCGTATTGTTAGCGTTACGCCCAATACCAGTCAGGTTTTATTGTTAAGTGATCCTACTAGCCGAGTCGGGGTGGCGGTGAGTCGCACTCGTCAAATGGGTTATCTCAAGGGTCAAGGGAGTAACGAAGGGGTGATGGAGTTCTTTGACAATGTTCCCAAGGTGAAACCGGATGATGTTGTGGTGACTTCTGCGTTTAGCCAAATTTTCCCGGCAGGTTGGCCAGTGGGTAAGGTGGTTTCGGTTGATATTAACAAAGCTCCTGCACCGGAAGCGGTGATTGAGTTTTTTGTGCCTTTGGGTTCGTTGGAATGGGTTGTTGTTTATCCGAATCCGAAATCGACTCAAAAAGTGGGAAATTAAAATTTTTGGAAAAATTTATTCTCAACTTTTTTATAGAGATTGTCTAATTCTTGATTATATCGGAGTAGTGCTTGTGTTGGCTCGTCAAATTATTAATTATGCTGTCACCGTTATTTCTATAATTCTTTGTGTATTGGCGATCTTAGCTCCAATACCGGGTATGGAATTGTTGGGGATTAAACCGAACTGGCTATTAATTTGGTTAGTCGCTTGGAGTTTGAAGCGATCGCTATTGTCTGCTGCAATTGCTGGGTTGGTTTTAGGATTAATTTTAGATGGAATAACGGCTTCTGACCCGAGTCATATTTTTTCGTTTATGCTGGTTGGAGTTTTGACTGTTTTGATTTATAAGCATCTGATGAAGAAAATGCAGGAAGATTTTATTTCAGTTGCTTTAATTGTGTTTGGAATGGCAATTTTAGTGGAGACTATTAGAGCTTTACAATTTAGTCAAATGGGTGATCATACTTTGGTTGATTTATGGTTATATCAACAACAGGTGGCTCTAAGTTCAGCCATTTTAAGTAGTTTGTGGGCGCCAGTTATTTACTTTCCGCTAAATCGTTTATGGGAATTAATGAAAAGTTCAGGTTCTATGAATTACTTTTCTTAAAGTTGGCAGAAGACAAATGATAGGAAGCCAAAGGAAAATTTTTAAGTGAATTTCCAACAGTGAAAATTGCCCTAGAAACTTTACCCCCAACGTTAGACGTTAAAATACCCTTTAAAATCAGTCAATGTTGACAGACATTGCTAAAATTTGATCTTTAAGCTTAGACAACAGAGAGTTATGCTCAAACAGAGTGATTTTGATAGCACCGATGAAATGAGCCGGGTAAAAGTTCTTAGTGAAGCCCTTCCTTACATCCAAAAGTTTGCCAACCGGACGATTGTCGTCAAGTATGGCGGGGCGGCGATGAAGGAAAGTCACTTAAAGCAGCAGGTGGTCCGAGATATTGTGTTGCTTTCCTGTGTCGGTATTCGTCCCATTGTGGTGCATGGCGGTGGCCCGGAGATTAATACTTGGTTAGGAAAATTGGGCATTGAACCCCAATTTAAAAACGGTTTAAGGGTGACAGATGCGGCGACGATGGATGTCGTGGAAATGGTTTTAGTGGGACGGGTAAACAAAGAGATTGTTTCCCTGATTAACCAAGCAGGTGGTTTAGGGGTGGGGCTGTGTGGAAAGGATGCTAACTTAATTGTGGCTAGACCTCAAGGTGAAGAAGGAATTGGTTTTGTTGGAGAGGTCAATAGTGTTAATACTAAGCTGATAGAGTTGTTAGTCGATAATCACTATATTCCGGTGGTTTCCAGTGTGGCGACTGATGATAGCGGACAGGCTTATAATATTAATGCAGATACCGCAGCCGGGGAAATTGCAGCAGCTTTGGGGGCTGAAAAACTGATTTTAATGACGGATACCCCTGGGATTTTAGAAGATTATCATCGGCCAGAGACATTGATTGCAAAACTCGATATTCAAGAAGCCCGAGATTTGATTGACAAGGGAATTGTCGGTGGCGGAATGATTCCCAAAGTAAACTGTTGTGTTCGCAGTTTAGCTCAAGGGGTACGGGCGGCTCATATTATTGATGGTCGTACACCTCATGCTCTACTTCAAGAAATTTTTACCGATGCGGGTATTGGGACAATGTTAGTCGCTTCGGAATTTTTATCCTAAAATTCGCTACCCTTCAGTGCGGTTAGAGTTGAGGGTTTTATATTCAGATTTGGGGTAGGGTGGTGTTTCCGGTTCCCTACCCGATTCTTCATAAAAATCTTCTGGGTTACTATAACTGTAAGGTGCTTCTAACTCTCGATTAGAATGTTTTTTGATCGGAGAAATGGGGGGAGTCGAGGGGGGAAGGCGATCAACGGGGCGACGGTTTGGTCGGCGAAATGTGTTCCACGCCACTTTAAACCCTGTGAAAATATTGCCTGTTGTGCTTTGAACCTTCTGAGCTTGTTTTTTGGCACTATCAATACTGCGATCAACTTGTTTAACAACTTGACCTGCACTTTGAACGCCTTCACTGACATCATCGGTCAGTTCGCTAATTTCTAATCCGGTCATCCGAATCGATTCTAGAGTCGGCGGAAATTCTCGAGACAACGTATCGGCGAGCTTTTCGAGACTACGAGCAGCTCGGGCTAGAGCTTGGAAGGCAGGCAAAGCCGCAATTAACACAGCACTCAGACTGGCAGCAACCAGTAGGATAGACAAGCCAAGCCAAAAAACGGGATCGGTCACGGGAATAACATCCAGGATGCAAAGAGGTTAATCTAACGGAGTTGAGCGGTTGAAAACAACTTAGCTCTGCGTTCAGCGCGCGAATCTGTTATCTATTACACTTTTCCGGGCTGCGATCGCAAACCGCAAACCGTCAGAATCGAGTATAAAAGCCAAAAATGCAACACAGATGGCGGTTATTATTCTATCATGCTTAATTTAAAGCCTTGATTGCTTCACTCTTAGGAGAGAGATAGGGAAAGGGCAGGTTCTCAGATGAGTTCTGCTGACGCACCTGCCCAAACCATCCACTAATTGCGATCGCCAAGGGGATAAGATGAGTCTGTATTCTGTACCTTCTCAGAGAGAACTTGACGTTCTTGTTGACTGGCTTCCATACCTGCCGCCACCGCTTCTTTGAGTCGGAGTAAAGTATCTTCCCAGTTTCGCAAAGCCGACTCAGAGAGCCGATCAGCTTGCAGTTGTACACTGGTTGAAAGATCCTCGACCAAATCAGGAAGGGCTTGAGCAGACTTTTTCAAGACTTGTCTCGTTTCCTTGCCTGATCGGGGTGCGACTAATAAACCCACCACTGTTCCTACAGCAGATCCGAGTATCAAACCCCCAAAAAACGATCCAGATCGATTATTTGACATAAACTAGAACCGAATATCCCTTACTATAATTTTAGACAGCTTTGGACGTACCGTTTCCTGAAATCTGGAATCATCTTAACTGAGTCGAGAGGATTAACTCTAAGATGAAGTCATCGGTACTCCGTTGCGCTCTCGACTATTCCGCCAAGACCACTGCTGTGAGCGTTGGTCAATTTCTCTTTCAATATCTTTTTCGCAACAGTAACAGTTGAGTTAAGCGGACAATCGTGACTATTTTCTCAAGCTGTTGCAATTTTTGTTGCAGCGAATCATATTTCTGTTTGAGTTGAGAACTGGTTGAGTTTCCCCGCTCGACGAAGTTTCGTGTTCGACACAATAGCATATTAGCACGATGTTCGAGGCGGACGAGAACTCGGTCTATTCGGGCTAATCCTCTACGCAGTTTCCAGACTCGACGAGCAACATATAGACAAACAAGTGAGATTAATACATTAATACATATAACGGTAACAACCATAAAAAACAACCCTAAAAAGTGTGTTCTCTTGTTCAACTCATCAATCTTGGAGTGAGTTGCTTTTGTTGATTAAGATAACAAAAAGTTGAGCTTGTGGTTAATGAGGACAATTTTTTAAAGATTCTCACAAAAATCTCAAAATAAATGATGGCTGTGGAATAGCCACTGTAATCCTAATTGAAAAAGGTTGCTGACTAATATGAGCATCAACACACTGTACAGAGAGAATCTATTTTTGCTGTTCTCTGAAGCTTTTGTTGGGGGTGGAGTAGACAGGTTAGAACTAGAGATTAAAGGTTGAGAGGCTTTAGCAATGACTCCTGCTCGTTCCTCTTGCAGAGAGCGAACTTTGGTGGCAGCATAGGGAGACCAACCCCGTCGCTCTGCTTCTTCGTAGTCTTTGACAGTCAAGCCGAGGTGAGGAACGGAAATATCGCGCTCAATAGCCATATCCAAGGCGATCCGCAAATCTTTGTGTAGGAGTTTGATAGTAAAAGCGGGGTGTTTAGAGAGGTGATCACAGCGTCGTGAAAACCAGTAGTAGGGTAAACCATGAATATCTCCAGGATTTTGACCAAACGAGCCAAAGCGCAAAGCGTCCCAAATAGTCTGTAGGGGGATGTCTTGAGCCAAACCCAAGGTAATTCCTTCACTCACAGCTTGCACGGCAACTGCATTTACGGCATTATGAATCAGTTTACATCGAGTTCCAGAGCCAATTTCACCGCAGTAGAGAACATGATCGGCCATAAGTTGTAGGATGGGCTGCATTTGCTCGAAGGTTTTCTTTGATCCGCTCGCTAAAACGGCTAAACCCATTCCCCCCTCGCTTGTAGCCCCTTCAGAGCAATCATTAAAGGGGGCATCTAACATCTCAACTCCGAGAAGATTCATCACTTTGTGAAGTCTGTAGATTGTTTCTGGAGAATTGGTGGTAATATCAATGTAAATACTGCCGGGTCGCAATCCTTGACTGAGGTTTTGTTTACCTTCTAGGACGGCTTTGATCACGTCAGAGGGAGTGGGTAGGGCGGTAAAGATCACTTCACAGTGGGTTGCCAGTTCAGCACAACTTTGGGTAATGTGGGCGCCTAAAGAGTGTAACTGAGTCATTCGCGCAGGATTGATATCGTAGACATAAACCGAGTAGCCGTGGGCGAGAAAATTAGCGGCTTGTCGCTTGCCAATATTGCCACAACCGATAATGCCTAGAATGGGATAATTGAGGGGAGATTCAGTGTGTGAAATGCTGTTGTTTAATAACATATAGTGCTGATTTCCTGGCATCCTGTCCTAGCCGAGTGAATGATCGGCCAGAACGTTGAGAATACTCAGGACTGATCGGACTGAAAAAACCTATAAAACTTGATCTGCTTTAGTATACTTAAACAAGGATCGACAAGCGACCCGAGTTCGCCCGGCCGCAGAACGCCACAACTCCAACGCCACATCATCTAAATTTTGTCCATCGGCGATCAACATTCGCGAAATCATGCTAATTTTGCCAAAAGACCAGAACAAACCTGCCTCAAGCAGATAGGGTTCGTTAGTTTCGGCGTGTACTCTGAAATCATACAACGAATAATCCCTACAGCCCAAAGCAATATGAGATCGTTTGGCAGCCGAGGCGAGTTTCTCAAACAGTTCTGGTGCAACATTTGCTGGACACACGGGTTTGGCGACTGGTTTTTCGGGTTGTTTTTCGGGCATTCCATCAGATTGCAGTTGCAGTTTATCTTGTACTGTTCTAATTGGGTGTTCTTCGGTAAATAGATATTCTATCATCGGCAGTACACACAACTTACCCGAGCGTTCGACGACAGCAACCCGTATTTCTCGACCGGGGATATAATCTTCGACTAACAATGTTTCGTCTAGTTCAAAGCCAATTCGCAATGCTTCGGTGATTTGATCTCGGTTCTGAACTAACGTCACCCCGAGAGAGTTGTCTTCTGAGTTGGGTTTGACGATAAATGGAGGTTGCATGGTGAGGGTGTCTCCGACTCGGAGTTGTTGGGCTTGGGCGACACGAACCCCGGATGCGGCTACAACACTTCGAGTTTGGGCTTTGTTGGTAGCCAGGGCTGTACAATGGGACGGTGAACCGACGACGCTTAAGCCCAGGATATCCTCAAAAAACGCCCGAAAACTGGTCATCCCTGGAAAACAGAACAGATGAGGAACAACGACATCAATCTCCGGGAGTTGAATCATCATCTCCTGAAGTGACATTTTCTCCGAGAGGGTGTCTAGGGATGTCCCCAACTGCCAATACCCGTTAGGATGAATGACGGCATAGTAGCTGCTGACCCCGACAGGTTGCACGACTTCTTTGGCATAGACGATTGATAGGTTGTAGTAGAAATCTGAGACACAAGACCCTGCTAGATGCAAGACTCGCAACGTGGGTATGGTGTCTGAGGATAGGGATTGAGTTTGTCGAATTGTTTCTAATTTCATGATTGAATTGATCTGTTTTAATCTACTGATTGAACTTCAATGTGTAGGCGTGGGGCGCGACTATTTTTAACCTAAAAAGCAGGATTGAAAAAAGACCTTTAATTCCAATAAAATTGAAGTCTTGATTGATAAAAACTATTACAATAATATCATATTTTTATATTGCTAAGGTTTTATTTTTAAACTATTTCATCTCTAAAATAGTCTTAAGTTTGTTGATATTTTACCGTGGAATTAATTAGAATTAGTTTAAACATCTTGATTACTTTCTGAATTTTGCGAATGAAATAATTGAGAGATGAGATAAACTAAAATTCCGGCTAACATTCCCGGTAATACTTCGTAAACCGCACCGGAAAGTTTCAGTCCGACATTCCAAATTAAAGCACTTAGAATTCCGACAATCATCATGGTAATGGCAATAGGAGTTGTGATCGGTCGTTGTAAAATTCGCACCAAAAATAACGGCCCTAAACCTGATGCCAAAGCTGACCAAGAAAATGTCACTAACGCAAATACACTATCATTTCCACTCAATGCGATGGCTAAAATAATTGCTGTTACTGCTAAAGTTCCGCCTTTTGCCCAACGATAGGACTTGGCTGCTGCGGGAAATAAATCTTGGGTTAAAGCAGCCGAACAAGAGAGAATTTGAGAGTCTGCTGTGGAAATTGTCGCAGAAAATAACCCCGCTAACATTAACCCAACTAAGAAAACAGGTAATAATTCTAATGCCAAAAAGGGTAATGCTAATTCGGGATCACCTTCTGTTAGTAAGTTAGGTAATAAAACTCTTGCAGCCAAACCAATCCCAATCGCACAACAAGAATTTGTTAAACCAAATGTAATCTTAATATTGCGAGTTTTGCCCATATTTCTCGGAGAGTTTAAAGCCATCGCCCGCACTAAAATATGAGGTTGACCCACAACACCAAATCCAGCGACAACCCAACCCAATACAAAAGGAAATAAACCCAATTGTAAGTTAGACGGACTCCAACTGACTAAATTTGGATCAATGGCTTCTAATTGTGTCCAAAGTTCACCGAAACCGCCACAGGTGAAAATTGCAATGATAAAGAGTAAAATGAGAGAACCGATCATAATTGTGGCTTGTACTGCATCTGTCCAAATGGAAGCCCGTATTCCCCCGGAAAAACAGTAGATCACAACAACGACAGCCCCGATAATAATTCCTAAGTTGTAATTCCAGCCAAATACTGCATTGAGGGCCTTACTTCCGGCGACGAGTTGGGCAGCAGCATAGGAACCTAGAAATGCTAAAGTAATTAAGGCAGAGGCGACAGTAATTCCTCTATTTTCCGTGTTTTGACCTAAGAATGCCGAGACGGTTTCGTTGTTGCTTTCTTCTGACATTTCCCTCAGTTTACGGAAGAAGAATAACCAAGCGATATAGTCTCCTATTGCCCAACCTACTGTTAACCACAATGCAGAAATTCCGACGGTGTAAGCAAAGCCGACTTGTCCGATAAATAAGAGTCCGCTTTGACCCGTCGCCATCGCTGAAAGTGCTGTAAACCAGGGGTTAACGTTACGACTCGCTAACAAATAATCTGAGGTTGTACTTTGTTTTTGAGTGGCTGAGTAGATGCCAACCCCAGTAAAGAACAGTAGGAATAGAACGAATGTTATTGCAATTAAGACTTGATCCGCCATAAACTGAGAAAGTTAATGATTCTTGTGAGGACTGAGTAAAAACTCTAATTCCAATGCTTTTAAGAGTATACCAGCCTGTTCAACTTTAACCAAACTTTATCAGGGTATACCGATCCGAACAAAGGATCATAATCAGGCTTTTAAAAAATTGACTTATAAAAAAGATTAAGCCTATTTGTCGTAGATTGGGCAGTTTAAAACCTCAATAATATTTATTTTTGATGGCGATCGCTTCTAATAAAGCAACCTATTTTTAGCGATCGCCACTGTTAAAAGCGGATTTTCTCTGACTCTAAACTCTTAATCCAATGGGAGTGAGTTTATAGTATCCTGCGGTTTAACTGCGGAGTGACTTTGTAAGGTGACATAAATACCGATTAACACACAAGTAAAGCCGATCCAGTTATCCGCAGTTAAGACTTCCTCAAAAATTACCCAAGCCGCTATTGAACCCAAAATGGGAGTGACTAAATGGCAAGTGGAGATAAATTCTGCTGAAAATCGCTTTAAGGATATTGCTTCTAAACCCAAGCCGATAATTTGACAAATAACAGCTAGGGAAATAACAGCAAACCAACCCTGAACGGTATGCGGAAACAGTTGCTCGCTGTTGAGAAGAACTACAGGTAAGGCGACTAACATCCCGACGATTGAACAACCTTTAATAATTTCGTTTGAGGAAATTCGAGTTTTTAGCTGTTCGATAATTAGGGGATATCCTCCCAGTAATGAAGCTGAAAGTAATGCCGCTAAATCACCTTGAAAACCGCTTTGAGAATGGGATAAATCGTCGAATCCAATCACCAAAGTTCCACCGACTGCGATCGCCATTCCGAGTATAAATTTACGATCAATTTGCCGTCTGAGGAACAACCATCCCCATAAGGCGGTAAATATCGGAGTTAAACTGTGAATAATTGCTGAGTTGGCTATACTGGTTTGAGTCAAAGACCAAGCCCACAACATTAATGATGTTGATAACAGGCTTCCCAGTAAAAATAATAACCCGATTGTTTGGATAGAATAGGCAGGTTTCTCGACTGATAAGGGGAAAGACTTTTGAGGGCGAGTGGCTGATATTCCATTCCACAACCCTAAAGTAACTGTGGCAATCCAAAAGCGATTAAAAATCGTGGAATAAGGGCTGATTTCTCCCTCACTTAACCGGATAAAAATCGGAGAAAAAGAGATGGCAACTAGACCAATAACGAGTGAGAGAATAACTCCAAGCTCTACTGGTGCAGACCACTGTTGGCGCAGTCTTACTCTGTAAAACATTTTGAGGCGTTAGGGTGATTGTTTTAAGAAATGTTAATCTCCTCCTAATTCTACCAACTTTCCTATATTAAAGTCAATGCGAATCCAGCCTTTTAGTTTTCGTAAGTTGTCCAGCACAAGTAAGGGAATTTGCCAGTGATGTACCATCAAAAAGGGTAGCGGGTCATTGACTTGAAAAATGGCATCTGTCCCCTGAGTAATTTTACGAATCCAGGCTTGGAGTTTTTCCCCAGAATTGACCTCTGATAACCGCCAGAGTTCGTGGTATAACCAATAAGTCGGTTTACTCTCGGCTAAGGGTGTAATGGGCGGTTCGTTATCGTTTTGACTGTCGGTAAGATAGGCATCCGCAACACCGGGATGATTGTAAAACATGGTAATTGCTGAATGAATTCTCGGGTTACATTCGAGCGGATAAACTTTACCATCTGGGGCTTGAATAAAGTCAAAAGAAACTTGTCCAGTGAGGTTTAACGCTTCAACAAACGTTTGCACCCAAGCTAATATTTCCGGGTTTTCGATCTGTTCATAGTTGACCTGAAAAGGCGAAGATTCCGAACAACAATGTAGTCGAATTTTACCCTTTCTTACGGTGCTATGAGTGCAGTATTCCTGTCCGCGAATAAACTCCTGCATAATCCAGGGCTGATCTTCGCTAATAGGTAATCCCTTGACAAATTCTTCTAATTCTGATTGAGAATTCATCGGTAATTTTGTTAAATCTAAGCGATGAACTGAATCATAGGGAATACTTTTCAGGATATATTGACTCCCATCGGTTGCAAAGTCAAATTCAAGCACCTGTTCAGGTTTCGTAATTAAAAAAGACTTGGGAACCGATAACCCCAATTGTCTTGCTTGATCGACAAAACTAAACTTATTATCCAAAATCTCGGTAATATTGGTATCAAAATGAATCACCTCACAATGGGGTAAAAGTAGCGGTTTAGCTAGAGAACAATAGTAACTTTCAACTGGACTTGTCACCGGAATAAACACATCAATATCTTCCCGTTTGACAATCTCAAGTAACCCGTGAAAGAACCCCTCTTGATCTTTTTTGGGGGCGGGAATGGTATAAAACCCTTTAACCGCGTTAGAAAATCGATGTCCAGATAACCAATATTTATGAGTTTCTACTAAAAAAACCGTATGTCCAGCCCCATGAAAACACCGGGCGAGTTGCAACGCCTTGGTCATTTTTCCACCCGTGATTAGAATTTTTTTCGGATTTTTAGCAATGACTTTTTTCTGAAATGGTTTACGGAATAAATTCACAAACCAAGCACTGAGAACGACCGTTAAATTAAACGGAAAAGCCAATAATAATAACAACAATGTTCCGATATTTTGAAACAAAGCAGATGCCCGTTTGGGTTGAATAAACAAAAGTTGTGACATATTCTAAACCTATTAATTAATCGCGCTCAATTTTTTTACCTCTCCCCCAACCCCTCTCCAATCCCCCCTTTATCCCCCCTTAAAAAGGGCAGGGCCGTTTCATTCTTAGTTAAAAATTGTCGGGGGTGATGGGGTGATGGGGAGGTGGGGAGAGGATTTTTTTCCGATGAAAAATAGCTTTTTATTAATAAAAATTCCCCCCCTGCACCCTACCTCCCGCGCACGGGTTCGCCACTCCCCTCAACGCGCTTGTTCCCGCGCACGGGGGTGGACTCACTACCTCCCTACCTCCCCACAAATCAAGTTTTCGGGTTAGAACGCGCACAGCTCTGCCTTAAAAAGAGGGTGGGGCGAGGGGAGATGAATTTTTAACATTAAATTGGGAGAATTAGCATTTAATACTATTAAATACTATTAAATACTGCCTATTTCCCTATCCTCGCAGGAGAGGAGTAGGGAGAGGTTTTTCTTAAATTCTACTTGCGTCGAATTAATGTTAGACCATCCCGCAAGGGTAACAAAACCTGTTCAACGCGGTGATCATTTGCGACAGCGTGATTAAACTCTGCAATGGCTTGTCCGTTAGCTGTTCGTTGATTTTCTGGTAAATAAGGCTGTCCTTGCAACAGACTATTATCAACACAAATTATCCCATTTTCGGCTAATAAATTTCGGTCTAAAAGCAGATTAAAATAATCAACATATTCCTTTTTATCCGCATCAATAAAAACCAACTCAAAAGATTCACCCGCATCCGCCAATTTTTTCATCGTTTCCAAAGCCGGGGCGACTTCTATTTTGATTTTCTTGCCATCGGGGGAAGCATCAAAACAATCTCGGGCAAATTTGGCGACATATTCATCGACTTCACAAGCAATTAATTCCCCATCATCGGGTAATGCTTCCGCCATTGCCAAAGCTGAATATCCGGTAAACATTCCCACTTCTAAAATGCGTTTGGCATTCATCATCTGAACAAACAGTTTTAAGGTTTGTCCTTCGATGTGTCCCGATAACATTTCCTGTTCCAAATGACGAACCGTTTCGCCATCGGAAAACCGCAAATTCCAGGGTTCTTTTTGGGTTTTTTCCGCCAAGTTTTCTAATGCTTCTGACTCAGAAGTTGTGCATTTTTCTAAGTAAGGATCTAAACCCGAAGCGAGTTGATAAGCTTGTTGAATAGTTTCAGCAATTTCTGGGGAAATATCCGCTTTTTCGATCAGTTGAACTGCTTTTTCGAGTTTTTCCGCTAATATTCCGAGAGGAGTAACGGGTCTAGCTTTGGGAAGGTCTAAAATACTGGTCATTTTGATGTTTTGAGAATTTTACAGCAAGAAGTTCAGGTCAAGGGAGTTGATAGAAAAGAGAAATTTTTCGCCCTTCCTACCAACCCCCCTTTTAGAAAGCAGGGGGATCGAGAAAGGTTGGTGAGGGTCAAATCATTAACGACTAACGGCTAATGCAGGTTTTTCGGTTTCTGCGGGAATGTAGGCATCTAAACCGTCACCAGAACGAGGATAATCAACACATAAGCGCTTATGATCGGCGATCGCATCTTCGAGTTCTTCGTAGGTAAGATCGTTGATAAAGTGGCAAGTTCCGATGGGACGAGGTACAGCCGCCCGCAGTTTACCGTCACGGGTTTGCATGATGGACTCGGTGGCTTTCCACATCAAGTCTGCTTCCATCAGGGAATGATCGAGGGACAGTCCCAAACGACTCATTAAACTGAGAATGCGATCGCGATCTTCGTTTGTGATATAACCCCGTTTGGCGGCTAATGTTGCGGAGAATGCCATGTCAATATTAACGGCATGACCATGATATAAAGGCACTTCGGGGGAGAGTTCTAAGGTTGGACTCCAGGTATGTCCATAGGCGATGACGCGATCGAGATCGAGTTCATGGAGGTTAGGAACTTCCAACTCTAGCATCCGTTTGATGGCTTTGTAGTTGAGGCGATGACCGACTTCTTGGAGTTCGGGTGTACCGTCAGCGAACCCAAAATGGCTGTATAACAGTTGTTCGCCGTGTTCTTCTAGCATTTTAAACACTTCGGCTTCGGAAACAACGGCTATTTTCACGAGTTCTGCCATTCCGTTGCGAATTTGGGCCACAGGTAGGGTACGCAGGAAGGAGAAGTCAAGGATCACTTGTTTAGAAGCGTGGTAGGCGCCGAGACGGTTTTTGAGTTTTTTGTGGTTAACTGCAACTTTGATGGCCACACTGGCATCAATTAGACCAATTAAGCTTGTGGGGATGCGAATGTAGTTGGTACTCCGACGATAGGCTGAACACGCGAAACCTGCAACGTCGGTGGTTAAACCGCCACCGATAACCAAAACGGGTTCTTTGCGAACTAAGCCAAAGTCGGCGAAGGCGTCGATGATGGTTTCAAAGGTTTGTATGGTTTTGGCGGGTTCGGGAATGGAAACCGGGAAGATGCGAAGATCGATGTTGTAGTGTTGGAAGTAGGCCTGCATTTGCTTGCCATACAGACGGTTAATGTTCGCATCGACAACCGCTAAACAGCGTCCGAATTTTTTGTAGGTTTCAGCCAGTTGAGGGTTTTTGATGTCGAAGGCACCGTCAACGTAGGTTAAACTGAATTCGATTTTTTCGTATCCTTCAACGTGAAAAGCAGTGTCGGTTGCTTCAAATTTAGCTTGAACGTGACTCATTGAATTTTACCTGATATAGATATGTTGGTTGGTCAAACGATGCAACATTTCACACCAATGCCACGTCTTCAAGTTTGATGAGTCTGTAGCCTAAATCTTGAGCTAGAAGCTTAAATCTGACTTGGAAAAAAACGGCAGAGATTTTCTGGAGAGTGACTCGCGCGAGCATCCTCCTGTTGTCAGATTTAAGTTTTCTGTGCTAAGATTATCAGCTTAATTAAGTAATTAAATCCTTCCCGAATTGAGTCTTGACTCGATTAGGGGAATTTTTTTGCATTGCTAGTCTGTCAACAATAGGAGAATTCAAAAGCTGAAGATAACACTGAATGCGTTAGTGGAAGTTTAGCTTTGATTCTTCTTCAAACGATTCAGAAGTTGGAACTTTTAACAGAGATGTTTTGGCAAGCGATTACCTGAGTTTAGCTAATTAGCAAACCACTCTAAATGATTCATCCGCCAAGCATCAAATTATGTTTTCCATCTTCTACCTCATCTCAAACTTTAGCCTGTAGCCTGAGATGACTCACGACTACTTCGGCTTTTGTCAGACACGACTGGATAGCTCAAGAATTAAGATTTGAGAAGAATATTATTGTTGGCTATTACTAGCAACACTCACTTGAAGTTGCAATTGGTGGAAATGTAAACTAACTTGGGTCGTCAAATCCGAGTAAATATAACTAGCTCGGTTTCGGAGTTATTCGACCGAAGAAAAGAACTAGAGAAGAAAGCAGCTCGCTTTTCTCTTGCCCGAGTTTCCACTTCAGTTGACACCCATGATTAACCTGCTGATCGGGATTTAAAAGCCGTCCAGCAAGTGCAATCTTAAGTAGCAATTCTGATTTGTTTCTACTCACAAGCCTATGATCGGGATCTACTCCCCTGCTGAATTTAATCTTGCTTGTTAGTAGTTTAACGCTTGATCATTACTTTTAATCAAAATTAATGTTAAATATTGTAAATAAATTAACGTCAAAACTGTTAACATTGATAAACAAAGGGACTACAACAGCTATAATGTCGCTCCGTTCTTAAAGATTAGTTTTTTAAAATCAAGTCTTAATACTGTTAAAAAAATACGATACAAATAGGGATTTCTCAATGCTCAATAGGGAACAAAACCTATTCCTTTTATTTCATTCATACCTTTATTAATTTGTCAACATCCCAAAGTCCGATGACACAGTTATCCTTTTGCATCTACCAAAATTTCCGGAATCTGCTTCCCCCAATCGGTAAAACCCCAAGAAGCTGTTAGGCTTAAGCAATCAAGATGCACAGAAGTGCCACAACACAGACTATTGAACTAGGCATTTTGCGATAAAATTGTCCACTGCTACAGTCATTCGGGATGTTAATGCTGTCCAAGCTACCCAAAGGGTTAACTCGTCACTGGCATATTTCTCTTTCTCTCCCTCTAATCTTGTTGGGAGCGTTGTTAACGCCATTAGCACTCCGTTCTTACGTTGAAGCGAGTACCTATACTCGTCGCTATACCAATATCAACCAAGTTCCGTCTAAACCCGTTGCCATTGTTTTTGGGGCGGGTGTATGGGAGGATGGAACACCGATGCCGATGCTTGCAGATCGCATACAAGGTGCAATTGACCTGTATCATCTGGGGCGAGTCGGGAAAATCTTAATGACTGGAGATAACGCCACACCGGAATACAATGAAGTGATTGCCATGCAATACTACGCCCATGAGCAAGGAATTCCTCTAGAAGATATCAAACTCGACTATGCAGGGTTTAGCACCTATGAAAGTTGCTATCGAGCTAGAGAAATCTTTGGAATTCAACAAGCAGTATTAATCACGCAACAATATCATTTATCTCGGGCGGTGTACACTTGCAATCAATTAGGTATCAATGCGGTCGGTTATGGAACACCAGACTGGGGTAAATATCAAGATGAGTCTATGCGGTTTTATACCCAACGAGAGATGCTAGCCATCATCAAAGCGTTGGTGGAACTTCATATTTTACGTCCTAAACCGACCTTTTTGGGGCCATTTGAGGGAATGTAAAATAACGAATAACAAGCTGTTCGATCTTTAATCAAATGAATCTTCTGTTTCTAAGCCCGTCGTTCTCTGCTGACCAACTGGGCCCCGCGGCATACATCCGGGTTCAAAGAAAACGAAAGCAATTGCCTCGAAACAGACTCCCCGAGATCAATCGAACCGAGATTTCAGTTTCTCAGCTTCTGAGTTTGTTCACATTTGCGAGCCGATTTGAGTGATCTTGAGATCGGATTAATTTTTATACACAGCTTTTCTATCCAAATTTGAGGGATTACCAATATCCGGGGTTCAAGCCCTGGACTTGCGACTGCTGAATTTGTATTGTTACAGTGTAGAACACAACTTGAATCTCCTCATTTGGAAATCTTACTGTTATTGGGGGTTGCTCTGTTTTTTGGGATTCCTTCTCTATAAGGATTTGATTAACTTTTTCGGGGGGTTAATTTAATAAATGAACACTTTTTAATCTGAATTTGAGCAACATAAGGAATCTTTCCAATGTTCAATTTTAGAGGTTGAGAACTGTATCCAAACTTCATCTGAACAGACTGCTATTTTAGTCGATCTCGATGAAACGCTGTTGCTACGAAACTCAACCGAAGAATATCTCAACACGCTACAACCTCAAGTTTTAGGCGCACTACTCCTCTTGGGGTTGGATGTTCTCAAACCTTGGAATTGGCTTCCGGGAAGTCTTAAGGGAGAAGTCTCCCGTGACTGGCTACGGGTAATCATCGCCACTTTGCTCTTTCCTTGGACTCTGTTGTTTTGGCCTGAACGAGCCAAGAAACTGGCTCAAGCCTACAAGAATTCACAACTGATTGAGATGCTTGCTCAAAAACCCAAGGCGCGAGTTTTCATCGTTACTTTGGGATTTAACCGAATCGTAAATCCGATTATCCAGCATCTTCCCCTAGAGGTCAGTGGTGCGATCGCCTGTCGGTTTTGGCAAGGAGGTGTAGACCGAGTTCAAGCTAAATATCAATTGGTCGTGAATGTATTGGGTCAAGAAGAAGTTGCACAAGCCATTGCGATTACCGACTCTACCAACGACAATCCTTTACTGGCTGCGGTTGCCAAACCTTGTCTGCTGACCTGGCCTCTGGCTCAATACATTCCTGCTCTTTCCAGTGCTTACATTCCATTCTTCTATTTAGAACGAATTAAACGGCCAGGTGAACGCTATTTTTTGCGGGTGATTTTGGGAGATGATTGGCTGGTTCTCATCCTGGCAACAAGTTGGCTGAGTCACCAACCCGGGTTGCACGCAGGTATGATGTTATAGCGCTACTTGAATCGGGAACAGGGAACACCGGATCAGGGAACAGTAGACTGGGAAGGGGTTTTAGGATTTAGAAATGTCAAACACGTATTCGCGT